>Ga0160464_100009_pt1 | contig 325341 bp, 308 predicted proteins | sample HID1971I_E11MG_FD_108275 | JGI IMG/M metagenome (GOLD analysis project Ga0160464, IMG submission 108275) | Enriched millipede-associated microbial communities from UW Madison campus, WI, USA - HID1971I_E11 MG | ecosystem: Host-associated > Arthropoda: Insects > Digestive system > Unclassified ...
AACCGCTGTTGCACATCACCGGCTCGGTAATGATGGCAGCGATCTCTGCGTGTCTCAAAGCCACCGTCTTTTTCAGGAGGGCCAGATCGTTCCAGGGCAGAATGATAAATTCGTCTTTAGCCGAATCCGGCAATCCCGCTGTCCAGGGATAAACCTCGGGATGTTCACGAGAACCGAGTGCGGCTTCTGAAGTGGCCGAGATGCCCCAGCATACATTGTCCATCCAGCCATGATAGTGGCCTTCAAAGCGGAGAAACTTCTGTTTTCCTGTTTTGGCACGGGCCACACGAAAGGCAGTTTGCACGGCCTCTGAACCGTCCAGACAAAACCGCATCAGTTCGGCAGAAGGAATCAAATTGTTCAGCTTCTCTGCGAGTTCAATTTCCCGAAGGTGCTGACCGGCAAAAAGCTGTCCTTTTTCAGAGTACTCTGCTACAGACTTCAACACATGGGGATGGGAGTGGCCCAGGATCAGGGGGCCCTGACTGAGTGTAAAATCTAAATATTCCTGCCCATCCGCATCGTAGATCCGGCTTCCCCTCCCATGGGTATAGAAAATGGCATGTGGATGGTTGTACCTTCTGAATTCGGAAGAAACCCCTCCGGCAAGTATTTTTTTAGCACGTTCAAGCAATTGTGCTGATTCAGTATATTTCATGATCGATAACTTTTGATTTTATAGCCCCAAGTGGCAAAAAAGAAGAGGATGAGGTAACAGGGCAACAGCAGCAGGATGGCATTTTGGGGCTGTATCCCGTTGAGGTCGATGAGCTTTCCAAAAACCACAGAGAAAAAGCCGCCGCCGATTACCGCCATCAGCAGTAAAGCCGAACCCAGGCGGGTATACTTACCCAGTCCACGGAGCGAAAGGCCCCAGATGGTACCCCAGAGCATGGCGGAACTGAAGCCCATCAGCACCAGGCAGACTACAGAAACGAGGCCTTCCGTGAAGTAGGCGCCAGCCGTGAGCAGTATGCCCCAGACTGCACAGAAGCGCAGCGCATGTTGCTGACTCAGATATTTTGGGATCAGCAAGGTACTGGCGATGTAGCCAACGATCATGGTATACAGCGTATATTTTGCAAAATGCCTGGATTCATTGATCGGGATGCCGAGCGAATTGCTGTATATGATGATGCCATCGATGGGGATCACCTCACAAGCAGCTGAGCAAAACAAGGCCAGCACGCCAAACAACAGGTAAGGATAATGCAGAATACTTCGTTTTGCCGGTTGGCCAGTGTCCGTATCTTCATTTGTTGCCTCATTGACCTCCGGCAGGCCTGAAAAATAAATCATCACCGAAAGCACCAACAGGACAGCCGTGACGATCATATAAGGATCGACTATTTTAAGGGCATAGTCGTCCAGGATCTGAGCTTTGACTGCAGGAGAAACCCGTGCAGCCTGCGATACGACTGTATCGGCATCAAACAGAAAGACGGAGCCGAAAATAGCCAGACTAAGCAGACCCGCAATTTTATTGGCCAGTCCCATAAAGCCGATGCGCTGTGCATGACTTTCAATCGGGCCGATAATGGCGACATAAGGATTGGCAGCAGTCTGGAGCAGGGCCAGGCCTGAGCCGGTGATGAACAGCCCGGCGAGGAACAAGGGATAGGTCCTTAAATAGGCTGCAGGAACAAACAGTGCCGTTCCTACAGCCATGACTACTAAACCAAAAAACATTCCTTTCTTATAGCCTGTATACTTTAGGATCCAGGCCGAGGGCAGGGCCATCACAAAATACGCAGTATAGGATGCAAAAGCTACCCAGGTGGACTGAAAATTATTGAGTTCCAGGCAAATCTGAAAGTAAGGGATCAGGATGCCATTGATCCAGGTGAGGAAGCCGAATACAAAAAATAGAATTCCAATGATCGTCATCGGATAGATATACGATTTAATCATGGTTTTTCTTATTTAGTTTGGTGTCTACCACATCCGCAGGGTAAAGTTTGGTCAGTTCATAAATATCTTTATTGAACGCCGCAAATGCTGATTCCCATTGTGCCGATTCCTCTGTGGAATAATGGTAGAGCCCGCTTTGATTATGAATACCCCTTGCCCCCAGGTCTACCATCCTTTGCATCACCAACGGCACGTCAGCACGGTTGGATAAAGACGGGATAATGTTTTCCAATGCGCGCTGGTGATCTTTCAATCCTTCAAAATCCATTCTTCTGAAAATCCCCATCATGGTCATCCAGGATCCGGCATCGTACTGGAAAGCTTTATCGGCGTCCTCTAAAGTAGCGTCACCCTTCTCCACGATAGACAGTGCTTCCCGGTAGACGGCATACATCAACCGGTTGGTCACAAAACCACGGATATCTTTTTTAAGGAATGTGGGTTCTTTCGCCCAATAATGGGCCAGTCGGCACATTCTTTTGGCCTGGTCAGGATTCGTCTCCTTCCCGCAGGTAATTTCCAGAAACCTGGTGGCAAAGGCCGGTTCAGCCCAGTGAATACCCATGAATCTTTCAGGATTCTTTATGTGTTGCTGTAAGGTACTGATCGGTATTGCTGACGTATTGCTGCAAATCACCGTGTTTTCGCTGACTACATCCGTAATTTTTTGATACACTTCCTTCTTAATGCCCAGCTGTTCGATGACACATTCCTGCACGATGCCACAATACTTCAGTTCGTTATAATCCATAGAAACTGTCAGTCTGGACAGATAGGCCTGGATCGGTTGTTGTAAAATATTGAGTTTCGCACAAGCCTCCAGGTGTTCGGTGATACGTTTTATGGCGTTCAGTTCATCCTGCGGGATGGGGGCGATCGCTTTTACCCGGTGGCCCGCGGCCAGCAATGCAACCACGATGCTGGTGCCCATCAGCCCCAAGCCTACTACGCCGGCATCTATCTGCCCTGGTTTTAATTTCGACACCATGATGCGCTATTAAGAAGGTAATTTGACGATGCAGTCGATCTCAACTCTTATCCCCTCTGCCAATACAGACTGGACAGTGGTCCTTGCAGGTTTGATCGCTTTGAAAAAACTGGCATATACCGTATTGTACCGGTCAAACTCATTGATATCTGCCAGGTGCACGGTGCTTTTTACTATATCATCCATGGTGGCCCCGGCTGCCCCGATGATGGCTTTAATATTTTGGAGCGTTAATGCAGTTTCTTCTTCGATCGTTCCGAGGACAAACCTGGAAGTCTTAAAATCGACCGCCGCCTGCCCGCTTACAAAAAGAAACCCGTTGACCACTATACCGTCAGAATATGCGCCGGTAGCGAAATCAGGGTCGCGGTCTGGATGTTTAATTTGAATTTTATCCATGATTGATATGTTAATTTTATAGTTATAGAGCTGCCGGGAATGCGCATAAATTACTGGTTTATGCGCCTCATCCTTCGTACCTTTTCAGATAGCCGCGAGCAAGAATACAACAGATTTCAATAAGTTGAAGGCAGATTACGGATATAAAACTATGCAAGCGGTACCGGTAACGTTATCGAAATGCAGGCTCTCTACTGTGACCAACATGACAGCAAGGTGAGTCCAGGTTTTTACGAAAAAAGATGGATTTTTAAGGTATTTTTCCTGTTGGGGCGCTGGCTTCGCCGGGGAGGCTGATTGTTGCTATATTTCGGTCCTGTTTATACTTATAACTTTTCAAGGTTTATTTCTCGCCAAATGTGGCGTAAAAAGCATAGATTTGGCGAGCAATAAATTTATTACTCGCCAAATGTGGTAAAAAAAGCATAGATTTGGCGAGCAATAAATCTTTTAAGCATGGAGAATCTCATCATTGGAAGAACTGAAGAAAGTGCTATTTTACAACGGCTGTTGACTAGTAATCAAGCAGAACTGCTTGCTGTTTATGGGCGGAGACGGGTTGGGAAGACATTTCTGATCAGAAATTATTATGCTAAGAGCCTGCAATTTTATTGTAGCGGACAACTGGGCGCTACACAGCGGCAGCAATTAAATAATTTCAGAGAACAATTGGAGGCTTATTTTCCACAGCTGCAACCATTTCAGACTGCAGAGAGCTGGCAAGAGGCATTTTCTCAATTGCGGCAATGCCTTGAAAAGAGTAAAGGCAAAGCAAAAAAGGTATTGTTTTTTGATGAACTGCCCTGGCTGGATTCCCATAAATCGGGATTTCTTTCGGCATTCAGTTATTTTTGGAATATATATGCTTCGCAACGTAATGATTTGTTATTGGTAATCTGCGGCTCCGCAGCTTCCTGGATCATAAAAAAGGTGATCAATAATAAAGGTGGCCTGCACAACCGAATTACTCAGCGCATTCGCTTATTGCCTTTCAACCTTCAGGAAACGGAAGCCTATTTGTTGTCCAGGCATATAAAGTTAACCCAGTATCAATTGTTGCAACTCTACATGGCTATTGGAGGAATTCCGCATTATCTTAATGCGGTGGAAAGAGGTAAAAGTGTTCCGCAGATTATAGAACAGATCTGCTTCAGTAAAGATGGTGCATTGGCCAACGAATTTAATAATCTATACAGTGCCTTATTTGCATCAGCGGAGAAACACATAGAAATTATCCAGGCGTTGGCCGGTAAAAACATGGGGTTGACAAGAACGGAATTATTAACAGAGAGCAGGCAAATGACAGGCGGTGGTCTAACCACCATTCTTGAAGAATTGACAGAAAGTGGCTTTGTTACAAAAAATCAGCCTTATAACAAGAAGAAGAAAGATGCCTTATATAGACTTAGTGATGAATATTCATTCTTTTACCTGAGGTATATGCATGGAAAAACTGTACGTGAACAGGGGCAATGGCTTGCACAAAGTAATACAACCCAATATCGGTCATGGTGTGGTTATGCGTTTGAAAATGTTTGTTTTAAACATATCCATCAGATAAAAAAGGCTTTAGGTATTGCAGGTATTTATACGGAGCAATCTTCCTGGACTACTTCTGGGAATGAATTTTATGAGGGTGCCCAAATCGATTTACTAATCGTTAGAAGTGATCAGTCTATTAACATCTGTGAGATAAAGTTCAGTGAACACCCCTTTAAGATTGATAAGAAATACGCGGAAGCCTTGCAAAAGAAGATTTTGGCATTTAAACAAAGTACAAATAGCAAGTCAAATACGATTCTAACTTTTGTAAGTACTTACGGTCTTGCAAATAATAGTTATAACGAACAGCTGGTGGATGCTGAAGTAAGGATGGAGTCCTTGTTCTCCTCATAAATCTCTTAGGCTTTTTGGTGTGTTTGATGATCTTGATCTAGTACTTAAATTGGATGAATGTAACGGGTTGTGCACGCGCAGTCCCATTTTTTTTGCTTCGAAAGACTGTAAAACTGAGGTGACCTCTATTTATGCCTTGCGCTCTGCAGCACTCTGAATAAAAACTGGACCGAGTAAACCAGATTCCAGCAGTACAAGGACATCGGTTACATCAAGTAGAAATGGTCTTTTCCATATTACCCTAAGGAATTTTGTATCTATACAGGTTGCATAAAAGGATATAAGGAGGATATCAAGGTTTGTCGCATTTAACCCCGATGATTGTCGTATTTACACTGCACCGAGACATTATATATTCGCGAGATTTATATCTATAATAAAAACATCAAGGATATGAGAAAAATAGTTGTTTTATCATTCATTACATTAGATGGCGTGATGCAGGGGCCAGGAGGACCAGAAGAAGATACATCCGGCAATTTTAAATATGGCGGTTGGACTGCACCTTATGATGACGAAGTCTCCGGTAAGCTCATGCAAAAACAACTGGAACCTGCAGATCTCCTGCTCGGCAGGAAAACATTTGACATCTTTGCCGCTTACTGGCCTGAACATGCGGATTATTGGCCAGGTATAAATGAGGTTACAAAGTATGTCCTGTCAAATTCTATGGACAAGTCAGATTGGACAAACTGCATGTTCCTTAACAATGTTGCAGATATAGAAAAGCTTAAAAATTCTGAAGGGGCTGACCTCAAAGTATGGGGCAGCAGCGAACTTGTTCAGCTTCTGCTAAAGCATGATTTAGTGGATGAGTTTTGGCTCAATATTCACCCGGTAATTCTTGGTAAAGGGAAAAGATTATTTGATAGTGATGCGATGCCGGCTGCATTTACATTAGCAGAGAGTCTGGTTACGCCAAAAGGAGTGATTATGGCCAATTATAAGCGGGCTGGGCAGGTGGAGACAGGTACTATTGGTGAATAAAGAGGAAAACTTTAGCCAAATTTACTAATTTAGCCCCTATGGGGCCGGAGAGATCCTGCGCGACAGTTTTAGTAATCAATAAATTATAACCCTTATAAACATGATGAGACTTGTTTCTATACTTTTTTTAACGCTTCTGGCGATCAGCAACATTCAATGTACCGCACAAATTGCATCGTCAAAGCAAAGTACATCCAATAAGCGGGGAATTATTACTGGCGCCGACCAGACCGAAAAATATTTACCTTTTCTAAAAGGAAAACGGATTGGACTGGTTGCCAATCAAAGCTCCATAATCGGCAAGAAAAGTAGCGTAGACAGTTTGGTGAGCCTCGGAATTAAAATTGTAAAAGTGTTTGGACCTGAGCATGGTTTTAGAGGTAATGCCAGCAATGGAGCTGCGGTAAACAATGAGATAGATGCTAAAACCGGCATTCCAATCATCTCTTTATATGGTAAAAATGAAAAGCCAACTAAAGAACAGCTGGCGGATATCGACCTGATGGTCTTTGATATTCAGGATGTAGGTTGCCGCTACTATACCAATATCAATACGCTGGAGTATGTGATGGAAGCCTGTGCAGAAAACAACAAAGAACTACTGATTCTGGACAGGCCTAACCCTAATGGCTACGTAGTAGACGGGCCGGTCATGACGGATGATAAATATAAATCGGCCATAGGGATCCATTATACGCCTATGACGCATGGTATGACTATCGGAGAATTTGCACAATACCTGAATGGTGAAGGATACCTGAAAACACCATGCAAAATAAAGATTATAAAAGTAGCCAACTACGATCATGACATGCCTTATGTATTGCCGATACATCCCTCACCGAATTTGAATACACAGCAAGCGGTCATGCTTTTCCCAAGCTTATGTATGTTTGAAGGAACAGCGATCAATGAAGGCCGGGGAACTTATATGCCATTTACGATACTAGGCGCACCCGCATTGAAAGGCAAATATGACTTTTCTTACAAACCGGTAAGCATTCCCGGAATGAGTGAGCGGCCAAACCACAAAGATTCTGTTTGTTATGGGCTTGATCTTCGTAATTATGATATCAATAAGCTCCGGAAGAGCCGCCAAATTGATTTGTCCTTAGTAATTGAATTGTACAAAGCCTACCCCGATAAAGCCCGTTTCTTTGGTCAGGAAAGAGCCAGCACAGGCGTATCTCCCTTTGATTTGCGCATAGGTACCGATCAATTAAGAAAACAGATCATAGCGGGCGTGTCGGAAGCGGACATCAGAAAAAGCTGGGAGCCGGGATTGCAGAAGTTTAAAGCAATACGGGCGAAGTATCTCTTATATCCCTGATTAATTGGCGTTAACCTTTACATCTTTGAACATAAACAAATTGTCGCTGACCCTCAGGGCTTTCTTACTAACTGTTGTGACATTTCTGAGTATCACCTCCCTGGTTTTCACATAGGGAAACTTTTCCTGGTAGGTGTCGTCTTTCATTTGCGGGTTGAAATTGGCGAAAATGGTCGGCCCCTTGTAATTATCCGGGTGACTGGAATCATCTATTCGGAGATTTTCGATGGTAATCCGTTCCGGCATATAGCAGGTATAGCCGAAATTATGCTGACCTGAATTGGATCCGCTGATCAGCGAAGCACTGCTTGGTTTGCCTCCTGCGGGCACAAAGACACAGTTACGGATCACAATCTCCCCCTGCCAGGTACTGCCGTAGTCGGGCCGCAGATTCACAAAACTCCGTCCACGGATGGTGGTATTTTCGATGGTCAGCAGCCCACTGCCAATGGCATTGATCCCCATGTGGCCCAGGGTTGAATTGCGGATGGTGGCATTGGCAACGCCCTGGTGGGCATCAAACCGAGAGAGTATACAACCATCATAAAGAAGGTTTTTGCAAAAATTCGACCCAAGAATACCCCAGTACGTGTTGTCGTCGATGTCATTGGTTTGGCTGCACTTCACAAAAGACACGTTGACCGCACGGTTAATAGAAATGTCATAGGTACCTTTTGAAACAGGCTTTCCGGCAGATCCAATGGTGCTGTAGATCTTGTGGCCGGTAAAGACGGTATTTTTTACCGTTACATAGGCACAGTTACTGATGTTGATAAAGCCTCCATATGGCGCACTGCGGTCACCCTCGCCTTTAATGTCGTGATACAGCCCATCAACAAGCACATGGGATCTTCTTACTGAAATGCCCCGGCTATAATAAGCCATGGATTCGGATTTATTGGCTATAGTGGTGAAACGGCCTCCGGTGATTTTCAGCAGATTTTCATCGATGGGTAGTGCCGTGATCTCTGTAATCTGATCGAAATCCCAGATGATGGGTGCATTCATATCCACCTTTCCGTTTTTATCAACAATGAAAATGTCGGTTTGTGAAGAACCGCCGTTTTGGTTCAGCCCAAAACGGATGTATTGTTTTACGTTGGAATTCGTGACCGTGATTAAACAGGGACCGGGTAAAGGCAGGTCGATCTTTTGCTGGTTGCGCTTCAGGGACGATATCTTTTCCAGCTTAAACGGTTTCAGACCTGAACTTACCGTGAAAATAGCCGCATTATAGTTTTTCACATCAGTATCGTCAATGATGAAGCTGGCCGTACCAAAATCGGTGTCGGTTTGGATGACTGCCGTGCGGTCTTTCCCCCCGATATAATAGGTAGCTCCTGCGTCTGCTTTAACGGGAAGGCCATGCTGATTGGCAAATGCATGGGCGGAAGCGATAGCATCCATATCATCGGCCTTTCCATCGCCTTTGGCACCGAACTCACTGTACCGAACAAATCTGGCGGCCTTATCCTGTGCCTGCGTTACCAATACGCAGTTTAGCAAGAGGAACATTAGGAATATATACTTCATCATAAGAATTTTCTGGTTATCATCAGTTTAATGGGGATTAAGATAGGATTTTATTACCAGTATTAATTCCTCTCCATAAAGGACCGATAAAAACAGTGACAAACTTTTTTCGAATGGTTTTTATTTATTTCGAATGGGAATGTTTATACTTACGTATTATTACATTTCCAAATATAGAACAATGAGCAAGTTTATTTTATCCTTTGATCAGGGTACTACAAGTTCGAGAGCCATTTTATTCAACAAAGAAGGTCAGATCGTATCTATCGCACAAAAAGAATTTGAGCAGATCTATCCGCAACCCGGATGGGTAGAGCACGATGCAAAAGAGATCTGGTCTACACAGATTGGTGTAGCGGCAGAGGTGATCGTGAAAGCGGGCATCACGCCTACCGATATCGCTGCCATCGGCATCACCAACCAACGCGAAACCACCGTAGTATGGGATAAAAATACCGGCGAGCCTATCCATCACGCCATCGTATGGCAGGACAGGCGCACATCCGCCTATTGTGATGAACTAAAAGCACAGGGCAAAGCTGCCTCCATACAGGAAAAAACCGGCCTAATCCTGGATTCTTATTTTTCAGCCACCAAAATCAAATGGCTGCTGGACAATGTGGAAGGCGCCAGGTCTAAGGCAGAGGCCGGAGAACTGCTTTTTGGCACCATGGACACCTGGCTGATCTGGAAACTGACCGACGGCAGGGTACATGTAACAGATGTGACCAATGCCTCCCGCACCATGGTCTACAACATCCATACGCTGGAATGGGACAAAGAATTACTGGAGCTTTTTGATATTCCGGCAAATATGCTTCCGGAAGTGAAATCCTCCAGTGAAGTATATGGAGAGACAACAGGAAATGTGTTTGCGGCTAAAATCCCGATCGCGGGCATTGCCGGCGATCAGCAGGCGGCACTGTTCGGGCAGATGTGTACGGAGGTGGGCATGGTGAAGAATACATATGGCACGGGTTGCTTTATGCTGATGAATATCGGCGACAAGCCCATTCTTTCTCAAAACAACCTGGTGACTACGATAGCCTGTCAGATTGGAAACAAGGTGCAATACGCCCTAGAGGGAAGTATATTCATCGGCGGCGCGGTGGTACAATGGCTGCGCGATGGTCTGGGCATTATCGCAACTTCAGGAGAAGTAGAGGCCCTGGCGGCCAAAGTGAAAGATACCGGAGGCGTTTACCTCGTACCTGCTTTTGCGGGATTGGGTGCGCCGCATTGGAACCAGGATGCCAGGGGTACCATCACGGGAATCACCCGGGGCACCAGTTCGTCACACCTAGCGCGTGCGGCCATAGAAAGCATTGCCTTTCAAACCATGGAAGTACTCAAAGCTATGGAAGCAGATTCCGGACACTCTATCAAGGAGCTCCGTGTGGATGGCGGCGCTACGGCCAACGATATGCTGATGCAGTTTCAGGCCGATGTACTGGACACCAAGGTGATCCGGCCACAGGTGACAGAAGTGACCGCACTGGGCGCAGCCTACCTGGCCGGACTGGCGGTGGGCTACTGGACCAGCATGGAAGACATCAGCGGGCAGTGGAAGATCGACCAGGTGTTTGAAGCCGGGGAGAACGACAATATTCCCGACCGCATAAAAGGCTGGAACAGGGCGGTACGCGCGGCCAAAGTAGCCGCTGAAGATTAATCTTATTTTACTAAATTTATTTTATAACCTAAAACCTGATAAAAAAATGTCACCATTCGCAGCTGAACTGATCGGCACTATGTTTATGATATTACTGGGCAACGGGGTCGTTGCCAATGTGGTGCTGAACGGCACCAAAGGCAACAACGGGGGCTGGATCGTGATCACCACGGCCTGGGCGCTCGCGGTATTTGTAGGGGTAGTGATTGCTGCTCCTTTCAGTGGCGCGCACCTGAACCCTGCCGTCACCATCGGACTGGCCATCGCCGAAAAATTCTCCTGGGCCGAAGTACCGGTGTATTTTGCTGCCCAGTTTATTGGTGCGATGCTGGGGACGACCCTGGTATGGTTAATGTATAAGGATTTTTATGCCGGCACACCGGATCAGGGGGCTAAACGGGCTACGTTTTGCACCGGGCCCGCCATCCCGAATAAGGTATCTAACCTGATCAGTGAGGTCATCGGTACTTTTGTGCTGTTGTTCGTAATCTTCTACTTTACAGGCGCGGATATGGGTACAGATAAGACCCCAATCGGGTTGGGGTCTTTAGGTGCTTTGCCTGTGGCTCTACTGGTATGGGTGATCGGTCTGTCTTTGGGCGGTACGACGGGCTATGCCATCAATCCGGCAAGGGATCTCGGACCAAGGATCATGCATGCCATATTGCCTGTAGCGGGCAAAGGCGGTAATGAATGGGGTTACGCCTGGGTACCGGTAGCAGGACCTGTGATCGGCAGCTGCATTGCCGCAGCTTTGCATTTGTGGCTGAAGATCTAAAAAGCCAGACTGCCTGTGCGGTTGACGCTATTCTACAATAAAACTGTAGGTAGCACCTTTCCAGACCGCTTTGTAGTCTTTTCCATTGTGCTGGCCAGGGGTTTTATCAAAATCTGAAACTTCTATAACATACCTGCCAGGCCATAGGGCCACGAATTCCGCAGCACCGCTTTCATTGGTATGCAGTTCTTTGGACCAGCCTGATGGAGAAAATATAGATACGGTTTTGTCTTTTGCCGCAGCTTCATTCAACAGCGCTTTCAACTGGACGGTCTTATTGACTTTGATCCCGGCAGCGTTGTCTACATGAAGGTAAAGGGCATTGGTGTTTTTCGGTAAGCTGGCTGTTTTGCCTACGGCTACATGTGCGCTGGCCAGGAAATGATATTTGGTGGTACCGCCCAATTCTTTGGCTTCATGACTGACCTGCAAAACATAGGAGCCATTCTGACTAGGGGTAAAATCTGCTTCGAAAGAATTTCCGCCTGCCTCTGTTAAGGTCAATTGGGTTTTCTTCTGGCCCGGCCCAATCAGCCAAAGACTGAATTCTTTGACATCGGAATACCATTTATCGATATTTTCTCTTTCATTGGCCGCATACTCGCCATAAAATACTTTTACGGTTTGCTTTTGCCCTGCTTTGCCAGTATTGGCGGTTTCGATCCAAAGGGCATGGGCGAACAGCTGGGTGCTGCTAAAGCTAAGCAGCAGACCTACAATCATAGTGGTTATGTTTTTCATTAATTTGGGTTTTAATATTGGGGGTTCTTGATTTTCTACTGATTTTATTGGCATTGCCTTTGGCTTTTTCTTTTTGAATTTACGGCCGTACCAGACCAGGAAACCAGTGACGGGCAGGCTGGCACCAATCAGCGAGGCCAGGAAGGCCAATACTTTTCCTGGAAAACCCAGGATACTGCCTACATGGATGTCGTAATTCATCTTGCGGATCTTTTGTCCGACAGAAGCCTTTGAGTAAGCCACAGAATAGGCGTCTTCACGTTTTAGTTCTTTAAGGGTATGCTGATCAAATGAATAGCCCTGGCTATTGTAAAACTGTCCGGCACTTGGGTATACGGTAATGTCAATGGTGGCTTTTACGCGTTTCTTCTCAGGAAAGCTGTAATAAAAGCCGGTGGACTTGGGATGTTTGGCCACCACTTTGGCCCAGGCGGCATCCATAGCCTGTACAGGCTTATAAAATTTGCCCGCCTGCAGGGAATCTGATTCCATTCTTTTGTATTCCGCCATTTTGTTCCCTCCGGAGGTGACCCAATACAATCCTTCACTATACCACTTGATGCCATAAACCATTCCGGTAAGGGCGATGGCCAACAAGACCAGGAGGGAATAGAAGCCGAGCACATTGTGGAGATCGAGATTGACCCGCTTAAAGGAAGCTCCCCATTTGATTTTGAAGCTCTTATCGACCGTAGATTTGTTCCATTTCTTTGGGTACCACCAGATCAGTCCGGTGATGAGCAGCACCACGAAAACCATTGTGCCATAGTTGACAATAGGCCGTCCGATTTCATATGGCAGCCACAGAAAGCGGTGGCCATTCAGGATGAAGCGGAAAAAGTCGGTTTCACCGGGTTTACGCACGGTTTTGCTAACTACTTCGCCAGTAAAAGGGTTAATCTTTAGCTGTACACCTCCGCCCCTTCTACCACCGCCGCCGCCCCGGCTACCACCTTTTTCTTTCTTATCTCTCAGGCTGAGGTTGATGACCTCTCCCTGGTGATAATGCGCATAAGCGGGGGTTTTGTCTGGGTAAAGATTGGTGGCAATAGCGGTGAGCTGTGAGGGTGTGAGTACCGGCTTGTCTTGCCATTCTACGATATTTTCGGGATGTATGAGGTTTTCTATTTCCTCATTGAATACCCAGATACAACCCGTCAGGCAAACGATTAAAACGATGATACCGGAAATAAGGCCGAGCCAGAGATGCAGCCAGTTATTAATCCTTTTAAATAGTGAATCCTTCTGCTTCTTTTTAGCCGGTGTATTTCTTGTTGGTGAGGTCATTGTTTTAATCGTTTGTGTGGGGGTATTTTATAATTATTGGATGTGCTGAATTGCGGTGATCGGGCCGCCTTCAACTTTAAGGCCCTGAGTGGCGGTTGCAGTTGTAGCATCAATTTTGTAAACATAAGTGGCACCGCTTACTAGATTTACACCGATATAACCTGTCTTTCCGTCCAGAGGGCTATAATTTGTAGTGGTGACGTTCGAGATCAGGGAAACTTCAGGGAATCCTGTTACAGCAGTCACTGTTTTAGCAACGACGTCTACGATGGCGAGACGTTTGCCCACTATGTACTGCCCTTTGCTGGCTTTAGGCTCTATGTTCGCGATAAATTTGTTCTGACCGATGTACAACCAGTTGGTAATGACATAGCCATTTGAAGCGGTCTCAAAATTCATGAAATAGCTTTGGTCAAACTCTGTAGTACCAGCTTTGATCTTCGTGATTGCAGAAGGCTTAGTGGAAGTATACATCACATCAACCTCCACTGTAGCTGGATTTTCGTCTGTAGCTACTGAAGATGAAAAGGCGTAACAATCGCCATTTTCTACCACTCCTAAACCATCGGTAAAGTAGCGTCCAATAAAGCTGGTTCTCGTATCCCTGATGGTTTTTTCGTAGGTCATAGCAGGATAAGAGAAGACCGCGATTCCCGCCTCATCCGGAAACTTCGTGTTGAAGCTGTTGTAGATGCTGAAATATGGCGCAAACACTTTATTTCCAACTTGTTTAATCCAGCTTAGATGAGCAATCTCGCCATTGCCACTTGGCGTTATAGCGTCAGCAGTACCTTTAGCAACTTCCGCATTGGTAGTGGTGTTTACACGATACCACTCGTAAACGGTTGGTGTACCCTCTGCGGCAATTCTTCTCGGCACTTTTATCGTAAGAATATCATCGTTTACAGGTGCAAAAGCATGTACTGTGGCCGAAGTAAAATCGTTCAGCTTTTTTAATTTGCCATCAGTCACACCATAAACAGTTACTGCTCCAGGACTGCCCTGACCATAGAGCATACTGAATAATTTGTTATTTGCTGTTACATAATATCTATACCTGCCATCCTGTTCCGTGCCATTTCCGATGATCGATACGGAACCGCTTTCCAGGCTGCTCGCTGTAACCAGATAATCAGCTTTACCGGCTATCGCTGTGGGCGTGACCGCAATGATATAATTTCCAGGATTCTCTGGAATAACTTCCCTGTCTTCTTTCTTATCGCATGAACTTAGAACCGCGACAAATGCCAGGGCAGAAAGCGTTTTGGTAATTGTTGTTTTCATCTTATTGGATTTTATAAATAAATTATTGTTGTGAATTATTAATGAAGTATCTGAAGTTTAAGTAGAATCCGCGACCCGGTTTCTGCAGCGAAAAATTGTCAAACACGGGCTTGTCGGCCAGGTTTCTTGCTTCCAGAGAGATGTTGTAGCGCCCGTTTTTCAGGCTGTAAACCATATTTATATCATGAGTAAGCTGTGTTGGGATTGAATTTTTATCCTCTGCTGTAGGATTGCCGAAACTCGGCCAATCCAGCCAGAAGCGGTTCACGAAAAGCAGGTTGTAACCGACAGTCAGATTATTTCCCTTTGCAAATACATTGCGGAATGACCCCGAGACGTCAGCATTACCAAAGAAGTAAGGAATATTCGGCATTTGGTCCAGATAAACAAGACTTTCGTTAGGATAATAGCTGTTGGTATTCGGATTCCAATCATGCTTTTGCAAATTTCTAAGCATTTGATAAGTAATTGTAGTGCCAACACTCAACCAGCTTTTGTACGAATATCTGATCTCGGTGTCAAATCCAGTTGTGCGTACCCCATCGCGATTGTCGGAAATCGAGAAATCCCTCTGTTGGCCTGTACCGCCAACTATTCTGCTAAAAATAAAGTCTGTAGAATGCCTGTAAATGGCATTGGCTGTAACTGAAAAGCGATTAAATTCGTTGACCTTAAATCCATAAATCACTCCCAGATTGAAATTGTCACTCTTTTCCGGCTTCAATAATGGGTTGGCAGCTTCATTTTCCAGGTTACCGAAAATCTCATTTGCTTCCGGCATGCGGTTGGTGAGTTCATAAGATCCGCGGATCTGCAGGTCTGGCTTGATGTAATAAGCCAGGGCAGTACCGTATCCTAATTTTTGATCAGAACTGCTCCGATTAAAACTATTCACCACACTCTTGAGCAAAATGTGCTTACCAAAAACGTTCAGGCTCCACTTATTACTCACATCGTAAGAGTAACCGAAACCAAGCACATTTTTATCCATTCTTTTAGGAACGTTCTTGGCATTCAAGTCCGGAAACAATAGGTTATCCTGTTTTCTGTCGAAGGTGGAGAAAACATTGTTGACAGCTACCGATTGACGATCTGTGATCTTATAACTGACCATCGCCGTGGCAAGGCCGTTGTTGTTTCTGTACTCGATATGACCCCCGCCCTCACGTTCGCCCATGCTGATCTTGGCATCACGGATTCCGTCCCAGTTGTATGTAGCCTTAGCAGTATCTACCGTGGTTTCATATCCAAGGTTATAATTGGCATTGATGGTCACATCCAAACCCGGAATTAGATCCGTTTTTTTGTATTTCAGAGAGGGCATGACGATAGTCCCCCGCCTGTGCAACTGACCATACACCGCATCAGGCCTGGCTGCAGTCTGCATTTCTTTATAATTCTTGCCCAGGGTCATCCCGATCAATAAATTATCTGCCCAGGGTTTTCCTACGACCCCCGCGTTGCCGATCAAAGTCTCATTGTGGTAGGTATCATGAAATCTATTTACCCATGGTGCCCTCTTTTCCGCAATCATGTCATTTTGTAACCTTGTGAATAAGTTGGTCCTGTAATTGTTGTCCGAATAATTCTGGAAAGCACTCAACTGTAAAGTAAGACCTGATTTTGACGTCAACGCAGTGTTGATCACACTTCTGTGTGTATTGAAAGAACCAATAGAATAAGATGCATCTACATAGTTACGGTGCCTGTTGCCCGTTACGATATTGATTGCACCGCCCAAAGCATCTGAGCCGAGCCACATCGGTACGACACCTTTGTAGACTTCCACGCGTTCGGCGACGTTGATAGGAATGTTGTTGATCTGAAAAGAAGACCCCATGTTATCCATCGGGATACCATCGATAAAGTAACGGATGTGCCGGCCCGAAAAACCATTCAATGAAACGTTGAAATTAGAGCCCACACCTCCGGATTCTCTTACCCTTACCCCGGCAACCCTGTCGAGTGCACCGGAAATGTCCAGTGTGGTATTGTATAACTTCGTAGCATCGATAGCCGTGACATTAAAAGCCTGCCTGTTTACTTCTTGTGCCTGTGTGCGGCCAATGACAGTAACCGTTTCCATGTCCTGACTGCTTTCCTGGAGCGTGAAGTTGATTTGAATGTCTTGCCCCCCAGCAACAGTAACTTGCTTTTTCTGGGCGCTGAAGCCTAAAGCAGTGACCTGCAGCGTATAGGTGCCCGGCTTTACGTTTAGAATTTTAAAGAACCCCTTTTCATCTGAAGTAGATCCTTTTCCTGTATTTTGGATTTTAATAGTTGCCGCTGCAATGGCTTCTCCACTGCTGCCTTTTAGATGTCCGCTGATCCCTGAAGTGGAATTTTGAGCATTTGTAACAATTACATAGGCACATAATATGCCCAATAGCAAAAATTTCTTAATTTGCATGACTTTTAACTACGATTAAAGGTAAGCCGGCTCTTTTGGGAGCCGGTTAGCCACACGGGTCCGAAACCGTGTGGCATTTTTATGACGCAAATATATCGTTATTTAGATTAAATACAAATAAGAGACAACATAATTTTTCTTATGCGCTTAATTATACCTAAAACGGTCTTTTATGCGCTGCAGAAACTAGTTTTCGGGTCTGGCCTTTTTGATGTTCTTCTTTTGTTCGTCGTAATCTGGATTGGGAACGGGATATTGAGCATTTGAATTTTCCAACCATAGCTTGAGTTTGCTATAAAGGATTTCTCCTTCTTTGCGCTGCGAAGGGTAAAGGTCTTTAGCCTCAGCTACATCATTTTTAAGATTATATAGCTCCTTTTTGCCTGTCTCATAAAAATACACGAGGCGCTTATCGCCTTCCAAAATGCTGCTGTAAGGTGTGGAGCCGCCTGCATGGTAATGTGGATAATGCCAATATAAACTAGAATGAAGGGGAGCTTTCAGTTGCTTACCCTGTAGTACCGGCAGCAAACTGACGCCATCATGGGATTGAAAAGCGGGGACTGCCGCTATATTGGCGATCGTATTGAAGAGATCCATAGTAATGGTTCTTTCTGAGGATGAGGAGCCCGGGGCAATATTACCTTGCCACGAGAAAATAGCAGGAATGCGGACGCCCCCTTCATAAGGGCTTCCTTTCCCTGCACGGGCAGGAAGATTGGAGGTTATGGTATTGTTTTTTTGCTCGTTACCGATAAGTCCGCCGTTATCGCTGGTAAATATCACCAGCGTATTTTTTTCAAGGCCCAGGTCTTTTAGCTTCGCCATGATGCGGCCTACATGGTTATCCAGTTCACGGATCATTCCTGCATAGATCGGGTTCTTCTGCTTTGACCCCAGATCAGCTTTCTCTTTAAAATAGTCAATATCTGTCTGTTTGGCTTGTAATGGTGCATGAACAGCGTAATATGGAAGATATAGAAAAAACGTACTGTCTTTGCGGGATTCCATATATTTCAGAGCAGCATCAGTCAGCTCGGCAGTTGCTTTGCCACCAGCATTTGGATCGGTTAACACTTTAACATTATTGCCTTCATAATAAAAATCGAAGCCTTGTTTTGAAGGGGCATATTTCTCATTTGCGCCCAGGTGCCACTTACCAATTGCGGCCGTCGTGTATCCGTTTTTTTTCAGTAATTCGGCAATCGTAGTCTCCTCGAGGGGAAGATACATTGTCCAATTGGGAGGCGAAAGCTTTGCAAATGGCATTTTTTGTCCGGGGATCCAATCGGTGAGGTGTAACCTCGCAGGAGATTTACCAGTTAAAATAGAGGCCCGGGTGGGCGAACATACGTTGCATGCAGAATAGGCATTGGTAAACTTCATTCCGGATGAAGCCAGTTTGTCTATGTTAGGGCTTTCATAGAATTTACTTCCGTAACAGGAAAGGTCGGTCCATCCCATATCGTCTGCAAGGATCAGGATTACATTTGGCTTTTTCTGGGCTTTTACGGCTGAAACAGTCAGGGCAATAACAACGAGGCACAATATTCTTTTCATTTATTCTAGTTTGAAAGGTATGACTGTTACATCAGGCTTTCGTTTAAACTGAAGAGATTAAAACTACGTCTAAACTCTGAGTGAGCCGCGGAAAGCCCTTGCTGCATAGTAAGATTCAGCCCCATTATGGTATACGAAGATCGTTCCGTAACGGTAATCGGCAAAAATAGCCCCACCCAGTTTCCTGATATCGGCGGGTGTCTTGATCCAGCTTGAGGTTTTGGTATCAAACTTTCCGAATTGCTGCAATTCCCTGTATTGTTCTTCTGTTAAAATTTCAACACCCATATTGGCAGCCATGTTGATCGCACTATCCTTTGGTTTGTGCTCTTTTCTTGACTCCAGTGCTTCCCGGTCATAGCAGATGCTTCTACGGCCTTTAGGGCTCTCCGCTGAACAGTCATAAAAAATATATTCGTCTGTCTTTTGATCATATCCGACAACATCGGGCTCACCGCCTGTGATTTCCATATCATCCAGCGACCACAATTTTTCCGGACTCGCTTCCAGTTTGGCCTGTATTTTGGCCCATTCCAGGCCTTTATGGCGGTTCATATTTTTCTCAAAACGGTCTTTCAACGTTTTAAGCAGTTCTTCACGTTGTTCTGTTGACAACTCTTTTTTATTGCTATCCATAATTTATTAAGTAACTGAAATGGTCCTTCGTTCTGCGGGTCTGAAATACCAAGATAATACAATCAGGACGAGTAACAAAACTGGTCCAAAAAATTCTTTGGGGCTGTCTCCAAGGGCTATATGAGAAAAGACAGCACCCGACATCGTAAAAAAGAAGCCCGCATAGGCCCATTCCTTAAGTAGGGGAAATTTAGGCATGAGTATGGCTAAAACGCCTAATATCTTCCAAACTCCAATTATAGTTAGAAAATAAACCGGATAACCCAAATGTGCCATCATATCCGCTTCTTCTTTCAATTTCATTAATTGTACGATGCCGGTTGACGTCATTCCAAGGGCAAGCCAGATAGTGGCAATCCAATAAATGATTTTATGTGTCTTTTTCATATGGTATTATTTTATTTTGTTTACGATTTGCTCCAGGCGGTTGTGTGCCATGTTGATGCCTTGGGCAAAAGGCAGCTGCAGGATCTGGTCTCTGACAACAGCAGATCTATATACGACATGCATATTCAGCTTGCTCGTCTGGTCAGTAAGCTGCTCGAACTCCAGGAACTCGAGTTGAACTCCAAAAGGTGTATTTTCCATTTCAAATGTCCGGGTGATCCTTTGGTCAGGAATAAATTCATGGATAACCCCATTTGACCGAAATGCCACATTTCCCTTAGGATCGCTGGTCTCAAACTGATAACTGCCGTGCTTCCTATTTTCAAGTTTCAACACCTTTGTCCCCATCCATTGTTCTACAATTTCAGGCTCCACATAGGCTTTGAAAAGCAGTTCCAGGGGCAGATCAAATTCCCTGGTAATCAAGATGTCCTGTTTGCCGTCCCCGGCATTGATTTTTGTTTTTCGTTCCATATCGTTTATTTATCTGGCTGGTAGGTTTTCATGATGGCTTCCAGTTTATTAAATCGATCGTCCCACATTTGGCGAAAGGGTTCGATAAAGTCGGCTACTTCTTTCATACTTTTTGCATTGGTATGGTAATAGATCTCCCTGCCGTTTTGATCTTGCTTAAGCAGTTCGCACTCGGTGAGTATTTGTAAATGCTTGGAAACTGTTGGTCTCGCCGTGTCGAAATTTGCGGCAATAGCGCCTGCTGTCATCGATTGCGAAGCGACCAACAGCAATATTGCCCTTCGTGTAGGATCTGCTATGGCTTGAAATACATCTCGTCTTAAATTCATTGCGTAGTTATTTGACTACAAATATAAATGTAGTTATTTAACTACGCAAATTATTTTATGCTTTTCCAGGATTAGTTTAGGATCATTGGTTTGATTCAGCAAACTATTGAAACAAAAAACCCCGTCTATTGGCAATAGACAGGGTTTTTAAATTAAGGTGGCGGAGAAAGAGGGATTCGAACCCTCGGTACCGTTGCCAGTACACCAGCTTTCCAAGCTGGCTCATTCGACCACTCTGACATCTCTCCGTTTTTGGGATTGCAAAACTATAAAAAATTTTGAATCCAAAAGAATCTTAATCGATTACGGTGACTTTCAGCATATTCGTTTTTCCTTTGCGCTCCAGAGGGATTGAGGCTGTATTGATGATTACATCCCCTTTTTTGACCAGTTTCTGCTCTTTAAGAAAGTTATTTACATCTTGTATCGTCTCATCGGTACTTTCAAATCTGTCGTAATAAAAGCCTTGAACACCCCATAAAAGGCTCAGCGTATTCAAAAGATTGATATTGCTGGTGAATATGTAAGTGTATGCTTTTGGGCGGTGACTTGAGATTTCAAATGCGGTATATCCGCTTGAAGTCATAGAGACTATACCCACTGCATTTGTCTGTTTTGAAAGATTACAAGCAGAATCGCACACTGCATCACCCAGGAATGTACCAGATTTTGGTTTCAGGAACTTTTCAACATGAAAAGGATAATTATTTGTCTCGATATTTTGAATGATCTTCTGCATGGTTTCAATAACAATCAGTGGAAATTCCCCCACAGATGTTTCTCCACTCAGCATCACCGCATCGGCTCCATCCAATACAGAGTTGGCCACATCATTTACCTCAGCCCTTGTCGGTCTTGGGGTAGTGATCATACTTTCCAGCATTTGTGTCGCAATGATTACTGGCTTAGATGCTGCGCGGCATTTCTGCACGATCATTTTTTGCAACAATGGCACTTCTTCCATTGGCATTTCCACTCCGAGGTCACCACGGGCAACCATAATACCGTCTGATACCGCGATGATGGCGTCAATATTAGCAATGGCTTCCGGTTTTTCAATCTTAGCGATCACGCGGGCCGATTTACCTCTTTCCTTGATAATGTCTTTCAGCTCAATAATATCTTCGGCGTTACGCACAAAAGAGAGCCCAATCCATTCTACATCGTTTTCGAGAACGAACTCAAGATTTTTTCTGTCTTCTATTGTAAGAGAAGGAATGGACACTTTTGTATTCGGTAGATTGACTCCTTTGCGGGATGTCAAAATACCTCCGTGTACAATTTCGCATTTTACTTCATCTATCAGGTTGGTTTCTATTACACGCATCTGCAATTTTCCATCATCCAAAAGGATAATCTCACCTGCTTTTACGTCTTTTGGGAAGGTATCGTAAGTGATGTAAATACGTTCTTCGTTTCCTATACATTCTTTTGTAGTAATGATAGTGTGGCTGCCGTTGACAAGATGAATACCGCCGTCTTTAACCATTCCAATGCGGATCTTTGGTCCCTGAAGGTCGGCCAGGATCCCAACATTATAATTGTATTTTTGATTGATTGAACGAATGGTATCAAGGACTTCCTGGTGGTCTGCCTGTGATCCGTGTGAGAAATTTAGTCTGCACACATCAAGGCCGGCATTAAACATACTATATAAAACATCCGGTTTAGCTGAGGCAGGCCCAAGCGTCGCGACGATTTTTGTTCTGGAATGAAATGGTTTCATTAGGTTATTTTTGTGACTTTGTTATTATTATCGGTTTTTGCAAGATTCAAATATAGTGTATTTAATACACCTTCTAATATAAAATTTACATTACCAAATTCTCTTTCGATTTCAACTTAGCAGGATTAATCTGTGCAGCAACCTGTATATCAGGCAGTTTATTAAGCCCCGTTAAAATATAATTCAAGTCATCGTTGTCAATATATTGATGAATAATCATAAAAAAATCCACCTTATTCATCTCAGGAATTAAAAACCCTTCGCTGTTTCGATTGTTAAGGATATAATATTCTATCTCGCCCTGTTCGACGAAATAATAATATTTAGAAAAAGACAAAGCCGGTTCATCAACATTAAAGTAAACCTCATGATCATCAACCTTTTCAAAATTAAAATCGAGCGTATTGTTAATCTTGTGACATAGCGTATAGTCCTTTAAAGAAGATGTTATAGCGATTAAAATGAAGTCAAGGTCGAGGGAAAGTTTTAAATAGGTTCTGATCAAAACACAATCTTTATTTTAGGATACGAAATTATAAAACTAATTTTACTTTACCGTTTGAAATAAAAACATTAAAATTGACAGAGAAATAAAAACATTTGAAATGTGTTAGAATTTATTTTTCTTTGCACTGAATTATTTAACCATTAAATTATAAACATTATGTCTGATATTGCTTCAAGAGTTAAGGCTATTATCGTTGAAAAATTAGGTGTGGATGAGAGCGAGGTTACCCCGGAAGCTTCTTTCACAAACGACTTGGGTGCGGATTCTTTGGATACTGTAGAGCTTATTATGGAGTTCGAAAAAGAATTCAATGTAGCTATTCCTGATGATCAGGCCGAAACTATCGGTACCGTTGGTCAGGCAATCGCTTACCTGGAAAAAAACGTTAAGTAGAACATACGGTCTCCGTATAATCCGTATAAATGGAATTAAAAAGAGTAGTAGTTACAGGTCTTGGTGCGCTCACTCCAATTGGCAATACCGTTCCCGAATTTTGGGAATCATTGGTAAATGGGGTGAGTGGCGCTGCGCCTATCACTAGTTTTGACACGACAAAATTCAAAACTAAGTTTGCATGTGAAGTTAAAAACTTCAACCCTGAAGATTTTTTAGAAAAAAAAGAAGCCCGGAAGATTGACCCTTTTGTGCAGTATGCTTTGGTTTCTACCGAAGAAGCTGTAAAAAACAGTGGTCTGGATTTTTCTCAGATAGACACCAATAGAGCCGGTGTAATTTGGGGGGCAGGCATTGGCGGTTTAAAGACTTTTCTGGATGAAGTGAGCAATTTTGCCAAAGGTGATGGCACCCCGAGATACAATCCTTTCTTTATTCCAAAAATGATCATTGATATCGCTGCAGGTCACATCTCCATGAAATATGGTCTTCGAGGACCAAATTTCGCCACTGTATCTGCCTGCGCATCTTCTACGAATGCAATGATCGATGCTTTCAATTATATCAGACTAGGAATCGCGGATATTATTATCGCCGGTGGATCCGAAGCCATTATAAATGAAGCCGGAATAGGTGGTTTTAACGCCATGCATGCCCTTTCTACCCGCAATGATGACCCTGCTACAGCTTCCCGCCCTTTTGACAAGGACCGCGATGGTTTTGTCGCTGGCGAGGGTGCCGGAACAATCATCCTGGAAGAACTGGAACATGCCAAAAAGCGTGGAGCAACCATTTATGCTGAACTGGTTGGCGGAGGCATGAGTGCTGATGCGAACCACATTACAGCACCTCATCCGGAAGGACTGGGCGCTAAATTAGTTATGGGCAACGCAATGAAAGATGCGGGATTGACTCCTTCAGATATCGATTATATCAATGTTCACGGCACTTCTACCCCGCTGGGTGATGTGAGTGAAAGCAGGGCTATTGTCGATCTTTTTGGGGAAGATGCCTATAAATTAAACATTAGTTCTACCAAATCAATGACAGGACATTTGTTGGGTGCAGCAGGAGCCATAGAGGCTATTGCGGTGATCCTGGCGGTCAAGAATGATGTCGTACCGCCGACGATCAATCACTTTACAGACGATCCTCAGTTTGATCCTAAGCTGAATTTTACTTTTAATACTGCCCAAAAGCGCCCTATACGCGCGGCATTAAGTAATACTTTTGGCTTTGGTGGTCATAATGCTTCTGTTATTTTCAAAAAGTACGAAGAATAAACCTTCAAAATAGTAATTCCTGTGAATGCCTTTATTTGACCTCTACAAGCTTTATTTATCATCCGATAAAGAGTTTATAAAAAAGCTTAAGAATGTTTTGGGCTTCGTGCCGGGCAATACCATTCTATACAAAATGGCATTCAGGCATCGTTCTGTCGCTAAAATCTTAAAAAATGGAAGCAGGAGCAGTAATGAACGCCTGGAGTTTTTGGGAGATGCCATACTTGGTTCAGTCATCGCAGAATTGCTATTTAAACACTATCCTTACAAAGAGGAGGGTTTTCTGACAGAAATGCGTTCAAAAATCGTCAACCGGGCCAACCTCAATCAGCTGGCCAGGAAAATGGGCTTTGATCAGTTTATGATCTTCGACCAAAAAACCGTAAATGTGCAGACGAAGCACCATTCCATGCTGGGAGACGCATTTGAGGCCCTTATTGGCGCTGTATACCTGGATAAAGGGTATAATTTCACCAAAGATTTCTTATTGAAAAGAATTGTCAAGCCTTACATTGACATCCATACACTCGAACTTACTGAAACCAACTTTAAAAGTAAACTGATTGAATGGTGCCAAAGGCACGGCAAGGATATTTCTTTTGACCTGATGGAAAATGGCGAGGGAGAGAGCACCAAACTATTTACTGTTCGGGCGCTTGTGGAAGGGGAAAGTTATGGGGTCGGCAGAGATTACAACAAGAAAAATGCAGAAAAATTAGCCGCCGAAAAGGCTTGTGAGACACTGTCGATTTAAATAAAGCCCGGTCTAATTCTTTCCTAAAGTATCTGTAAACGATTTATATGATGTCCGGATATATTTTATGGCATCATATTGCGTCCAGTTTTTGGCTTTCTCATAGTCGGGACGATAATTTATCATATAGTTTTCAAGATTCGCACCATCGAGCGGGACTGTATTTTTAATCAGTGACTCATTAAACAATTTGTCAAGATGTGTTTGCTGAAGCTCATTGGTATAATAATTCCCGAACCTTCGCGCATTTCTTGGCGTGCGGCCGAAAGTTTCATAAAGCGCCGTCAAGGGAGTAAAAATAAAAGAGAGAAATGGCGGTTTGCCCTGATAGAAAGAACCCTTATTTCTAAAATCTCTTTTGAGCGCATCCAGTTCCTGTTTTTTGGATTCACCTCTGATAATGACTTCATTGAGCGTCGTACTGCCAACCAGGTATACCAGAATATCCTTTTCATCACGTACAGCTATTTCTGCGTCGGAATATCCCTGCTTGATTACCTGTAGTGTGTCGCCAATAACCGCATTGAGCTCAAATAAACCCAAAGTATTGCTCCGCACAGCAAAGCCCGTCCGCTTATTCATAATCTGCGCACCAGGGATCCTCGTAGAACTTCCCCTTTCCAGCACGCCCCCTTTAATTAAAAGCTGATTTTGGGCAAATACAGGCCTGACGCATGAAAGGGTAAGGATAAACAGCAATAAAACTCTTAAATAATCGCGTGTCATTATTTATAAAATTTCCTAAAAATACGGATTGTTTCTCATTCACTCAGTTAAATAACGTTAAAGCAGGTAGTTAAATATCCCTCTGGTACATTTTAACAATAAATTATATCTTTGCACATGATAAAATCAATGACAGGTTTTGGCCTGGCCTCTACGGATTATGAAAATGCAAAATTTGCAGTAGAGATAAAATCCCTGAACAGCAAGTTCCTGGAACTCAATTTAAAATTACCAAAAGCATACTCTGAAAAAGAATTGATGCTGCGCAATATTTGCAGCAAAGACATCGAACGCGGAAAAGCGAGTGTCGCCATAAATATCGAGCGCAGCGAAGAGAATCAAAAAGGAGCGACCATCAATGCGACTTTACTCAGTAAGTATTACAGACAGCTGGAAAAGATAAATATAGAATTGGGTGCCGATTCCAACAATCTCTTACAAGCCGTGCTGAATTTTCCGGATGTCATCAGCTACAATGAAGATGAGCTGGACGAAAATGAGTGGAACATTCTATACAAAACATTCACCAAAGCACTGGAGAACTTTAATGCATTCAGGGAAACTGAAGGGGCAGTACTGAGGACCGACCTCGAGCTGCGTATAAAGAACATCCTGGCATTCTTCGCCAAAATCGAAGTCCTGGAACCCTTGAGGATCCCACAGATCAAAAGCCGCCTCAACCAATTTCTGGAGGAAAATGTAGGCAAAATCAATATAGATCAGAACCGCCTGGAACAGGAATTAATCTATTATATAGATAAGCTAGACATTACAGAAGAGAAGACACGCTTAAAAAGTCACTGCGATTATTTTATCGAAACCCTGAAGAGCAAAGACGCCAATGGCAAAAAACTAGGTTTCATCTCTCAGGAAATCGGCAGAGAGATCAATACCATGGGCGCCAAAGCGAATGATGCGCAAATTCAGCAGCTGGTCGTCGGCATGAAAGAAGAACTGGAAAAAATCAAGGAGCAACTCTTAAACGTACTTTAATGAAACAAGGAAAGCTCATCATATTTTCTGCCCCATCAGGAGCCGGAAAGACTACCATTGTAAAGCATTTGCTCAGTAAATTTCCTGAACTCAGTTTTTCCATTTCTGCCACTACCCGGGAATCCCGCGGCGATGAGGTGAACCATAAAGATTATTATTTTATCTCTAAAGAAGATTTTCTTCATAAAGTAGCCCACCAGGAGTTTGTGGAATTTGAAGAGGTGTACAACGGAACATTTTACGGGACATTGCGTTCAGAAATAGAGCGCATCTGGAATGAGGGAAAACATGTTATTTTTGATATTGATGTAGAAGGCGGTTTACGCCTGAAGCGGAAATATGAAGATGATGCCCTGGCTATTTTTGTACAGCCCCCGTCATTAGAGGTCCTGAAAGCAAGATTAAGTGGCCGGGGAACGGACAGCGCCGAAAAGCTGCAGGAACGCTTTATAAAAGCGGAAAAAGAACTGGAGTATGCCGATAAGTTTGACGTGATCCTAAAGAACTTTGAATTGGAAACTGCCTGTGCAGAAGCAGAAAAACTGGTGACAGATTTTCTGCACTGACCTATTTAATAATTAACGAATGAAAACAGGATTATTCTTCGGCTCCTTTAATCCTATCCATACGGGACATCTGATCATTGCCAATTATATGGCCAGCTTTACCGATCTGGACGAGATATGGCTGGTTGTATCACCGCACAACCCATTGAAGAACAGGAAAAGCCTGTCTAACCACTACGACAGGCTAGAAATGGCACGACTGGCGACTGAAAACTCGCCCCAGCTTAAGGTCAGTGATATAGAATTTAGCTTGCCCCAGCCCTCCTACACCGCGGATACGCTGGTCCATTTGGAAGAAAAATATCCGGGAAGAAAGTTTACCTTAATTATGGGTGCTGACAACCTGGCCTCTTTCAAAAAATGGAAAAACTACGAGGTCCTTTTAAACAATTATCCTATTTATGTCTATCCAAGACCGGGTATAGACCTGGAAGAATGGAAAGACCATCCCTCGGTGACCATCACCGAAAGTCCGCTGATGGAGATATCTTCTACCTTTATCCGCAAAGCCATCCAGGCACAAAAAAATGTTCAGTATTTTCTGCCGGATGAAGTATTGACTTTTATAGAAAAAAAGAATATGTACCGTTAACTGCGGTACATCAGGAATATAGTCGGCTTTTTGTGCAAGTCTATCCGCTCTTTGCGCCATTGAGATATAGTCAGCGTTTTTACAAATTCTGTTTCTGAATTGAGGTTACTCGCAATGCAAAGGAGTGTTTGCGGCTGGGTATTCTTTATGACATCCTCAAAAAGATGGTTGTTTCTGAAAGGCGTCTCCATAAAGATCTGTGTCTGCTTTTGACTGGCAGACAATTGTTCCAGTTCCTTGATCCTCTTAGCCCTTTGAATCTTGTCTATCGGAAGATAACCATGAAAGGTAAAACTCTGTCCATTAAAGCCGGAAGCCATCAGACCTAGCAATATAGAACTTGGCCCAACCAAAGGCACCACCACAATTCCTCTCTTATGCGCCTCTGCTACGATATCAGCGCCCGGATCGGCAATTCCCGGACATCCGGCCTCGCTCATCAGACCAACATTCTTGCCGGTGCTGAGCTCTTTGAAAAAGGGCACTAAAGACTGATTCCTCTGGTGCTTGCCGTAGTCGTGAACGATGAGCTCGCTCTGCGGCCTTTTCATTCCTGCTTCCTTAAGAAATTTTCTCGCCGTTTTTTCGTTCTCTACAATATAGGTGTCTATTTCATTGATTGTATCGATCAAAAAAGGGGTAAAAGATTTGGCAGCCGCATTATCTGACAAGGGAACCGGAATAAGAAATAAGGAGCCTTTTTGCATAATTGAGTATTTATTTACAAAAGAATAAAAATTATACTGGAAACCGCAATTATATGTCATAAACACATCACACATTTCACACACCTGCACCTTATAGCCATATAATGCGTATATTGTATAAACGGCAAACAGAATAAACAACTGCAAAAACAACAATTAAACTAATGATATTACGTTGTACAGCAAAAGCATAATGTAATATTTCTCTCACAATTATGGAATTTCAATGATTTGGAACTCCTATTGATATATTAAAATAGGTTAGATAAAAATACACACACACTAAACACACACAAAATGAAAAACCTGATTAAATTACCCGCAATGATGTTGGGGCTTCTGCTCCTCTTCTCTTGCAAATCACAACAAGTGATGGCGCAGCAAGACGACGTCTCGCTTCAAACCTTTTACGATGAACTTTCACCATATGGAACCTGGATACAGGACCGCGAATACGGCTATGTATGGAGGCCTGATGTAGATCAGGGCGAATTCAGGCCATATTATACCGATGGCCGATGGGCAATGACTGAATATGGCAATACCTGGGTTTCTGATTACGACTGGGGATGGGCGCCCTTCCATTATGGACGCTGGGCATACAACAGGTACAGACAGTGGGTCTGGATTCCGGATACAGTATGGGGACCGGCATGGGTAAACTGGAGAAGCGGCGGCGACTATTACGGATGGGCACCAATGGGGCCAAGTATACATGTTGGCTTCAATATCCCGAGCTTTTGGTGGGTATTTGTGCCGCAGCGTAACATCTATTACGATAGGTTTCCGAGGTATTATGCCAACAGAAACGTGACGATCATTAACAATACAACCATTATCAATAATACGTATGTGCGTAATAACAGAACGTATTATAGCGGCCCGAGGGCTTCCGATATCCGCCAAGCCACCAACAGGGACGTAAGGGTATATGACATCAACAGGACCAGCAGGCCAAGCCGCAGCTCTGTTGACGACCGGGCTGTGAACATTTACACCCCCCGTCCTACCAGATCTGCTGCAGGAAACGGTACCCCTGCACCAAGAAATGTTGTACAGGGTGACGCAGCTTATAATACAGGTCGTAACGACAGAAGTTCGTCCGCAGACAGATCGTCTACCAATGGAAGACCTACAGGAGTAACTTCCAGGCCGGCCAGGGGCGAACAAAGCGGACAGACAGAGGGTGTAAGAACTCCTCAGCAAGGCAGAACTTCAGAAAGGCCTCAAAGAGGAACTCCACCAACAGACATGCAACAGCAAAGACAAGCCGAAGCTCAGAGACAGGGACAAGCCGAATCACAAAGGCCGTCGCAGTCACAAAGACCGCAAAGGCAGGTAGAACCGCAAAGACAAGTGGAGATGCAAAGACAGGCAGAACAGCAGAGGGAGTCGCAAAGACAATCCCAGGCACAAAGCCAGGAGCGACAAGCACAGATGCAAAGACAAGCAGAGCAGCAGAGAGAATCTCAGAGACAGGTTGAACAACAAAGACAACAAGCCCCTCAAAGAGAAACTCAGCCGCAACGCCAGCCTGAGGCTCAAAGGCCAGCCCCTACTCAAAGAGCAGAGCCTCAAAGACAACAGGCTCCTCAGAGAATAGAGCGTCCCAGTCCGGCACCTTCCAGAAGTTCCGGCTCTGAAGGCCGCAGCAGTTCTGGCGGAGGAAGCAGCAGACCAACCCGTAGCAGCAGAGGATAACACACCTTTGAATCATTAAAAACAACAATATAAACCCCGGCCCCACACAGCCGGGGTTTTTCATTCCACATCTATTACTTTCTAAGGTGATGAAACTCATGATGGTTTCATTATCTTTGCAGCCTTTATGATGCATCCGGAAATAGAAAAAAGAAAAACATTTGCCATTATCAGTCACCCCGATGCGGGAAAGACTACCCTAACAGAGAAATTCTTATTGTTTGGCGGCGCCATCAATACAGCCGGTGCTGTAAAAAGAAATAAAGCCAATCAGAGCAGTACTTCAGATTTCATGGAGATTGAGAAGCAACGTGGTATCTCTGTAGCTACGTCGGTGATGGGCTTTGAATATAGCGACAAGCGCATCAATATCCTCGATACACCAGGTCACAAGGATTTTGCGGAAGATACCTATCGTACCTTATCTGCAGTAGATAGTGTCATCCTGGTGGTAGACTGTGTAAAAGGGGTAGAGGAGCAGACAGAAAAACTAATGGGCGTATGCCGCATGCGCAATACACCTGTAATTATATTCATCAACAAAATGGACAGGGAAGGTAAAGACCCTTTCGACCTGCTTGAAGAGATCGAAACAAAGCTGAGCATCAGCTTATGTCCACTCTCCTGGCCCATCGGACAGGGACATACCTTTAAAGGTGTATACAGCATTTATAACAAGCATTTAAACCTGTTTGAACCCGATAAGACCAAAATCAGCGAACCGGTCATCGAGGTTGGCGACCTGAACGACGCCAAGCTGACTGAATTTCTAAAAGAAAAAGAACTGAGCGGCCTGAAAGATGATCTTGAGCTGGTCGAAGGTGTGTATGGACAGCTGGATGACAGCCTATACAAAGAAGGTTTACTGGCCCCGGTATTTTTCGGCAGTGCCATTAATAATTTTGGCATCAAAGAATTGCTGGATACTTTCATCAATATTGCCCCGAGTCCGCGAAGCAGGGAGGCAGAGCAGAGAGAAGTACTCGTAGAAGAAAAGAATTTCACAGGCTTTGTATTTAAGATCCATGCCAACCTGGACCCTAAGCATAGAGATAGAATCGCTTTCCTAAGAATTTGTTCCGGCAAATTTGAACGTAATAAATTTTACTTCCATACCCGTCAGAATAAAAAGCTGAAGTTTTCCAACCCGATGGACTTTATGGCCAATGAAAAAAGTATTGTGGAAGAGGCCTGGCCGGGAGATGTCGTCGGACTCTACGACAGTGGCAACTTTAAGATCGGTGATACGCTCACCGAAGGGGAGCAACTACAGTTTAAAGGCATCCCAAGCTTCTCCCCTGAGATTTTCAAAGAAGTAGAAAACAGGGATCCTCTGCGTACCAAACAACTCGAAAAAGGCATACAACAATTGACCGAAGAGGGCGTAGCCCAACTATTTACCGCTCAGCCCGGCAATAGAAAAATCATTGGTGCCGTAGGCGATCTTCAATTTGAAGTCATTGCTTTCCGTTTAGAACATGAATATGGTGCTAAAGCGCATTTCAGGATGCTGAGCTATACCAGGTCCAACTGGGTAACTTCCAAGGACAAAAAGAAGCTCGAAGAGTTCTTAAAGCGCAAGCAGCAGCATATCGGTGAAGACAAAGACGGCAATCCGGTATACCTCGCAGACAATGATTTTATGATCAATATGACCAAAAGGGATTACCCGGATATCGAGTTTCACAAAACATCAGAGTTTAAGTAACGGCAGGGCTCAGGGCACCCCTTATTAAGAGGTGGCCAGCTTTTCCAATGCCTGATTTACCTTCTCAAAGCCAAACTGGCCCAGGACATCCCTCATCATCTCTGAGATCTCCGTATTGCATAGATTGCCAATACTGCCTTCATGCGTATGATTGAGCTCCGTACTTGGAGCAAAAGTACCGTTGTCTATAGATGCGCCAACTTCCTTATAGGCCTCTCTGAATGGCAAGCCTTTTAATACCAAATCATTCACGACTTCCACGCTGAACAAATACGCATATTTTTCATCTTTCAGGATATCCTCTTTGATGGAAATATATTTCAACATATGGTTCGCGATGACAAGGCATTCATTCAGTGAAGTCATAGCCGGAAAAAGGTTTTCTTTAAGCAGCTGCAAGTCCCTGTGGTAGCCTGAAGGCAAATTGGTCGTCATCATCGCAATCTCGTTGGGCAATGCCTGGATTTTATTACACCTGGAACGGATCAATTCGAATACATCCGGATTTTTCTTATGCGGCATAATGCTCGATCCGGTGGTCAATTCGGCCGGAAAGCTGATGAATCCAAAGTTCTGGTTGATAAACAAGCAGACATCCATGGCCATCTTCGCCAGCGTCGCCGCTACAGACGACATCGCCTGTCCCAATACCCTTTCCGTCTTACCCCGACCCATCTGCGCATACACCACATTGTAGTTCAAACGCTCAAAACCCAACAATTCTGTCGTCATGGTCCGGTTCAAAGGAAAAGAAGAGCCATATCCTGCTGCCGAGCCAAGAGGATTTTTATTGCATACTTTCCAGGCCGCCAGCATCAGTTCCATATCGTCCACCAGGCTTTCTGCATAGGCACCAAACCATAGCCCAAATGAAGAAGGCATCGCGATTTGCAAATGTGTATAACCCGGTAGTAATTTATTTTTATGCGCCTCACTCAAAGCGATCAGCTGATCAAACAATACCGAGGTATTGCCCACCATCTGCTCGATAGAGCTTCTGAAAAACAACTTCAGGTCGACCAACACCTGGTCATTTCTTGAACGGCCGCTATGGATTTTCTTACCGGCTTCGCCGATTCTTTGGGTCAGCAGCCATTCCACCTGTGAATGCACATCCTCCACTGCATCTTCGATCACAAACCTGCCTTCCCCTATCTCTGCATAGATTGCACGCAGTTCCTTTTGGATCTCCTGTAGCTCATCCGCTTCCAGAAGGCCTATACTTTCCAGCATCTTCACGTGGGCCATCGAACCCAGCACATCAAAAGCCGCCATTTCCAAATCCAGTTCACGGTCTTTGCCTACCGTAAAAGTTTCAATATCTTTATCTACGTCGATGTTTTTCTGCCAGATCTTCATTTAATATCTATTATTTGCCCTATGGGCTGGTGTAAACCCCAAAAATACAAAAACCTTTATAGAGTTTCCTTTGTAAAACAAGATTAACCCGCAATCACAGGCTTCAGCATGGCGATATACAGCTCAATGCCTTCTGCGATTTCATTCACATAGATGTACTCGTCGGCCATATGCGACCGTGCCGAATCACCGGGACCAACTTTCAGGGAAGGAATACTTAGCAATGCCTGGTCGGACGTCGTTGGCGAGCCATAGGTGGTCCGGCCCAAAGCGATACCCGATTGTACCAGGGGATGATTTTTATCAATAGAGGAAGGTTTTAAGCGAACAGACCGCGGTTTTACGTCACAATCCACATGACTGCGGATGATCTTTAAAACTTCTTCATTGGTATAGGCATCCGTCACCCTCACATCCACCGTAAAAGTACAGGTCGCAGGCACCACATTGTGCTGTGAACCGGCATTGATAATGGTGACCGTCATCTTCAGTGGCCCAAACACTTCAGATACTTTAGAGAATTTATAACTGCGAAACCATTCTATGTCTTTCAATGCCTTATAAATCGCATTATCTCCCTCTTCCCTGGCCGCGTGCCCGGCCTTGCCGGTTGCCGTGCAGTCGAGTACCAGCAGTCCGCGCTCGGCGATGGCCAGGTTCATCTGGGTAGGCTCCCCGACAATGGCAAATTCCAGTTCACCAAGATCGGGCAATACCCGCTCCAGGCCGTCATTACCAGATATTTCCTCCTCGGCTGTCGTAGCCAGACATAAATTATAGTTTAGTCCTTCCTGCTCATAAAAATATAAAAAGGTAGCAATCAGGGATACCAGGCAGCCTCCTGCATCATTACTCCCTAAGCCATACAGCTTATCTTCTGCAATATCAGGCGCATAAGGATCCCTGGTATAACCAGAATTGGGTTTTACTGTATCGTGGTGCGAATTTAGAAGCACCGTCGGCTTACTTGTGTCAAAATGCTTGTTGTACGCCCATACATTGTTAAGCTTACGCTTTATGGGGATATTTCTTTCCTGCAAAAATTGTTCAATCCTGTCCGCGGTCTTATCCTCTTCTTTGCTGAAAGACTGGATGGCAATCAGCTGTTTCAACAATTCTAAACTATCTTTTTGCAGTTGTTCTATCATTGTGTCTGGTCTGTTGGTTTAATTTTGACAATTAGTCTTTGGTATATAAAGCCCCGGCTTTGATGGCCGAAAGCTTAATCCCTTTGATCAGTGAAGAGCTGAACCCATTGTGCTCCATCTCATTCAGTCCCGCAATGGTACAACCCTTCGGAGAGGTCACCTTATCGATCTCCTGCTCTGGATGCGATTGCATCTGCAACAAAAGATCAGCCGCACCTTTAGCGGTCTGTACGGCCATTTTGAGTGCCTCATCGGCGTGAAAACCAATCTCCACCCCACCCTGGGAAGCCGCACGGATCGCCCTTAGGAAAAAGGCAATGCCGCAAGCGCATAAAGCCGTAGCAGATGTCATCAGGTCTTCATTGATTTTCACTACAGATCCTACTGTCTCAAACATGCGAACTACCTCTTCTACGTTCTCCGCAGAGGCCGTATCCGTAGCCACACAAGTCATTGACTGACCAATGGCGATGGCTGTATTCGGCATTGCGCGGATCACCTGTACCTGCTCGCCCAGTTTTGCACGGATATCCGCACAGCTTACCCCCGAGGCTACAGAAATAAACACTTGCTTCTGTGGATCAACCGAGGGGCGAATCTGCTCCAGCAGCTGGTTCAGTTGCTGTGGCAGTACGGCCAAAACGATGATGTCTGCCGAGGCGGCAACAGCCGCATTGTCTGTACTGGTCACAAAGCCCTGTTCAGCAAGCTCCGCCAGGTTAGAAATATTACGCCTGGTCAGGCTAATCTGTCCGGGCGCGGCGTAATTGGCTTTAATTAATCCTTTGGCCAGGGAGATCCCAATGTTTCCGCTTCCTAAAATGGCAATGCTGCCTTTAAACTGGTTCATATGTTTTAATTAATCGGCTGATTATGGAATCAACCGGGTTCCAAAATTTTGTTGATCAAGGAGCGGAAGTTCATCGGCTTTGCCAATATATACCTCCCTCACTCCACTTTTTATCGCTTCAAAAGCATTGTGCAATTTAGGGATCATTCCACCTGAAACCACACCTTCTGCTTTTAAACCTTCAAATTCATCTGAACGGATCTGCGGCACCAGGGACGAATCATCGTCAATATCCCTCATCACCCCTCTTTTTTCGAAGCAATAGATCAAGGAAGTATCGTAATGTGATGACATGGCCACCGCAACAGCAGAAGCAATGGTATCAGCATTGGTGTTGAGCAATTGGCTGTCGCCGTCGTGGGTAATCGCACAAAGTACTGGTGTAAGACCCGCCTGTAATAAGCTGTCCAGCGTCCTCGCCGATACAGAGTCTGCATCCAGATCACCTACATAACCATAATCGATATCTTTAACCGGACGCTTCACGGCCTTAATAATATTGCCGTCTGCGCCAGTCAGGCCAATAGCATTATCGCCTTTTGCCTGCAACTGGGCCACAATATTTTTGTTGATCAGTCCGGCATATACCATCGTCACCACCCGCAGGGTCTCGATATCGGTAATGCGCCGGCCATCCACCAGTTTGGCTTCTATACCCAGTGTATGCCCCAGTTCCGTAGCGATCTTGCCACCGCCATGAATCAGGATCTTATGCCCCTTTAATGCCCTGAAATCTTCCAAAAACTCGTGCAGCTTTTCAGAATTATCAATGACGTTGCCGCCTATCTTTATGACATTTAGTGTATTCATAACTTTCCAAGGATGTTTTTCAGTACCGCTTGCGCCGCCCATAGCCTGTTGCCCGCCTCATGGATCACCAGTGAATTGGGCCCGTCCAGCACCTCCGAGGAAAGCTCCAGATCCCGTCTTACCGGCAGGCAATGCATCACCCTCGCATCATTGGTCGGCTTTAATTTATCCTGCGTCAGCATCCAGCCTTCAGGGAAAGGCAAGACCTTGCCATAATCCTGGTAGCTCGACCAGTTCTTCACATATACATAGTCCGCACCTGCCAAAGCAGCATCCAGATCATATTCAATAGAAGCGCCTTTACTAAAATCTTCATTCAGCTCATAACCTTCAGGCTGCGCGATCGTAAAATCCACCAGTCCATCCTCCTGGGCTTTAGACATCCATTCTGCAAAGGAATTCGGCACTGCTTGCGGCAAAGCCTTAATGTGTGGTGCCCAGGCCAAAACCACTTTTGGTTTGCCCTGGCCCTTCCAGGTTTCTTTAATGGTGACCAGATCCGCCAGACTTTGCAGGGGATGGCGCGTTGCGCTTTCCAGGCTCACCACCGGCACACCACAGTATTTAATAAATTTATTGAAAAAATCTTCGCTATAATCCTCCTCACGGTCCTGCAGCTTAGGGAAAGACCTCAAGCCCAGTACATCGCAATACTGCCCCATTACCGCCGCTGCCTCTCTGATGTGTTCTACCGTAGTGCCATTCATCACGATTCCATCCTGTGTCTCCAGCGCCCAGCCCTCCTTGTCCATATTCATGACCATTACATTCATACCCAGGTTTAACGCAGCCTTCTGCGTACTTAACCGCGTTCGCAAACTGGGGTTCAGGAATACCAGTCCGAGCGTCCTATTCTTGCCCAAATGCTGGTCGGCATAAGGATTTTCTTTTAAGGCCAAGGCATCATTAACCAATTGGCTTAGGTTATCAACATCATGTACAGAGGTGAATTGGTTCATTTAGGTGTTTTTTAAAGCAGTTTTAAATTCATTCAAAAAGTGGTCGGCTTCGGCTTTGCTTAGGTTGAGCGCCGGAAGCAATCGGATGACATTGGGTTTGGCCTCTCCTGTAAAAATGCGGTGGTTAAACAGCAGGTTCTTTTTTACATGCGACAAAGATTCGGGCAAGTCAATCCCGATCATTAAGCCGCGGCCGCGCACTTCTGTTATTTCTTCTATTTTTTTAAGTTCGCTGATCAGGTAGGTGCCTATTGCCGCCGCATTCTGCATCAGCGCCTCTTTTTCAATAATTTCCAAAACGGCCAAAGCCGCTGCACAAGCCAGATGATTGCCACCAAAAGTGGTGCCCAGCATGCCATGCCAAGGCTTAAATTTAGGTGCAATAGAAATCCCCGCTACCGGAAACCCATTGCCCATGCCTTTGGCCATTGTATATACGTCGGCATCAACACCGGCATAATCGTGTGAATAGAACAATCCCGTACGGCCATAGCCACATTGTACACTATCGGCAATATAGACCGCATTATACTTGTCGCATAGCGTACGGATCAGTTGTAAAAAGCCGGTAGAGGCTTCTTTGATCCCACCTACACCCTGGATTCCTTCTATAATCACAGCTGTAATTTCATTGCCGTAGTCAGCAAAAGCCTTTGTCAACGCTTCCTCATCATTATGCGGAAGAAAGACGACGTTGTCGGTCTCATTGACCGGCGCTATAATCTTCGGATTGTCTGTAGCAGATACCGCCAGTGAAGTACGGCCATGAAAAGCCCCTTTAAAGGCGATGATCTTTTTTCTGCCATTGTAAAACGAAGCCAGCTTCAAGGCATTCTCATTCGCTTCCGCGCCAGAATTGCAGAGGAACAACTGATAGTCGGTTTTGCCGGATACTTTACCCAGCTTTTCCGCAAGCTCAGCTTGCAGCGGGATCAGTACAGAGTTCGAGTAAAACCCAACCTTGTTGAGCTGATCTGTTAGTCGCTGAACATAATGCGGGTGGGTATGACCGATGGAGATGACCGCGTGGCCGCCATAAAGGTCAAGATATTTTTCTCCGTTCGCATCCCAGACCGTGCTGCCTGATGCCTTGGTTATTTCAATATTATTAAGTGGATATACGTCGAATAAGTTCATGTTTTTAATTTAAAGGTTTGTATTTAAGTGCCGTCATTGCGAGGAAAGCGAAGCGTCGAAGCAATCTCAAAAGGATAATCAGGATGAGATTGCCACAGCCTGTGCTGAACTTGTTTCAGTATCGTTCCTCCCCGCAAGGACGACACGGACAGCTGTGGGGCCTTGGGCCTCGCTTAAAAAGCAGAGGCCTTAAGCCGTAACCCTTCGCTCTCGGGCAATCCAAACATTAAATTCATATTCTGTACCGCCTGTCCACTGGCCCCTTTCAATAAATTATCGATCATGCTGACAATAAAAAGCTTATTGCCATGTTTCTCCACATGCAAAAGGCATTTATTGGTGTTCACTACCTGCTTCAAGTCTATATTCTTTGCGCTTACATGCGTAAACGCGCATTCCGCGTAGTAGTTATTATACATGCTTCTTGCCTCTTCTTCTGTCAGGTCGGATTCCAGATAAATAGCCGCCATGATCCCCCTGGTAAAGTCTCCACGCTGTGGGATGAAGTTGATCGGATGGCTGAAACCCGGCTGTAACTGTGCAATGCTCTCCTTGATCTCATTCAAATGCTGATGGTCAAAGGCCTTATATACAGACATATTATTGTTGCGCCAGCTGAAATGGGAGGTTGCCGATAAACTCTGCCCCGCCCCGGTAGAGCCGGTTGTGGCGTTGATATGCACCTCATTTTTCAATAACCCTTTTGCTGCCAACGGCAATAACGCCAGTTGGATACTGGTCGCAAAACAACCTGGATTGGCCACATAATTCGCACGTTGTATGCGGTTGCGGTTTAGTTCCGGAAGTCCGTAAACCCAGTCATCGCCACCATTTTTATACAATCTGAAGTCCTGGCTCAGGTCAATGATCTTGATGCCTGATTTAATCATGTTATTGGAGAGAAAATCCTTTGCCGTGCCGTGTCCTACACAAAGGAACAAGACATCGATATCGTCAGACAACTGGTCGGTAAAAACAAGATCCGTATCCCCAAAAAGATCGGTATGTACATCAGACACTAAATTTCCGGCGTTGCTCTGACTATGTATAAAAGTAATTTCTACGGAAGGGTGGTTAATGAGCAGACGGATCATCTCTCCTCCTGTATATCCTGCACCGCCTACTATACCTGCTTTAATCTTCATTGCTGTTTACTTTATGCCAGATCATCACCTGGTTGCCAAAAATTTTAGAAAAGCCTTTCACATCTTCACCGCTCCAGGCATTGTTCATTTCCCCATAGCTGCCAAATTTATTGCTCATCAGATCATGATCAGACTCGATCCCGATGATATTAAAACGGTAAGGCAGCAGTTCTACAAATACTTTTCCGCTTACGGTTTTTTGAGTATCTGTCAGGAAAGCCTCTATATTGCGCATGATCGGATCATGAAATTGTCCCTCGTGCAGCCAGTTGCCATAAAAAGAACTCAACTGCTCTTTCCAGGAAAGCTGCCATTTGGTCAGCGTGTGTTTTTCCAGGGTATGGTGGGCTTTGATGATCACCATGGGTGCCGCAGCTTCAAAACCTACACGTCCTTTGATCCCGATAATGGTATCACCGACGTGGATGTCCCTGCCGATGCCATAAGCCTGTGCAATCGCCTGTAGCTTTTGTATGGCCTTAACCGGGGCAGACTGCTCGCCATCTATGGCCACAAGTTCGCCTTTTTCGAAAGTCAGTTCTACTCTTCGTGCTATATTTTCTGTAATCTGCGTAGGCCATGCCTCTTCAGGAAGGGTCTCATGAGAAGTCAGTGTTTCTTTACCGCCTACTGATGTTCCCCACAAGCCTTTATTGATCGAGTATCTTGCTTTTTCAGCGCTGTATACCACTCCACGCTCCGCTAAGTATTCTATTTCCGCTTCGCGGGATAACTTCAGGTCCCTGATCGGGGTGATGATCTCCACTTCAGGAATAATGATGTTAAAGATCATGTCAAAGCGGACCTGGTCATTTCCTGCCCCGGTACTGCCGTGGGCCACATAATCGGCACCTATTTTCTTTACATAATTGGCAATTGCCGTCGCCTGGCTCACACGCTCCGCACTAACCGAAAGCGGGTATGTCGCATTCTTAAGTACATTGCCATAAATGAGGTACTTAATACAGCTGTCATAATAATTGTTCGTTTCGTCAACGACCGCATGAGAAGCAACACCAAGGGCGTATGCACGTTTTTCTATTTCCTGTAGTTCTTCATCAGAAAAACCTCCTGTATTTACAATTACAGAATGCACCTCCAGTCCACGGTCCTGGGCCAGGTAAATACAGCAAAATGAGGTGTCCAGACCTCCGCTAAATGCTAAAACAACTTTCTTCTTCATGATAATTTTGGTTATAAGATTGACTGATTTAGTACGCCGTCATCCTGAATTTATTTCAGGATCCCGGACATGCTATTCAAAAACCTACTCAAACGGGGTCCTGAAATAAATTCAGGATGACGTATCGCATAATAGGCATTGTCAGGCAATTTCATGTTATTTAAATAAAACAGTAAACAATAAAAACAGGGACTTCAGGCCCTTCTTATTCGGGTCTTTCGACTTAAGCACCAGCTTTTGCTTGATGCTCATAAAACGTTCGTACAGTGTAGGGTTCTTATTGAGCTCATCCGCAAACTTTTTTGCTGCATCATGCTTCTGCTCCACAGGATCATACAGCATCGCGGTGCACATACAGTTTTTGCGCTCTTTCATCTTCAGTATTTCGAAGTTGACGCAGCTTTGGCAGCCCTTCCAGAATTCCTCATCCTGGGTGAGCTCAGAGTAGGTAACCGGCTCATAGCCCAGATCAGAATTGATCTTCATGACTGCGAGTCCAGTTGTCAAACCGAAAATCTTAGCTTTAGGATATTTTTGTCTGGAGAGTTCAAATATTTTATGCTTGATGGCATTGGCCAGCCCGGCCTTTCTGTATTTCGGACTCACGATGAGGCCGGAATTGGCCACAAACTGCCCGTGCGACCAGGTTTCTATATAACAAAATCCCGCCCAAGAGCCGTCTTTATGAAATGCAATCACCGATTTACCGTCAGCCATTTTACCAGCCACGTACTCGGGAGAGCGTTTAGCGATGCCCGTACCTCGTGCTTTAGCAGATTCTGCCATTTCATCACAGATTTCTTCGGCAAAGACACGATGTTCAGGAAGTGCAACCTGCACTATAAAATCGTTTATATTCATTAATATGTTAACGAAAAAAAATAAACATTCTGATTAATTGTTTTTTGAGAGGCAATCCTCTGTGTATAAGAGAAAGATTATCCAAGGATAACTCAAATACGTGGCGTGTAGTTTTGCCGGTTTGTTGTCACAAAAAATATGGGTCGCAAACGCTCAATAAATAAACTTCTGGAAGCAATATTTTTTGCCTCTAAAATTGAAAGTTTATGTGTGCTGTGCTTTATCATTTTCTGTCTACAAACTGTGATTTAAATGTGTTGAGGCGCAAAGGTTTAAATAATAATCGAGTTGTGCAATTAGTTTTTCATTTTTTTACATTATTATCATCAATTTTTAACGCATTTTGATGGTGCTTTACGGCCTCGCTTATCCTTCACAAAAATCAATCCGTTCTGTAAAGAAAAGACTAAATTTATTTTAAGCAGACAAATCCCTATCTTGACCAGATGAAGCGGTTCCTGGTTTTTATACTTTTTTGGTCTGTAATCTCCCCTCTGAAGGCACAGGATGTCGTTTTTGCACGAAAAACACTCGACACCCTGACTTCTCCTTTCTTTTGGGGACGCGGCTATACCCGCGATGGAATGGCCAAAGCAGCAGATTATATAGAGCAGCAGTTCAGACAATATGGCCTGAAACCGATGGGTACCTTCCAGCAGCCGTTTTTCCTTTCCGTAAATACTTTTCCGGGAAAAATGGAAGTCAAACTCAACAGCCAAACCTTGGTACCGGGCCTCGACTTCATTGTAAGCCCGGAAAGTATGGGCCAGCAAAATAAAGGCACCCTGCAGCAAAATGACAGTACCACATTTGTCAATGCGCAGCATAGGATCATCCTCGAATTAAAAGACAAACTCACCTGGTCTGTCGCTCAACAAAAAGCAGACTATACCCTGATCCAGGTAGATAAAAAAAGATGGACGGCAGCCCCAAAAACGATAGAAGTCAATATTGAAAACAAACTTGTGGAACGTTTTGAAGGCAATAATGTCTGCGGAATTGTCCCCGGAACCAGCAAACCGGATTCTATCGTATTGATCACCGCCCATTACGATCACTTAGGGAGTATGGGCAGCGAGACTTATTTTCCGGGAGCCAATGACAACGCCAGCGGCGTATCCTTGTTGCTTGACCTGGCCCGATATTATGCCGCCCATCCGCAGCCCTACAGCATCGCCTTTATTTGCTTTGGCGCGGAGGAAGCCGGTATTGTGGGCTCGAAGTACTTTACGGAAAACCCACTGATCGATTTAAAGAAGATTCGTTTTTTACTAAATGTAGACCTGGTTGGTACCGGTGAAACCGGAATTACAGTGGTCAATGCAACCCTCCACCCAGCTGAGTTTGCCCTGCTCAATAAGATCAATGACAGTCATAAATACCTGGCTAAGATCAACCCACGGGGCAAAGCCGCCAACAGCGACCATTATTTTTTCACAGAAAAAGGTGTTCCGGCTTTTTTTATTTATACCCAGGGCGGCATCAGTGCCTATCACGATATAAACGACAAAGCAAACACACTTCCCTTAACCGAATATGAGGACCTGTTCAGGTTATTTTTAGATTTCATTACCTTGCTTTAAACCAATTTGCGTTATTTTGGTTGTATTATAAAGTCAATAAAAAAACCAGAATATGTTTGATAAACTCATGGCGGCCCAGCAGAAGGCCGATGAAATAAAAAAGCGTTTAGACACCATTTCAGTATATGGTGAAGTAGAAGGCGGAGCGATAAAAGTTACAGCTACAGCCAACAAATCAATCACGGCCATAGAAATCAGCGACGATTTTTACAAAAATGCAGATAGAGAAGAGCTCGAAGAACTGTTACAGGCGGCAGTCAATAAAGCACTGGAGCAGGCAGAACAAGTAAGTGCCGCCGAAATGCAAAACATGACCAAAGATATGCTCGGCGGACTAGGAGGCTTATTCGGACAATAAACTGATGAAATATACTTATTATGGCCAATCCTGTTTCCTGCTGGAAGCAGCTGGCAAAAAGTTTTTATTCGACCCCTTCATCAGCCACAATCCCCTGGCCAAAGACATCGATATTTCTAAGATTGAGGCAGACTATATCCTGGTCAGCCACGGACACGGGGATCATATAGCCGATCTGGTTGCCATCGCCAATAATACCAATGCCCAGGTGATCGCCATCGTAGAGGTTGCCGCCTGGATCACCAAACAAGGCGTCAAAAATGTCACAGAGCTCAACTTTGGCAAAGCTAAATTTGACTTCGGCACACTGAGAACAGTCTGGGCCGTTCACACAAGTGGCAATCCCGATGGAAGTTACGGTGGCAATCCTGCCGGGTTTGTGCTCGAGCTGGAAGGCAAGACGGTCTATTTTGCAGGGGACACCGCCCTTACGCTGGAAATGAAACTTCTGGCCGATCTATACAATTTGGATTATGCCATCCTGCCAATCGGTGGTCACTATACCATGGATGTAGACGATGCCGTAATCGCCAGCAAGTACCTCGCCTGCGACAAGATCATCGGCGTTCATTACGACACCTTCCCCCCGATCACCATTGACAAAGAAGAAGCACTGGCCAAATTCCAGCAGGAAAATAAAACCTTGCTGCTCCCTGGAATAGGCGAAAGCATTGAACTGTAATAAAGCATGAATCTATAATCCTCAAAAGCAAGCATTACTATTCGAAGACTGGACCTTGCGCGCTGAAAAAGCGCACAATCTCCTATGTCTTCTCATAGAACGCATGCTTTTTCGGCGTGTTGCAAAAAAAGCATGCGTTCTATGAAAAGGCCTAGGACTGTCCCGATTTCTTCAATCGGGATATTCCAGCCTTTGAATAGCAATGCTTGCTTTTTTTAATAACGGATTTATAACGGCAATTAAAATAAAGACCGCTTAATGCGCTGCCAACCAATTCACCCCTTCACCAATCTCTACTTCAATAGAAACCGTTGTTTTGATCGCCGTCTTCATCCTGTGCGCAATAATCTCTTTCATCTGCGCCACTTCCGTTTTCAGCACATCAAACACCAACTCATCATGCACCTGCATCGTCATTTTAGACTGAAGCTTTTGTGCCTTCATATCTTTATGGATATTGATCATCGCGATTTTGATCATATCCGCAGCCGAACCCTGTATCGGTGCATTGATCGCATTTCGCTCTGCAAAACCCCGCACCGTTTGATTGGCTGAATTGATGTCACGCAGATACCTGCGGCGCCCCATGATCGTCTCCACAAAACCATTCTCCCGCGCAAAGTTCATCGTATCTGACATGTATTTTTGAATCCCCGGATACTGCGCAAAGTACTGCTCAATAATGGCGGCTGCCTCCTTGCGGGGAATACCCAGGTTTTGCGATAAGCCAAAGGCCGATTGCCCATAGATGATCCCAAAATTAACTGCCTTGGCATTCCGCCTCATCGTAGAATCCACTTCTTCAATGGTCGTACCATACACTTTGGCAGCAGTTGCGGTATGAATATCGATCCCTTTACTAAAGGCATCGAGCATATTTTCTTCTTTACTGATGTCGGCAATAATCCGCAGCTCGATCTGCGAATAATCCGCAGAGAGCAACACATGGTTTTCATCTCTTGGAATAAAAGATTTCCGCACCTCACGGCCGCGCTCCGTACGGATCGGGATATTTTGCAGATTGGGGTTGTTGGAGCTCAAGCGACCGGTGGCCGCCACGGCCTGGTTAAAACTCGTGTGTACCCGACCGGTCTTCGGGTTCACCATCAAGGGCAAAGCATCCACATAGGTCGACTTTAGTTTTTGCAACTGGCGGAAATCCAGGATATCCTGCACTACATCACTTTTAGAGGCCAGCGCCATCAACACATCTTCTCCCGTCTGGTATTGCCCCGTTTTGGTCTTCTTCGCCTTAGGATCTAATTGCAGCTTGTCAAAAAGCACTTCCCCCAATTGCTTTGGTGAGGCCAGGTTGAAAACCACCCCACATTTGTCGTATACATTCTGCTCAAATTTACGGATATCGATCTCCAGCTCCTTAGAGTAGTTTTGCAACGTCTCCATATCGATCCTGACCCCTTCAATTTCCATATCGGCCAGCACATAGATCAATGGGTTTTCCATCTCCATGGCCAGCTTATCGGCATTCAGGGTATGCAGCGTAGGTTTAAACAAGTTGGCCAGTTGCAGGGTCACATCTGCATCCTCAGCAGCATAATCCACTACTTTCTCTACCGGCACATCCCGCATATTGCCCTGGTTTTTACCTTTTGGGCCTATCAGTTCCGTGATGGAAATCGGCGTATAGCCCAGGTAATTCTGCGACAGCACATCCATATTGTGCCGCGTGTCCGGGTCGATCAGGTAATGTGCCAGCATGGTATCGAACAGCTCGCCCGCAAGCTGAATGCCGTACCATTTCAGGATCAGCATATCGTATTTAATATTTTGACCGATCTTCCGGATCTTCTCATTTTCCAGGACCGGTTTAAAGTCATTCAGGATCGGAAAGACGTCCTCCCTTTCCGCAGGAAGCGGAATATAATATCCTTCTCCCGGCTTCACTGCAAAAGACAGCCCCACGATATCCGCAAGGTTGGCATCCGTACCGGTCGTTTCCGTATCAAAAGAAATCTCTTCCTGCTGCAACAGCATTTCCACCAGTGCTGCGCGTTTCTCAGCCGTATCGATCAGCACATATTGATGATCCGTATTATGGATATTTTTGGCGACCAAAGGTTCCTCAAACAAAGCAGGAGGCGATACAAAATTCGTGTTTTTCGCCTCAGGCAGATCAGCTATCTGACCAAAAAGATCGGTCTGCTGACCCGCACTGGCCCGTGCCTCACCCACATTGAAGCCCTCTCCAAACACCCGCTTGCCCAAAGTCCGAAATTCAAGTTCAGCAAATAAAGGCTCCAGCAATTCCTTGCTCGGCTCTTCCAGTTCTAAAGCTTTATCGTCAAATTCTATCGGTACATTTAAAATGATGGTGGCCAGTTTTTTAGAGATCATACCCTGCTCGGCATAAGCTTCCACATTTTCCCGTTGCTTGCCTTTCAATTCATGCGCATTGGCGATGATATTTTCTACAGAGCCGTACTGCTTGATCAATGCCTTGGCGGTTTTCTCGCCGATGCCCGGGATGCCCGGAATATTGTCCACCGCATCGCCCCATAGACCAAGGATATCGATCACCTGCTCTACGTTTTCGATCTCCCATTTCGCCAGGATCTCTTTGACCCCAAGAATTTCCATGTCATTCCCCATGCGGGCAGGCTTATAGATGAATATATTATCTGAAACCAGTTGTCCAAAATCCTTGTCCGGCGTCATGCAAAAAACAGTATAGCCCCTTCTTTCCCCCTCTTTGGCCAGTGTACCGATGATGTCGTCAGCTTCATAACCATCCATGGTAATCACCGGGATACCGAAACCTTCAATCAGCTTATTCACATAAGGGATGGCCGCCGCCAGGTCTTCCGGCATCGCCTGCCGGTGCGCTTTATACGCCACAAAATCTGTATGCCTTTCGGTGGGTGCTTCCGTATCAAATACAACGGCTATATGGGTAGGCTGCTCTTTTTTCAATACTTCCAGCAAAGTATTGGTAAAGCCCATTACCGCTGAGGTATTCAGCCCTGTAGAGGTAAACCGTGGATTTTTACTCAGTGCAAAATGCGCGCGGTAGATCAGCGCCATACCATCAAGGAGAAAAAGTTTCTTCATAACCAAAGTTAAGAATAGCGCGGTAAATTGATAACAAATCGCAAATTAATTACGTTATTTGTTTACGTATGAGCTCATTTAGATTCCACACACTTATTCTCTTCGGACTTTCCATTTTTTGTTCATCTGTTTCCGCACAGGACGTAGTGGTGATCTCCGAGGGCAACTTTATCCGGGGCACCATCAAAAGCACCAATTTTTCTTCAGTAATCCTGCAGGATGAAAACGATGCCTTTAAGGAGTTTTTTGCCAAAGACATTAAGGAATTCAACTGGAATGGCGATGCTTACATCAGTAAGCCGATTGTCGTCCAGAAACGGGCTGAGTACCGGTTTTTCAGACTGATCTCTCATGGGGAAGTAAACCTCTATGCCTTTGGCGGCAACACCGGACTGATGGACGAAGCACCGGCGCCTAAACGCTCAAGGATCCGGCCGAATGTCGATGTTGGCATGGGTACCGGAGGCATGGGAGGCGGTATGGGCGGGGGCATCGCCATAGACCTTGGCGGCAGGAGATCTGCAGAACCCGCAGCCGTAAAACGCAAAATCCCTTCTTTCTATTTTATAGAAAGGCTGGGTTCGCCGATGCAGCAATTGCCGATCAATATGGGAGAAAAAAGCCCTGCAGACCAGGCCGTTCCAATGAAAAACATATTGCTACAGAAACTGACGGGCAACCCGACGATAGAACAGCGCATCAAAGAGGCGCCTGGCATTGATGAAAAGGAACTTATCGCCATTGTGAACGCATACAATGAAAGCCCTAAATAATTAGGCTACAACTCGGTTAAAGGGTCCCAGAAATGGGCTTTAAAATTCTGGATCTTATCCCCTTTCACCACTACACCTTCCTTTTCCAGCAATTCGGCCATCAGCTCCGGTGGTGAAAAATGAAATTTACCGGTCAGCAAACCACTGCTGTTGACCACCCGGTGCGCCGGAACAGAAAAACCGGCCAAACCGGCCTGGGCCATCGCATAGCCCACCATCCTGGCCGAGCCACCCGAACCAAGGGCCCGGGCTATCGCACCGTAAGAAGTCACCCGTCCCTTAGGGATCAAACGGGCCACTTCAAATACCTGATCATAAAAAGTTTGCTCCATATGTATACTGATATTGTTGCGATGGAAAAGGTCAGGTTTCTCAAAGAATGCAGCGCCGTTACTCCGCTTTACTCAATGAAAACTGTATATAGTTGATATTTTTATTGTGCTTCAAATAAATCCTTTCGTAATGCGTCTTGATCTTAAGCACCTCATCATAGTACTCCGAATGGTACAGCTGATCTGTCTTTTTATAGGTTGGCAACCCAAGTTCTTCTACCTTCTCTACGGTATAGGCATACAGGCCATCGTTGTCCGTTTTCAGGTTGATCTTGCCGCCAGGCTTCAAAAAATTCCTGTATCTATCCAAAAACCCAGGATAGGTAAGCCTTTTTTTCTCCCGGCTGTCCTGTGGCTGCGGGTCTGGAAAAGTGATCCATATTTCATCCACCTCATTTTCGCCAAAGAAATCTACAATATCTTCAATCTGGATTCTCAGAAAAGCAAGATTATCAATGCCCTCGTCGACCCCTGTCCTGGCCCCGCGCCAGATCCTGTTGCCTTTCAGGTCTACCCCGATAAAATTCTTGTCTGGAAACATCTTCGCAAGGCTGACCGCATACTCTCCTTTGCCACAGGCCAGCTCCAATACGATAGGATTGCTGTTTTTAAAATGCCCGGACGCCCAGTTGCCCTTCAGTGCCTTACCGGCTTCCATCTGGTACACATTCGGAAAAGTGTCTATCTCTGCGAATTTTCTTAACTTATCTTTACCCACTGCTTTATAATATTGAAATACAAACTTAAATAAATAGTTATTTATGCGCCCCGTCATCCTGAATTTTTCATTTATATTTATTGATTTTGGTATTCAAGAGCACTTCGTGGTTTATTTTCAGGATCTTAAAGCGATCGCTGTAATCACGACCTGATTCCGTACCTTTGTAAACCAATCTGAAACAAGTGGAAAAGAACGCAAAAATATACATAGCCGGTCACCGGGGCATGGTGGGTTCCGCCATTTACCGCAAACTTCAAAATGAAGGCTTCAGCAACCTGATCACCAGAACCTCCTCCGAACTCGACCTCCGCGATCAACAGGCTGTAGCAGATTTCTTCAAAGAAGAAACACCTGAGTATGTTTTTCTGGCAGCGGCGAAAGTGGGCGGCATCGTGGCCAACAATACCTACCGTGCAGATTTTCTCTATGAAAATCTATGTATCCAGAACAATGTGATCCATCAGTCTTACCTCCATGGTATAAAAAAACTGATGTTCCTCGGTTCCAGCTGCATCTATCCCAAACTGGCCCCGCAACCCCTTAAAGAAGAGTACCTGCTCACCGGCCTCCTCGAAGAAACCAATGAGCCCTATGCCATTGCCAAAATCGCAGGCATAAAACTTTGCGATGCTTACCGCGCACAGTACGGATGCAACTTTATTTCCGTCATGCCCACCAACTTATACGGCTATAACGACAACTATCATCCTCAAAACTCCCATGTATTGCCGGCATTGATCCGCAGGTTTCATGAAGCTAAAATGAACAACACCCCCGAAGTCGTGATCTGGGGCTCCGGTTCACCGATGCGGGAGTTTCTTTTTGCAGACGACCTTGCAGAAGCTTGTTTTTACCTGATGCAGCATTACGATGAGTCCGGATTGGTCAATATCGGCACCGGCGAAGACCTGAGCATTAAAGACCTGGCCCTACTCATTAAGAAGATAACCGGCTTTGAAGGCACCCTGAGCTTTGACAGCAGCAAGCCTGACGGCACACCAAGAAAGTTAATGGATGTCTCTAAACTGCATTCCTTTGGCTGGAAGCACAAAATAGAACTCGAAGAAGGCATCCAACTGGCGTACCAGGATTTTTTAGGCAAGCATAGCCAACACGATCAGGCATAATTAAAATTGATATCTTTGCTAAAGTAAATCAACTTTAGCTATGACCCTGATTCAGTTAGAATATATCGTGGCGGTAGATACTTACCGTAGTTTTGTCGGCGCTGCCGAGAAATGCTTCGTCACCCAGCCTACCCTGAGCATGCAGATCCAAAAACTGGAGGAGATGCTCAATGTGAAATTGTTCGACCGCAGCAAACAGCCTGTTGTACCTACTGAAATCGGCATGCAGATCATTGAGCAAGCCCGGATCATTTTACGGGAAAGCCATAAAATCAAAGAGATCATCAGCGGACAGCAATTGGAAGTAGTCGGCGAGCTGAAGGTCGGCATTATCCCTACGGTCGCGCCTTATCTCTTGCCCCAGGTCATTTCTGCCATGATGCAAAAGTATCCTGAGCTGAAGTTGCTGATCTGGGAATACACGACGGAAGACATCATTCATCACTTGAAGACCGGCGTACTGGATTGTGGCATCCTGGCTACTCCCCTGGCTGACGTATCCATCAAAGAGACACCGCTGTATTACGAAGATTTCGTGACTTATGTCAGCAGCAACAGCAACCTGTTCAAAAAGAAGACCATCGATGCCGACGACCTTCATGATGAGAATATATGGTTGCTGAATGAAGGGCATTGTATGCGCTCTCAGGTGTTAAACATTTGCCGCTCTACCAAAGACAACCGCTTGCAGGGCATCACCTACAACACCGGGAGCGTAGAAACACTGATCAGGATGGTCGACCGAAACAATGGCGCCACGCTCCTGCCGGAGCTGGCGCTTTCGGAGCTTAGCGAAGAGCAACTCAGCAAAGTACGGCCATTTAAATCTCCCGAGCCCGTCAGGGAGATCAGCCTGGTGACCCACAAAAATTTCATTAAAAAAAGGATGCTGAATGCATTAAAGCAGGAAATCCTGCTGGTCATTCCCGAAGGGATGAAGCAAAAAAAGAAGAAAGATGTGATTGGGATTTAAATCTGAAGCAAAGCAACCCATAGACAAGCCCTTGGGTAAAGCGATATCAGAACAATCCGAAAGCGGCTCCGGACAGAACCGTATCTGTCTCGCATCGGGGCCGGGTCTGCTTCGGGTACAGGTACCCGTTACCCGAAGGAAACGCGCAGCAATTGCGATTCAGCCGTGGTTGTGTCGAATAGCGTTTAAGTGGTCTCTCCGTAAACAGGCAGATTGAACAAGCAATTTTGCTAAACAAATAGTTAAAATTGTATTATTTTTATAGGATAATCGGAAATTATCCGATTATCCTATAAAATATTTACATTTGCATATGAATATTGTCCAATCAATTCTAAAACATGCAGGCCAACCGATAACCCACGAGTTATTGATGGGACTCTTAAAGGACTACAAAAGACCCAATGACAAAATACATGCGCTTGTGAATGAAGGGATTCTAAACACATTGAAAAGAGGCGTATATATACTCGGATCAAATATTTCAGATGAGCCTACACCAGAGCCTTTTTTGGTAGCTAATCATCTTCTTGGCCCTAGCTACGTCTCTTTGGATACGGCCTTATCCTATCATGGACTAATCCCAGAAAGAGTATTCGAAATAACGTCTGTTACGCTTAAAGCAGCAAGGAGCTTCAAGACTCCTATGGGGTTGTTTTCTTATACACGATTGTCCACGCCGTATTATGCTTTTGGCATACGATCAGTTCAATTGGCTGAGCAGCAATATGCCATGGTAGCTTCAGCAGAGAAAGCCTTATGTGATAAAATTGCATCTACGCCAGGAACAATAATAAGAAGTGTAAGAGCTGCCGCGGACTATTTACTGGAAAATTTAAGAATTGATGAAGATAGACTCAAAGATTTTGATATTGCAGAGATGAAATCATGGATAGATGATGCCCCTAAAAAAGATAGTTTATTCATGGTAATTAAAATGATTGAAAGTCTATGATTAAGGAATGGCTAGAATCTTATCGACCTGCAAATAAGGATGAGGCTTTACAAGCACTGCGCGAAATTATGCAAGAAATTGCCCTGGCCGGATTACAGCGGTCAGGCTTTTTTGAAAAAGCAGCCTTTTATGGGGGTACGGCGCTACGCATTTTCCACGGATTAAACCGATTCTCAGAGGACCTGGATTTTTCTTTATTAAATAAAGATCCTAATTTCTCTTTAGATAAATATCTGGGGGCAATTATTACTGAATTTGAATCTCAGGGCATGCAGGTCTTAGTTGCAGAAAAAAAGAAGACGCGCGAAAGTAATATAGATTCAGCATTTTTAAAATCAGAAACAATCTGGAAGGAATTGGTATTGGAGGGAGTTATTCCACAAGCAGGCATTGATCAAAGAGCAAACATTAAGATAAAGCTCGAGGTCGACAAACTCCCGCCTTTGGGATTTGAAACGGAAGACAGGCTGCTATTAAAACCCTTTTCTTTCTACGTAAAATGCTTTACGCTTTCTGATCTCTTTGCAGGTAAAATGCATGCTTTGCTATTTAGAAAGTGGGGCAACAATGTCAAAGGAAGGGATTGGTATGACATGGAATGGTACATTAAAAAAGGCGTGCCTCTGCATATGGAACATTTTGTACTTAGGGCAAAGGATAGCCGGGACTGGCAAAAGGAAGACATGACAAGTGCTGAATTCAGAACATTGCTTAAATTAAAAATTGATGCCGTAAATTTTGATCGTGTGAAAGCAGATATTAGCCGGTTCATTTTTGACAAATCAGTATTAGACATATGGTCTGCTCAATATTTTCACGAATTGGTTCAACAACTAAAATTGGGCTAAACGCATTATACTAGTCATCAAAGCTGTATTATTTCCATAGGATAATCGGAAATAATCCGATTGTCCTATGAAATATTTACATATTAAGCCGATATTGCGGGTAATTCAATGCTATTGTGATAATTATCCCAAAGCGCTATGTTGACTGACAGTTTTAGAGCCATTGTAAAGCCTCTGCTAAAATAATATATAAGTTTGTGGGACAGTTTTAGTAAATTTAACTTAAAGATACCCAACCATGATGGCTGCATACGGAACATATACCGATCAGGAGCTTCTTGTTTTATTGAAGACAGGCGACAGGACAGCCTTTGCGGAGATTTTCAATAAGTACAGGAGTTTATTATTTTCTCATGTATACAAGAAAATCAGGGATCGGGAAGAGGCTAAGGATATTGTGCAGGAAGTTTTTACGGGATTGTGGACTAAACGGGCGGAGATCAATCAGCAGAGCAATCTGGGCGGCTACCTGATGATGGCGGTGAAGCACAAGGTACTGGACCTGGTGGGGCACAAGGAAGTAGAGTCCAGGTATTTTGAATCACTTAGTACATTTTCTATCAATTATGAAGGCAAGACGGACCACTCCATCCGTGAGAAGCAGCTCCAGTCCATTATTGACCGGGAGATTGAGGCGCTTCCGCAAAAAATGAGGGAAGTTTTTCTGATGAGCCGGGTGGAACAACTGAGCCATAAAGAGATTGCCCAAAAGCTCAACCTTTCAGAAGAAACCGTCAATACACACATCAAACGAGCTTTAAAAACTTTAAAAATCAGATTGGGGCTGATCCTTTATTTGGTGATGCTGATCAAGATGTGATACGTCCAAAATTAATTGAAACTCTGTGATTTATAGGTTGATTAAACTCTTTTATAAAGCTTGGCGATGCGATTGAATATTAGTATTATTGCATAATATTATTGTTAGAGCACAACATCATATTATTGCCAGAACACAACACAATATTATTGTTAGAGCGCAACACGATATAATTGTAACAGCACATCACAATATAATTGTAATAATACGAAATCAATATGCCCACACCTGCAGAAAAACTTGCCCAGGCACTTGAAGCATTACATGAACTACAAGAGAAAGGCATCGTGGCGGTTAATGTATCGGAGCTTCCGGGTAGGCAAATCCGGGAGAGTTTATTAAGGAATGGATTTCTTACTGAGGTATCAAAAGGATGGTATATACCAACAATGCCAGATCAGAGACCTGGAGATACAACTGCATGGTATATGTCTTACTGGGAGTTTTGCGCGGGATACCTCGCGTCTAACTATGGAAAGTCCTGGTGTATTTCAGCCGATGAATCGTTGCTCAGGCATGCTGGAAATTGGAGAGTTCCGGCACAGTTAATTGTCAAGTCACCTGAAGCAAATAATTCCCTTTTACCTCTTCCTCATCAAACATCATTGTTCAAGTTAAAAGCTGAACTTCCTTCAGATAATATGATTGTAGAGGAGCGAGGTATAAAAATGTATAGCCTGCCCGCTTCCTTAGTTTTTTGTTCGTTAACTTTATTCAAGCATAACTCTATTGATGTAAGAACTGCCTTATTAATGATCAGAGATGCATCTGAAGTTTTAGCCATTATGTTAGAAAACGGCAATACAACGATAGCAGGCCGGCTAGCGGGGGCATTTAGAAATGTGGGTAAAAGCAGAATTGCAGATGATATTATAAGGGCCATGAAAGCCGCTCAATATCATGTTAGAGAAGTTGATCCATTTGAAACTACGCCAGTAACGAATCCGACAAAAGAACGGTCACCCTATATAATCAGATTGAGAATGATGTGGCAGGAAATGCGGGAAGTTATTGTTCCTTTATTTCCTAAGTCACCGGTTATGGCAAAAGATCATGACGCTTATCTTTCAGAAGTTGAGGAGCTATATATCACTGATGCTTACCATTCTTTGTCCATAGAAAGGTATAGAGTCACTCCTGAGCTTATTAAACGTGTAAGAAGTGGGCAATGGGATAAAGATGGGAATAAAGAAGACAAACAACAGCGAGATGCGATGGCTGCAAGGGGATATTGGCTTGCCTTCCAGCAGGTTAAAAATAGTATAAAAAGTATATTGGAGGGTAAAAATCCTGGATATACTTCAGACCAGGATCATGGAATCTGGTATGAAGCCTTATTTACTCCCAGCGTAGAAGCAGGTTTGTTAAAACCAACAGACTTAGCTGGATACAGAAATCATCAGGTGTATATCGGCGGATCTAAACATGTGCCTTTAAGTGTTGAGGCCATGAGGGATGCAATGCCTGTACTTTTTGAGCTGCTTGCATCAGAAACAGAAGCATCAGTAAGGGCAGTACTCGGTCATTTTATATTTGTCTTTATTCACCCGTATATGGATGGCAATGGACGAATAGGACGATTTTTAATGAATGTTATGCTCGCCTCAGGAGGCTATCCCTGGACGGTGATTCCCGTAGAGATGAGGGCAGAATATATGGAAGCCCTGGAAAAAGCAAGTGTAGCACAAGATATTACGGCGCTGACTAAATTCATAGCCCATTTGGTTAGCGAAGGGATGAAAGGCAGACCCGTGGCTCATCTCCCGGTTTAGTGATGCTGATCAAGATGTGATATGCCAAATCAATTTAAATTCCGGTATTCATTTGGCGTATACCCGACACGGTTTTTGAATAGGCGGCTGAAATGCTGCGGATATTTGAACCCCAATTCAAATGCGATTTCATTAATGGTTTTGTTGCCGTCAAAGATCTTATTTTTTGCAATCTCGATGATCTTGTTCTGAATATACTCCTGAGCAGATTTGCCGGTCTCTTTTTTAACCAGGTCACCAAAATAGTTTGCTGACAAATGAATCTCATCCGCGAAGTAGCTTACAGAAGGCAAACCTATAGTATATGGCTTTTCTGAAGCAAAATAGCTATTCAGCAATTCTTCAAACTTCTGCAGTATTCCTTTGTTGGCATTTTCCCTTGTTATAAACTGACGGTCATAAAACCGCTCACAATAATTCAGGAACAACTCTATGTTAGATGCGATTAGCTTTTTGCTATGCTTGTCGACCGACTGGCTCAATTCATATTCAATTTTGGCAAAGCAATCAAAGACAATTTTCCGCTCTTTTTCCGACAGATGCAATGCCTCACTGGTGTTGTAACTAAAAAAGCTATACTCATCCAGGGCTTTAGCCAGAGGTGTGCCAACTATAAGGTCCGGATGAAAGACCAGTCCATGTCCCATGGGTTGATAAAAATCTACTTTGTTCTCCACGTCGATCACCTGTCCGGGAGAAACAAACACCAATGTGCCCTTATCATAGTCATAATAGTTACAGCCGTACTTTAAATCCCCGCAATGCACTTCTTTAAGAAAGATACAGTAAAGTCCGAAAGTCATCCGTGAACCAGTTCTTTCCTTCGCTTTTGAAAAATCAATAATATTCACCAGGGGATGTAAAGTTTCATGATTGTTAAACTCATTGTACTGACTTACCGTATCAAAATTATAGGCCTTTTCCATAGCTATTGCTTTTTGTTAATACAAAACTAACCATTCTGCTATAACAAAAGCTGCAGCGAGGTGCCGATCAGTAATATTGGTAGCAATATCCGTAATCGGTATACCAATTTGCACCATGACAACGCTGAACTTTGTCCTATTGTAATTGTTGTACAGTTAATTAGCAAATCAGTCGGGAATGAAAACAAGAATATTAGGAAACAGCGGATTAGAAGTATCAGTCCTTGGACTAGGTTGCATGGGCTTAAGTTTTGGATACGGTCCGGCAACAGATAAACAGGAAGCCATAAAATTAATAAGAACTGCATTTGATTCAGGTGTCAATTTTTTTGACACCGCAGAATGTTACGGTCCCTTTACCAATGAAGAATTGTTAGGTGAAGCACTCGCGCCCTTTCGGGAAAAAGTAGTCATCGCTACCAAATTCGGCTTTGAAGATGGCGATTCGAAAAAAGGGCTGGACAGCAGTCCTGCAAGAATAAGAGCCGTAGCAGATGCATCCCTGAAAAGACTTAAAACGGATTATATTGATTTATTTTACCAGCACCGGGTTGATCCCAATGTACCAATTGAGGATGTTGCGGAAACTATTCAGGATCTAATAAAAGAAGGCAAAGTGAAACACTGGGGCCTATCGGAAGCCGGCGTAGAAACCATCCGCAGGGCACATGCAGTCCAACCGGTTGCAGCATTACAAAGTGAATATTCTTTGTTCTTCCGCGAACCGGAAAAGGAAATTATACCGTTATTAGAAAAACTGGGAATAGGTTTTGTGCCGTTCAGCCCTCTGGGGAAAGGCTTTCTAACAGGAGCTATGGATGAAACCACAAAATTTGACCCCACGGATTTCAGAAATATCGTACCCCGCTTTTCGGAAGAAAATAGAAAAGCAAATCAGACCCTGGTAGACTTATTGAAAGCGATTGCCAGAGATAAGGATGCAACACCTGCACAAATCGCCTTAGCATGGCTATTGGCTCAAAAACCGTGGATTGCACCCATCCCTGGAACGACCAAATTACATCGCCTACAGGAAAACATCGGTGCAATTGAAATCAGGTTGACTGAAAATGACCTCAGGGAGATCAATTTTGCAACATCTAAAATTGAGGTGCAGGGCGCACGTTACCCCACAGATTTGCAGCAACGGGTGGGGCGCTAAGCGAAATAAATTTGAATCTAAAATAAAACGCATATGAAATCAACTATTAAAAAAACTACACACAGCATGATCTTACTCGGCACCTGCCTGATGATGCTGTGGTCTTGTTCCGGAAAAAACGAACCTGTTTCTGATCCGCCTGCACCAGATCCAAACCCGCCGGTTCCGGGGACTTCACTTCCTCCGGTAGAGACCAGCGCTCCCAACTCGCGTTATAGTCCAGCTTTTACAGGACAAACGCGTATTGCAGGTTTAGCTACCACGACAAGATACCAGAGAAGTATCGTTACTTCATCATTAACCGCCCCCTGGGGAATAGCCGCCTTACCTGACGGCAGATTTTTGATCACCGAAAAGGCTGGTCGTATGCGCATTGTTACTGCTACAGGGACTGTTGGCGCTGCAATTACCGGTCTTCCTGCTGTCAATTCCAGTGGTCAGGGAGGGTTATTGGGATTGTGTTTAGATCCCGAATTTGCAACTAACCGAATGGTCTACTGGTCTTTTTCACAGCCAAACGCCGATGGCAACCGAACTTCAATCGCAAAGGGCCGGCTCGCTGATAATGAACAGTCCCTTGAAGGAGTCCGTGTAATTTATCGCTCCAGTCCCGGTTATTCAGGAGTCAACCATTATGGCGGCAGGGTTTTATTTGACCGTTCCGGCAACCTTTATGTCAGTACCGGAGAGCGCGCCGATAACCTGACCCGTGCACAAGCACAATCTGTTACAGCATCGATTGGCAAGGTACTCAGGATCAACAAAGAAGGAGAGCCTGTGATTGGAAATCCTTTTACAGGCCAAGCTGGTGCACTACCCGAGCTCTATTCTATTGGCCATAGAAATCCACAAGGCCTGGCCTTACATCCGGTGACGGGAGAGATCTGGCAGTCAGAGCATGGTCCACGAGGTGGAGATGAACTTAACCGGATCCAGGCAGGAGCCAACTATGGATGGCCAACCATTACTTATGGATTGGAATATAGCGGACAGCCTGTTCTTACAGGTATCCAGCAAAGAGATGGCATGACCCAACCTGTTTATTACTGGGACCCTGTCGTGTCGCCAAGTGGCATGACCTTTTATAGCGGTAACCGGATTCCCGAATGGCAAAACAATCTTTTCATAGGCGCATTGAGCGGTCAGCATATTGTACGACTGGTCATTGAAAACAATCGTGTCACAGGTGAGGAACGATTATTGGCCAGTGAGGGCCAGCGGTTCAGGGATATTACCCAGGGCTCTGACGGAGCGTTATACGCTGTTACGGATGGAGGAAGACTTTATAAAATAGACAGAGAATAAGTTGAGATGGATACCAGCACAATTAAATAAAATCAATAAGAAAAAAACAGCAATATGAAATCTACAATTTTAGGACTTTTTATTTTTTTCCTTTGCGTACAATCGGCATCGGCACAAACATCTGTGGGCACAGCTCCAACAAAAGCGGAACAGGAAATTCTGGACCTTTCCAAAGCGAAATGGCTTTGGATGGCCGACAAGAAATTAGATACACTCAATAACCTATTTCATGACAAATCAGTATTCGTTCATATGAGCGGAAGCTCTAACAAAACCCGTGAGATGGAAGTAATCAAGACCGGTATGATCTGGTACAAGAAAGCCGAAATTTACTCCGCTTCGGTCAATATATTTGGCAATACAGCAATCCTGTTAAACGACATTGATTTGATCGCTGTTGTAGGCGGAAAAGAAGTTGTCAACCCGTTTATGGTGACTGAGGTGTATATCAAAGATAAGGGCAAATGGAAAATGGGTTCTCTTACATTCTCACATTTAAGAAGGCCGGTTAAATTGAAACTATAAATAAGTTAAAGATGGAAAAAACAGGAATCGAGTTAAGAGCCGCAATTATAGCGGTATTCGCTTCGGCGATATGGGCTGGTTGCTCCACTATTAAATACGGTAATAATAATCAAATGATCACGATCACTCAGCAGGGCAGCTTTGCAATCGGCGGTACCATGACTACTACACCGGGGAATTTTGTTCTTGCAGATGCATTAAAGCCAGCGGGTCAGACCTTTCACGGCGATCATGCATATGCCTTTTACCAGATTCCAGCTAAAGCCCGTAAGTACCCGTTAGTATTTTTACATGGGGCTGGACAGTCAAAGAAAACCTGGGAAACTACCCCTGATGGAAGAGACGGTTTTCAGAATATTTTTTTAAAGAGAGGATATGGCATTTACCTTCTGGATCAGCCAAGACGTGGTGCTGCCGGAAAAAGTTCTGTAGCAGCGGAAATAAAGCCAATCGCCGACGAGCAATTCTGGTTCACCCAGTTCCGGCTCGGCAATTATCCAGACTACTTTCCAAATGTTCAATTCCCTAAAGACGCGGCTTCCTTAGAGCAGTTTTACAGGCAAATGACCCCAAATACTGGCCCCTTTGATGCGAATGTCGTTTCTGACGCCATTTCTCAATTGTTCAGTAAAATTGGTGATGGTATTTTAGTTACGCACTCACAGGGAGGTGGTCCCGGTTGGTCTACGGCTATCAAGAATGATAAAGTGAAAGCTGTGGTTGCCTACGAACCTTATAGTGGCTTTGTTTTTCCTCAGGGAGAGCTACCATCACCTATAAAATCGGCCGGTCTCTTCGGCGAGTTAAAGGGCGCAGAAATCCCCTTAGTAGATTTCATGAAATTGACCAAAATACCTATTGTTATTTATTATGGGGATAATATCGCAAAAGAACCTACCAAGGTATGGAACGAGGATCACTGGCGCTCCGGATTGGAAATGGCAAAGATCTGGGCAGCTACGATCAATAAGCACGGAGGCGACGCAACTGTAGTGCACCTCCCGGAAATCGGCGTAAAAGGCAATACACATTTCCCGTTTTCTGATCTGAACAATATCCAGGTAGCCGACCAATTGTCGAAATGGTTAAAGGAAAAAGGTCTGGATAAGTAATATTGGTAGCAATACCCGTAATACATCTACTATAAAGTCTTTTTGTTCTTCGGAACTTTGTTTAACTAAATAAGGAACACATGAAAAGATTAACAGTACACCTTTTAACGACATGTTCATTCTTGTTGACACTTTTGTTTACGCTGACATCCTGCTCCCGGGCAGAGGTACCAGCAACAACAAAAGAAGAACAAAAAATAACGGGCGACACCCTGAAGAATAAAAAGGTTTTGATTGTGTATCTGTCACGTACAAAAAATACCAAAGCCGTTGCTGAAATTATCCATAAAAAAGTGGGTGGTGATCTTGTTTCATTGGAGTTGGTAACTCCTTATCCAGAACATTACCAGACCACTGTGGCTCAGGTAGCGAAAGAGAATGAGAATGGCTTTTTGCCGCCCCTGAAAACAAAAATTGACCATATAGAAATGTATGATGTTGTCTTTGTAGGTTTTCCAACCTGGGGAATGCAACTGCCACCTCCAATGAAAAGCTTTTTAAACCAGTACAATTTAAGCGGAAAAACAGTGGTTCCATTTAACACAAACGCAGGCTATGGTATTGGCAGCAGTTTTGAAACTGTAAAACAGTTATGCCCAAACAGTAAAGTTCTGGAAGGGTTTTCAACCAAAGGCGGTATAGAAAGAGATGGAGTTTTATTCGTAGTGGAAGGCCAAAAAGAAAAACAGGTACAGGACGAAGTTCAAAAGTGGTTAAAGAAAATAAAAATATAATGAAGGTATTTAAGATAATGTCAGCAGCAATACTATTGCTAGTGACAGTGGGAGTGTCTGCCGATGTAACGGCACAACAAAAAAGCGTTATGGAAGAAACATTGAGTTCAAAACAACAAAGTATGATTTCCATTGCCGCTGTGGCGGCCAAAGGTGATCTGGCGAAACTGAAGAACGAGATGAATACTGGTCTCGGCACTGGCTTAACGATTAGCCAAATCAAAGAAGCAATGATTCATTTATATGCCTACGCGGGATTTCCACGCAGCCTGAGGGGATTGCAAACCCTGATGGCCGTTATAGATGAACGCAAAGCCAAAGGCATTACCGATCAGAAGGGGCAGGAAGCATCGCCTGTCAGTGATCAGCGCAGCAAATATGAAAGAGGTAAGGCCGTGCTGGAAAAGCTAACCGGTGTGCCAGAGACAGGAGCTAAAACAGGCTATGCGGCATTTGCCCCTGAGATCGAGGTCTTTCTCAAAGAACACCTCTTCGCTGATCTGTTTGAGCGCGATGTACTGACTTATGCTGAAAGAGAGCTGGTCACTGTATCAGTACTCAGTGGCATTGGAGGCGTGGAACCTATGTTAAAATCACATCTGACGATCTGCCTGAATATTGGTCTGTCCCCGGGCCAGTTACAACATTTCGTTGAGACTATACAATCCGCTATAGGGAGAAAAGAAGCAAAATCAGCACAGTCCGTATTGGACGAAGTACTGAAAGACAAGAAGTAAATTAAGCATGAAGATCATGAAAAAATTAACATCAATAATTGCATTAGCCATGTCAGTAGCAGCTACAGATGTGGTCAATGCGCAATCTGCTCAAAAAGCAAAACAACAGAATCCCTATACACTGGTATACGATGGCGCGATCACCAAAAACGAAAAGGGGAAAGTAAACATTCACCCGGTGAAGTATAACCTGAACGGTATTGAGATCGCAGCCAATGTTTATACACCGGCAAATTACGATGCTTCAAAGAAGTATCCTGCAGTAGCAGTAGCTCATCCAAACGGCGGAATAAAAGAGCAGACAGCGGGACTATACGCACAACGTCTGGCAGAGGCCGGCTATATCACCATTGCGGCCGATGCAGCTTATCAGGGAGCGAGTGGCGGAACGCCACGTCATACAGATAAGCCTTTCTTTCGTGTGGATGATATTCGTGGTATGGCTGACTTTATAACGCAGTATGCGGGGGTTGATGCAAATCGTTTGGCTGTCTTAGGTATTTGTGGCGGCGGTGGCTATACTTTAAAGGCAGCTCAATCTGACAAACGCTTTAAAGCAGTGGCAACTTTGAGCATGTTCAATTCAGGTGAGGTAAGGCGTAATGGCTTTCAGAATTCACAGTTGGCCACTGTACAGGAACGTTTAAAAAAAGCAGCTGAGGCCCGTGCGCAGGAAGCTGCAGGAGGTAAGATGATTTATGCAGGCGTGGCCAGCATTACAGATGAAGAAATTGCCAAAACCTCTACTGACCTGTACCGTGAAGGATACCAATACTATTACAGGACTCATGCACATCCCAATTCAACTTTCTTATACACCATGAGTAGCCTGATGGATTTGATGACATGGGATGCTACCAACCAGATTGAATTGATCGACCAGCCTTTATTAATGATAGCAGGAAGTAAGTCGGACACGAAATACATGACAGATGAGGCATTTCCGAAAGCATTCAACGCAAAAAGCAAGGAGCTGTTCCTGATTGAGGGTGCGACGCACATTCAAACTTACTACAAGCCAGAGTACGTATCTCAGGCTGTAAATAAATTACTTGAGTTTTATAAGTCCAACCTTTAAAATGCAAAATGATGAAGCATAACCTCAAATACATTTTACCCATTGCAATTGTCCTTTTTACGGCTTGCAACAACCATCAGAAAATGGGAGATTCAAAACAACAAAACAAACCTGTTTTTGCGAAAGGCGAAAAGGTGACCAATAAAAATTTCACAGGAACGGTCTGGCTAAATTATTTGGCAGAAAACGACACCACCTACAATGTAAATATTGGTTCTGTAGCTTTTGAACCTGGAGCGAGAACCAACTGGCACTTACACAAAGGGGGGCAGATCCTTCTGGTCACAGAAGGGAAAGGTCTGTACCAGGAACGCGGGAAACCTGTTGAATTCATAGAAAAAGGTCAGGTTGTAAAATGTCCACCTAATATAGAGCATTGGCACGGCGCTAAGCCTACCGAGGGGATGACACACATTGCTATTGGTACCAACACGAATATCGGCGGAGCGGTATGGCTGGAACCGGTAACTGATGAGGAATACAATGTCCCTCTTAGCAAAGATTAAGGGGGCGGGCAGTTAAAGTAATATTTATTTTCATTTGTTGTCACCCCTTAGTGGAGGTTTCGGCAATAGTAGCCAGGTAATTTTGAAACCTGCTGTCCACTCATTTCGCTTCAATTGTGCAATAAATAATCTGCAAACCATCCACTTGACTGATTTTAAGTGCATTAGGTGGATTTCTTTTAGGATCTGAACTCTTAGGTGGTAATTCTGATTTTAAGAGCGTAGTGAAGCGCTAATGGTCAGAATTTTTGATTGAGAAAGGTTTTATGTAGAGCGAGTGAGATGAGGGGCTGAGAATGTTACTTTACGCCGATGGATCTGCTTGGATACGGAGCATACCCCATCCAAAAACTACGGTTGCTGTCTGGAAAAATTAATTGGACACTTTGGTCTGAAAAGGACTGAACACTATTGCCGGAATCTCCACTTACAGCGCCTCTTAGTATTTCTTTATGGTTTGTCTGATGCAGAATTGCAGGCAGAAGCGGAAACGCTGAGGCTGGATTTCAGGGCCTGGATGATCGAGTATTTTGATTTTTCTCCTTCGCAGATTGCTTACTTGGAGCAGATGGAGGATATCCTCGCCAGTTACTTCGGTACGGTCTGTGGTTTTTATGTGGGGGGCCGCTGGCCGATTACTTTGATTAAGGAAGAAAGTGCAGCTGGCGCTGCGGAGCGGTCGAGTGATCCTCCGGTTTGGAAGATTGTAAGGTCGGAGGATGTGCTGAATCCGGATGATGCGCGGAATAATGCGGAGCCTATTGTGACGGGACAGCTGACGATTGAGGTCGTTTATTTGTAGCTCATTGTTTGTTGTCATTCAGAGCTAAGGCGAAGAATCTCAGCCCTACCGGGCTCGGGAATGATTAAAAGAGGAGCTGTCTGAAAGGCGAGCGTCTTGAGGTCCCTCGTCGCTGCACTTCCCTCGGGATGACAAAAATAGTGAAGGATGACAAAAGCTGGGCTTCGGTCCGGCTTTTTTATGGCCTCACTGGCCGATGATTTTTAAACCAAACCAATATAAACTATGAATGAAGATTCTTCAGACCGGCTGGAAGAGATCTATAAAAACCAGATGGCGCTCATGGCGCATCAGCAAGAGTTATTGCAACTTCAGCAGGAGCTATTCATCTTAATGAAAAGTATGGATACGCGGCTGGCGCTGCCGGATCAATTGTTGGACAGGGTACTGGAAGAGTTTTCAGCCAAAGTGTCTAAGGAGGTTTCCGAGCGGCTGCCGGGACGGGTTCCTGTGGCGGATGAGTGGCTGCGGGCCAATGAGGTGATGTCTAGGCTCGGGATTAGTCCGCGGACTTTGTATACCTATACCCGCCGCCAAGCTTTTGATACCAAGAAGATCGGACGGACGCTTTTTTATTCTAAAGAAAGTGTGATGCGGTTGGTTTGAAGACAGACCGGTAAATTAAGCATGGAAATTTTATGTATGAAATGAAATATTTTATCCATACGCCACAAAATATTGTGAGTCAAGCCAAATATTTGTTTTTAAGATATTTATTAGCCTTATAATTAATATTCTATCTATTGTTTGTTATCTTTGTGAAGAAAATATTCATAATTATGACAGGCATTGCAGCGATACCCCGGGAGACTATACAGAACCAGATCTATACCATTCGCGGGAAGCAGGTGATGATGGACAGGGATTTGGCGCGGATGTATAGTGTGGAGACGAAAGCATTAAATCAGGCTGTTAAGAGAAATCTGGAAAGATTTCCTGATGATTTTATGTTTCAACTTACCAAAGAGGAGTTAGCATCTCTAAGGTCACAAATTGTGACCTTAGAGAAAAAAGGATCACATAGTAAATACTCACCAACAGTATATACTGAACATGGGGTATTAATGCTGGCATCTGTCTTAAGAAGCGACGTCGCTATTAAAGTGAGTGTTTTGATCATCAATGCATTTATTGAAATGCGAAGATATTTTAATAATAATATGGTGATGTCTGCTCGATTGGATGCTATGGAGAAAAAGCAGTTCAAAACAGACGAAAATGTAGAGAAGATCTTTGAAGCTTTGGAAAGTAAGGACATGAAGCCTAAGCAAGGGATATTTTATGATGGGCAGGTGTTTGATGCTTATGTGTTTGTTGCGGATCTTATTAGAGAGGCTAGGCATTCAATCGTGTTGATTGATAATTATGTGGATGACACCGTGCTGAGTATGTTTACGAAACGAGTGAAAGGTGTTTCATTGACTATTTATACGAAAGACATCAGTAAACAGCTGTTGCTTGATAAAAAGAAGCATGATCAGCAGTATGAGCCCGCGACAATCAAGCAGTTCAAAAATGCGCATGATCGGTTTTTGATCATTGATGGTACCCAGGTGTATCATATTGGGGCTTCGTTGAAGGATTTGGGTAATAAGTGGTTTGCTTTTTCGAAAATGGAGCTTACGGCTTCTGAAATATTAGAGAAATTATGACAGGTATTGCAGCGATAACTCAGGAGACTATACAGAACCAGATTTTAACTATACGCGGGAAGCAGGTAATGATGGATCGGGATTTGGCGGTTTTGTATGGTGTGGAGACGAAACAGCTTAAGAGACAAGTAAAAAGGAATATCGATAGGTTTCCAAACGATGAGTTTATGTTTGAATTGACTGCTGAAGAGCACAATTCTTTAAGGTGCCAATTTGGCACCTTAAAACGTGGTGAGCATATGAAATACCTACCACAGGTATTTGGTGAACGAGGCGTTTTGATGCTAAGTTCTATACTCCGAAGTGAATCATCTGTGAACGTGAGCATCAAGATTATGACAGCTTTCGTTGAAATGCGACAGTTATTAAAAGGGCATGCTGATTTATATTTAAGGCTAAATAATGTAGAAAGAAAGCAGATCAGGACAGATGAAAATGTCGAGAAGATTATAAATGCTATGGAAAGCAATGGTCTGAAACCTAAGCAAGGGATATTTTATGATGGGCAGGTGTTTGATGCTTATGTGTTTGTTGCGGATCTGATTAGAGAGGCTAAGCATTCAATCGTGTTGATTGATAATTATGTGGATGACACCGTGCTGAGTATGTTTACGAAACGAGTGAAAGGTGTTTCCTTAACTATTTATACGAAGACATCAGCAAGCAATTATTACTAGACAAGAAGAAGCATGATCAGCAGTATGAGCCTGTGACAATCAAGCAGTTTAGAAATGCGCATGATCGGTTTTTGATCATTGATGGCACTGAGGCGTATCATATTGGGGCTTCGTTGAAGGATTTGGGTAATAAGTGGTTTGCGTTTTCGAAAATGGAGCTGTCTGCTTCGGAGATTCTGAAACGCCTGGCATGACATTTAAAAGATTGTAATTCTGAACGATAAATCGTAATTTTGCTTATTGCTTAAACCTTCATTTCCCATTAGGATGTCTGAACAAATACATACTACTGATTCGTTTGAAGAATTGTTCAGGGACAATTACCCCAGGTTGTGTCACTTCGCCATGCAATTCTTAAATGACGATGATGCCGTAAAGGATATTGTTCAGGAAGTATTCGTGACCTATTGGGACCTGAAAGACAAGCTGCGTGCAGGAGATGTACAGGTAAAAGGGTTTTTGTTTTCATCCGTTAGGAATGCCTGCCTGAACAAACTGCGCCGACAAAAGCTGGAGCACAGCTACCTCAACCAACAGGAAGCCGAACCAATAGAGGATGCCACCGCCCTCAACGCCATTATCCGCTCTGAAGTGATGGCGGAACTCAACAAGGTCATCACTACCCTACCCGAAAACTGTCAGAAGATCTTCCGAATGGGCTACCTGGAAGGCTTAAAAAACCCACGGATAGCCGCCGAACTCGGCCTGAGCATTAATACCGTAAAGACCCAGAAAAAACGCGGTATGCAGTTGCTGAAGGTTCGGCTGAACCCGGAGCTTTTTGCGATTGTATCGCTGTTCTTCTTTAATTAGGCTCCCCCCTAAAAAATATTTTCATTTCTTGTCACCCTCTTTTGCTTTTCAGGTTTCTTACTATTAGAACATGAACAAACAACAAGACCCTACATACACCTCATCCCTGATTATTAAGTTCCTTAGCAACGAACTTAATGAACAGGAAACCGCGGAATTTGAGCTTTGGCTGTCGGCCGATCCCAAAAACAGGGCTCTGGTAGAATCTTTCAGGGATACGCCTGCCGTACAACAGGAAATCAACTACATCAATGCTATAGATACGGATTCGGCCTGGGCTGATGTGGCAAAACAAATCGCCCATAAAGAAAGACAAAGACTGGGATGGGGCAATCTGGCCCGCTATGCCGCAGCAGCAGTATTGCTGATCACAGTTGGCTTTGGCCTCTATACTTATAAAAACAGACAACCTGTAGCCGCAGAAACAACAACAGCGAAGAATATCAAACAGGATGTCATGCCCGGTAGTTCGAAGGCTACGCTGCAACTGGCAGACGGCTCTTCCATTAAGCTCAAAGGAACAGCACTGAACTTGCAAGACAGGCCTAAAGGAGAAAAAGGCGACATGATCCTGCGGGTACCTAAAGCCGGAGAATACCAAATGCTCCTTCCTGATGGCACTAAAATATGGCTGAATGCCGCCTCAACGCTTAAATTACCAGAAAACTTCAATAAAGGCAGCCGCCGTGTGGAGCTTCAGGGGGAAGCGTATTTTGAGGTTTTTCATAATGAGAAGCTTCCTTTTATCGTGAGTTTCAACAATACGGAAGTGAAGGTACTGGGTACACATTTTAATGTGAATACCTACGGCACCGCCAGTCGCACCACCCTGATACAAGGTTCGATTGAGGTCACAGAAGGCGAGAAACAAAGGACCATCAAACCGGGGCAACAGGCATTCACCTATGACGGCCACCTTACCGTGCGCGAATCAGATACCTATAAATCCGTGGCCTGGAAAGAAGGGCTCTTCTACTTTAAAGAAGACCGGATCAATGATATCCTCGACCAGATTGCCCGTTGGTATGATGTGGACGTAGTATACACCTCTGAGCCAAACAGGAAAAGATATAATGGTACCATACGCAGACAGGCGACGTTGAGCCAGGTACTCGAGATGCTAAACACCGTGAGCGGAACTGAATTTACCATTAAAGACAGGACGGTCACCGTAAATTTTAACCCCTAAACCGATCACTATGTAAGAACCTATACGCAACCAGGCAACGAAAAATAGACATAAAAAATCCGGAAACACTGCCATGTTCCCGGAAATTACGTGCGGCTATTCTCATTTGAAGAACGACTAAATTCAACTCATTTTTTAAAAACCAACACATACAAAAATATGAAACAATTCCTTCCCGGCAAGTATCCGCGGAAATGCATGTCATTTAAAAGAAAAACGCTGTTAGTTATGAGGTTAACTACTTTCTTATTAATCACGGGTTGCCTGGCGGTACAAGCCTCCGGTTTTGCCCAAAAAGTTACGCTGTCTGCCCGCAATGCGAGCATGGAAAGTGTCTTCACGGACATTAAACAGCAGACTGGCTTTTTCTTTATGTATGACAGCGACCTGCTGAAAAAATCAGGCAATGTAAGCATCAACATACAAAATGGGGAACTGAGCGAAGCGCTTGAACAACTGACCGCAGGAAAGCCGCTGAGCTATAAGATCATCGATAAAACGGTGATTATCTCTGAGGTAAAAGTACGGAGCGGCAATCAGCAGATGCTGGTGAAAGGAACTGTGCGCTCTAAAGAGACCAATGGGAATACCCTACCTCTGCCAGGTGTAGTGGTTACGATCAAAGGCAGCAATCGTGCGGTAAGTACAAACGCAGACGGAGAGTATACTATTCAAGCGCCTGCTGACGCGACACTACTATTTACTATGATTGGCTTTGGAACACAAGAGAGACAGTTGAGTGGAAAAAACGTGATCGACGTGGTGATGACTGAAAGCGTGAGTGATCTTCAGGAAGTAATCGTAACCGCATATGGCACTACAGAAAGAAAAGAAAACCAGATCGGAAGTGCTTTTGTAGTCAAGGCTGAAGATTTTCAACGCAAACCGGTAAACCGTATTGATGAATTGCTGCAAGGAATTGTACCCGGTTTGGAATATGAGGTACAGGATGGTGGCAATACCAGTAGCATCAGGCAGCGTTATCAGACGAGAATACGTGGAGAAGGTTCTTTTGGCGCCTCAAGTGATCCGCTTTGGGTGCTGGATGGTATCCGCCTGAATACTGGAGATGAGACCAATATGATCAGGGGTGTCAATACCAGCATCAGTCCGCTGACTTACCTGGACCCTAATGATATTGAGTCCGTTGTGGTTCTTAAAGATGCTACAGCAACATCCATCTATGGTGCGGATGGCTCTAACGGTGTCATCCTGATTAAGACTAAAAGAGGTGTTTCAGGAAAGAATACTCTCGGTTATGGCTTTAGAACGGGATTAAACCTAATTGGAGAAAACCACTTACAAGTCTTGAATGCAGATCAATATCGTGAACTGTACAGGGAGTCCTACCTGAACAATACAGCACTTGATCCAGCAAAAATGCCCGATTTAGGAACGACCAATACTGACTGGTATGATGTGTTTTTCCGCACAGGTGTTACCACACAGCACAATTTGTCGTTATCTGGCGGTAAAAAAACCCGATATTACATCGGCGGGTCATACTTCAATGAGCGTCCGATCATGATTGCAAATCGCATACAAAGACTCTCTGGTAGGGTCAACCTGGACCGCAGCTTTGGCAAATCGGTCGATGCATTCTTGTTAATGGGTTATTCTTATAACACCAACAATATGTTCAACCCGGCCAGTAACTATTACACCAACCGCCCGATTGACGGTCTTTTTAATCCGGATGGCAGTCCTGTAACAGCGTTCTACAATAAGATGAACGATGCCAACAATAACGATGATCAGCAAAAAACAGATGCGGTGCAAGCCAATGCCGGGGGAACAGTAAGGATTTTACCTGGTCTGGATTTTACCTCGACGAATGGAGTTGATTTCCGTTCCATTAAGGAAGATATATACAGTTCCCAATTTGCTTACAGCAACAGAGGTGAAGGTAAAGCCGTATTTGCTAAAAGCAGAACGGTCAACTGGAATAGTCAGCAACGCCTGAATTATAATAAAACAATACAACAGCATGACTTTTCTGTATTGCTAGGTGCGGAAGCCCGGCAAGACAAAACCAATTCGAGAAACTGGACGGGATACGGATTCGCGGATGATTATATCAGGGATTACAATTACGCAACACGTATTGTGGAGGCCTGGGGCGGATCTGATGCGACCGGTATATCTTACTATGGACAAGGACGGTATACGCTGAGCAATAAATACAGTTTGCTGGGCAGCTTTCGTAATGACGCCAATTCGGACTTTGGCTCGGATGTAAAATGGGCGAAGTTTACTTCTATCGGTGCTTCATGGACCATCAGCAATGAAGATCTCTGGAATATTAAGCAGATCGACCTTGCAAAGTTGAAAATTAGCTATGGTACTAATGGAAACTCGAGAATAGGATCTTACAGATCTAAAGGCGTATATAGCTTTACCTCCGGTTACGTCTATGGCGGTGAACAGGGTGCGGTCATGGTGAGCGGCGAAAATCCCGCGCTTTCCTGGGAGAAGACCTACACGCTGAACACTGGATTGAGCCTGGGCTTATTCAACAGGATATCCTTGGAGTTTGAATTCTACAGAGAGACTACAGAAAACATGTTAGACGGTGTCGACGTGACCCGCACAACGGGCTTTACCGATATTACTCAAAATATCGGGTCAGTCAGAAACAGTGGTGTAGAACTGAACATCGTGAGTGAAAATATATCCAGGAAAGACTTCTCATGGATAACAAAGTTCAATGTATCGCACAACAGAAACAAGATCCTGATGCTGTACAACAACAATACAAGGGTGTTAGACACCAGGCTTCGCCAGGTTGGTCAGGACATAAATACCTGGTACCTGATTCGCTGGGCTGGTGTGGACCCCCGGGACGGCGGACCGCTGTGGTACGATGACAGAGGCAATCTGACCAGGGAATTCAACCTCGCCAACCGGGTTACTGTAGGATCTACCACGCCTGATTTCTTTGGCGGTATGACCAATACCCTGACCTATAAATCCCTGACCCTGTCTGCTTTATTGATCTACAATGTAGGCGGCTACGCATTTAGCAACCTGCAACGTGATTCGGAATCAGATGGACGCAACCTGGCGGCCGATAACCAATCGACCAACTTACTGGACCGCTGGAGGGAGCCGGGCGATCTGAGCAACATCCCGAAAAGCGTACTAGGTGAAAATGCAAATAACGGACGGAATTCAACACGTTTCCTGCATAGCAAGACCAATCTGCGCCTGCAAAACATCAGCTTAAACTACACACTGCCTAAGCAATTGATCCGCAAGATCAGCATGGACAGGGCCAGTGTATATGCCCAGGCAGACAATGTAGGTTTTTGGACACCGTACAATACCCCATCAAACAGGAATGACTTTAAGAACTCGTTCAACCCTTATCCCCGCCCGCTCGTCATATCGCTGGGCCTTAACGTTGGTTTTTAACATAAATGAAGCAAAGAAAGATGAAATTGACAGCATATAAAATAGCCCTTGCAACAGTACTGATCTTCTCTTTAGGGTCATGCAAGAAATTTTTGGAAAGAGAACCGATCAACCAAACGGGAAAAAATACCCTGTTTGAGACTGTCGAAGGGGCCTCTCAGGCCATGACTGGCTCATACAACCGGGTTCTGGATTATTATAAAAATGAATTTGGCCTTTATGGCGATGTGGCATCAGACAATGTCATCCGCGGAGAAAAAACCAATGTAATGTTGCCACAGTTCAACTACCAGAGTGTGCCAGACGAAGATCCACTGGCAGTAGGTCACATCTGGCTGGATATTTTTGAGGCACTCAATAGTGTCAACAATATTCTTGCTGCCCTGCCTGAACTGAAATCTAAATTCCCTGAGGAAGCGGCCAAATTACAAACGATAGAAGGTCAGGCTCTTGTGATCCGCGCATTGTGCCATTTTGATGTGTGCAGAGTGTATGCGCAACCTTACAATTACACGGGTGATGCTTCCCATGTGGGTGTACCGGTATTGTTAAAAACACCAAGTCCAGGTGCTGAAGTGCCCCGCAAAACTGTAAAAGAAGTATATGATCAGATCATTACAGACCTTACAGCGGGAGCTTCATTATTGCGCGAACGTACGCAGCCCGCCCCTATCAGGATTGGCTATCATGCTGCATTGGCATTGTTATCCAGAGTTTATCTTTATAAAGGCGACTGGACACAAAGTTTGAATTATGCCAACATGGTCATCAATTCAAACGCCTATCAGCTGGCAACAACCGCCGCAGAATATAAAGCCTCATTTTTGACTTCTGCGGTAGATGATTTGCCCATCAAAGAAAAAATATTTCAGCTCACCAATATAGGCCTTCCGTTAGGACCGTCAAATGTATATACGGTGTATTCAGATGCGATAGGAAGCCGGTATTATGCCAGTGCAAAATTAAGAAACCTGTACGAGGCTGACGACATTCGTGCGGCACCGATGTATACTGTGCCGGCATCCGGAGAGAACATAGGAAAGTACATCACTAAAAAATATGCGGACGGGACGGTGACCGAGGGTAATGCGCCTTTAATCCAGGTTGTCCGTTTGTCTGAAATGTACCTGAACCGTGCAGAGGCAAAGTGGAACCTGCAGCAATATGAAGAGGCGAAGGAAGATCTGCGCATCATTGCGCAGCGTGCCCACCCTGATCGGACAATCACTATAACGTATAACTCACCGACAGACTTATACCAGCAGATTGCGAATGAGCGCAACCGGGAACTCGCTTTTGAAAACCATCGCTTCTTTGACATCATAAGACGAAAAGAAAACCTGATACGCGGCGTGGACTGCAATGCCTCAGTGTGCAACCTGAGCTACCCTAATAACAAGTTTGTGCTTCCGCTACCTACCAGGGAAATACAAGCAAACAAAGGTCTTACCCAAAACCCGGGATACTAAATGAAAACCATAATGAAAAATATAACTGCTGTACTGCTTTTTACCTCCCTATCTGCTGCGCTGTTTTTGAGCGCTTGTAAGAAGTCAGAATTTGAACCGTTTAATGAGCCTTTTTTCCACATCAATGTGGCAGAGCGCTCCACCTTGGAAGTACTCGACAACCGAAAAGACACAGTGAACTATCCAATCTACTTGAGCGCAGAGTTACAATTTGAACCTGTAGATCTTAACTATGAAGTGAAAGTAGGCAACGGCCTGGTAGAAGGCCGTGACTTTTCTTTGCTGACCACAGGCACAAAAGTGACGTTTCCACCGGGCATCTTTGAGCGTCCTGTTCGCATCGCCTGGTTGGATTCACCCATTGACCCAACAAAAGACAATACGATCACCATACGTCTGCTGAGCAACAGTAAAAACTACACCATCGGCCTGCCAGGCCCTGACGGGTTGCAACGCGAACTGGTGATCACCAAAAAATAAGGATATAGATGAAGAAAATGAGATATGTAATGCTGCTGTTGACACTCATAGCCGGACTGTTTGGCCCTGCCGTGCTGGCACAGCCATTGCCCCAGGATTCGAACCTGGTAAAGGGAACGCTGAAAAACGGCTTTACCTATTACATCTATAAAAACACCAAAGCACCCGGACAATCGGTGCTGAGGCTTTTTGTAAATGCAGGCTCGCTCCAGGAGGAACCCGATCAGCTGGGCCTCGCCCATTTTGTGGAGCATATGGCTTTCAACGGTACCAAACATTATTCGAAGAATGAGGTGATCGAATTCCTGGAATCGAAAGGTGTAAAGTTTGGCGCGGACCTGAATGCACATACCAGCTTTGATGAAACCGTCTATAAGATCAGTATCAACACAAAAGAAGAAAAAAACCTGGAAAAGGCCATCGACATTATGGCCGACTGGGGCTTTGGGGTGACCTTCGACCAGAAGGAAATCGATAAGGAAAGAGGTGTGGTGATTGAAGAATGGCGCAGCAAACAAGGTGCTGACAACCGTCTGCGCGACCAGTACATGCCAGTGCTTTTTAATAAATCGCGTTATGCAGAACGCATGCCGATCGGGACTGTAGACATTCTGAAAAACTTTAAAAGGCAGCGTATCGTCGATTTCTATGAGAAATGGTACCGGCCTGACCTGATGTCGATCGCTATCGTAACCGATATAGACCCGCAAAAAGTAGAAAGTTATATTGTTAAGGAATTCAGCCAGTATAAAGCCAAGAGCAAGGCCGAGAGAATCTATTACGACCTTCCGGCACATAAGGATACGCTGTTTTCCATCGTGACCGATAAGGAAGCCAGGGCTGTAGAGCTAAGCGTATTCAACAAGATCGGGTCTTTTAGTGGTGCCAAAACAGAGCAGGACTATAAGGAGCAGCTGATCCGCACATTTTTCAATGCACTGGCGAAGAACCGCTTCAGCAGGGTATCCCAGTTAAATAGCAGCTTTAAATCGGGTAGCTTCTCCGTAGGAAACATGCTCTTGAAGAATGGGATCGTAGCCGGGGGCGTTGGACTTTACCAGGACCAGGTGCAGGCCGGTATTGAACAGTACCTGGCTGAAATGCAGCGCATTTCCCGCTACGGTTTTACCGGGGAGGAAGTAGATAAGTTCAGAAGGGAATACCTGATCGCGGTCAAACGTGGCATGGCATCTGGCGACAAAACACCCGCTGAAGCCTATGCGAATGAGATGCACGATGATTTTTACAATGGCACAGTTATGCTTTCGCGTGCGGACCGGAACAAGCTGACGCTAAAATATGCGCCGGAGATCGACTCCCTGACCCTGCTTAATTTTTTAAAGTCAGTCAATAAAGACGGCAGTACAGTGGTGTTGCTCACCGCACCAGAAAAGGACGCCTCGGTCCTGCCGGACAAAGCAGCATTGAGGCTCTTGTTTGCCAAAGCAGCCGCACAGCAGGTAGGCCCCTGGGTAGACCATACGGATATCCCTAAAAAGTTGCTTGATCAGGAGCCTGTAGCAGGAAAAGTGATCAAACAAGAGTTTCTGATGAGCCCTGGTGTGATGAAGTGGTCTTTATCCAACGGTACAACCGTATACCTGAAGCAGACCTTTGAGAAGAGAAACTACATCTCTCTATCAGGGTTTAGGGCCGGAGGCATTTATGCGATAGATTCCAGCAGGTATGTAGCTGCACAGTTTGTGAAGCCCGTAACCGGACTCAGCGGCGCCGGCCAGTTTAGCCGCACTGCATTGACCCAGTTCCTGAGCGGCAACACCGCCTCGGCCTCCCTCGCACTTTCCAATACCCGCGAAGGGGTGGTCAGCAGCGCAGACTGGAAAGATGCGGAAACCATGTTTCAGCTGATCTATCTGAAATGGATGTTTCCAAACACAGACTCCGTGACTTTTGAGCAAGCCAAGCGCAAGATGCTGGAATCGCTGGAAAACAGCAAGCAATCACCGGCCTACGCCTACAATAAAGCCATATCAGAACAGCTGAAAGGCGACGACGACTATGCTTCTGACATGACGGTAGAACGGGTGAACAAGGAGTTGAACATAGAGGATATCATCCCGGTATTTAAAAGCCGCTTCGGTTCTGCTAAGGATTTTCAATTCGTCATTGTGGGCGGGTTTAACATCGACAGCATCCAACCCCTGGTTGAAAAATATATTGGCGGACTACCAGCAGGCGACTACGAGAAAAAGTTTAGCTATAAGGGGCCGGTGTCTGACGCCAAAGCAAAAGGTATCCTGGTCTATGCAGGAGCGGCACCTAAAAGCACGGTCAACCTGTTCTATCAAAGCAACAAAGTGACTTACGACTATCCTGAAATACTGATCCAGACGCTCTTGCAGGAGGTACTGAAAGTGAAGCTGAGACTGAACCTCAGGGAAGAGAACTCTGGCGTATACGGGGTATCGGTAGCGGTATCTTCGACCAGTATCCCTTCTCCGCTGATCCGCTCAAGAATATCTTTCAGCTGCGCACCAGAGTCGGCAGAATTCCTGATCAAACAAGCCGAGCTGGAGATCAATAAAGTGGCCAAAGACCCGAATTACTTTAAGAGCGACCTGGTCAATATCAAAGTCCAGCAGATCGATGGATATAAGAAACAGACCGGCAAGAACTTATTCTGGAGTTCATCACTTAGAAATCAGTTTTACTATGGCTTTAAAGACTACAGCTATTTTCATGATTTCGAGAATATGATCAAAAACATAACCCCAGCGATGGTCGCTGCCTATGCAAAAAAATATATGGTGGATATACCTGTGATCAAAGCAGTATTGATGCCCGAAAACTTTAAGACATTAAACTAATTGTTATGAAGACTATACAAAATATCACATCGCTGTTTTTGCTGATCATATTGGCAACAGCTGCCGGATGTAAAAAAGATCCGGTGATGTACAGCAAAGGGATTGAATCTTTTAAATTCACAGTTAAAAACGAACAGGGTGCAGAGGTCGATTACATCGGGACCATCGCTGACAATCAGATCACGGTCGTATTGCCAACAGAAGTAGATGTAACCACCCTGAAAGCAGATTTTACCACAGAAAATCCACGTACCATTGTGCAGGTGAACAAAGAAGTGCAGGAGCCTGGTATTTCCATTCAGGATTTCAGTAAACCTGTGCGGTACCAAATCAAGGCCGAAGACAGGACCACCCGCACTTATGATGTGTTGGTGGAAAAGAAAATCGCCCTGAAATCTTTTGGCTTTTACATGGCAGACAACCCGGGCTTAACGGAAAACTACACCGGTATAATCAGAGGGATGGATGTCATCGTCAGAGTACCGGAATCTGTGAATCAGACTGCTTTAGTGGCACGGTTCGAGACCACCACCGGAGCTTCTTTAAAAATCGGTGATATAGCTCAGCAGAGCAATGTTACGGTCAATGACTTTAGCACGACGCTGACATATACACTCAATGAAGGCAGCCTCAGTGCACCTGTGCAATATACAGTCAATCTGACCTTCCTGGGCAGGCAATGGGTATTGTTTGGTGACAACCTGACTATTACAACTGCTGCTGCTTTAAAATTGGCCGTTAACCCTCTTGACAATCAGCCGTATTTCGTTTACCAGCGTTCGGGTAAAGATGAGGCCGATGTGACCCTGCCAAACGACAACAAACTGGTGTCCGTAATGGGATATACCGGAACTGCGTGGGAGCATGTTGGATCTGCTACAGGAGTTTCTGACTTCCGGGCGGATGCGACAGGCATTGCTTTTGACAGTCAGGGTACGCCTTTTATTTCTTACAAAGACTATGTGGCGGGGGATCAGACACAGCGGGCCACGGTATTGAAGTATACAGAAGCCGGCTGGACAGCAGTAGGCCCTAAACGCTTCTCTCCGGTCAGGTCAGATTATCTTTCCATGACGATAGGCGCAAACGATGTTCCTTTTGTAGCGATGTCCAAAACAGGAACCGATGCGACAGGTGTTCCGGCAAGGGGTTTATATGTCATGAACTTTTCAAATAGCCAGTGGAACAATATCACCCCTGCAGGCGGAATCACGATCTTCTATGATCAGTTGATCACCGGACTGGACGGAAAAGTATATCTGGGTATTATGGACAGGAGTACTGGTGTGAACAAGCCGTCGATGTTCGTATACAACAACAACGCATGGTCTGCCGTTGGCCCGACATCCTTTACAGCTCCCGACGGCATTGTCGGTTTCCAGGCGGTAAGCGTCGCGGTAGACAGGGAAGGCGAAGCGTACCTGGCTTATCAGGTGGCACCGAGCACTGGCAGGATGAACCATGTGATGAAATACAACAAGGCAACCAATACCTGGCAGGAGCTGGGCAACGCGGTACCAAGTGGAGGCGAAAGTAATAAATTGGCCATTGCTGTAGATCAGGACGGGCAATTGTATTTTGCCTGGGCCAATGCTTCATCACTGATGTTTAAAACCTTCAACAAAGCAACGAACAACTGGAATACGGAGAGACGAGTGATCAGCGAGAGAGTAACTGAATTTGACATGCAGGTTGCCCCTAACGGGACTGTATACATTGTAGCAAGTATTCCAGTCACAGGTAAGAATGGTAAGACGGTAGTATATAAGTATGCGAAATAAATTAAAGCACGTCAGTTGCTTAATGACATTTGGGCTGCTCGCGTTCACAGCGGGCGCCCAAACTTCAGCTTCGGGATATGTGTACCTGGATGCCAACGGCAATGGAAAGAAAGAGGCCAAAGAAAAAGGCCTGGCAAATATTTCGGTGACCAACGGTCAGGAAGTAGTTCGGACTGACGCTGGCGGCCGTTACACTTTGCCAGTTGGGCAGGACAACATTATCAGTGTGATCAAGCCTACGGGCTATCAGGTGCCTTTAAATGCGGACAACCTGCCGCAATACTATTACATCCACAAACCGCAGGGATCGCCAGTCTTAAAATATAAAGGGGTGGCTCCTACTGGTCCGCTTCCTAAGTCCATAGATTTCGCGCTTCGGCCGGTGAAGGAAAAGGATGATTTTGCAGCCTTAGTATTTGGCGACCCACAGGTATATTCGCTGGAGCAGGTGGATTATTTTGTCCGTGGCGTGGTCAAAGAAGTAGAAGGCATTAAAAATGTAGCCTTCGGCATCAGCATGGGCGATGAGGTAGGTGATAAGCTTGATCTTTTTCCTGCCTATACCGCAGCGGTAAAACGTGTGGGCATCCCATGGTACAATATGATGGGCAACCACGACCTGGATATGGATGCCACGACAGACTCGCTTTCTGACGAGTCTTTTGAGGCGCATTTCGGACCTACAACTTATGCCTTTAATTATGGAAAAGTGCATTTTGTGGTGCTGGATGACGTCTTGTATCCTGATCCGCGTGACGGCCGTGGTTATTTCGGCGGACTCAGGGAAGATCAGTTGAAGTTTGTGGAAAATGACCTGAAGCATGTCCCAAAGGATTACCTGATCGTCATGACTATGCACATTCCACTGAGTGAGCCCACATTTTTATTCAGTCCTGAAACCAGGGCAAGACTGTTCGCCATGCTGAAGGATTTCCCGAATACGCTTTCCATATCGGCACATACACATATGCAACGCCAGGATTTCTACGTAAAGGGCACAGAGTGGCTGCAGGACAAACCGCACCACCATTTTAATATCGGGACAGCCTCGGGTGATTTTTATTCTGGCCTGAGCGATAAAGAAGGTATTCCGTTATCGACCATGAGGGACGGCACACCGAAGGGTTATGGCTATATTCACTTTAAGGGAAACCAATATGTGATCGACTATAAAGTAGCGGGAAGAGCGGCTGATGTGCAGATGGAGATCTCTGCCCCGGAAAGGCTGAAAAAGAACAGCGATACACTGGCACAGGTGTATGTAAATTTCTTTACCGGCAGTAAAAATGATCAGGGCATGTATAGAATAGATGAAGGTGAATGGCAGCCGCTACAGCATACTTTTGAGTTTGACCCGGTCTATCTGGCCGAGGTAGCGACCTGGAAAAGCATTACCGATAAGACCAAAAAAGCCAGGCGCCCTTCTAACCCGGCAAAGAGCACCCACTTATGGAAAGGCCCTTTATCTACAAAATTGCCGGCCGGGAAGCACAGCATTGAGGTAAAGTTCGCCGATATGTTTGGCCGCCAGTTTATACAAAAAAGCAGCTACCTGATTGAGGAGTAACTATGCTCCTTGTCATCCTGACGCAGAGTAAAAAGGAAAGCCCCGGAGTAATACATACTTCGGGGCTTTCCTTTTTTATAACTTATTCATTGGCTACCATTTTCTGATCATATAACGAATTATAAAAACGAATACGAAAATCAGGAAACAGGCGCCAAGTGCTTGCCAAAAGATAAGAAATGGTTCTGGCGCGTTAAGTTCCATTATGCTTTTTTGAAGCGCTCTGCTACAGCATCCCAGTTCACTACATTCCAGAATGCAGCAATATAATCCGGACGTCTGTTTTGATATTTTAAATAGTAAGCATGCTCCCATACGTCCATACCTAAGATTGGCGTACCTTTTACTTCAGCAACATCCATTAATGGATTGTCCTGATTAGGTGTAGAGGAAACAACGAGTTTTTTGTCGGCACCAACGCTCAACCAAGCCCATCCTGAACCGAAACGGGTAGCACCAGCTTCCGCAAATTTAGTTTTGAAGTCAGCAAATGAACCGAAAGCCGCATTGATGGCTTCTGCCAGTTCACCTTTAGGCTCTCCGCCTTTATTAGACCCGATCACTTCCCAGAACAAAGAGTGGTTGTAATGACCACCACCATTGTTTCTTACTGCAGGCGGGAATTTAGAAATGTTTTTTACGATCTCCTCGATACTCTGGCTGGCTTCAGGTTTTCCTTCTAAAGCTTTATTCAGGTTGGTTACGTAAGCCTGATGGTGTTTACCATGGTGGATTTCCATAGTTTGTTTATCGATGTGCGGTTCTAGTGCGTCTGTTGCGTAAGGTAACGCAGGTAATTCAAAAGCCATATTATAGGTTTTAAGTTTAAAAAATTGTGACAAATATAGACAGATGTTGTCTGTCCTAGCAAAGATAACATTCGGGAGTTAAGTTTTGTTCAACAATTTGTCAAGTTTAAGCCCTTTTGTTGAGGAAAAACTTTTTCATCAGAGCGCCGCACTCTTCAGCAAGGACACCACCTTTCAAAATGGTCTTTGGATGAAGCAAGTCTGCATCTTTGGTGCGGAACCCCCTTTTGGGCTCGGCTGCGCCATAGACGAGCTTTCCGATCTGTGTCCAGTAGCTGGCGCCCGCACACATTACGCAGGGCTCAATTGTAACGTAGAGTGTACAGTCTTTTAAGTATTTACCCCCCAGGGTCTGCGATGCTGCGGTGAAGGCCTGCATTTCGGCATGAGCGGTAACGTCATTGAGCTGCTCGGTTAAATTATACCCACGGCCTACGATACGGCCTTTACAGACCACGATCGCCCCAATGGGAATCTCCTCCGCCTCATAGGCTTTCTGCGCTTCGTGTAAAGCCAGGCGCATGAAATGCGCATCTTCCGCCTCCGGATCCTCTTCTTCTGAAAAATTGTAAAAGCTCATGCGTCAAAGATAAAAGCTTTTTTGCCGTACATTTGCAAAATGATTGACATCCTACTTAAAAAAGGCAAAGAAAAAGCAGCTGTTTTACACCATCCATGGATTTTTTCTGGGGCGATCGACAAGATCAAAGGCAACCCTGAAAATGGAGAAGTCGTTGCCGTCAGGGCGGCCGACAAAGAATTTCTTGCTTATGCCTATTTTCACGATCAGTCAAGAGTGGCATTGCGCCTACTGGAATGGGACGAGAGCGTAGTGATCGATAAAAACTGGTATGCCCAAAAGATTAAAACGGCAATAGCTTCGCGCAGACACCTGCTCAATGAAGACACCAATACTTGTCGCCTGGTTTTTAGCGAGGCCGATTTTCTGCCCGGTTTGATCGTAGACCAGTATGCTGATTTTCTTTCGCTCCAGATATTAAGTGCAGGCATAGAATCCGTCAAAGAAGACATCATTGACATCTTAAAACAAGAGCTACAGCCTACCGGCATATTCGATAAAAGTGACGCAGGTGCACGAAAGCACGAAAACCTCGAACCTGCACAAGGACTGCTATGGGGAGAAAACCCGCCGGAATTTATAGAAGTCCGGGAAAACGGGGTTAGGTACCACATCAATATTGCAGATGGCCAGAAATCAGGCTTTTATTGCGACCAGCGCGACAACCGCAGCATCCTCGCGGCTTATACCACAGGCAAAACAGTTCTGGACTGCTTTTGTTACAGCGGCGGCTTCAGCCTCAACAGCCTGAAAGCAGGTGCGACCCAGGTAACCAGCGTGGACAGTTCAGCCCTGGCCATAGAAACTTTAGCACACAATGTAGCACTAAACGAACTCCCGGCCGACAGGCAAAGCAGTATACAATCGGATGTCAATAAGCAATTGCGGCTCTTTAAGGAAGAAGGAAAGAAATTTGATGTGATTGTATTGGATCCTCCCAAGTATGCACCCTCGCGTTCTGCTCTAGACAGAGCCGCAAGGGCGTATAAGGACTTAAACAGGCTTGGAATGCTCTTACTGGAAAGCGGCGGCATATTGGCCACCTTTTCTTGTTCGGGTGCGGTAGATATGGAGACGTTCAAGCAGATCATTGCATGGGCAGCATTAGATGCCGGCAAGGAAGTACAGATCATTAAACAGTTCAACCAACCGGAAGATCATCCTGTGAGGATTTCTTTTCCGGAAGGTGAATATCTAAAAGGCTTGCTGTTAAGGGTCCTCTAAATGATTTGAGGCCTATAAGCTATTGTCGTCAGGCAACTTGTCGTATTCACCCTTAAGCGCATAATAGCCGAATATAACCAGGCCTGCACTGATCGGGATGAATATAAAGAGGATAATCCCCCACTGCAATGCGGTATTGGTTTTGGCTACGCCTTCCGGTGCCAGGCCAACTTTTTCAATGGCCTGCATAAACATAAATATGATGGATGCTGGACCTAATAAGATCCATACTAATCCCAATGCTTTCTTTAATCCGTTCATGTTGATTTTATATTTTAATGATCCGCTTCGCCGTGATCGGGTTTCTTATTAGACAAATAAACTGTTCCTATGAGTAAGCTTAAAGCTGCAATTCCAATCGGGTACCACAATCCGGACAATGGCGTGGAACCGGAGAAGCTGGCAATCAGTGTTGCGATAAAAGGCACCAAACCTCCAAATACACCATTACCAACATGGTAAGGCAGTGACATCGAGGTGTATCTTATTTTTGTCGGGAAAAGCTCCACCAGGAATGCCGCAATTGGGCCATACACCATAGTCACCAACAGGATCTGGAAGAAAATCAGGCCAACAAATTTCCAGAAAACAGGCTTGGAAAGTATTTTATCTTTATAGGTTGTGGTCGGTATACCTGCATCTGCATTAGCCGTCTCCACTTTAGTATAGGACATGCCACTGGTCAGTGTGATCCGCGTGGAAGTCGTATACAGGATATCTGTTGTATTGGTACTTGGAAGTCTTTTGACCACCGGCTCCTCTGTTTTCAGAATCTGCTCCTGCGAAATCTTACTCACATCGGTATCATCCAGGAAAGTCTGATAGATCGGCCGGTAAAAGATAATACCGAGCAACATGCCCGCCAGCATAATCCATTTACGGCCTACCTTATCGCTCCAGGAACCGAATATCACAAAGAAAGGCGTAGCGAAGGCAATACCCCAGAGCAAGATATATCTGGAATCATTGAACTCTACATGACAAGTGTTTTCTATGAAAGACTGCGCATAAAACTGACCGGTATACCAGATCACCCCCTGTCCCATCGTCGCGCCGAACAAGGCAAGCAAGACCATTTTGAAGTTGGCTTTGTTATTAAAACTCTCTTTCAATGGGTTCTTGGATACTTTTCCTTCTGTTTTCAACTTGGTAAACATTGGCGATTCGTGCATTTTGAGACGAATATAGATGGATACACCTACCAGTAAGATAGAAAGTAAAAACGGCACTCTCCAGCCCCAGTCGCCAAAAGCCTCTGCACCGATCAGGTTTTGTGTAACTACGATCACCCCGAGGGAAAGAAACAATCCACCGGTAGCGGTCGTTTGGATCCAGCTGGTAAAAAATCCCCTTTTATTGGCCGGCGCATGTTCTGCCACGTAGGTTGCAGCACCGCCATATTCTCCACCAAGGGCCAGCCCTTGTACAAGGCGCAGGATCAGGACAAGTATAGGAGCGGCGTAGCCGATACTGGAATAAGAAGGGATGAGCCCGATCAGGAAGGTGGAACCACCCATTAAGACCAGGGTCAATAGAAAGGTATATTTACGACCGATCAGGTCACCCAGGCGACCGAAAACCAATGCGCCGAATGGCCTGACGATAAAACCCGCGGCAAAAATAGCCAGGGTATTGATTAAAGCCGATGCCCCTGCATCTGCGGGAAACAGCTGTGCGCCGATAATGGTAGCGAGGCTACCGAATATATAAAAGTCATACCACTCGATTAGTGTCCCCAAAGAGGAGGCACCGATTACTTTAAAAATGCTGTTCTTATTTTCTTCCAGACTCATACGTGTTATTTGGTTTTTGTGTCAGGAAATAAAAGTACATTTTAATTTCAATTATTAATCATGTGATTTCAGTAAAAATTCACATAATTTTTAATTGATTATTACGAATCTGAAAACCCCTGCCGGTTTTCATTTATAAATTGTGATTTTTTGTTCAGGAATACAGACTTCTACTGTTCTTCCCTAAAATATACTTTATAGTAGTTCATCGATTTATCGTCATCAAAGCCCTTCTCGATCAAATCCTTATTTCCATGAATATAGATGTGAAAATTCTTATCCAGCTTTAACACACTCTTAAATACCCGCGCCTGCTTTTTGACTGCCGCATCTGAAATGTCAAAGCTATCTGCGATGGGCGTATCAAATTCTTCTTCGTAACTTTTCTTGTAATTTTTGAAGGACTCAATGCCCTCCGCATTGCCGATCACCTCATTGGAAAACTCATCCAGGTCAAAGCTTTCTTTTTCTTTAAAATACTTGATGGATTTGTTGAGCAGGTCTATTTTATCTGTCTTCCCGATCTCGAATTCTTCATCCAGTTTTTCGGTAATGAAGTTTTTGTAGACGCCCAGCACCGTACTGGTCTGGTTGTAATTGTCGTTTCTTGTCTTAAGCTTCAGGAACTCATCTTTCCAGTAGACCGCCTCACCACTTTTATTGGTCTGGTCGATAATCGCTACACGGAACCCTTCTTCTTTATCCGTGTTAAAAATCAGGCAGCCTTTATCCAGCTTATTGATATTGATCGCATCCTCTTCATAGCTCAGGCCAAAACCACCACCCTCCGGATAGACCTTCAGATAGGTGTCTTTCGTTTCCGATTTAAAAATCCCAATGGCATCGTGAAGCTCGCCTTCTATCTGCACATTTTCAAACCAGGCAACATACAACTCCCCGGCTTTAATTTTGGGATGTCCCGATACCTCGTAAAGATGTTTGGCAAGCTCCTGGGAATTCGTATGAAACGTTTCCCCGTTCTCGAAAATCTTTGAAGCAAAATGGAACACTTCGTTGAGATTAAGGTCTGTATTGGGGTGATAAAAACGGTAGATCTCATTGATTTTCGCATAGGGAGCCAAAAAATACTGCATCAGCAATCCGCTCAGGTGGGTATCCGTAATTGCTACTGAATTTTCAGACAAAACATAAAACTCGTCTTCGGATTTATTTCCGATACGGTGTATAGACAATTCGGCCATAGAGGCCTCAAAAAAAGAAATCATAATATTAAGCTTGTGTATCCTCTTCCGTAGGCGTGTTTCTCAATTGGATAGGATCTTTAGGTTTGCCTTTCATTTTCAGGTTCAGCATTTCTACCAGAACAGAGAAGGCCATGGCAAAGTAGATGTACCCTTTTGGAATATGCTGGTCAAGGCCTTCTGCGAGTAGCGATACGCCAATCAACAAGAGGAAAGACAGGGCCAGCATTTTAACGGTGGGGTGCTTGTTCACAAAATTACTGATCGCACTGGCCGAGACCATCATGATGATCACAGCGATGACTACCGCCGCAATCATAATTTCTATATGCTCCGCCATCCCGACAGCGGTGATGACCGAATCAAGAGAGAAAACAATATCCAGGATCAGGATCTGTACAATGATCCCTGAAAAGGAATGTACCTTACCTTTTATACTTCCTTCTTCTTCACCTTCCAGTTTTTGGTGGATTTCATGAGTACTCTTATAGATCAGGAACAATCCCCCGGTGATCAGAATGATATCTCTCCCGGAAATGGCCAGTTTGTCCAGCCATTCAGCGTTGCTGACACTGATCCACTCCCCGATATTAAACAGCGGAGCGGTCAGTTGCATCACCCAGCTCAGGCTGAACAACAACAGCACACGGGTAATCATAGCCAACCCAAGACCGAGCTGACGGGCTTTTTTTTGCTGATGCTGCGGCAGTTTTCCGGAAAGTATAGAAATAAAGACAATGTTGTCGATTCCCAAAACAATCTCTAAAATGGTGAGGGTCACCAGAGATATCCAGGCTTCAGGGGTACTTAAGAATTCCATAGGTCAGGTAAGATTTTCGGGAGCTAATATAATAGAAAAACTACCTCACCTATGCAGTATCCAGAAATAAATGAATATTTTTGCCGCTTAATAAATATTAAAATGTTAAGAACAACTACTTGCGGCGCTTTAACCATTGAGAATTTAGGAGAGAATGTAACCTTGTGCGGATGGGTCCAGAAATCACGGGATTTGGGTGGCATGACTTTTATTGACATCAGGGACCGCTATGGCATCACTCAGCTTGTTTTTAATATGGAAGAAAACAAGGGCCTGTGTGAGTCGGCAAGACAATTGGGCAGAGAGTTTGTAATTAAGGCTGTAGGAACGGTTGTAGAGCGGTCAAACAAGAACCTTAAAATGCCGACCGGAGAAATTGAAATAAAGATCAGTGCTTTAGAAATATTAAATGCGGCCAAATTGCCTCCCTTCTTAATTGACGATGAAACGGACGGCGGGGATGATCTGCGAATGAAATACAGATACCTGGATTTGCGCAGGAACCCGGTCAGAAACAACATGATCCTCCGCCACAAAATGGCGCAGTCCGTACGCAGATACCTGGATGCTTTAGACTTCATTGAGGTGGAAACCCCGGTATTGATCAAATCAACACCTGAAGGTGCCCGGGACTTTGTCGTGCCAAGCCGTATGAACGCGGGAGAGTTTTATGCCCTTCCCCAGTCTCCACAGACGTTTAAGCAGCTATTAATGGTATCCGGTTTTGACCGTTACTTTCAGATTGTAAAGTGCTTCAGAGACGAAGACCTTCGCGCCGACAGACAGCCTGAATTTACACAGATAGACTGTGAAATGTCCTTCATTGAACAGGAAGATATCCTGAATACTTTTGAAGGCCTGATCCGCAAGCTGTTTAAAGACATTAAAGACATCGAACTTCCTGAAGTTCCGAGAATGCAATATAGTGATGCCATGCGTTTGTATGGCTCAGACAAGCCTGATACCCGTTTTGAGATGAAGTTTGTTGATCTAAGCGACATCGTGAAAGGTCAGAATTTCCCGGTCTTTGACAATGCGGAATTGATCATCGGCATCAACGCCAAAGGATGTGCAGGCTATACCCGTAAGCATGCTGATGAACTGACCGACTTCATTAAGCGTCCTCAAATCGGTGCTACAGGATTAATTTTCCTTCGTCACAATGAAGACGGATCTTTAAAATCATCGGTAGATAAGTTTTATAGCGAGGATGAACTGAAGAAGTGGTCTGCGGCATTCCAGAGCCAGCCGGGAGACCTCATTCTTGTGATGGCAGGTGGACAGGACAAAGTACGCAAACAACTGAGTGAGTTGCGCCTTGAAATGGGCACGCGTCTGGGGTTAAGGGACAAAAATACTTTCAGTGCCCTATGGGTACTCGATTTTCCTTTATTGGAATGGGATGAGGAATCAGAACGTTATCATGCCATGCACCACCCTTTCACTTCACCAAAACCTGAAGATATTGCCCTGCTGGATACCAAACCGGGAGAGGTAAGGGCCAATGCCTATGACATGGTGGTCAACGGAACTGAAATTGGCGGAGGCTCTATCCGGATCCATGATAGAACATTACAAGCACTGATGTTTAAGCACCTGGGATTCTCGTCTGAAGAAGCGCAGAAGCAATTCGGCTTCCTAATGGACGCTTTTGAGTTTGGTGCACCCCCGCATGGTGGCATCGCTTTCGGATTTGACCGGCTATGCTCTATTTTTGCTGGCTTAGACAGCATCCGGGATGTCATCGCCTTCCCGAAAAACAACTCCGGAAGAGATGTGATGATTGACAGCCCATCCACAATCGATCAGAAGCAACTCGATGAACTGAAGATAAAAACAGCACTTTAAAATAAAAAAGTCCCGGCTAGCCGGGACTTTTTACGTTAATACGTTTCACTATCGGGAGGTATCCCATAATCAATGTAAGCGGGATCCTTCTTTTTTTTAGATTTGGAGTTGCCCAGCCAGGACTTAACCGTTGATACCCAGCCTGCAATATGATCTGCATCAATGTTTTTACCAATTTTATTAGAGGCGATACCCACCAGTGCCTTTGTGATCATTCCAGAACCTCTGAAGACCGTACTGTTCATCAGGAAAGGCAATACCCAGGAGATGACCTTACTGCTGACATTCAATTTATCGTCGGCCTTTAATAAATTGGATGGCGATAAAAACTTCTTGATCAGGTTCCCGGGACTAAATTGTTTAATATAATTCCCGGCATCTCTTTTTAACAGTTCCTCTTTTACAATATAGTCGGTCTTAAGTATGGCCAGATGACGGTTTAAATCGTCTATGTTGTTTATGTTGCTATACTTTTTCATCTTCGTCCTCCTCCGCATATTTATTAAAGTATTTCCTGATCGTAAAATTTACAATGCCTTTTTCGATATACTTATCCTTAGTCAGGAATACGATAATAGCGAGAAATAAATAAAGTAGCGATACGACGCCAAATCCCCTCGTAAAGCTTCCCATTAAATCCGATAAAAATAATGCAAGCGTAATCGACCCTAAAATAAAGGCCATTATAAAGAAAATGATGACCGTCAGATTGGTCACGATATCCGCAAAAATCTGCGATACCTTAGCCACCATCTTTAGACGGACATACTCTACCCTCTTCTCCAAATAGTCCTTTGCATCAGAAAATAGCTCTTCAATATTTTTTTCTTTACCTTCCTGCATGTTGAAATCGTCGCTTATTATTAAAATCGATCTGTCTAATTAAATTACATACCTTAAATTAGGCATGTTCTGTTTCGTCTTCAAATTCCTCTTCTTTTTCGCGTAGCTTGGTTTTCACCGAACTAACCACTTTATCCTTGAGGTTCGCCAAATTGTTGATTTCATCTGCCGCTTTATCCCGGATAGAATCGCCAAGATCTTTCAAAGACTGACTTAATTTATCTCTTGTTTCGCTGCCTTTTTCAGGAGCAAACAACAATCCTAATGCTGCACCTGCAGCTAAGCCTGCTAATAGTCCGATTAATACTTTTGAATTATCATTCATGACATTTTAATTTTTATGTTATACATTAATTTGTTTAGTTCTATACCCTTTTATCACAATTATAACGCCTCTCCTTCTGAAATTGTTTTAATTCTTTCCAACCTTTCGGAAGCCATAGAGCTCGTTTCGTATATTTTAACCAGTAAAATAAAGTAGGACAATAACAAGGGGCCAAATACCAGTCCAAGTATTCCAAATAAAGGAATACCAATAACTACGCCAATTACCGTGATGATCGGATGTATATTGCCAACTTTCTTTGCAATGATGAACCGGAGTACATTATCAATATTGATCAATACCACAAAACCGAAGACCATCATCGCCCACCCTGCAAAATTATTTCCATTGGCAATCTGGATCAGTGCCGCCGGCACAAATATAATTGGTGGGCCGAGTATAGGGACGAATGAAATAAAGGTAGTAATCACCCCCCAGAATACCGGATCTGAGTAGCCTAGAACATAGAAACTTAAACTCAGCAACGAACCCTGTACCAGGGCGATAAAGCCCTGTCCCACCACATTGGCAAAAGTGGTATTCTTCATCTCTTCTGCAAAGCGATGGGCATTTTGCTCTCTGAAAGGCGCATATTTGACCAGGGCTGATTCGAAACTTTCCCTGCAAACCAACATAAAGTACAGCAAAAAATACATCAGCAGCAAGCCCAATACTACATTAAACGCACCAGATATCACCGTCGGGAACAATCCTGTTGCCCAAGTACCAACCTTTTGCAAACCGTCTTCAAGAAGCTTCTGCATATCCCCACCTAAAGGAATCAGGTGTTTCAGTTTGAAAAGTAAGTTTTTGAAATAGATATCGTCGCTTTGAAGCTCCTGAATCTTATTAATGACCATACTGCTCAGCGCATAGAATGGCAATATCAATACGATTACCGATGTAAAAAGTAAGAGTACAGCAGCAAATCTTCTGTTTAAGCCCCTTTTATCCACAAGGTAAATAAAAGCAGGACGAAGAATGGTATAGAGCACAAGGGTACTTAAAATTGACCCGAATATACCCTGCAAAGAATAGGCGATCAGGCATCCCAGGGCAATGATAATGACCAGATTTATTGTATTGCGCTGTTTGTATGTAAATATGGACATGAATATACGTTTATAGCGTCAAACCTCAGAGATCAAAAATCCCGCCTAAGTATCCAGATTTATAGCCTTCATCTTATTGTATAACGTCTTTCTGTCAATATTTAAAATCTTTGACGCCTTGGTCTTATTAAAATTGACTTCTCGCAATACCTTAAGTATTGTTTCGTATTCGGCTTCCAGCGCTGCGTTTTTCAAATCGCGGGGCCTTGTGACATGTCCGCCAATAGTGGTTTCTATAGCTGAAGTTTTGGCATACGTTGAAATTTCCAAGGGCAATGCTTTGACCAGGATTTCATCTCCTTCAGTCAGTAAGGTAGCCCTTCTGACCACGTTCTTCAATTCTCTGACATTCCCGGGCCAGTTGTAGGTCAGGAAGCATTGCTCTACTTCCGCTGAAAACCCCTGAACGTCACGGTTAAGCTCCTGATTGGCACCTTCAAGAAAAGTATTCGCAAATATTAAAATGTCCTTCCCGCGCTGACTTAACGGAGGAAGGGCTATAGAAAACTCATTAAAGCGGTGATAGAGATCTTCCCTGAATTTTCCTTTATGAATGGCCTGGCCCAGATTTTCATTGGTTGCGACAATGATCCGCACATCGAGGTCAATCTCTTTGGTGCTACCGATGCGTTTTATTTTTCTTTCTTGTACCGTTCTCAGCAGTGCTGCCTGAATGTCATAAGACAAGTTACCGACCTCATCCAAAAACAAGGTACCTCCATTGGCCATTTCAAAATGCCCAATCTTCGTGTAAAGCGCGCCGGTAAATGAACCCTTTTCATGGCCGAAAAACTCACTCCCAGCGAGCTCTTTTGTTAAAGAGCCGCAATCCATTGCTACAAAGGGGCTGTCTTTTCTTGGGCTGTTGAGGTGGATTGCTTTTGCTACGGATTCTTTTCCAGTACCACTTTCTCCCGTCAGGATGACACTGTAATTTGTCGGCGCGACCAATTGAATTTGCTTCATCAACTCCTTAGAAGCACTGCTTTGTCCTGTCACAAAGTCTTCCGACTCATAAACCTGACGGGCATGCTTGGGCTTCTGGTTTTCTGAACGCTCATTGCCCCTGGGTACATCTATATGTAAGGCATTCTGGGTTTCAATGGCCTTATTGATCGTATTTAATATTTCATCCGGATAGAGTGGTTTGGTGATGTAGTCGTACGCGCCAAGCTTAATTAGTTCTACGGCCAGTTTAATATCCGAATAACCGGTAATGATGATTACTCCCGTACGTGGATAGTTTTCCTTAATCTTAATCAGCATTTCTTTTCCGTCTGTATCTTCCAGACGGTAATCACACAGTACCAAATCGTATTTCTCTGTCGCCATATATTCCATTGCCGATACACCACTTGTGGCAGTAGAAACACTAAAAGAGTGCCTCGTCAGAAATTTAGAAAGCAGCAATCCAATATTTATTTCGTCATCAACAATCAAAATCTTTCTCATAGTCAAATGGTACAACAGGGGAAATGACACCCATTTAGGTGATAAATATAAAGAAATAAATTATTGATGGGTAATTTTTTCTACACTTTTGTGTGGCCGATTTAACAAATCGTTTATTTTCCGAGAAATATAGGCCTCCGCTTCTCTAAAAAGGCAGATACTCCCTCTTTAAAATCTTTTGTACCAAAGCATTTTCCAAATTCTTGGATCTCTGTCTCAAAGCCATTCTGCGCATCAAAAGAATCATTTATCGCAATAATAGCCGCTGATATCGCCAAAGGAGCTCTTTGTTTGATTTTATCGAAAATTGCTTCTGCTTTTTGGATCAGCTGATCTTGTGGTACGACGTGGTTAACAAGCCCTATTTTTTCTGCAAAATCCGCAGAAATCATATCGGCTGTAGTAATCATCTCGATGGCTCTGCCCTTTCCGACCAGTCGGGTTAGCCGCTGTGTGCCGCCATACCCCGGAATCAGTCCCAACGTCACTTCTGGCAAGCCCAGTTTAGCATGTTCTGCCGCAATCCGGATATGACAGGCCATGGCCAGTTCCAGACCCCCGCCAAGGGCAAATCCGTTAATGGCTGCGATCACGGGTTTTGGACAACGTTCTATCGCATTAAAGACAGATTCCTGTCCATTTCTTGCCAGCGCCGTGCCCTGCTCCAAATTGTAGTCCGAAAACTCAGAAATATCCGCTCCGGCTACGAAAGCCTTTTCCCCGGCACCAGTCAACAAGACACCTTTGACCTCTTCCCTATCGGCCGCATATGCAATCACATGCGCCAATTCCTCCAAAGTTAGTTTGTTCAGCGCATTCAACTTTTGCGCCCTGTTGATCGTCACATACAAGATGCTGTCTTTTATTTCAGATAAAATGTTTTGATAAGCCATGTTTAAAAGTTCCTATGGTTAATGGTCCAGTTCTCAATATAGGTTACAATTGTCGCCATCGTAGTCCCTGGAGCAAATAGTTCTCCAACCCCGAGTTCTTTAAGCTTGATCATATCCCCTTCCGGAATAATTCCTCCGCCAGTCAGTAACACGTCTGTAAGTTCCTTTTGCTTCATCAATTCTATGATTTTAGGAAATACGGTCATGTGTGCGCCCGACAAAATAGAGATCCCAATTGCATCCACATCTTCCTGTAAAGCCGTATTCACCACCATCTCGGGTGTCTGCCTAAGTCCGGTATAAATCACCTCCATTCCAGCGTCCCTAAGTGAAGTTGCAATTACTTTAGCGCCGCGGTCATGCCCGTCGAGCCCTACTTTAGCGACTAAAACCCGTATTGGTCTCTTCAATGAATTGCTCATATTTATACTGATATTAGGCTGTAAATGTAAGTAAATTAGCGGTTTTATATTAACTTTGGTCTTTAATTTTAGAGATTTATATGACTGAGGAACGATCATTAAACTTCATTGAAGAGATCATAGAGAACGATTTAAATACCGGCAAATACGAAACACTAATTACCCGTTTCCCACCTGAACCGAATGGTTACCTACACATCGGACATGCAAAAGCGATCTGCCTGAACTTTGGGCTCACCAAAAAATATGGTGGCTACACCAATCTACGCTTTGACGATACCAACCCGGTTACTGAAAAAACCGAGTATGTAGACAGTCAGCAGGAAGACATCAAATGGCTTGGCTTTGAATGGAAAAATGAATTATATACTTCCGATTATTTCGGCACATTATACGACTTTGCAGTCAAACTGATCGAGAAAGGCCTGGCTTATGTAGACCACAGTACCGCAGAAGAAATTGCGACACTCAAGGGAACACCTACCGAAGCAGGAAAAGACAGTCCCCATAGAAACCGCAGCATCGAAGAAAATCTGGATTTATTCAAAAGAATGAAAGCAGGTGAGTTTGAAGATGGTGCCTGTACCCTCCGCGCAAAAATAGACATGTCGAGCCCAAATATGCTGATGCGCGACCCGATCATTTACCGCATCAAACATGCCGAACATCATCGTACCGGCAACACCTGGTGCATCTACCCGATGTATGATTTTGCCCATGGTCAAAGTGACAGTATAGAATCGATTACCCATTCCATCTGTACCCTTGAATATGTTTCTCACCGCGAACTGTATAACTGGTTTATTGAAAAACTGGACATCTTTCCGTCCAAACAATATGAGTTTGCACGGCTCAACCTGAATTACACGGTGATGAGCAAACGCAAACTCCTGCAACTGGTCAATGAAGGCGTAGTATCCGGATGGGACGATCCCCGTATGCCGACCATCAGCGGATTAAGGCGCCGTGGTTATACACCTGAAAGCATCCGTGAATTCTGTGAACGGATCGGTATTGCAAAAAGGGAAAACATCATCGAGCTGAGCCTTCTGGAGTTCTGCCTGCGCGAAGATCTGAACAAAACGGCCAACAGGGTGATGGCGGTACTTGATCCCATCAAACTGGTGATTAGCAATTATCCGGAAGGACAGTTAGAGACACTGATCGGTGAGAATAACCCCGAGGCGGAAGATAAAGGCGGCACCAGGGACATTCCTTTTAGCAGGGAACTATGGATAGAACGCGAAGACTTTATGGAAGAGCCCGCAAAAAAATGGTTTAGACTTGCACCGGGTGCAATGGTGAGACTAAAGCATGCATTTATTATAAAATGTGAGGACTTTAAAAAAGACGAAGAGGGAAATGTAACAGAAATTCATTGCAGCTATATTCCGGAGTCGAAAAGTGGCGAAGATGTAAGTGGGATCAATGTAAAAGGCACGATCCACTGGGTGAGCAAGGAACATGCGATAGAAGCCGAAATCAGAAATTACGACCGTTTATTTACATCTGAATCGCCGGATGGCGAGGAAGGGGATTTCAAAGATTACCTGAACCCGAACAGCATGGAAGTGATCAAAAGGGCTTATTTGGAGCCTTCGCTGGCTGAGGCCGCTTTAGGCTCCCGCTACCAGTTTATCAGAAAAGGATATTATGCGCTGGATAAGGATGCGACGGCAACGAAGCTGATCTTCAACCGTACAGTATCTTTAAAGGATGCCTGGGCCAAGAGCAATAAATAAATTAAATAAAAAAAGGGGCTTTTCGCCCCTTTTTTATTTCCATACTCCTTAGGGAACCTGGCCTACTACAAATACTTCTTATATAAGTTGAATAAAATCGCTTTATCAGACTCTGTCAGCACCGGCGTAATGTCAGTCTGCACAAAGTGGCGTTTAAATGCCGTGATTGCTGCCGGCAGCTTGCTGATGTCATAGCCAATGATCCGTAAGGCCAGTTCAGGATTAAAATCCAAAGGAGGTACATCCAACACCTCGTCATACCAAAGACCAAGCTCTTTTTCTGCCAGTTTTTTCCAGGGGAAATTATTCGGATCAGGCTTACGCGTAGGCGCGATGTCCGCATGTCCGATAAAATTCGCTGTAGGAATGCCATACCTGGTTTTTAACTCCAGTAACAATTTAATGACACTTTCAATCTGCACATCACTATAAGGCTCAGAGCCATTGTTGTCTATTTCTATCCCGATAGAAGAAGAATTCAGATCACGGTCGTTTCCCCACTTACTTAGCCCAGCATGCTGCGCCCTAAGATAATCGTTGACCATCTGCACAACCTGTCCGTCGCGCCCTACTACATAATGAGAACTAACCTTCGTCCGCGTCAGCGTAAAAGTCTTAATGGTCTGTTCCGTTGAGCTTTGTGCCGTATGGTGTAAAACCACATAATTCGGCTTCCGGATGCCAAAATTGACAGTTCCGACCCATAGCTGTTGCTCCGGACTGATGGTGGAGATCAACTGGCCGACTGGAGGTGTTGCCTTTATGATTTTGGCAAAGTCTTTGGCTTGATTTTTATATACTTTGTTTGGTACGGCATACTTATTTGAAGAACAAGATGCTAAGACAGCTAACCCAAGACCCAGGGTCAGGGTTTTTAATAGTTTTGTGTGATCAGGCATATTTATTTATATGCCGTGAATTTACTAATATTTGAATAAAACCTTCCATTTTTACTATTTTAGTCGCATTCTTAAAAAACGGTATATGAAATCTTTCGTCAAATCAGCCTTTGTCCTGCTCGGATGTGCTACCATCCATCTAACCTCCTGCACCGGCAATACAGAGCAAACCAGCAATAAATTACCTAAGCCACCTGATAGCCTGCAAGACTATGTGGACCAGAGGATCGGCATATATGAACCGGTAAAACTCACGACCAACCTCAACGCTCTCACACCAAACGAACGCAAAATATTACCGTTGCTGATCCAGGCCGCACAGATCATGGATGAGCTATTTTGGCAACAAGCCTACCCAAAACGTGACAGCTTGCTGGCCACCCTAAAAAACGAAAAAACAAAAGACTTTATAAGGATCAATTATGGTCCCTGGGACAGGCTTAATGGGGACAAGCCTTTTGTGGCTGGCATAGGTCCAAAACCAGCAGGGTCTTATTTTTACCCGGAAGACATGACCAAGGAAGAGCTGGAAAAATCTGATGTAAAAGACAAACTTGGCCTGTATTCGATCATCAAAAGAGACAGTACCGGCAAATTGAGCGCACTGCCTTATCATGTTGCTTACGCTTCTGAACTGCAGAAAGCTTCCAGTCTATTAAAAGAAGCAGCCCTACTGGCCGATGATCCCGGATTAAAGAAATATCTGAACCTCCGTGCAGATGCCCTGGTTACCGATAAATATGCGGCAAGTGATTACGCCTGGCTGGATATGAAAAATAATGGCCTTGATATCATCATCGGCCCTATAGAAAACTATGAAGACAAGCTCTTTAATGCCCGCGCTTCATTTGAAGCCTATGTATTGGTGAAGGACAAAGAATGGAGCAAACGATTGGCCAAATATGTTGCCCTGTTGCCTGAATTGCAGCGCGGCCTTCCGGTTGATGCGAAATATAAGACAGAAAAACCTGGCACAGACTCAGAGTTGAATGCCTATGACGTTGTATATTATGCCGGTGACTGCAATGCAGGCTCCAAAACCATCGCAGTCAACCTGCCCAACGACGAAGAGATCCAGCAGAAAAAAGGAACCCGCAGATCGCAGCTGAAAAATGCCATGCGGGCCAAATTTGATAAAATACTATTGCCGATTGCCAATGAGCTTATGGATAAAGATCAGCTGGCCCATGTAAAATTCGATGCTTTCTTTTCTAATGTGATGTTTCATGAAGTTGCCCATGGTCTGGGTATCAAAAAGACAGTTACAGGCAAAGGTTATGTCAAAGAAGCGCTTCAGGAACAGTATTCCTGGCTTGAAGAAGGTAAAGCAGATGTTCTGGGCCTTTACATGGTGACCGGCCTGCTCAAAAAAGGGGAGCTTGAAGGGGATATTAAAGATTACTATACCACCTATATGGCCGGCATATTGAGATCGGTCAGATTTGGTGCAGCAAGCGCACATGGCAAGGCCAATATGCAATGCTTCAATTACTTTCGCAACAATGGTGCGTTCGTACGCTCTGATAAAGGTACGTATAAAGTAGATTTTGACAAGTTTGAGCAGGCGATGAACGGCTTAAGCAAGCTCATCCTAACTTTGCAGGGCAATGGAGATAAAAAGGCGGTAGAAAAAGTACAACAGGAAAAAGCAATCATCTCCGCCGATCTGCAGTCCGACCTGGACAGACTAAGTAAGAAAGGCATCCCTGTTGATGTTGTTTTCGAACAAGGGGTAGATGTTCTTGGAATGAAATAAAACTTATACTGGAAGATGTTTGCTCACAATGTCTTCCAGTTCCTGGATATCAAAAGGCTTGGACAGATAACTGTCTGCACCCGCTTTTTCCGCCAGGATGCTCACATCATTGTTGGCAGAAAAATAAATGACAGGAATATGCTTAAAATCAGGGTGTGCTTTAAGCTCCCTGGTAGCCTCTATCCCGCCCACATCGGGCAGCCAGTTGTCCATAAATATAATATCAGGATGGTAGTCTGAAACCTGTCCAATGATGTCATTGGATGTCGCAGAAGTCCTGATATCATAGCCTGCGTCTTCCAGTATGATTGTACACAACTCGAGGATATCAGTATTGTCGTCAAATATAAATACTCTTTTATTGCTCATCTTGCATTATAAAGCGCTCAAGATAGTGAATTTATAAACTCTCCCATAGTGTCGGCATTTAAAATATGGTCAATTTCCACATTTATCATCGCCTGATGTGGCATATATGAAACTTGCGCTGTATCCGGATCCTGAATTGCGGCCTCTCCGCCCCAGTCTTTTACAGTTTTCAGGCCATTGACACCATCTGAATTGGAACCAGATAAAAGTATGCATATCAATTGCTTACCATATACTTCTGCTGCGGTTTGAAAAGTGGCATCGATGGCCGGCCTTGAAAAGTTGATCTTCTCTGAGTAATCCAGGGAAAAAGTATGGTCCTGTTCTATTAATAAATGGTAATCAGAGGGTGCAATATAGATGGTCCCCGCCAGCAAGGCCTCCTTTTCTTCTACCTCTTTTACCTTCAGCTTAGTCCTGGTCGCGAGCAGATCGGGAAGAAGAGAATCTGTTCCGTGCTTGCGGTGGATCACAATGACAATAGGAAAAGAAAGATCCGTATCTAAAGCAGGCAGTACTTTGAGTAATACCTCCAGGCTACCGGCAGACCCACCTATGACCAATGCTTTACAACCATTCATTACACTATTTTCCTCCAGATTTTTTCAGGCACAAGCCGTTTATACCGTTTTGAAATATTGGTAAATTCTATCGTTTCCTTTGTTCCCAGCGCCAGATAACCTAAATGTTCCAAACTTTCATCAAACAAATTGAGTACCTTTTGCTGAAGTTCCCGGTCAAAATAGATCAGCACGTTCCGGCACAATATAAGCTGAAATTCATTAAAAGAATGGTCAGAAACAAGATTATGGGTAGAAAAGATGATCTTTCTTTTGAGTTCTTCATCAAATTTAGCCAGGGAATAATTGGCCGTATAATAACTGGAGAAATCTTTCGTCCCACCGGAGAGGATATAATTCTCAGAATATTGTTTCATCTGGCTTAAAGAAATCATACTCGACGCCGCTTTTTCCAACACCGTAGGGTTCAGATCGGTCGCATAGATCAGTGATTTGTTCAGCAGATTCAATTCCTTCAAAATAATGGCGACAGAATATGCTTCCTCCCCTGTTGAACAGCCCGCCAGCCAAATCCTGATAAAAGGGTAAGTACCCAGCTTTGGCAGCACGACATCCCTTAATGTTTTATAGAAGCCCGGGTCTCTAAACATTTCTGTCACATTTACAGTAATCTGTTCCACAAAACGCTTGAAATACACCTGATCATTCCGGATCTTAAACCTGAATTCCGCAAAACTGACCATTTTATCCAGGGAATATAATCTCAGTATCCTCCTCTTCAAAGACGCACGGGAGTATCCTGTAAAATCATATCCATAATACTCCAGTAAGTCGGACAGCAATACGTCTACCTGTGTATCATTGATTACCGTTAAATCCAAGTTCCCTAATTTATATATTTAGTAAGCAGTTTTGTCAATTCATCCACATTGATCGGCTTGGAGATATAGCCAGAGGCCCCCGCTTCCAGGCAGCGTTCACGGTCGCCCATCATCGCCTGCGCAGTTACTGCAATAACAGGGATATCTTTCAGCCCTTCCATATCCCTCATTTTAGCCATCGCCTGGTAACCATCCATATCCGGCATCATCATGTCCATCAGCACGACAGCAATATCTTTATCTTCCATCATCATCCCCAGGCCCCTTTCCGCACTAATGGCAGACAGGCAGGTATATTTCCTCGCCTTTAGCACGGCTGCCAGCGCAAAAATATTGCGGTTATCATCATCAATGATCAGAATCTTCTTTTTCGTCTCCATATCTTATACATGGTTATACTTTATCATACAGCCAGACCCTAAGCAGCGAAATGAGCTGATCGTTATCCACAGGCTTAGAGATATAATCAGATGCCCCTGCGGCAATACACTTCTCCCGGTCTCCCATCATGGCCTTGGCTGTAACAGCCAGAATTGGCAATTGTTTGAAGGCCGGAATTTTTCTAATCTCTTTAGTACTCTCATAGCCGTCCATTTCAGGCATCATCATATCCATCAATACCACATCTACATACGGGTTTTCTTTAAGTACCTGTAAGGCTTCTTTACCATCGGTAGCAGCCAAAACTTTCATTTTATGCTGTTCTAAGGCTTTAGTCAGGGAGAAGATATTCCGCACGTCATCGTCAGCGATCAAAACGGTCTTGTTGGTCAGGACTTCATACAGTCCGCCCAATTGCTCAGTCGCAGCTTTTTTCTTCGTGTTGCCGTGCTTCTCCTCTACCAGGTGCAGGAACAAAGCTGCTTCGTCCAAAATACGCTGATAAGAATGCGCAGTTTTCACCACAATAGAGTCTGCATACTGCTTGATCCTGCTTTCCTCTCCTTTGGACAAGAACTTGCCCGTAAAGATGATGATCGGCAGGTTTTCCAGTCCTTTACTTTTCTTAATCGTCTCTAAAGTCTCATAGGCATTCTTATCGGGGATGCCCATATCCAGGATCACACAGTCGATCTCCTTTTTATGCAGGGAATCAATGCTTTGATCCACATTATTAGCGATCTCCGTATTGATGCTGTAATTGCTCAGGAAATAGCTGAGCGCCTTTGCATGCTGAAGGTTTTCTTCTACAATTAGCACCTTTTTAGGGTGCCTGCTCAAGGCGTCCTCCAATTTCCCGAAAATTTGCTTCATATGCTCCAGGGCCACAGGCTTATTGATAAAATCAACTGCACCCTTCAGCAGGCTTTCCTTTTTTACTTCCAGGGAGGACATGATGTGTACCGGGATCGGTCGCGTCGATGGATTGGACTTCAGTTCTTCCATCACCTGCCAGCCGTCTTTTACCGGCAACTGTATGTCCAGCAATATCGCCAGCGGCTTATACAGGTTTGCCAGTTCAATGCCCACATCCCCGCGGACGGCAACAATGCCTTTATAGCCTCTTTTATGTGTAAAATCCAGTAAAGTCTTGGCAAAAGAAGTATCGTCTTCGATAATCAGGATGACTTTGTCGTCTTCCGAAATACTGGCGCGGTCATCGTCGATCTCCTCCGGGATCCGGTCCACGGTGAAGCGCTCCGGCGCTACCGCATCCTGCAGCTCCCTGCGCATCGTAAATTCGGCATCATAAGATACTTCCTTCTTTTCCACCTGCACAGACCTGTCCAACGGAAGCGAGAAGACAAATTCACTGCCTATATTTTCTTTGCTGCTCAATTCGATCTCACCGCCCAAAAGCTTAGCCAGTTCCCGACTGATGGACAAACCCAATCCCGTACCACCAAATTTTCTTCTTGTCGAGCCATCAGCTTGCTGGAAGGCTTCAAAGATCAAAGCCTGCTTGTCCGCCGGGATACCTATTCCTGTATCGGTGACCTTAAACAACACATAAGGCGTGGTAGGATGCATGTCGATCGACAAAGTGACTTTTCCCTGCTCCGTAAATTTTATTGCATTAGAAAGCAGATTTTTAAGGATCTGCTCCAGCCTCATTTTATCTGTATACACCAAAGGCGGCACCACATCATCCGTTTCAATCACCAGACCAAGCGCTTTATTTTTTGCCAATGGAGAGAACAGGGCTTTCATATCTGTCGTCACCTCATGGATACTCACGTCGGCCATCTCCAGTTTCATCTTCCCTGCCTCTATTTTAGACAGGTCGAGGATCTCATCGATCAGTCCAAGCAAGCCCTGTCCGGAGCTTTGGATCACATCCGCATATTCCACGTATTCTGCATCCAGTTCCTTATTTTCTGACATCAGCTTGGAAAGCAATAGAATCGAATTAAGCGGTGTGCGCAGTTCGTGCGACATATTCGCCAGGAATTCAGATTTATACTTGGTACTGAGCTCCAGTTGTTCTGCCTTATGCTGTATTTCGATGTTGCGTTCCTGGATCAGCTGGTTTTTTTCTTCCAGCAGACTGGTCCGCTCCTCCAGTTCCTGGTTGCTTTGCAGCAACTCTTCCTGCTGTACCCTCAACTCCTCTTCCGAAGTCTGTATTTTTTGTGTTTGCGCTTCCAATTCAGCGTTCAAGCCTTCCAATTCCGTATGCTGCGCTTGCAACTCTTCAGCTTGCGCCTGGGTCTCTTCCAAAAACTCCTGCAATTTTTTACGGTTTTGCGCCACATGGATCGCCACACCTATATTGGTAGATATGGCGTTAAAAAATTCGAGCTGCAGCGGACTATATGAATTCAGCGTTCCAAACTCCATTACTCCGATGACCAGGCCATCGCGCAATACAGGGACAGCTATGATATTCTTCGGCCTACTGGCGCCAGCTACATAGCTGATGGTCAGCTCACCCTCCGGAATGTCATTGATCAATAAGGGTTTACCGGATAGCAATGTTTGTCCCGCCAGGCCTTCACCCGGAGCCAGCACACTTTTGACGCTACCTTTATCTAAGGCATACCCGGCATTCAGATACAATTTCTTATCTTCTTCCAGTAAATAAAATGCGCCAACCTGGCTGTCCGTATGTGAGATGATCTGCTCCAACACATCAATTGCCAGTTTATCAATACTTTTCTCACCCACCATTTTATCATTCAGGTTTGCAATCCCCGTTTGCAGCCATTCTTTATCTGCCAGCAATCCAAAGGAGTATTGCAGTGATTCTGCCATGGCATTCAGGTAGCCTGCAAGGCTTCCAAGACCATCTTTCTGAGCATCGTCCAGCCTGATGTCGTAATCGCCATTGGAGATCTTACTGGCGATCTCCTGTATGACCTCAATTCTGCTGTCCGTTTCTATATTTTGCTGCTCCAGCTCTGCCTGAAGTTTCACCCGCTGATTGAAGTCCATAGAGACCCTGCGGTAAAAGAAAAAAGTAATCAATACCGCCAAAAATGCAGCGATCACAATCAACATCGGTGCGTAACCAGCCAGCTTATTGGTCTCAGACGTCCTGACTTCCAGGAGTCTCAATTCTTCTGCCTTCATGGCTTTCATCACATCACGTGCCTCATCCATGTATTGCTTGCCCTTCAAAAGATCAGCAACTGCAATGCTCATGCCTTTTTCTTTCAATGCGATAGAGGATTCCAAAACGACCAGTCTTTTCTCTATAAGATCCTGGAGCCTGGAAATATTGCTTTGCTGAAAAGGATTGTCCCTGGTCTCTGAAGCGACCCGGTTAAGGATGTCCATTGCCTTTTGGCTTGATCCGGTATAAGGTTCGAGAAAAGTCCGGTCGCTTGTAAGCAGGTAGCCCCTTTGCCCGGTCTCCGCATCTTTAAGGGTTGACATCGCCTCGTCCAGGCCCGAAAGCACGTTGCTGCTGTGCGACACCATCGCTGAGCTTTCGATAAGCTTTTTGATACTCATATAAGAAGCCAGCGAACTGACAAAAAGGATCAGCAGGGACAAGCCCAGCCCTATACGAAGATTACTTTTTAGAGATGTATTCATCTGGTTATATTGTATTTTTCAGGATGAGGAACGAATTTACCGGTTTTGTTTAATTTTCACTGGCACTGATGCGCGGAATTTTGAAATAAAATTCAGAACCTTTTCCCAAACCGCTCTTCACCCCCACTTCACCGCCATGTCTTCTGATGATTTCTGCAGAGATATACAAGCCGATTCCCAGTCCCTGGAAATGAATAGAAGTTTGCTCTACCCTATAAAATTTATCAAAGACGCTACTTTGTTCTTTCTCGTCTATTCCTATTCCAAAATCGCGCACACCCAGATATACCTGCTCTCCCTCCAGCGAAACATTGATGTGCACCTCATCTGTTCCGGGAGAATATTTTATTGCATTCGTCAGGAAATTAACAATCACCTGTTCAATCCGCATCTCATCGGCAAAGATCTCTTTCCCTATCGTACCGTTTTTTATGATTTTAAAGCCGGGATTGGATTGATGGATAATCTCTATCACACCATCCAGCAGATTGTCCATGCAGAAATTCTTTTTATTAAACTTCAGTTTGCCGCTCTCAATTTTAGAGATATCAAGCAGGTCCGCAATCAACTCATTCAGTTTTTCCAGTTGCACCTGGGCCTTCTCCAAATGCCGCTTTACCGTGGCCATATCGCCTTTCTCCACGCTTCTCTCCAACAGTTGCACATACCCTTTCACACTGGTGAGCGGCGTTTTCAGCTCATGGCTGGCAATACTGATAAACTCATCTTTTTTACGCTCCGCCTGTTTCCGGAACTCAATTTCATCCAGCAAAGCTTTCTGAATTTCAATCAGTTTCCGGCTTTGCTCATAGATCCGGTAAAAAGTCTTGACCTTAAGCAACAGCACATCCATATCCACCGGCTTTGTGATATAATCAAGCCCCCCGGAAGAATACCCTTTCGCAATAAATTTAAGTTCGGTATTTGCTGCCGATAAAAAAATAATGGCCGTTTCTTTGGCCTTACTATACCCCGAAATTGCCTCTGCTACTTCAAATCCGTCCATCCCGGGCATCTGTACATCAAGAATAATTAATACATATTCGTTTCTGAGCACCTTTTTTAGTGCTTCTTCTCCAGAAGATGCAGTATCGACTTCAAAATTATGTCTCTCTAAAACCTTTTTTAATGAAATCAGGTTTTCCGGAGTATCATCTACAATTAGGATCATCAGTTAAAATAAAATAGTTTATCGCGCTCCGCCATTAATGTTCATCAATTTTTTAAAGATCTGAAGAATTGAATGTATCTCCCTGGCCCATATCCCCGGTATCAAAACCTTTTTTAAACCAAAACATCCGCTGCGCGGAAGTTCCATGCGTGAACGCATCAGGGACCACTTCCCCGCTGCTTTGTTTCTGTAATTTATCATCGCCTATGGCATTTGCCGCATTCAGCGCTTCATCAATATCCCCTTCTTCCAACTGGAAATCTTTCAGGTTTTGCGCGTGGTGCGCCCAAAGTCCGGCAAAAAAATCTGCCTGCAATTCCAGTTTTACAGAGAGCCTGTTGTATTCCGTTTCACTGACCCTGCCCCTTGCCTGGTGCAATTTGTCTGAAATACCCAACAGATTTTGTACATGGTGCCCTACTTCATGCGCAATTACATAGGCTTGCGCAAAATCTCCCGCCGCACCGAAGCGGTCTTTTAAGTCTTTATAAAAAGTAAGGTCAATATATATTTTCCGGTCAGAAGGACAGTAAAACGGCCCTACCGCTGAACTCGCGCTGCCGCAGGCAGATTGTACAGAATGATCAAACAACACGATTTCAGGGGTTTCATACTGGTTTCCCATCGCCTCAAACTGCTGTGCCCAAACCTGATCGGTAGACTCCAGTACCCCCGAAACAAACTTTCCCGCAGCATCAGCGGGAACGCCTCTGCGCCCTTCCTGTGCAGTGCCGCCTTCCAGCGGCAGCTGACTAACCAAACCGGTCACATCCTGTCCAAAAAGAAGGCCCAATACCACCAATACCAAGCCTACACCACCGCCAATAGCGATTCCTCCACCGCCCATGCCCCTCCTGTCATCTACGTTGCCGCTGCCTTTACCGAACCATTGCATAGTATTTGTTTATTTGATTAACAATTCCTTGCGTCAATTGTCATACCAAAATAAACAAAATGTAGTTATTCTCTAAAAGAGTTTAAAGCGAGCTCTATCCTTTTAACCGTTTCTTCCCTGCCCAGCAACTGTGCGATGTCAAAAACACCAGGCCCAAATTTGCCGCCGACCAGCATAATCCGGAACGGAAGCATCACCTCACCCGGCTTTAAGCCCGATTCTGCAGCCAGGTTTTTAAAAAGTTCTTCCATTTCCGCAGCAGACTGCCCCTCATTTAATGAAGCAGCAAAGGCTTTAAAATAATTTTCTTTCTCTGCATTCCATTTTCCTTTTACCGCAGGCAAGTCATACTCGACTGGCGCCGCAAAGAAATATCCGGATTGAAGGCTAAAGTCGCTCAGCAAAGTACAACGGTCTTTGGTCAGTTCCACCACCTGCGCCAGAAACTGATCGCCTTTATCGACTACATCAAAACCCGCGGCCTGCAACAGCGTTTTTATTTGCGGCAATATCAGGGAGGTGTCTGCATTTTTAATCCATTCGTGGTTGTACCATTTGGCTTTCTCAAAGTCAAACTTCGCCCCCGCCTTACTGATGCGTTCTACTGAAAACTTTTCGATCAGCTCATCCATTGAAAACAACTCCTGATCGGTGCCATCATTCCAGCCCAGCATAGCCAGCAGGTTCACAAATGCTTCGGGCAAAAAGCCCAGCTCTTTGAAGCCCTTGGTCAGGTCGCCGGTTTTAGGGTCTGTCCAGTTTTGTGCATATACCGGAAAGCCCAGCCTGTCACCATCCCTTTTGCTCAGCTTACCGTTACCATCGGGTTTCAGGATCAAAGGCAGATGCACCCATTCCGGCATATCGGCTTCCCAGCCCAGGTATTTCCAAAGGAGGATATGGATTGGCGCCGAAGGCAACCATTCTTCTCCCCGGAATACGTGACTGATCTGCATGGCCTTATCATCTGCCACTACGGCAAGATGGTAGGTTGGCATACCATCGGCCTTCAGCAATACTTTATCGTCAATTAAATTGGTTTCAAAACTCACCTGCCCGCGGATCAGGTCGCGGAAAGAGACCACTTCCCCTTCCGGTATTTTTACCCTTACCACATACGGCGTTCCTGCAGCCAAAAGCGCCTCTACTTCAGAAGGAGCCAGGGTAAGCGAGTTGCGCATATCCATTCGGGTAGAAAGACCATAGGTGAAATTAGGCTGTTCTTTGCGTTTGGCTTCCAGTTCTGCTGGTGTATCAAAAGCATAATAGGCATGTCCTCCGGCGATCAGCTGATCTGCATATTGCTTATAGCTTGCTTTGCGCTCACTTTGGCGGTAAGGACCAAAATCACCGCCTTTTTGCGCGCTCTCATCCGGCGAAATGCCGCACCATTCCAGGCAGTCCACTATATATTCTTCGGCACCTTCCACAAAGCGGTTCTGGTCCGTATCTTCAATCCTCAATATAAATTTGCCTCCATGCTGGCGGGCAAACAAGTAAGTGAACAAAGCGGTGCGCACACCACCCAAATGTAGGCCACCTGTAGGACTAGGCGCAAATCTGACTCTAATATTCTTCTCCATATCTTCCTGCAAAGATATATTTTTTAAGGCGTTGACGTTCTATTGATACATTTTTGAATGTGATTTTGTAATTTGGCGCTATCTGCTATGAACCCATACGAAAAAAAACGCCGCTGGAAATTCTTTTTACTGATATTCGCCATGGCCATTGGTACCGCTTCGGTTTTCTATACCGACTCATTTGTCAGGAAAATGGAGCGTGAAGAGCAGGTACAGTTTCAGCTTTGGGTGAAAGTCACCGAGCAATCTATGATGATGTATGATGATGACCGTTTCACCGATCTGATCGAAACCATCCGTCAAAATACCAAACTGCCCGTGATCATGACCGACTCTAAAGGCCTCATCCTGGCCTCTCACGGCCTCGACACTAGTAAAACCAATTTCGACCTGGAAGAGCAGGAAACAAAAACCTATGACCCGGCTTATTTCCAGCGGGAGCTCAGGGTCATGAAGAAACAATATCCGCCTACCCCCATTATCGGACTGGATGCTTCCCGATGGTACATTTACCACAAAGATTCCTTTATGCTGACCCAGCTCCGCTATTTTCCTTATATCCAGCTCGCGGTAATCGGCTTGTTCCTGCTTACCGCCTATGTGGCCTTCAGTTCTGCCCGCAGGGCCGAGCAAGACCAGGTATGGGTAGGTATGGCCAAGGAGACCGCACATCAGCTCGGCACCCCAATCTCCTCCCTGATGGCATGGGTAGAACTCATCAAATCCCGTTTTAATGCGGAAGAGGATCCGCTGATCGCGGAAATGGAAAACGACATCCACCGCCTGGAAGTCATTGCCGACCGCTTTTCCAAGATCGGCTCCAAACCACTATTGGAAGACCATGTGGTCCATGCCGTCATCTACAATTTTGTGCAGTACTTCAAAGTCCGTACTTCTGATAAAGTGATCTTCAGCATTACCGGTGACGAGCAGGTCCGTGCATTGTTAAACGTGCCTTTATTTGACTGGGTCATTGAAAATCTGCTAAAAAACGCAGTTAATGCCATCGACAATGAAGGAAGGATCTCCATCAATATTATAGAGCACCTGGCCAAAGAAGAGGTTTTCATAGATGTCACCGATACGGGGAAAGGCATCCCGAGATCTAAATTTGATGCGGTGTTTCAACCTGGCTATACCACCCGAAAACGGGGATGGGGCCTGGGGCTATCGCTAACGAAGCGTATCGTGGAGAATTACCATAGCGGGGAGATTTTTGTCAGAGAGTCTGAACTGGGTAAGGGAACAACCTTTAGAATCATCTTAAAAAGCAGTATTACTTATGAACCAACCACAACCACATGAGTATGCCGAATGGGGCAAACAATACATCAGCCTGGTAGAGGGCGATGTGATGGAGATTTTGCAGCGTCAGGCCATAGAGTTTCCTGATTTTATCAACAGCCTGATCGAAAAAGCCGACTATGCCTACGCCCCTGGCAAATGGACCATCAAAGAGCTGATCGGACATATCATTGATACCGAGCGCATCATGGTGTTCCGCCTGCTCAGCTTTGCGCGGGGCGAGACAAGCGCTCTGCCAGGGTTCGAGGAGGATGACTATGTAGCTGCCGCCCATTTCCAGGACCGTAGCCTGTTGAGTTTTTCTGATGAATTCGCGCTACTGCGCAAATCTAATTTATACTTGTTCCGCTCACTCCGGGAGAGTGAACTGGACCGCATGGGCACAACCAGCAGTCGGAAGTTGAGCGTAAGAGCATTGCTTTATATAGTCGCCGGCCATATCATTCACCACACCAGGATCATTAAAGAGCGCTACCTGGATTGAGTGTCCACCCGAAAAAAAAGATAAAATATTCGTTTTATATTATAAGTTAATATATTATCCAAAACACCCTTGCCCCTTCTCAAGCTCAACTCCTGTAAGACTTCGATTCATGTTCAATTCTAACCAGATATTAACAAGGTATGAACAGGGTACCAACAGGGTGCTAACAGGGTCAGAGATATAATTAGTACACAGTTTGATCCCTGTTTGGTTTTTGTCCAGTTTTTATTTAACTTAAAGGATACCTTAACAAGATTCGAATCTCTTAAGGTTGGTTAAATACTATTTAGTTTTATACAGTTGATTGAATAGCAGTTTAAACGTTCCATGGGCCTGGGCCCTGAAAGTGATCTCCGGGCCAAACACATACAATTTTCCTTTGCCTAACCCCGCCTCGAAAGCTGTAACCCCATCTTTCAAATAAGCCTGTCCCCAAGCCCATCCGCTGCGTAGCGGCGTAGCAGTACTAAACCAGGCTAAAGGCTTGACCTTGCCGCTTAAAACAGCCTCATTTTCGATTTTAAATACCGGGCTATTGTTGAAATAAACGTCTGTCTTGCTATCCATACCCCAATTTGCCGGTGCCACAGTATCTACATCCACCTGCAATACACTGCCCGGTACATAGTACTTCTCCCTGGGCAGGTCTTTTTGTTTTCCATCTGCCAGGCGCTCCACCAGGGCGTCTTGAACAGGCAATCCAAGCTGCTCCGCCAGGTTGCTGCTGCTGCCTACGGTAACGATATGCCCACCAGCTTCCAGGAATACCTTAAGCTGTGGTATAGATTTATCCTGTGTAACCTTGCCTGTTTTGGTCTTATATTCTTCCGGCAAATCTTTAGGTTCGTCAGCGACAGTGCGTGAAGAGCCTGGTGTCTTCGTAATAAAGGAAGGAATGGCACCACCCATAAAGACAATCACATCATATTTATCCTTCAAACCGCCCTTATCGATCTCTTGAGGATAAATAATGGTCGCATTAAAATGATATTGCTCCATGATCCAGCGCACCCATCCTGAAGACATAGATCCTCCATACGTGTCCCAAAGTGCAATCCGCGAGGGTTCTATTTTGGTTAGACCGGAGGGCTTACTCTGGACCGGAGAGATAAACAATCCTGAAGTTTTAATTACGCCATCCATTAAAGTCTTGGCTTTTGGGGAATAAGGCACGTAGAAATCTCCGTTGCTGGCTTTCCGAAATACAGTTTGTCCGTTTTTGAGCAGGTCGTTGACCATGCTAAAGGATTCATTGGATCTGGCATCCAGCACATATCCTTTGGAGGTATGGAGCGTGTAAGGGTCGGCCTTTTGCGCTACACCATAGGGCAATTTTTCAAAGGGCCCGCTAAAGTCTTCTAACAGCCGGTCGAACTTCACATTCATGAGATAAGCAGGTGTCCAGCCAGCGGCATCATACGGAGGGATAGGCGGGCCGCCCTCATATTTAAAATCGTTGGGGTGGTCTTGCGGCTCGAACATATCCAGCACATGCGGCCTGAAGGCCTGATCTGTTTTGACTATGAAAGATCCTTTCGGGTACTTTTTACCTTCAACTGTAAATTCGGCTGTAGCTTTCTCCACGCGGATACCTGTCTTGATCAACGCATTGATAAACTTAACGGCCGTAGCAAAGTCCGGCTGCTCTTTAGAAACAATATAACCACGCGCATCTCTTAATTCCGGATTTTTCATGACGCCATCATAGTAGGAAACTCCCGGACGCGGCGCTGCACTTGACAAAGCCTTCGCGCCTTTACTGTCATTTTGAATGGCCTCTTTGATAGCGGCCAATTTTTTTGGCGCAAAAGACCAGCTGTCTTTGCTGCCCCTGTCAATAGAGCTTTTCCCCATCAGGTAGATGTTGTATAGCATCTCGTCGTGGTACCGCTGCGCATAATTGAGCACGGCATAGTTCAGCGAAACAGAATAATCTATAGATTGCCTGAAGTGCCATTTCTGTGGCGACACAGGGTTAGGAGAGTCGCTATTTGGCAACAATCTGTCTGGAACCAACGGGATAACCGAAGGTGTAGGGCCGCCCACTATCTCCGTAAGCAGACCAATCATATTGTGAAAATAAGTCGTCGTGCGCAATCCTCCATTATACCAGGTAGAAAAGACAGAACCATTCCTTTGGGTGTATCCCGGCTTATTTTCTGCATTCAGCCTGTTGTGCATCGCCGCACCAACCGCATCGAGACTGGTCATCAGTAAAGGATCGAATACATAATTGTGCGGATCGCGGTAAGGCGCCCCGGCCACTATCGTCCCCGCAGGGCCTGATTGATGGTGGTTGTACATGATCTGTGGGATCCATTCTACAAAAAGCTGCCTGCCTATGTTTTGAGCCTCTTTCATGTTGAGCATAAAGAAATCCCGGTTATTGTCGTGTCCAACATATTTTTGATACAGTCTTGGCAAACCGGAAAGCGTTCTGTCCTTAGGATCTTTGTGCCGCATATACCAGTTGCTCACCAGCTCCTGTCCATCTGGATTGGCATGGGTCATGAGGATAATGACATCGTCCAAAATTCTTGTTGTTTCTGCATCTTTGGAAGAAGAAAGCTTCCAGGCGGTTTCGATCAACTGATGGATACCGACAGTTTCGGTAGCATGAAGTCCGCCATCAATCCATACCACTACTTTTCCTTCCCCGGCAAGCGATTTTGCCTGTTCAGGAGTCAGATCTTCCGCACGGGCCAGTTTTTGGGAAATCTCTTTATACCGGGTCAGTTTTTGAAGATTGGCAGGGGAGGAGATGATCAGCATATATTGAGGCCGTCCTTCTTCGGTTTTACCGATTTCGGTCAACTTAACCCGGTCTGAAGTGGCAGCCAGTTTCTTAAAATAGGCTTCTGTCTGTGTAAAATTAGCCAGTTGATAATCATCTCCGATCTGGAACCCGAAATGTTCTTTTGGTGTGGGAATATTTTGAGCGGTAGCAACCTGCCCGGACAATGCCAAAAAAAGCACTGTAGCTTTTAGTACGTTTGATTTGAGCGTAATTTTAATCATAAAAGACCAGTTTTTAGGTAATCAAATATATCTATAAGAACCTATTTCTGATCGCTGTTTTATTTTTGTTACAAACGCAGGGCTAAAGGAAGATATTTTTAATACAAAACAAGGTAGAGATAGGCATAAACTACGGGTGCGGCCAATAAAAGACCATCAAAGCGATCTAAAAATCCGCCATGTCCCGGCAGTATTGTACCCGAATCTTTAGCATTCAGACTTCTCTTTAACATGGATTCAACCAGATCGCCCAGTGTACCAAAGCAGGAGATCAGTACCGCCATTCCTGCCCATACCGCAAAGTGATATTCTGTAAAAAACAGAGACACCGCATAAGAAACCAGCAAGCTGACCAGGATACCACCAAAAAAACCTTCCCAGGATTTCTTCGGGGAATGTCGTTCGAAGAGCCTTGTTTTTCCAAACCTCACACCAAAAAGATAAGCGCCGGTATCGTTGGCCCAAAGCATCAGCAGGAAGGCCAGGGGGAGATGATTGCTGAAATCTGTGCTATTGCCTAAAAAACCAAGCGCATAAAAGAAACAAAAAGGGGCAGTCACGAATATAAACCCGACAAAAGTGTAAGCGATATTGGCAAAAGGGATTTTGCTTTTTTTATACAACTCAATGATGAATACGGAGAAAATAAGGGGCACGATCAGCAGCATAAATTTGACTTCGTACTGCTCGTAATGATACCCTGCGGTCAATAAAAAGATAACAGCACCAGCCCCGAGTCCAACATTGCGGTGCGGCCGTATGCCGGAGGTCTTGATCAGTGTATAAAACTCAAATAAAGAAGCTACGCTGAGGGCAAGATAAAAGGCGGTAAATACATGTTTGCCCAGATACATCGAACCAAGCATGACAATGGTAAAAAAAAAGGCAGTTATGGCTCTGGTCTTCATTCGGTAATCTGTTTTTCTGTTTGTTTTTTAAAAAGCCCGAACGCTGCAATCATTAGTATAAAACTGATTAAATAGACGTACCAGGTAAAATTGGCGGTCGTGTCCATTTCAGCGAGGGACATATTATTTTTCTGCATATAATAGGCGGCGCACACAGCGTAAGCATTGTTCAAAAAATGCCCCAGTATCGCGTACCACAAGCTTCCGCTCCAGTAGTATAGATAGCCAAAGCCTGCGCCCAGTAACATCCTTGGTAGAAAACCATAAAACTGTACGTGAATGGCACTAAATATCGCGGCTGCAACCCATATGGATACATGCGGGTTTTTAAAGATCCTGCCCAGTGTACGCTGTACACCACCCCTGAACAGGAGTTCTTCAGAAACAGCCGGCAGAACAGCGATGAGGAACAGATTGATCAACAGACCTTTGATACTGGCCATTTTAAGCAGGTTGATGGTCGCCTGCAGGGTTTGATTTTCTTTTTCCCGAATCCATCTTTCCACTTCTTTTAAAAAATCAGGAAGTATGAGTTTTTGATTGGTCAGCATTGACCACTCCATAAAAGGCATGGATACGATCATGATAAGTACCACCAGACCGAGTATTTTTAGTGTTGGCGCTTTAAAGCCATAAAAATGCTGTGGCTTTCTTCCTTCGGTAATGGCCAGTAAGAGCGCTGGCGTCAGAAAAAGACCCAGGGAACTGGCCATTAACAGCAATTGCATAGCTGGTAAATACCTGGGTTCGGAGCCACTCATGACCGCCGGATTGGTCAGCGCAGGAAGGCCATATAGGCTAATAATAACAATTACTGCAATGATGGAAAAAACAAGAATCCCCAGCACAGCATAAAAAAGGAGCATTAACAACTGTAAATAAGGAGGATATTCTTCTCTCTCTCTTTCTGATAAATCCATTATTTGTAATTATTGTACCTTTGTACTTTGAAATTTGCGTTGAATATAGAAAAATGTCTGTAAAGATAGGAAATATTGATCTGGGAGAGTTCCCTTTATTGCTGGCACCCATGGAAGATGTCAGCGATCCGCCTTTTCGCTATGTGTGTAAACAAAGCGGAGTGGACATGATGTATACGGAGTTTATTTCTTCGGAAGGCCTCATCAGGGATGCAGCAAAAAGCAGGGCTAAACTGGATATTTTTGAGTATGAACGACCCATTGGTATTCAGATTTTCGGCAGTGAGATCGATCACATGCGGGAAGCGACGGAGATTGCTACTTTGGCAGGACCTGATCTGATGGACATCAACTATGGTTGTCCCGTCAAGCAAGTGGCCTGTAAAGGCGCGGGATCGGCCTTGCTGCAGGATATTGACAAAATGGTAAAGATGACGGAGGCCGTGGTCAAAGCAACCCATCTTCCTGTAACAGTAAAAACACGCCTCGGTTGGGACGATACCACGAAAAATGTGGTGGAAGTAGCCGAGCGTTTGCAGGATATCGGCATAAAGGGGCTGACTATTCATGGCCGGACAAGGGCTCAAATGTATAAGGGAGCCGCCGACTGGACTTTGATCCGCGAAATAAAGAGAAATCCGAGAATAAAAATACCCATTTTTGGCAATGGGGATGTAGACAGCATACAAAAGGCTGCCGATTGGCGACTCGAATTTGAAATTGACGGAATTATGATCGGCAGGGCGGCCATCGGCTATCCCTGGATTTTTAGAGAGATCAGGCACTTTTTTAATACAGGTCAGGTTTTGCCCGGACCGACCATAGAGGAACGTGTATCGGTATGCAGGACGCATTTTGAGAAGTCAATTGCCTGGAAAGGACCCAGGGTTGGTATTTTTGAAATGAGGAGGCATTATGCCAATTATTTTAAGGGTATCCCTGATTTTAAAGCCTACAGGATGCTCCTGGTCAAAGAAGAAAACATAGAAACCATTCATGCGATCCTTGACGAAGTGGCAGACAAATATGCCCATATTGATCAGGAGCGTGAAATGGCTTGATTTTTGAAAAAAGGTTTTAGTAAAAATTTTATTTATGGTCACATCAATTACCCAAGGCATAAAAATATCTGTAGAGACGATGTATCAGGATGACTTTTCTGATCCTGCAAATGAACATTTTACATTCTCCTATCAGATCACTATACAAAACCTATCTGATTATGCCATACAACTGATGCGCCGTCAGTGGTTTATATTCGATTCCAGCGGAGCCCAGCGTGAAGTAGAAGGAGAGGGGGTGGTGGGTGAACAACCAATTATACAACCTGGTGAAAGCCATGCCTATGTTTCGGGATGTACCTTAACCACTGATATGGGTACCATGAGTGGAAATTATTTAATGCAGCGCCTGGTTGATGATACCAAGTTTACAGTAGATATACCGGAATTTGAGTTGATCGTGCCGTACAGGCTGAATTAATCCCTACTTCTTCCAAACAACATAGAGGCATAATATAACAGATTGGCCAAAGCACCTAAAGCAGCTACCACATAGGTCATCGCTGCCCACCATAGGGCATCTTTAGCCTGCTTGTTTTCATCTGCGGTATACATCACACTTTGATTATTTTTCAGCCACAGCAGGGCTCTGTTGCTCGCATCAAATTCTACCGGTAAGGTAATAAAACTAAATATAGTGATCAAGGCCAATCCTACAACACCTATAGCCAATACAATCGGATTTCCAGTGAAAGCGATCAGCATAATACCAATGATCAATACCCATTGCAACAAGTTTGACGATATGCTCACTACAGGAACCATGCTCGATCTGAACTGCAGCCATCCATAGGATTTGCTATGCTGAACTGCATGACCACATTCATGCGCTGCAACTGCTGCTGCTGCCACACTTCTCCCGTGATACACATCAGTACTTAAATTAACTGTTTTATCTGCCGGATTATAATGATCAGACAATTGCCCTTCTGTACTCATCACTTTTACGTCATAAATGCCATAATCATGCAACATGCGCTCTGCAACTTCCTTTCCGGACAATCCGGAATTTAACTGCATCTCCGCATATTTAGAAAACTTGCTTCTAAATCTCCACTGCACATACATGCTGATCAATAAGAGAGGAATGAATAAAATTAAATACGTTTCCATGTCTATATGCTTACCAAACGCTGTAACTCAAAAACTGTACCTGTATTTATTTGTACTCAAATTTTGACATCATTTTATTGGGAATAGTGCCAATTATTACAGACTTTTGATAAAAATATTAGCAAAATGGAAATCCTTATTGTTGTACTTTTAGTGGTAATCCTGGTGTTGACACTGCTATTCTTCTGGATAAAAAAGCCTCAGCAAGGGAATAACAACCTGCTCCTTGAACTTAAAGAAGCTGAACATCAGAAAACGTTGCATTTATATCGTGAAGATCGGTTAAAATTGGAAAATACATTGAATGATTTAAGAAACAGTTTTTTAGAGGAAAGAAGCAGGGCAGTGCGGGCAGAAGAAACCCTCCGTGCACAGAGCAGAAAGCAGGCCGAACAAGAACTTTACATCACCGAACTGCAGCAGCGTTTTAAATTGGAATTCGAGAATATTGCCAACAAGGTGCTGGATGAAAAGACGTTAAAGTTTACCGATCAGAACAAAGCCAATATGGACAATATTCTTAATCCACTGAAAGAGAACATAAAAGCTTTTGAAGAAAAGGTGGACAAAGTCTATAAATCTGAATCTGATGAACGTAATGTTTTAAAAGGAGTGATTGCGCAACTCATGGATCAGACATTAAAGATACAGGAAGATGCGACAAACCTGACAAGGGCGCTGAAAGGCGATAGTAAAAAACAAGGCAACTGGGGCGAAGTGATCTTAGAACGGATACTGGAAAGTTCAGGTCTTATTAAAGACCGGGAATATAGGTTACAAAACAGTATTACTGGTCTGGAAGGGGCAAGGCTTCAGCCCGATGTAATCATTGATCTTCCCGACAATAAACACATTGTAGTTGATTCAAAGGTATCACTGGTCGCCTATGAGCGGTACATTAGTGCAGAAACGGAAGAAGACCGTGTTTTACATCTTAAACAACATATTTTAAGTATAAAAACACATATCCAGGGTTTGTCAAATAAGAACTATCATGATCTTTATCAAATTCATTCTCCAGATTTTGTGATCCTTTTTATACCTATAGAATCATCTTTTGGTTTGGCGGTGCAGCAGGACGCAGAGCTATTTAATTTTGCCTGGGACAAAAAAGTAGTGATCGTAAGTCCTTCTACTTTGCTGGCTACTTTACGCACGATTGCCAGTATCTGGAAACAGGAAAGACAAAACAGAAATGTATTGGAGATCGCCCGCTTAAGCGGCACTTTATATGATAAATTTGTTGGCTTTATTGCCGATATGGAGGGTATTGGCAAGAACATCAGGCTGAGCCAGGATGCTTACGACAAGGCCATCAATAAACTCCATACCGGAAATGGAAACCTGGCTGCTACTTCAGAGAAAATAAAAGCACTTGGTGCGAAAACCAATAAGCAAATAGACAATAAGTATTTGGATTCTATTTAAAAGCATTCCATCCCTGGGCCTTCAAATCATGCACATTATTGGACTTCGATACCATTTTAACACCCGAATTTTTGTCTGTAATATGTCCGATAATGCTGATGTCCACGTCATTTTTTAACCTGGTATAATCTTCCTGTTTGATCGTAAACAAGAGTTCATAATCTTCGCCACCATTCAATGCACAAACAGTTGGATCCAGGCCCAATTCTCTTGCTGTATCATAGGTCATCGGATCTATCGGCAACTTGTCCTCATAAATCGTACAACCTTTTTCAGATTGGGTACAAATATGCAATATTTCAGAAGCCAGGCCATCAGAAACATCAATCATTGCCGTAGGGACAATTTTCATCTGTGACAATAGATCCACCACATCTCTTCTGGCCTCTGGTTTAAGCTGTCTTTCGATAATATAATCCTTTCCTTCCAGGTCCGGCTGAATATTTGGATTCTCTATATAGATCTGTTTTTCCCTTTCCAGTATCTGTAGCCCCACGTAAGCCCCGCCTAAATCTCCGGATACACACAATAAATCGCCTTCCTGTGCACCATTCCTATAACAAACCTCTTCCTTATCGGCATAGCCAATACTGGTTACGCTGATCACCAGCCCCTGCTTGCTTGATGAAGTATCACCGCCTATGAGATCGATATTATACTTGTTACAGGCCAATTCTATCCCCTTATACAATTCCTCCACAGCTTCTAGTGGAAACTTACTCGATAAACCAATAGAAACGGTCACCTGGGTAGCAATACCATTCATCGCATAAATATCGCTTAGATTGACTTGTATGGCTTTATAACCTAAATGCATCAAAGGGACGTAAGCCAAATCAAAATGAATTCCTTCCAGTAGCAAATCTGTAGAGATAAGCACCTGTTTATTTTCAAAACTCATGACAGCCGCATCGTCGCCAATCCCTTTTACACTGGTTTCATTCTTAACCTTAAAATTATCTGTTAAGTGCTTTATCAGGCCAAATTCCCCCAATTCCGCCAACTCTGTTCTTTCTTTATTTTCAAACATTATACTTTCACTTACAGTGAATTAACATAGTTATCCACATAGCATTTATTAAATATCTCTATTATAAACCCAAACTTGCAGAAATCTGAAGCATCCTTTCTATTGGCTTTCTCGCTTCTACAATGATATGTTCAGGAACTGTAACCTCTGGAAGCCCATTTTTTATACATAAATACAGCTTTTCCAGCGTATTTCTTTTCATATACGGACAGTCATTACAGGCACAATTGTTATTTGGCGGAGCTGGTATAAAAGTTTTATCTGGACATGCCTTTTCCATCTGGTGGATAATACCGCTTTCCGTTGCCACAATAAATTCTTTAGCCTCGCTGTTGATGGTATATTTCAGCAAACCTGTAGTAGATCCGATATAATCGGCCATCTTCAACACAGATTCTTCACATTCCGGGTGTGCAATAAATTTAGCATTGGGGTGGCGTTCTTTAAGTTTGGTGATTTTCTCCCTTGAAAAGATTTCATGCACCATACAAGCCCCATTCCACAATACAAGGTCTCTGCCTGTTTTTTTCGCTACCCAGGCACCCAGATTCTTATCCGGCCCAAAGATGATCTTCTGATCCTTAGGTAAACTTTCCACAATTTGAACAGCATTTGTTGATGTACAGACAATATCACTCAATGCTTTGAGTTCTGCAGTACAATTCACATACGTAATGACCAAATGATCCGGGTATTTTTCCTTGAATTTCCTAAACAAATGCGGCGGACAGCTGTCCGCCAGTGAACATCCGGCCTTAAGGTCGGGCAAGAGCACTTTTTTATCCGGTGAAAGAATCTTGGCTGTTTCTGCCATGAAATGTACCCCGGCAAATACAATGACATCTGCTTCTGTCTTCGCCGCTTCCTGAGACAGACCCAAACTATCCCCAATATAATCTGCAATATCCTGTATATCAGGTTCCTGATAATAATGTGCCAGGATAATTGCATTTTTCTCTTTCTTTAATTTCTCGATCTCTTCAAAAAGATCCAATGAGGGATCAATTTTTTCATCGACAAATCCTTTAATATTTAATTCTTCTAAGGTGTCCATCATCATTAGAATATTTTTAAAACTTTACTTATTTAAACGAACTGAACTATCCGGTTTCCCTTTGGATACAAATTCTGGGGTAAAGATACGGGCTTTCAACGTTTCAATAATTTATAATTATTTAATATAAATAGATTTCTATTGTTTATTAGTGTGTTGGTAATGTTTGTAAATACATTTTTTTACTGCCATTAATTAACTTACTAGTATTTTATCAACATTAAAAGTGACTTTTTATTATAAATATAGACTGATTTACAATCATATATTATATGTCATAAAAACTTATCCATATAGATATGTGTATTGTTAACTGTTGTGTGAAAAGTTAATAACCTGTATTAAGTTGATCAAAAATAACTCAAAATATTGTGGGGAATTGCCTTTTTACCTTAGCTTTAAACATTCATAAATATTTGTTCTATTTGTTTAGACATTATGTTAACACTTATCTATGTGTTCTTAACAATAGCTGAAGAAATAGAATTACACGGTATAAATAGGTAGATAAAGCCTGTCAATTGGATAACAATATATAATTAATGAGAAAGGCAGATTTTTTAGTTATAGGATCAGGAATAGCCGGTTTGAGTTTTGCATTGAAGGCAGCTAAACATGGTAAAGTGCTGATAGTAACCAAGTCAAATGAAGATGAGTCCAATACCAAATATGCCCAGGGTGGGGTAGCGGTAGTTGTAGATGAGCACGATTCGTTTGAAAAGCATATAGAAGATACACTTATAGCAGGTGATGGTTTATGTGACAAGGATATTGTGGAAATTGTGGTTAAAGAAGGGCCTCAGCGCATTCAGGAGATTATAGATTACGGGATAAATTTTGATAAGAATGGACTGGGTGTCTATGATTTAGCTAAGGAAGGCGGTCATTCTGAACACCGGGTATTACATTATAAAGATGTAACCGGGTATGAGATAGAAAGTGTCTTACTGAAGCAAATTCATCAAAATGAAAACATAGAGATATTAACACACTACTTCTGCCTGGAGCTGATCACTCAGCATCACCTGGGTAAACATGTGGATAAAAGTACTGAAGATGTTAACTGTTACGGCATATATGCCTTTAATACAGAGCTTAACGATGTGGAAAAGATATTGGCAAAAGTTACTTTACTTGCCTCAGGCGGTGCCGGTCATATCTATTCCAGCACAACCAATCCTGTAATTGCTACGGGTGATGGAATGGCAATGGTGTACAGGGCTAAAGGTAAATTGAGAAATATGGAATTCATTCAGTTTCATCCTACTGCTTTGTACCATCCGGGTGAATATCCGGCTTTTTTGGTTTCTGAAGCAGTGCGAGGTTTTGGTGGCGTGCTTAGAAGGAAAGATGGGGTTGAATTTATGTATGAGTATGATAAGCGGGGCTCCCTGGCACCACGTGATATTGTGGCCCGTGCGATAGATGCAGAGATGAAGCGATCGGGGGAGGATTTTGTATATTTAGATATTACACACCGTAAAAAGGAGGATATTTTAGCGCATTTTCCGAATATTTATGCCAAATGTTTATCTATTGGGATTGATATGTCTAAAGATTTCATACCGGTTACGCCGGCAGCGCATTACATGTGTGGAGGGATCATGGTTGATGAACATGGAAGGTCTTCTATTAACAATTTATACGCCTGTGGTGAATGTTCATCTACGGGACTGCATGGAGCAAATAGACTGGCTTCTAATTCCCTGTTGGAAGCGCCGGTATTTGCACATCGGATTTATCTGGACGCTATTAAAAGATATCAGAATGCGGTGTTGCCGGATGATATACCGGACTGGGATGCTAAGGGGGTTACGCAAATTGATGAAGATATTCTGGTGACGCATAACCTGCGCGAAACGCAGAAATTAATGAGCGATTATGTAGGGATCGTCCGCTCTGATTTTAGGTTGGACAGGGCGATGAGAAGGCTGTATCTGCTCTATGATGAAACAGAGACTTTTTATAAAAAAAATAAGGTCTCTGTTAAGCTATGTGAATTGAGAAACGTAATCCAGGTAGCTTATGTAGTGATAAAATCAGCTGTGGCCAGGAAGGAAAGCAGGGGATTACATTATACGACAGATTATCCTGCACATGCTGAAGAATTAAAAGATACAATTTTCTAAATATGCCGATTATATTACCAGTAAAAGATAAAAGTCCTGAATGGGGCGACAACTGTTTTATTGCACCCAATGCAACGATAGTGGGGGATGTGACCATGGGCAGAAATTGTTCTGTGTGGTTTAATGCGGTCATTAGAGGGGACGTAAATACAATAACTTTAGGAGACGATACGAATATTCAGGATGGTGCGATCATCCATGCAACCTATCTTAAAGCGGCTACTACAATTGGCAACAGGGTTTCAATTGGCCACAATGCCATCGTACATGGATGTCTATTGAAAGATCACATTTTGATTGGTATGGGGGCAATTGTGATGGATAATGCCGTGGTTGAGGAATATTGTATTATCGCAGCCGGAGCTATTGTATTGGAAAATACCATTTGCGAGAGCGGATATATTTATGCAGGTACTCCTGCAAAGAAAATAAAGCCCATTAGTGATGACCAACGGGCTTTATTAAATAAATTGCCAGACAATTATATAATGTATTCAGACTGGTTCAGATAGTTATTTTGGAATAACAATTGTTTCTTTTCGGTCCCAATTGGCACGAATAGAGAGCTCTTTGGGCTCATACCATATTTTTTCAGGCTGGAGTCTTTCGATTACGTCACCGGTGTTCCATTTTCCGTTTTTATTGGTGTCGTATACGATCCTGGCGTGATAGATCCCTGCTTTGTAGTTGGCTAAAGTGACGGTGGTATCTTTTGAAATTTTAACGCTGTTCATTACGTTCTTTTTTTCGTCAACAATTTCTAAAATATAGTTTTTATCTTTTTCAGGAGTTTGAACAGCGAGGATTAAAGTGCCGTAATCGTCCCGATTGGCAATTTCAAATGCTTTCTTGATCTCCTTATTTTGAGTATTGAATATTGCGGTCACAGCGCCTTCTTCCAACTTAATCTGGTATATTCTTTTGTTCTTCCAGGGATATTTTAAGCTATAAGTCAATAGGTTTCCGCTGTCTTTCGTCAGCGTGAAATTTGGTCTTGCAATTGAATCCTCTAGTAATTGTACCTTCGTGAGATCCATTTTTTCTATAGGAAAATTAAAGATAAGCTTGAAGTCCCTGTTGGGGTTAAGTGTATTTCCAGATAGATTATCACCAGCCATTAATACACGTTTATAAACATCTTTTTTTCCTCTGTTTATGGTTACATTTTGAAGTAATTTATCACCATCTTTTATAGCAAATTTAACGGAATCAAAGCCCATATCCGGAAGCCATACAGTGGCGGTGTCGTTGTCTTTGTTAAAATGTATTTTTTTATTTGCATCAAGGTTGCCGGGGTCTTCTACTTTTATTTCAGGTTTTTTTAGTTTTTGGTTGAATGCAAATGAGATGCTGCCATCCGTGTTTAATTTTCTTTCCAGTAATCTAAATACTCTTGCGTCTTCTTTAAACACGCCTATGGTAATGTCCCTTACATTTTTCTTCAATACAATTGTATCCGGATGAAAACCGATTTCGTCGGTACTTTGCTGATATATTTTATCTCCTCCTTTTTCCTTTAATGCATATAACCTATAGGAACCTTCTTTTAAATTGTTCAGTTGAAAGTTTCCGCTACTGTCTGTTAAGGTATAGATAGAAGGTTTGCCTTTTCCTATAAGTGTATCTCTGTTTAAAGGCAGAATAAATGCAAGCGCTTCAAATTCCGGTTCCCCTGTTAGTGAATTGATGACTTTTCCTGATATGCTTAGGGAGTCTAATTGTGGGCCGGTGGAGAAGACGTAGGTGAAGTTTTTTAGCGCATTACTTTCATTAACATCGGCAATGGCTTTGCCAAAGTTCAAAGTATAGGTCGTGTTAGATTCCAGGGTATCCTGAAATTCAATCTTCAGTTTTTTTAAGTCCGCATTGATTTTAGGAAGAAGATTTGTTTCTGGTGATATGGAAAATTCTTTAAACTGATCTTGTAATTTAATATACTCATCAAATTCAATGACTATGGCTTTCGCCTTGAAATTTGTGGTCAAATTTTTTGGTGTCATTTTCAATACCTTTGGTGGAGTCTCATCCCTTGGGCCACCTTGTGGTTGTTGTATACTTGCGCAACTATATAGCAAGGCAAATAGGACAATTATATATAAAATATAAGGTGTTTTTATACAGGTCTTAAATTTCATTGTTTAAATGCGTTTTAAGGAATTTTTAGTGTTTTTGAGGGTGTTAGTCATAAAAATATTTTTATTGGCTGTAATAGCCTTAAAATGGGCGATATAATTAGTGCTATAGCTGAATATTAACTTATTAATTTTCAGTAAGATAAGTCTTATCGGCCTAAATGTACCATTAATACCGAGATATCTGAAGGAGAAACTCCGGAGATCCTCGCCGCCTGACCTAAAGTTCTTGGTTTTATTTTTAGTAATTTTTCCCGCGCTTCTTTTGATAGGGAAACCAGCTGTGAATAGTCGAAGTTTTGGTTGATATTTTTATCCTCCATTTTTTGCATCTTATTTACAATTTCCTGTTCCTTTTCAAAATAGCTTTCATATTTGATTTTAATTTCTGCCTGTTCGATGGTTTCCTTATCGTAAGTATTAAGCAGTTCATCGAAGGAAGGACTTACTTTCCTGATCTCTTCAATATTGATTTGAGGGCGGCTGAGTAGATTGAATAGTTTTACATTCTGGGTCAATGCAGTTGTGCCTAATTGTTCCAGCAAGGCATTCGCTGCTGCCATTTCTATACCCTGCTTCCTGGTAAAGGCTACGATGTCGTCTGAATTTTTGATCTTGTCATTTACCTTCCCAATTCTTTCTTCAGAAATCAAACCTAATTTATAACCAATAGGGGAGAGGCGGATGTCGGCATTGTCCTGACGCAAGAGTAATCTATGTTCCGCCCTTGAGGTGAACATTCTATAGGGTTCTTCTGTTCCCTTGGTTACCAAATCGTCAATAAGCACACCGATATAAGACTCAGAACGCTTCATAATCAGTTCATGCTGATCATTTATCTTTAAATGTGCATTAATTCCGGCTATAAATCCTTGACTAGCAGCTTCTTCATATCCCGTAGTACCGTTAATTTGCCCGGCAAAGAATAAATTGGAGATTAATTTAGTCTCCAGAGTCAATGTAAGCTGGGTAGGTGGGAAGTAATCGTATTCAATGGCATATCCTGGTCTGAACATTTTTGCATTTTCAAAACCTGGTATCTGGATGAGCGCTTTATACTGTACGTCTTCAGGAAGGGAGGTAGAAAAACCATTGACATAAATTTCAACGGTATTCCAGCCTTCTGGTTCTACGAAGATCTGATGGCGTTCACGTTCAGCGAAGCGATTTATTTTGTCTTCAATCGACGGGCAGTACCGTGGGCCCAGGCCTTTGATCCTGCCGGTAAACATAGGTGATTTTTCAAATCCTTCCTTTAATGTTTCGTGAACATTTGAATTGGTATAAGTAATCCAGCAGCATCTTTGTTCAGTCGGTCTGGCTACATCAGTATAAGAGAATCTTCCGGGATCTTTATCCCCCCATTGCTCTTCCATCAATTTGTAATTTAATGATCTTCCGTCCACGCGGGGAGGGGTACCAGTTTTCATCCTTCCTGCTTGAAAGCCTAGTTCCACCAATTGTTCAGTTAAACCTGTGGCGGCTTTTTCACCTGTTCGTCCTCCTCCAAATTTTTTCTCTCCAATATGGATCAATCCATTTAGAAAAGTACCATTTGTAAGCACAACAGACTTTGAGTAAATCTCTACACCGATAGAGGTTTTTACGCCGACCACTGTATTGTTTTTAATGATCAGACTGCTTACCATGTCTTGCCAGAAGTCTACGTTAGGTGTGCGTTCCAGAGCGAGTCTCCATTCTTCTGCAAATCTTTTGCGGTCATTTTGCGCGCGGGGGCTCCACATCGCAGGACCTTTAGACAAATTCAGCATTCTGAATTGCAACGTAGTCTTGTCGCTGATGATTCCGGAATACCCACCCATAGCGTCAATCTCTCTAACAATTTGACCTTTGGCTACACCACCCATGGCAGGATTACAACTCATCTGAGCGATGGTTTCCATGTTCATTGTGATTAGAAGAACAGAGGACCCAAGATTCGCTGCAGCGGCTGCTGCTTCACAGCCCGCATGCCCTGCGCCCACTACTATGACATCATATTGTTTAAACATAGCTCTTTAATATTGTTGTTTCACGTGAAACATATTGAATATAAAGTTACAATTACTTTAGTTTGAAACCACATGTTCCACGTGAAACATGTGGTTTCAAATGTTATTTTAATTCTGAAAGCTCCAGCCAACGCCCCATCTTTTCATCCAATTGGGCATTGAGGTCTTCTATTTCTTTGCTTACTTCTTGAATTTTTAGATAATTTGCACTGTCTATTTTTAATAAGGCAGAGGACTTTTCGGTTATGTTGTTCTCAGTTTCAGCAATCTGAACTTCTAACTCGTCAAACTCTTTTTGCTGCTTAAAATTTAACTTGTTTGATGAAACTACAGGAGTCGATTTTTCTATTGTTTTCTTTTCTTCCGGTTTTTCCTTGGATACATCCAGGCTGATTCTATATTCTGAATAGTTACCGTTATAGATCGTCACCACGCCTTCACCCTCCATAATAAACAACTGCTCACTCATCTTATCCAATAAATAACGATCGTGAGAAACTAAAATCAATACACCAGGAAAGTTTTCCAGAAACTCTTCCAGTACATTCAGTGTATCAATATCCAGATCATTGGTAGGCTCATCCAAGATTAAGAAGTTAGGGTTCTGCATCAAGACCTTCATCAGGTGCAAACGTTTCTTCTCTCCACCACTTAATTTTTCAACTACACCGTGCTGCTTCTTTGGTGGAAATAGAAATAGCGTCAGTAGTTGGGATGCCGAAATCGTAGAACCATCTGCCATTTTAATGTATTCTGCATCTGATTTTACAATATCGATGACTCTTTCCTTTGGATTGAATGCCAAACCACCTTGTTTGTAGTAGCCATAAACGGTCGTTTCACCCACAGAGACCGATCCTTTTTCAGGATGTAAATGTCCGGTAATGATATTTAGCAATGTGGTTTTACCAGTCCCGTTTTTTCCGGCAAGACCAATTCTGTCCCCTTTTTTAAAGGTATAGTTAAGGTCATTTATGATTTTCTTACCATCAAAAGATTGACCTATATGACCAAGCTCAAGAATTTTATTCCCCTGTCTGGACATTTTTACATTTAAAGTGATGCTCTGATTATCCGTCCTTTGCTTAGTTTTCGATTCCAGATCATAGAACGCATCAATCCGGGATTGAGATTTTGTAGTCCTAGCCTGCGGCATTCTTCTCATCCATTCCAGTTCTTTCTTCAGAAGGTTTTTGTTTTTCTGAAAGGTACTTTCATCTGCCGCCTCGCGTTCCGACTTCTTCTCCAGGAAATAAGAATATTTTCCGTTATAATGAAACATCTTTCCGCGGTCCAGTTCGACGATGTTGTTGCATACATTATCTAAAAAGTAACGGTCATGTGTAACCAGTAAGATCGTTTTATTTCCCGTTGTTAGCAACTTCTCCAGCCATTCAATCGTATCGATATCCAGGTGGTTGGTTGGCTCATCCAGCACGTAAAACTCAGGGTCTTCAATTAAGAGTTTTGCAAGAGCAATCCGCTTCTTTTGTCCGCCTGATAGGGTAGATATTTTTTGCTGTAAATGCACGATTCCCATCCTGCTTAGAATGGTCTTTATCTCATGCTCGTACTCCCATGCGTTGTGCTCGCTAAGCTCCTCATACAACCTGTTTAGCTTTTTTTCATCCGGATTAGGGTCTTCAATCAGCTCTTCATATTCTTTAATTAACTGCTGTTGTTTATTCTCCAGCGAAAAGATAAAGTCGCTAATGGAATATCCTTCAGGAAAGGAAGGTTCCTGATCCAGGAACCCAATCTTAACCAGTTTATTCTTCACTACTTTTCCTTCCAATGGAGGGAATTTTTCGGCAAGTAATTTAAGTAAGGTGCTTTTACCGGCACCGTTAATACCAACCAGCGCTACGCGCTGACCGGTCTGAATCCCTAAAGTTAGATTTTTAAAAAGCCATTCATCATTATAGGCATGGCCTATATTTTCAGCTGCAATAAGTGTACTCAAAGTATATTATTAACGTGTTTTCAGATAAGAAATTGCAGCAAAAGTACGTATAAATTTTGGATAGGATTTGTATGATGTAAACGAGTGTGCATGCTAACGCAAATATTATTATATTGCCCTTTTATTTAGGGTATACCATGATCATCATCATACAGTGCAAAGATCATATCGGACTGGTTTCCGATATTTCAAGAATTCTTTCAGAAGCAGGGCTTAATATTATTTCCATGCGAGAGCATGTTGACAAGGCCGAAGTTCGCTTTTTTATGCGTTTGGAGGTAGATGGCTTTGCAGATGAGGTGGAGTTAGAAGATAAAATAAGGAAAGTTGTTCCGGAAGGCGCAATTATCCAGGTCAACCCGGTACCAGATAAGAAAATCGTTATCCTCGTGACCAAAGAATATCATTGCCTGGCCGACATCTTAATCAGAAACAACTTTGGCACACTCGGTGCGTCGGTCGCTTGTGTAATCGGTAATCATGATATTCTGGAGAAAATATGTGTCCGCTTTGATGTTCCTTTCTTTATGATTTCTTATGGAGAAGATGCAAAATCATCTGAAAATCAATTGATTAATAAGATACAGGAACACAATCCGGATTATATCGTTCTCGCTAAGTTTATGCGGATATTGTCTCCCGTTTTTGTTTCGGAATTCCGGAATAAGATCATCAATATTCACCATTCCTTCCTTCCGGCTTTCGCAGGGGCCAACCCATACCGTCAGGCTTTCGAAAGAGGGGTGAAGCTCATTGGTGCTACCGCGCATTTTGTCACCGATGATCTCGATGAAGGACCAATCATTGCGCAGCAAATCATACCCGTCAATCACTCTTTTACGGTATTGGATATGGTCAGATCAGGTAAGGAAATAGAAACCGCTGTGCTTGCCAAAGCACTTAGGTTGGTCTTGAACGACCGTGTATTCGTTTATAAAAACAAAACAGTAGTCTTCGACAATTGAGAAAAAGCAAGGGGAAGAGCGACAGGCAACTAAGGAAGTTCCAATAGGGAAAGATAGAAATCCTCCTTCTCCGTCATTAGTTTTTTGGCTGGTTTAGTCTTGTCTTTATATCCAAGAAGATGCAGGGTACCATGGATCATCACCCGGCAGAGTTCCTGATGTACCGGGCAATTGAAGAGTGCAGCATTTTCCTTGATTCGCTCTATGCTGATAAATATGTCGCCCAACACCGTTTTAAGCCCCTCAGAGTTGTCAAATGTAATCACATCGGTATAGTCGTCGTGATCGAGGAATTGTTGGTTTATACGCAGTAAATATTCGTCTGAGCACAGGATAAAATTCAGTTCATCAAGGGAGAAACCTTCCTGAACAATAGTCGAATTGATCCACTGTTTCAGTACCGTCTTGTTTTTGAGTACATATTTAATGTCTTCGGTATAAAAAGATATGGCTGGACTCTTCATTTATTGCGTTTTAGAAGGCGAATTTAGGGATTTAAAATATTCAGAGATCCGGTTTTTATAATAATAGTTCATGTCGGGTGGCAATTTCTGCAGCCATTCCGTTTCATTCTTTTTAAGCTTATTGTATTTTTCAAGCATCTGATTATAGGATGGGGGATAGTCCTTGCCCGCCGTACTTTCTCTCTTTTCACTTTCGTCCTGGTCACGCTCTGCCTTCTCAGCTTCCAATAGTTTAGTCAATACATCCTTTTGCCTGTTCAGTGTTTCCCGTTCCAGGCGCTTGTTCACCAGTTCATTTTCCGTCTTTTTCATGTCCTGGATGGTCTGGTTCAGGTTCCCCAATTTACCGGAGCCGTCTTTATTGTCCTGTTGATTGATTTTTTGGAGGGCTTCCCTGATCATTTCCTGTTCCTGTGCCATCCGGGCAAACTCTTCACTCATCTGGCCTTTAGGAACCGTCCCTTTGTTGCCGGATTGTTCCATCTTGTCCCGAGCATTTTGCATCTTTTTATTCAGCTCCTGCTGCATCTTTTGCAGCTCCTGCATGCTCTGTTTTTTTCCTTTGCCGCCCTTGCCGTTTTTCTTGGCGTTTTGCAATTGCTCCAGGGCTTCATTGAGCATCAGCGCAAGGTTATTGACCGATGTCATTGCATATTGCTGATTTTTATTCGCTTCCATCGTGCGCCTTTCCGCAAGTTCTTCCAGGCTTTTGTCAATATTGAAGTTGATCTTCTGCATCTCTTCATTTACGGTAGATTCAATCTGCGGCACCCGTTTACTCAGGGAATATAAGCTGTCGGCAATGGTCTTCATATTGTCTTTGATCACCCGTTGTTTTTGTACGCTCGCGGTATACGATGCATCGTCCCGGGTCATCTTTTTCAGGTTCAGCATCACGGCCTCCTGGTCAAAAGAGGTATTCAGCAGGTTTTCCAGCAACCGGCGCAGCTCAAGGGCATTTACTGTGCTCTCGGCTTCTTCCGCTTCCTGCTGCATGTTCTCCATTTTTTTAGAAAGCTTTTGCATTTCATCGGCGGCTTTTTCCTGGTTCTCGGCAGCTTTCTCCTTCTGGTTCTGTTCCAGTTGCTTTTCGCTGGCCTTTTGCAGATCTTTTATAGAGTTGATCTCCTTTTCCGGTTTTTCGAAGTTATTGGCCCTTTCCAACGCTTTGTTTTTATCGTCAAGGCTTTCCAGGTTTTTTTTGATGTCCTCAAACTGTTTTGACAGTTCCTGCTGCCTGGCTTTCGCATCGGGAGGGGCACTTTCCTTGTCTCTGCTCAGGTCATTTTGCTTCTTTGCGAGGTCTTTCAGGCGGTCTATGTTTTCCTGAAGATTTTGTTCAAACTCCAGTTGCTTATACAGCTCCAGGATGCGGTCCAATTCATTTTTTAAAGACTTATTGTCCATTTGCATCTTGGACAGCTCATTTTGGGTCTGGTCCTTGTTATTTTGGTCCAATAGCTTTTGAAGCTGTTCCAGCAGTGCTTTAGTCTTCTCGTCCAGCACATTATTAAACAGATTGTCTATTTGCTTCTGTTTTTCTGCCAGTTCTTCCTTCAGAGCCTGGTTTTCTTCCTTATCGAAAGAATTCTTCTCGTTCAACTTCTTAATCTCTTCCACAGCCTTTTCCAGCTGTTTCTGTTTATCTAAAAGTTGTTCTATCTGTTTCTTGTCATCAAAAGAAAGCTGTTTTTTATCCAAAAGTGTCTGTGCTATTTTTTTGCTTTCTTTCTCTACTTTTTCTGCCATTTTAATCGCAGATTCCATTTTCTGCTTGATGGCATCGCTGCTTTCATTGATTTTTTCTGCGACTTGCTGGGCAGAAGGCAATTGAAATATCTTCACTGCGGAGCGTTGTTTTTTTGCGCCGTTGACACCGTCGTTGTCAGCAACCTCAAAATAATACTCCAGGATTTGGCCAGGTGCAATGACTGTTTTATTCAGGTTCCAAAGGTGAAAGAAAGACTGCTCGGGAACATTCCTTTTGATGGAGATAAACTGCTCAACGGATTTCAGCGTCCGCCCGTTTTCTTTGATATTATAATGAAACTTCAGGGAGGAAAAGCCGTGGTCATCAGAGATATTGCCCGAGAAATAGAGTGCTTTACTGCTTAAAGAGTCGGGCAGTTCCGTTACAGAGATGCCCGGGAAAGCATCTTTGATTACATCAATGTGATGGGAAAGGGAGTCGGTCAGGATAATCTTGTCGCTTTTCGGCTTGATGGTGTAGGACTGGCTTTTCCGCACAACCGTACTAAATGAAGACCGATTGGCTTCAACGGACAAGCTATAGGCTTTTGCATCGATCTCAAAGATGACACTGGACGCATTTTCAGAAGCCAGCGACCAGGTTACTTTGGTCCCTTCCGGAATCAGCATATCGCCGATATTCTGTACCGATTCCTCTTTTCTTTGGAGATAAGCCGGGTATTGAAGCCTGGCCGTAAAATTCAGCAGGGAAGGGCGGGGTATAACTGCCACATGAAACATAAAAGATTCATAACCACCAGCTGAAAAGCGTAATGATTTGTCTTTCCTTACATTTTTGAGTGTATAATTAAAATGGGCCAGGTCTTTTTTTTCCAGCTTATGCATGTTTTCTCCGTCGACCAGGTACACATCCTGAGGCAGTTCGTCGCCCGTCAGTTTAAGTTGTATGTTTAGGTCATCGCCCTGCACGATCCGGAGGCTTTTGTTCAACAGTTGAAAATCAAAGGGCGCCTTGGGGAGAATTTCAGTATTGTATTTCACAAAACTGTAGGTTCCTTCTTTAATAATTGCCGGGAATATAACAGCGATCATCAGGATAATGGCGGCTGGCACAATGAAATACTTTAGATATCTGCGGTTTTCGCCAAGCTGAATGGCATTAGAGAAGGGAATGGGCCTAAGTTCCGTAATTTTTTGATCTATCCCCGCCAGAATCAGGGCGTTGTCATGAGGTGAACGTTCCGCAAGCGCCTTAAGCTGCAGGGTATTCAAAAGCTTATCTTTAACCAGGAAGAAGTGGTCCCCGATCAGGGAAGCGGCTTCTTCTACGGAGAGCACCTTGCTCAATTTGAAGTAGGCCAGGGCTGGTTTTACAATCCAATAAAAGACCGCAGATAGGGCAATCAGGATGTAAGAAAAAAACAGGACTGTTTTAGCAGTAACGCCCGGGTGTAAGTAATAGACCAGTAAAAAGGTGACTAAATAGAGCGCAGATAGAACCGATGCGGCATAAATCGACCCACGTAATATCCTATTCAAATAAAACTTCTGAATGAATTCATTGATTTTTGACAGGAGTTGCGGGTAACTGTAATTCATCGGGTTTCCTAAATGTCGCCTAAAGGTATTAAACGCTCTAATGATTTGGTAATTATATGAACAATAAATACTTATTTCATACCGTTGAATTTTAAATGTAATAATTATGTTAATTGTTTTTAATATAGAAAAGCATACTTTAGTAGAAAAATAACAATATGAAACCTATAATTGCTTCCATTTGCCTCTTATTTTGCTTTTCAGAGGTTGCGTTCGCTTTCGCAAAACCAAAAAAGCCAAGTTCCTGGAATAAAAATGTAGTGGTTGCCCACAGGGGTGCCTGGAAAACCAAGAACCTTCCCGAGAACTCAATTGCGTCCTTAAAAGAGGCGATCCGGCTGGGTTGTCATGGATCTGAGTTTGATGTACACATGACCAAAGACGGTATCCTTGTTGTGAACCACAATGCCGATTTTTTAGGCATGCAGATCGAGCAATCGACTTACAAAGAATTGCTGGCAAAAAAACTGTCCAACGGTGAATCCATCCCTACAGCAGAAGAATACCTGAAAGCAGGGATCAAGCAAAAAGGGACCCGCCTGGTTTTTGAGATCAAGCCGACTAAAACGGGTAAGGCCGGAGATATTGCCATCGCAGACAAATGCGTTGCCCTGGTCAAAAAGCTAAAGGCAGAAGCCTGGGTAGACTATATCAGCTTTAGCTGGGATACTATGCTGAGACTGAAGGAGATTGCTCCTGATGCACACATGGCCTACCTGAAAGGGGACAAGTCCTTAGAAGAGTTGAAAGCTGCAAAGATGAGCGGTGCAGATTACCAGTACAAAGTGTACAAAAAAGGAAACTGGTTTGAGGAGGCAAAGAAGCTGGGACTGACCATGAACGCCTGGACGGTAAATGACGCGGTCGAAATGGACTGGTTGCTTAAAAACAACGTAGAGTTTATCACGACCAATGAGCCTGAACTGCTCTTCGAAAGAATTGCAGCAAACAAGAAGTAATTTCTTCTGAAAGTTATTCCTTTCGTTGAAGAAGTGCTTTCTGCTCGTCATTGCGAGGGGAAGCGCAGCGCCTTGTCGCAAGTTAGTCGCCCTTAGAGCGGGAGCTATGTGCAGGCGGTCGTCATTGCGAGGGAAGGCTAGCCGGTGATCGATAATCGGCAATGACGAAGAGAAGTATCCCGACGACAGGAGAGATCTCTTGAATTATCGATGACAAGAGATCCCTCGGGATGAAGCGAGGTAAAACTAAGGCATAAAAAAAGCATCCCGGGGTTGCCGGGATGCTTGTAGTAAAATATGATTATAATTAAATTACTTTCACATTAACGGCATTTAAGCCTTTTTTACCGCTTTCAACATCATACTCAACTTTATCGTTTTCACGAATTTCGTCGATTAGGCCTGTTGAATGTACAAAAATTTCGCTATCGCCATTCGCTGGTACGATGAAACCGAAACCTTTAGTTACATTGAAAAATTTTACTGTTCCTTCTTGCATTGTATTATATTATTAAAAATTAAGTGTGCAAGGTAAGTAATATATTTTAATAAAAATGCAAACGCTTCATTTTTTGATGAATATAAATTTTCTATGACCCTTTTATCGCTTTTCGCGGCCCGTTACAATCAGGTTAATTTCGCTGGAATGAGGCATATTCAGGGTCGTACCGGGGGTGATTTTCAGAAGATTTTGTAAATAAACCTCTATAATTCCATCGATAACTTTTTTCTTTACCTCGTAATCTTCCGGCAAAATACCCAGAATATTGGAAAGATGGATCTTGCCATGCTGATCCACAACAGCCATAAAATCATGGGCAAAATCTTTATAAGCATTGGATATCTGAATCCTGTACCTCGGATAGAGGTAATCAAAAGAGACCGTCCGACCTTTCAGTTCGTCGACCATAGACAGCTTTTCAACCCTGATGATCTTACTCAAAGGCTGGAAAACCACAGGCTGCCTCGCCGCAAAAGCACTGTCCCGGCTGGCAGGGTTCCTGTTGGACCGCAACGAAAGCTTTTGTATAAATAGCGTATCTGCATACGTTGCCTGCTGTAGTTTTTTCAGATCTGCCTTCAGCACATTCTGGATGTAATCCTTTGAATAGTACGTAATGTTTACATCCGAACGGATGTCTTTGGCAATTTCTTTATTGGTCACATGCAACCTCTGGAAGACCAGGCTATCCTTTCCTGCATATTTTATCCTGAACCATTCTTTCGCAAAATTATATACATCACCGTGGTCGTAATGCAAATGAAAGCCCTGCCAGATCTTTTTTTGAGGACTATAGGCCAGGATCGAGTCGTTGGAATAAAACTCAATCTCCCAGGAGGGCTCCTGCTGAAAACCCTGCTCATCAAAAGAGAGCCCGTTGCTAAACCGTCTTTTTACCTCGTAAAACTTGATGCCTTTAAGCGCGGTAAATGATAATCTTTCTTTGGGCTTATCCTGCTCCTTTTTTATACTGTCTTTCTTTTGCTTCGCCGGCTTTTTTTCTGAGTTGCAAGCATAAAGACATAAAGCCAGGCACCACAATGAATATCTCAAATATCTTTTCATATAATATGACAACGAATATTTTATCAATTCATTAAGGTTTTTTCATTAATAAAATCACATTGGCCACTTTTCGCTCACCTGCATGGTCCCATTTTTTGTTGTCGGTCGGGAAGTTTACGATCCCGTTGTCGGGGAAGCCATCAATCCACATTGCGGTAGAGCCGCCGCCGTCCAGGTTGATTGAAGACACACAGCCCAGCCAGCGCATGATCTTAGTCAGCTCAAACAGGCTCATCCCTGCGGAATTTTCGTTTCTTCCGTCTACCGTCACCAGGATGACCTTTCCATTGGCTTTTATGCCGATACAGGTGCGTGGGTGCCTGGTTTTGTTGAAACTATTTTCCAGAAGTGCCTGATCCGACAGGCCGTAAGTCAGTAACGGCCCGCTGTTCATGACGTTCTTTTCAGCTATTTTAGATTCCCAGTCTGCTGTTTCATCCCATTTTTTGATAGACAAGCGCCCATCTTCAATCACTACTGCTGATTTTTGGTGAACAGCACGTTCACCACTTTTACCCAGCGTATTTTCAGTAAAGGTACTGCCGTCAATTCTAATGTAATCTACCGAGCGGCCATTCTTCACATCAAAGAAAGTCCCGTTTACTGCCGCGATGGCACCTGCGGATTTCCCGAAGTCACTCGTTTTCCTCAGCACTGTTTTTTCAGCCCCGATGGCAAAGACCGGGGCTTTGCCTTTTCGGTTGATTTCAATATAACTGATATACTCATTGGCTGAAAATAAGTTTTTTTGATTGAAATGATGCGTATAAAGCTTAGTTTTAGGTGCAATTCGCTGCTTTTTCCATTTGGCTTTGACCAAAGTTACCGAATCTGCATTTTGTGAAAAAAGTAAGCAGCTATAAAGAATCAGGCTTAACGTGAACAGGGATTTTTTTACCATATGCAAGGATAAAAAAAAGAGATGAGAATATGCTATATGCGCTGTTCCAATTTAAGAAGCTTCATAGTTTTGTGACCATCCCTGTATATTTCAACGAGAAACTGCCTGCCATTTTTAGATTTCAACAGCGCACTGAGTTCATCAAGTGTAAAATTGTTTGCCTGCTTGAAATTTACTGATGCCAGCTGGTCGCCAACCTGAAAACCGGCTTTTTCTGCGGGAGATCCCGGCTCGATGCGGCCAATAAAGTAATTGTTAGAATTATTTTCTTCCACATATACTTCCATACCCGACATATCGTGTTCGAAAGGGTCTTTAAAGTATTGATTTTTCTTCAGATACATCACCGAACCCATGTAATCGAAGGTCAGGTTGAAACGCTTTAAGAAGTCCGCGCCTAAATTTCCGTTCCGGTCTTTGTGAAGCGATTTGGAGCCTACATGTTCATAGTCCGGAAAGCTTGCCAGTACATTTTTCAATGAAAAAGAGCCCAGACTGAGGCTGGGCGCCCTTCCGATCCTGCCGCTAATTTTCCCGCCCAGGCCTACACCAAGATTGGCAGGTATGTTTTTATCTGGCAAATTAAATTTTCGCCCCTCGTGTTTTTCAAGTGATACCGCATGGCTGGCCCCGTTGTCCAGGATCAGCAGGACCTCCAAAAGATCATTCCCTGTGTCGACTTTGGCGGTCACAAAGGGCTTATTATCAATAATTTCAATGGGAACGGGTTCTCCTAATTTTTTAACCGACCTATTGCGGAGCCGGACCGAGACTCGTTTTGTTGAATAGTTGATGCCCACAATAAAATCCTTAAAAAATGGATATCCGAGTAAACCATGTACCTTCGTGCCCAGGTAGTTGGACAAATTAAATACATCAGATTTCAATATGGCGGTAGGCACGTTCATCAGTCTTAATCCGCGCATAGATATCGAAATATCGGTCGAGACATAAGCCTCCATTTCCTCTCTGCCCCCGTAGCCGGACACTTTGATCGTGCGCTTACTTTTTATGTCCAGCGTATCGACGAGTGAGGGGTCTGTAATTACCAGCTGCCCTACGCCCGTATCCAGGATAAAATTATAAGGCCCTTTATCATTTAAATAAATAGGGAGAATAATCAGGTTTTTGACCAGGGAAAAGCTAAACGTTTCCTTGTTTCGCTTTCCGCTGAAAGAAAAGCTCTGCGCATAGCCCTGCCCAATCGTGCCTATCTGCAGGAAAATGGCAGCAATTGCCGTTTGTAACCCTAATTTTATGAAGCCCGATAGCGTATTCATTAAACTAATTTAATAATTTAGTCGGCATAACCTGATCTTCAAACCAATCTTTCACATGTACAAGTGCTCAAAAGCTTTAAAAACGCTGTTGCCATATGCCTTTCTGGCGGTTCTTTCTCTGGGTAGCTGTACCACAGAGCGGGTCATTTCTAAAAAAGTAAGCCGTGTATTCAGGGAATCCCCGGTGATCGACAAATACCAGGTCGGCTTTGCACTTTTTGACATGCAAAAAGATAAGATGATCTACCAAAAGGATGCACAAAAGTATTTCACCCCCGCTTCAAACACCAAGCTGTTTACGTTTTACGGAGGCTTAAAAATGTTGTCCGATTCCATCCCGGCCTTAAGGTACATCGAAAGAGGCGACTCCCTGATATTCTGGGGAACCGGCGACCCGTCCTTTTTGCAGTCTGCACTGAAAGGAAAAAAGGCCTATGAATTCCTGAAAAACTCCGGCAAAAAGCTCTTTTTTGCCCCTGGAAGATATACCGGTGATTTCTATGGCAACGGATGGCAATGGGACGATTACAATGCCTACTACCAGGCCGAGATCTCGGAGCTTCCGATAAAGGAGAATATGGTGACCGTCAGTGCGACCAACAATACTTTAAAGATCGAACCTGCTATTTTTAGAGATTGTTTCGTAGCAGATTCAACCAAGGGAAGAAACGGATCGTTCCGGGTTAACAGGGACTTCAACAGCAATGTATTCACCTTTCCAAAATCAAACATCCCGCAAAACTATAACCAGCAGATCCCCTATAAAGTGAGCACTGCGACCACGCTGAACATCCTTTCAGATACTTTAAAAAGGCCTGTGGCGCTGATCAACATGAAGATTCCGGCAGATGCCAAAACCATATTTAATGCAAAGAAAGACGATGTACTCCGGGAAATGATGCTGCCGAGCGACAATTTCATCGCCGAGCAACTCTTACTCGTCTATGCCGACCAGCTGGGCGCGGAGCTCAATGCCGGCAAAGCGATCAGGCACATCGAGAGCACCTACCTCAGCACCTTGCCGGATAAAATAAAATGGGTAGACGGTTCCGGCCTGTCGCGCGGAAACCTCTTCACCCCGCGTGATATGATCGCCTTGCTGCAGCTCATCTACAAAGAAGTGAACGATACCACCCGTCTGTACAGTATGCTGCCCGCAGGTGGTAAGTCCGGAACCCTCCGCAATGCCTATCCTAAGACTGATCAGCCTTTTGTATACGGAAAGACCGGCACCCTTTCGGGCACGCACAACCAAAGCGGATATGTTCTGACCAAGAAAGGGAAAACGTATATTTTCTCTTTCATGAACAACAATTACGTAGAGCAAACCGCAACCGTTAGAAACGAAATGGTGAGGATAATGACCTATATCCACGATAACTTTTAGCCTGTCTAACCTCAATCTCCCTTGAAAACAAAACTTTTACTTCCCTTTGCGGCCTTGTTCATCCTCGCTTCCTGTAAGAAAAGCGAAGATGCACCAGAGGTCGAGCCACCTGTGGTCAACCCGCCGACCACCACACCCTATACACCCGACAACAGCTTTAAGATCGTCGCTTATTTTCCAAGCTATCGCGATCCTGTCAGTGTGGATGTCAAAAAATACAAGATGATCACCCATTTATTCTACGCCTTTTTGACCCCGCATTCTTCCGGTAATGGCAGTCTTAATGCCCTGGAGCAACCGCAGAGGTTTGAAACGGTGACCCGTACGGCGAGGCAGAATGGCGTAAAAGTAGGGATCTCCCTGTCCGGTACCTCCAGTTATTATGTACAGATCGCTTCCCAGGCATCTTCCCGTTCCGTTTTTGTCAGGAATGTACTGAACTTTGCAAGGAACTATAACCTGGACGGGGTAGACATGGATTGGGAATATCCCAGTACCGCCACCAGCATCAACTCTGCCGACAATTATATCCTGCTGATGAAAGAAATGTCAGATTCCCTCCACAAATACAACAAATTCCTCAGTGCGGCCATCACTCCGGGCGTGTATGCCGGGACCATTAAGGACGGGATTAAGCCTGCGGTGTTTCCACACGTAGACTTTTTCAATATCATGATGTATGACGGGATTGGATGGGACAAAGACGAACCCGGACAACATGCCTCCTACAAGATGAGCGAAAGGAGCCTTGACGTATGGCTTATAGAAAAAGGCATGCCCAAAGAAAAAGCCGTAACGGGCATTCCCGCCTACGGGAAAACCAGTGACAACACCTCCAGGGCATTCCGCGACTTCGAAAACCAGGGTGCCGATGTCTCTTTAGATTCCGCATCTTACAATGGCGTAAAATATTATTTTAATGGCACGAATACCGTGAAGAAAAAGGCTGTACTGGCCAAGCAAAGGGCCAATGGCATTATGTTTTGGGAGTTTTATCACGATTCAAACAGCGACAATTCCTTATTGAAAGCCGCCAATGACGCCATTGGCAGAAGTTACAATTAGCAAATGAACTTAGATAAATTTAAACACCTAAATGCTGCCATACGGCCAAAGATTGATATCGAGGGCCAGGAATACCTCTATTTTGGCGGTACAGCCTATTTAGGCATCCCCCAAAATCAGGATTTTTTAAGCCTCTATATGGAAGGCCTGTCCCGCTACGGGATCAATAATGGCACCAGCCGCAACAACAACGTCCAGCTGGGCATTTACGACGAAGCCGAGCAAATAGCCGCCGACCGTTTCGGTGCGGAAGCTGCGCTCATCAGCTCCAGCGGCTACCTGGCTGCCCAATTGGTCTTGCAGAACTGCATCGGAAAGGGCCAGTTTGCCTATGCCCCAAGCACCCACCCTGCACTCTGGATCGACGAGAGAAGCAGGCCTGCGGGATCTTTTAAGGAATGGTCGGAAGACATCGTGAAGCAGATTAATGAAAGCGATACGCCAGACTGGGTACTGATCAGCAACTCGATGAACAACCTTTTTCCAGAGATCTATGATTTCGATTTTACTCAAAAGATCAACCCCGATAAGAAAGTACTGGTCATCGTCGACGATTCTCACGGGATCGGCATATTGAACGGTGGCCTCGGCGCCTACACCGCACTCCCTGAAAAAGACAATATTGAGTGGATCGTAGTGGCCTCTATGGCTAAAGCGCTGGGCGTCGACGCAGGCGTGATCCTATCTTCAAAACAAACTATCGCGGCCTTAAAAAACTCCAATGAGTATCTTGGTGCCTCACCGCCGCCAGCTGCTGCAATATATGCTTTCATGAAAGCAGAAACCATTTATCGATCCGCTTATCAGCAGTTGATGAAAAACGACCAGCTGCTCCGCGAACTGCTCGGCAATACCAGCAAATATGCTTCAGTACCTGATTTCCCTGTATTTTTAAGTGAAGATCCGCAGCTTGCGGAAAAGCTGCTGTCCCGGAAGATCCTGATCTCCTCTTTTCCTTATCCTGATAAAAACAGTCTGCCCATCAACCGCATTGTCTTGTGTAGCTGGCACAGTCCGGAAGATATCAAACAGTTGAGCGAATATCTATAGTCGCCCCTCAAGCATCGTTGAGAGAATAAAAAGGACTCTTTTCAGGGCCTATAGGTTATATTGGACATGCAGAAATTCTTCCTTTGGGGATTAAAGTTTGTCAAATGGGATATCCATCAGCGGATAATTTTTCCAGCCGTTGAAATCAAAATGCCACCACTCGTTTTTCACCACCATAAAGCCGTGTTTATGCATCACGGCGATCAGGTAATCCCTGTTTTTGATCACATGTGCCGGGAGATCAGCATAGGCGGAAGCCGCTTTGGGCTCAAAGCTGTCGTAAGGTGTTGGCATCTCCAGTTCCTTACCTGTTTTCAGGTTGATCAGGGTCAGGTCTAAGGCACAGCCCCGGTTGTGCTTCGATCCTTCCGCCGGATCGGCCACAAATCTTTTATCGCCTATTTTTTTATAGAAATCGACCGTCACCGCATACGGGCGATAGCCGTCAAATATTTTCAATCCATAACCATCCTTTTTCAAGTCGGCCTGCACTTTTTTCAGTTGCTCTACAGCAGCCCTGCGCGCGAAAGCCCTGGCCTGTTTATACATCACCTGCTTCATGAAATTGTTCGTCGTTGCGTACCGGATGTCCAGCTTAATTGTGGGGATGGCCTTGTTGATTTCCACCAGTTCCAGGTCTTTATTGGTTTTATAAGAAGCATTATATGCTTTTACATCGCTGATCACCACCAGCTTAGATGGGGTTTTGGCCACCTGGGCCCATGCCGGAGCGGATAGTAACATAAGGATCGGAAGAATTATTTTTTTCATTATGACGATTAGGTTGGTTTTAAAAGTTGGATGTTAAAGGCACTACTGATTGGACACCACCAGCAGTTCAATATCTTTATACGGTAAGGTATACATATTTGCGATGTCTTTATTGGTCAGGTGGCCCTGATAGATGTAGAGCGCCTCTCTGATGCCGGGCTTGTCCCATACCACATTCATTAAGCCGCCCATATCGCCAATATCCAGCAGGATAGGGGTAAAGATATTGGTCAGCGCATAAGAGGCCGTCCTAGGCACCCTCGATGCAATATTGGGTACACAATAGTGGATCACATCATGCTTTCTGAATACCGGGTCTTTATGGTTGGTGACTTCTGAAGTTTCAAAACAGCCGCCCTGGTCAATGCTCACGTCAATAACGACGGAGTTGGGCTTCATGCGGCTCACAGTTTCTTCCATCACGATGCAGGGGCTTCTTCCGTTTGTGGCCCGTATGGCGCCGATGACCACATCACAGGTGGTAATGGCTTTGCCCAATACGATGGGCTGCATAACCGAGGTAAATACCCGGCTGTTCAGGTTATTTTGGAGCCTTCTGAGGCGGTAGATCGAGCTGTCAAACACTTTGACCTCTGCGCCAAGGGCAAGGGCCGTGCGCGCGGCATATTCACCTACCGTACCTGCACCCAAAATCACGATCTCCGTTGGCGGAACCCCCGTAAAGCCACCCAGCATCAACCCTTTTCCGCCGGTTACATTGCTCAGGTATTCTGCTGCAATGAGGATCGATGTGGCACCTACAATTTCACTCATGGCGCGGACGACACTCAGGATATTGCCCTCGTCACGCAGGTTTTCAAAGCACAGCGCATTGATTTTCTTCGCCAGCAACGCTTTCAGATAAGGCTCTTTAAGTGCACCCATCTGTAATGCGGAGATCAGGGTCTGCCCTTTGTGCATCATCGCCACCTCTTCCATGGTCGGCGGGGCGATCTTGACCAGTACATCGGCATCAAACACATCTTTTTTGTTGAATGCGATCTGTGCACCCTGCTCGCTGTAGTCCTGATCGGAAAAGTTCGCGCCTACGCCTGCGCCCGTTTCTATGATTACTTTATGTCCGTTGTTGACCAGCAGTGCCACCGAAAGCGGGGTTAATGCGATTCGGTTTTCCTGGAAGGAAATCTCTTTAGGAATGCCTATATACAGGCTGTTGTTTTTTTGTTTGGTTTCTTCCAATGTCTCTTTAGGCTGTAGCAGTCCTTTATGAGCAATTGAGGCCATATCTTCGCGTAATCCTGTAGCCATTTGTATTTTATAGATTTGGATTGAAATTAAGCAAAATACATCAGATTATAGCCATTGATGTTAAATTTTTGAAATCAACAACAACCTGTCGGTTTCCGTCAGCGTTTCGATTTTTATTTTGAGATAATGCTCCGGTAGTAAGGATTCTATTTTTTCAGGCCATTCAATGAAACAGATCTCGCCCGAATAAAAGTATTCCTCATAGCCAATATCATAAGCTTCCTGCAGGTTTTTGATCCTGTAGAAGTCGAAATGATAAATGGTCTGGCCTGCGGCATCGTATTCATTGACGATAGAGAAAGTAGGGCTGGAAACGGTATCAGTGACCCCTAGTGCTTTAGCAAGGGTTTTAATGAGCGTTGTTTTTCCGGCACCCATTTCCCCTTCAAAAATAAAAAACCGCTCCTCCTGACTGTAGTCCAGAATTTGCCGGGCTGCTTTTTCAAGACCATCCAGGCCCTGCACTTCAATTTTTATGCTTTCCATCGAATGCAAATTTAAGCATTCTGGCCAATTAAGCATAGGGCAAGATGAAGCGAGTAAGATATTGCAATGTGTTTGCTGTGTGGTTCCTATAAAAACTTTAATCAATCAAAATCTAAACATCGTAAAAACATAGTTTAAACAATTATTGATTGTATAAACATTGTGTAAACTATGTTTAAATAATGTATAAAAATTGTTTAATGAACAAAATCACAACGACAGCACTATAACCACAAAGTATTAGCTATGCATTCGCAGGACAACCGCACAGCGATTGCAATAAGATTATTCAAAAAATGGACGAATTGACTGTTTTAGACTCATCGTCATCCTGAATTTATTTCAGGATGACGAACGTACCTTTTCGCACAGATGGGTGAACAGGGAGATCGAAAGCATTTAAAACGGCAGTCCTCAACACATAGATTATTTAATCCAGATGCGAGGACTACATTTTATAGATCAATATCTTCCTGATTGAAGATATGCTTCTTACTTACTGGAATACGTTGCGATAGGAATAATCATTTCCTCCAATGAGATGCCCCCATGCTGGAAGGTCTCGTTGTAATAATTCACAAACTGGTTGTAATTGTTTTGGTAAACAAAATACCGGTCTTCCTTTGCAAAAATATAGTTGGAGCTGATGTTGATCTTAGGCAATTTGGCCTCATGCGGGTTTTTAATTAAGAAAACCTCTTTCGCATTAAAGTTGAGGTTGCGGCCCTGCTTGTACCTCAGGTTGGTATTGGTATGGCGGTCGCCGATCACCTTGCTCGCGTGCTTCACCCGGATGGTGCCGTGGTCAGTAGTGATGATCACCTTCACCTTTTTCTGAGAGATTTTTTTCAGCAGCTCCAAAAGGGGCGAATGTTCAAACCACGACAGGGTAAGCGAACGGTAAGCGGCATCGTCATTCGCCAGTTCACGGATCATCTGCATATCTGTACGGGCATGCGACAACATGTCAACAAAGTTGTATACGATGGCATTAAACTCGTTCTGCATCAGGTTGTTGACCTGCTCATTCAGCGCTTTTCCATCGTCATAGGTCAGGATCTTGTTGTAACTGAATTTACAGTCTTTTCGTAAGCTCCTTTTGATCTGGTCGGCAAGGAATACCTCTTCGTACATGTTTTTACCGCCTTCATCATCGTCATTCTGCCATTGGCCGGGAAAGCGGTTTTCCATTTCAAGCGGCATGAGTCCTGCGAATATAGAGTTTCTGGCGTATTGGGTTGCCGTTGGCAAAATACTGGAATAGATGTCTTCTTCCTCCAGTCTGAAATATTCGGTGATCAACGGATTGATGATCCGCCATTGATCGTAGCGGAGGTTGTCGATCAGGATGAAGAAAACAGGGGTGGTTGAGTTGATCAGCGGGAAGACTTTCTTTTTAAGCAGCTCATTAGACAGCAATGGCGCATTGGTGTCTTTGCCGTTCACCCAATCCAGGTAGTGGTCTTCAATAAACTTGGAGTACTGCATATTGGCCTCCGATTTTTGCATGGTCAGGATCTCATGCATCTGCGGGTCGTCGAGTTTCTCAAGTTCGAGCTCCCAAAAGACGAGCTTTTTATAGACTTCTACCCATTCTTCGTAGCTGAGCTTATCGTTGAGGGTCATGCCGAGGCGCCTGAAGTCCTGCTGATAGGCCATCGAAGTTTTTTCGCTGACCAGTCTTTTGTTGTCGATGATCTTTTTGATGGTCAGGAGCACCTGTTTTGGGTTGACCGGTTTGATGAGGTAATCGTCGATTTTTGAGCCTATGGCATCTTCCATCAAGTTTTCCTCTTCACTTTTGGTGATCAGGACGACGGGTATATCATTATTGAGGGCCTTAATGGCCGAGAGGGTTTCGAGACCACTCATGCCCGGCATGTTTTCATCCAGAAAGATGAGGTCGAAATGTTCTTTTCCGAAAGCTTCCAGGGCATCATTGCCATTGGTAAAAGTGGTTACATGGTAGCCTTTTTCGTTCAGTAAAAGTATATGGGGTTTCAATAAGTCGATTTCGTCATCGGCCCATAGAATTTTTGTTTCCTGCATCTGGTGTATATAATAATAGTGTAATTAAATTTTTCCAAGGGCCCGTCTGGCTACATTGCTATCCTGCTCAAGTGGAGATCCTGAAATAAATTCAGGATGACGACCGGCCTTTCTTTTTTGTATCGATAAAATTAGCAATTTTTGTACCGCATAATTTTATTTTTAAAGATTGAACAAAAAGAAAATAATAAATGATCCTGTATATGGCTTTATCAGCATCCCTTCAGAGATTATATTTGACCTGATTTCCCATCCTTATTTTCAGCGGCTCCGATACATCAAGCAGTTGGGCATGACACATCTGGTCTATCCGGGGGCTTTACATACGCGCTTTCACCATGCTTTAGGGGCGATGCACCTGATGGGCCTGGCGATTGAGGTGTTGAGGAGCAAGGGGCATACGATTACGCCAGGGGAAGAGGAAGCGGCGATTATTGCGATCCTGCTGCACGATATCGGCCATGGGCCATTTTCGCATGCGCTGGAACATACATTGGTGAACGGGATCAAGCATGAGGACATTTCCATGCTGCTCATGGAAAAGCTGAATGTAGAGTTTAAAGGACGACTGAGCCCCGCGATAGAGATCTTTAAAGGAAATTATCACAAGAACTTTCTTCAGCAGCTGATTTCCGGGCAACTGGACCTGGACCGCATGGACTACCTGAACAGGGACAGTTTTTTTACCGGGGTGAGCGAGGGGGTGATCAGCTTTGACCGCATCATTAAGATGTTTAATGTGCTGGACGACAATTTGGTGATCGAGGAAAAAGGCATTTATTCGATCGAAAAGTTCCTGATTGCCAGGAGGCTGATGTATTGGCAGGTGTACCTGCACAAAACCGTGATCGCAGGGGAGATGCTGTTGGTGAAGATCCTGGAAAGGGCGAAATATCTGAGCATCAACGGGGAGGACCTGTTTGCTACACCGGCACTGGCGCATTTTCTGAAAGCGGACATTACGGAGCAGTCATTTTTTGAGTCGGACGAGCACCTGACGCAGTTTACGAAGCTGGATGACCAGGATATTTTTGCCTCGATCAAAGTCTGGGTAGACCATCCGGATAAGATCTTGTCTAAACTGTGCCGCATGCTGACAGACCGGCACCTGTATAAAGTGGAGATCAGCAAGCAGGCGCCCGACAAAGACCGGGTGGCGCGTTTGAAGGAAAATACGGTTGTGGCGTTGAATATAGATCCGAAGGATGCGTCTTATTTTGTGTTTACAGACAACATCCGGAATCGGGCATATAATGCCGGGAACGGTAACATTAATATCCTATTGAAAAATAATGAGGTGATAGACATTGCAAAAGCCTCAGATTTATCTAATTTAGAATCCCTGGATAAAACAGTGAAGAAATACATACTCTGTTATACCCGGATGATTTAGCAATTTTTAACAAAACGTTTTGAATATTATCCCTTTTAGTTTGTTAATCTTACAATTTAATAGCTAATAACATATATGGGTTTATTTGTTCATATCAATTTAACATTTAACTTTGTAAGATGCAATTTACTGCCAAGCAGATAAGCGAGTTTTTAGACGGAACAATTGAAGGCGATGCGGGAGCCAAAGTCGCGGGTCTTTCCAAGATAGAAGAGGCAGATTCTGGTTCTCTGTGTTTCCTGTCAAACCCCAAATACGAGAGCTATTTATATTCCACTCAGGCAGCAGTAGTTATTGTAAAAAAGGATTTTGTGGCCGCTCAGCCTATAAAGAGTACCTTGATCCGGGTAGATGATCCGTATAGCGCCTTTTCGATTTTGCTTGATAAGTATAACGAGGCGGTCAACCAGGCTTCAGGCCTTTCGGGCATTGAGGAGCCCTGCTTTATTCATCCTTCTGCGCAGATAGGCAAAAATGTGTTTATTGGCGCATTCAGCTATATTTCGAAAGATGTGAAGATCGGGGACAATACGAAGATCTATCCCCAGGTTTTTGTAGGTGCAGAGTCTACCATCGGTAAGGACTGTACCATTCATCCCGGTGTGAAGATCTATAACCGCTCTGTGTTGGAAAACAGGGTGATGATCCATTCCAATACGGTCATTGGCAGTGACGGCTTTGGCTTCGCGCCTCAGTCTGACGGTACCTATACCAAAATCGCACAGATTGGAAATGTCGTGATTGAAGATGATGTAGAAATTGGTTCAGGCACGACGATCGACCGGGCGACCATGGGCTCTACGGTGATCCGCAAGGGGGTAAAGCTGGACAATTTGATCCAGATTGCACACAATGTGGATGTAGGTGAACATACGGTGGTGGCGGCACAGTCGGGCATATCGGGCAGTACAAAAGTAGGCGAGAAGTCGGTCGTAGGCGGACAAGTAGGCATTGCAGGCCATTTATCCCTGGCCAAAGGCACACAGATCGGCGCACAGGCGGGAATCAATTTTAATACAACAGAAGAAAATAAACAGTGGCACGGAAGTCCGGCGCAGCCGTTGAGAGACTGGATGCGGGCGTCAGTGATATTTAAGCAGCTGCCCGCTGTAGAGAAGAGAATCGCATCACTGGAAGCCAAAATTAAGGAGCTGACAGGAATAATAGAAAATAGTAGCACATTACCAGAAGAGAAAAATGAACGTTAAGCAAAAAACCATTAAAGGAGAGGTTTCTGTAAAGGGAGTGGGTTTGCATACCGGGGCAAATGTAACCTTGACATTTTGTCCGGCTCCTGAGAATCACGGATTTAAATTTCAAAGAACCGATGTGGAAGGCCAGCCGATCATTGACGCAGACTGCGATAATGTAACGGATACGGCCCGTGGAACGACACTTTCGCAGAATGGAGCAAGTGTAAGCACGGTGGAGCATGTGATGGCTTCGCTCGTGGGTATGGATTTGGATAATGTGCTGATCAAGCTTGATGGTCCGGAGACGCCTATTATGGACGGCAGCGCGATCCAGTTTATTGAAGCGCTGGAGAGTGCAGGTTTGATTCAGCAGGAGGTGGACAGAGAATATTTTCAGATCCCGCATAACATTACCCATACAGAGTCTGACCGCAAGGTAGAAATTGTGGCTATGCCGCTGGACGACTACCGGTTTACCTGTATGATCGATTACAATTCGCCGGTACTGGGCAGCCAGCACGCGGGCATATCGAGCATTGCTGAGTTCAAAAAAGAGATTGCCTCCTGCCGCACGTTTTGCTTTTTGCATGAGCTGGAGTACCAGTTGCAGCACAACCTGATCAAAGGCGGGGATTTGAACAATGCGATTGTCATTGTTGATAAAGAAGTGACTAAAGAAGAGCTGGATCACCTGGCTAAGATATTTAAGCGCAAAGAGATCGAGGTGGCGCCTCAGGGTATCCTGAACAACATGGAGCTGCGGTACCAGAATGAACCGGCAAGACATAAATTGCTGGATATGATTGGTGACCTGGCTTTGGTGGGGATGCATTTGAAAGGGCATATCATGGCTGCAAGGCCAGGGCATGCGGCGAATGTGGCTTTTGCCAAGAAAATAAAGGCGGCGATTAAAAAGGAGAAGAACAAAAAGATCCAAAATGTATACGATCCTTCGGTAAAGCCGTTATATGATGTGGTGCAGATCATGGAGATCCTGCCGCACAGACAACCGTTTTTGTTTATAGACAAAATTCTGGAGCTTTCTAAGACGCATGTCGTAGGGGTGAAGAATGTGACCATGAACGAAGATTTCTTCAGGGGTCACTTTCCGGGTACGCCGGTTTTACCGGGTGTCATCCAGATCGAGGCGATGGCTCAGACAGGTGGGGTATTGGTGCTGAGCACGGTGCCGGATCCAAGAAATTACCTGACCTACTTTTTGAAGATTGACAATGTGAGGTTCAGGGCACAGGTGTTGCCGGGAGATACCATAGTATTCAGGTGTGACCTGATGGAGCCGATCAGACGCGGCATTGCCCAGATGAAAGGCGTAGGTATGGTTGGGGAGAAGATTGTGGTGGAGGCGGAAATGATGGCCCAAATTAGTAAAATAAAAGAAACAGATTCAACTATATGATACAACCCCTGGCATACATACATCCTCAGGCAAAAATAGCAGATAACGTAGTCATAGAGCCGTTTGCAGTTATTCATAAGGACGTTGAAATTGGAGAAGGCACATGGATAGGCTCTAATGTCGTAATCATGGATGGCGCCAGGATAGGTAAGAACTGCAGGGTATTCCCTGGTTCTGTGATATCAGGTGTGCCACAGGATTTGAAATTTGCCGGCGAGGTGACTACCGCGGAGATCGGGGACAATACGACCATCAGGGAGTGTGTGACGATCAACAGGGGCACCAAAGACAAGTGGAAGACAGTGATCGGCAGCAATTGCCTGATTCAGGCCTATTCCCACATTGCACACGACTGCGAGGTGGGTGACTATTGTATATTTTCGAACAGCACAACGCTGGCGGGCCATATTACCATTGGTAATTATGTGGTACTGGCAGGCCTGGTGGCGATCCACCAGTTTGTAAAGGTGGGTTCCCATGCTTTCGTCACCGGAGGTTCTTTGGTGCGTAAAGATGTTCCGCCTTATGTGAAAGCTGCCAGGGAGCCGCTGTCGTATGCAGGGATCAACTCTGTCGGTTTAAGAAGAAGAGGGTTTTCATCAGAGAAGATCAACGAGATACAGGAAATTTACAGGGTGCTTTTTGTGAAGCACAACAATGTGACCAAGGCACTGGATATGATCGAGGCAGAATTTAAGCCTACGGAGATCCGTGACGAGATCGTGGACTTCATCAGGAACTCCAACAGGGGTGTGATGAAGGGCTTCGGCATGGGAAGCTAGGGAGTGCAGACGGATGACGATCAGCTTAGAGAATGTCGGGCGCAGGTTTAACCAGGAATGGATTTTCAGAGGTGTCGACTATCGGTTTGAGTTTGGGGGGAAGTATGCTGTTTTAGGTCCTAACGGATCAGGTAAATCTACTTTACTGAGTGTTTTGCTGGGCAATCTGGCGCCTTCAGAGGGCACAATCAGTTACCACGATGCTGCGGAAGTCCCTGTGGAGCGTATGTATCAGCGGATCAGTTTTGCTGCTCCATATCTGGACCTGATCGAGGAGTTCACGCTCCAGGAAACCATTGATTTTCATTTTAAGTTTAAGGCGTATTATGCAGGGATGGATGCCGCTTCGGTGCTGGACCTGCTGGGTCTGAAGAAGTCGCAGGACAAGGCTTTAAAATATTTCTCATCGGGGATGAAGCAGCGTACCAAGCTGGTTCTGGCCTGCTGTTGTGATACGCCGGTCTTATTGCTGGATGAGCCGACCTCCAACCTGGACAAACAGGGGATGGAATGGTACCAGGAGCTGATCGCGGGTTTTTCCTCAAAAAGATTGCTGATTGTGGGGTCGAACCAGGAAGCTGAGTATTCCTTTTGTAACCATTTTGTGGAGTTGACGGATTATAAATAACAAAGATTTATATTTGAAAATTGGGTAAACAGGCCTATTTAGGGCTTAAAATACTTTTATAAAATTATTTTTAATTTACTATTGCAGGATTCATAAATAGTCTTTACCTTTGCGGCACGAAAAAAGGCCGAAAGTTGAGGCACAATTTCAAATACAATGGCAAAGGCATCAGAAGTAAAAAGTGGAAATATCCTTCGTTTTAACGGAGAATTGGTACAAGTGGAAGAGTTTCTTCATCGTACTCCCGGAAATTTACGGGCTTTTTATCAAGCAAGGATGCGGAATGTGAAGAGCGGGAAACTGGTAGAATACAGGTTCCGGGTAGATGAAGAGGTGGAGATTTGCCGGGTGGAGACCAGCGATTACCAGTACTTGTATGAAGATGGTGATGCCCTGGTGGTGATGGACAACAATACATTCGAACAGTTTAACATCCCTAAGATGTTGTTCGGTAAAAGTGTCCGGTTTTTGAAAGAAGGAATGAATGTGATCATCGCGTTTGAAAGTGATGAACCGATTATGGCACAGACACCTTCACATGTTGAGTTAGAAGTTACGTACTCGGAGCCTGCAGTTAAAGGCGATACTTCTACAAATGCATTGAAATATGCGACTGTAGAGACAGGAGTTGAAATAAAGGTCCCAATGTTTATCAATCAGGGCGATAAAGTGAAGATTGATACACGCACAGGGGACTATGTTGAAAGAGTAAAATAAGAATTTTCATAGTTTAGTTTTAGGTTTAGGTTGATTGAGGCTTCGGAGTGGTTCCCGAAGCCTTCTTTTTTTATGCGGTTTTTTTGGGGTGAAAAAACTGATATGCGCTCAGAGGCTGGAAAATTTGCCGCTGAAGGGCGGCAAACAGTCCTAGGCCTCTTCTGCGCAATATCCGTTTTCTTTAGGCGCATAGGTTGAACCGCATAAAAAGAGGAAGAACTTCGGGATTTTTGGGGTCAGGTTATTTTATGCAGGGCCTATTTTATTTGCTGGGTTTGTTGTGAAGGGTTGTTATGTAGGGGGCCTTTTCATGATATATTGCGCAGGTCGTTTTTCATCAAGGTATATCATGCATATTGACATTTCCGAAGGAGTATGGAGATGCCTTTTATAAATGAGATCGTTATCTTTGGGTATGACAAAAGCGGAAATTAGGAAGATTGAGCTGGCCAGGAGGAAGGCTTTGAGTGTGGAACAGGTGGAGCTGATGAGCAGGGCGTTGCTGGAGCAGTTTAAGGAATTGGATTTTTCTGAGGTTTCTACGGTGCATATTTTTCTGCCTATTGAGGAGAAGCGGGAGCCGGATACGTTTTTGTTTGTGGAGTGGCTAGCGGATGCTTATCCTTCCATTAAGATCATTGTACCGAAAGCAGATTTTGAGACTGCGCTGATGAGCCATCATATTTATGAAGGCAAGGAAGATTTGCAGAAGAATATGTACAATATTTTGGAACCTCAAAGGAGTGGGGTCTATAGCGGGGAGATTGATCTGGTCGTTGTGCCGCTGCTTGGCTTTGATCTGAAAGGTTATAGGGTGGGGTATGGAAAGGGATTCTACGACCGGTTTTTAACGGGGATCGAGACCAGGAAAATCGGGCTTTCTTTTTTGGGGCCGGTAGAATCGATTGATGATGTACATGCGCAGGACATTCGTCTGGATCTCTGTATTACTCCGGACCGGGTTTATAACTTCTAACCTTAGGGTCAGATAAGCACCTGAACAGCAAAAGCAGGTATGTCTGGAAGGTCATTTAAAATAATTTAAAGAAAAGAGGGTAACAAATCCCGGCCCTGCTTGATATCTCTCCAAAGAGTTTAAAACACAGTTTAAAAACGAAAGGAGAATATCATGAAAAAATTAATACTTACGCTAGCCATCTGTTTCTTAACCATCGCTAGCTGGGCGCAAAGACCCGCAGATTCATTATCAAGCAATAGAGGAAAATTTCAGATCTCTGCATTTGGCGGATACAGCATGCCGCAGGGCCGCTACAAAAATGAGATCGGACAGGCTAAAAACGGTTACTTTGGCGGAATCGCACTGGACCAGTTCTTTAACGGCAACCATTGGGGACTGGGTATCGATGCCCGCTTCCTGAACCACGACATCAGGAAAATGGACAGCGTTTTCTTTAGCAATGGCTACCTGGCGACTGACTATGTCAATAAAACCAGCTTTCAGCACATTGGCATCAGCTTAGGCCCAACCTACAAAGCCAATCTGGGTAGTAAAGTAGACCTGGAGGCTTTTGTGCGCGGAGGGGTTCTATTCCAGAAATTCCCGCAATACACACAGTCATTGTATGTTGTCAATCCTTCAGGCCCGACAAAGCTGATCGATACTTATTATACCAATAATCCGAAAAATAAGGCTAAAGCCTGGATGGGATTGGGTGGACTGAGGTTATCTTATAACATCAACCAAAACTGGGGCGTATTTGTACAGGGTGATTACCTAAGGACTTTCGGAAAGAGTTTTGGTAAGGACTCCAGTGAGTTTCACGTGGCCGGATATGGTGTGAAAAAGCCGCTTACAGCGACTGATGTTATTGTGATAAGGGACGATAAGACAAGCAATCTAAATGAGTTTTACGAAGAAAAGCCGTACAGCAACAAAACCTATGTTCAATCGGTCAATGTAGCTGCGGGGATTAAATTTACCTTCGGATCTACACCAAAACCAGTAAAACCTGTTCAGGTTGCCGCACCGGTAAAAGTGGAGCCTAAAGACATCCTGGTGGTGGTAAAGGACAAACAAACCGGTCTTGCACTGAGCGGTGTAACGGTGAAGATCAGCCGCAATGGGGTGGACAACACATCGATCAGTAACGCGGATGGGCAAGCAGAACGGGTGAAAGCAGCGGAACGCGGCAGCTATCAGATCACAGCAGTTAAAAACGGTATTTCAGCTACGCCGGTTACCGTGAACGACATAGATTTTGACCGTGCAGGTACAGTGATCTATAAAGAGATCTATCATGATGACCCAAGGTTTACATTGATCGGGGAGACCATTAGTGCGAATGACAATACCAAACTTCCGGGCATCAATACTGTACTGACCAATACGGGCAACGACAAAAACATGAGCCAGATCTCTGATGGCGAGGCGAAATTCGTTTACCAGCTGGATCAGCAATCAGATTACGCCGTAGTAGCCAATCAGTCTGGTAAGTTCTCCCAGACAGAAGGAGTGACCACTAAAGGACTGGACAGGAGCAAAACATTGTATGTGACCTTGAAACTGGGCATCAATAACCTGAACGCTGGCGCAAGCTTTGTTCTTAAAAACATCCACTACGACTTTGACAAAGCGAACATCAGACCTGATGCTGCCAGGATCCTGAACAACGTGTACAATGTATTGATGCAAAACCCTACGCTGAAGATCGAGTTGTCTTCGCACACCGATAGCCGCGGAAAAGATGCATACAATATGGACTTGTCTCAAAGAAGGGCAGAATCTGCAGTCAATTATCTGGTTGGAAAAGGCATCAGCCGCGACAGGCTGGAAGCCAGGGGATATGGAGAGACCCGTTTACTCAATGAATGTGCAAATGGTGTAAACTGTAGCGAGGATGCCCACCAGGCTAACCGCAGGACAGAAATTAAAGTGCTGCATTATTAACTCTATATTATGATTGATTGAGGCGGGGACCGGATGGTTCCCGCCTTTTCAGTTTTGTTTCATCCTATGGATGAAGCTCCAGCAGCACCGGACAATGGTCTGAGTGGATGGCATCGGGCAATATGGTTACCTTTTTAAGCTTATCAAGCATCGGAACGGAGGCCAGATGATAGTCGATGCGCCACCCAAGGTTCTTTGCCCTTGAGTTGGCCCTGAAGCTCCACCAGGTATAGTGATGGGGGTCTTTGTTGAAATGGCGGAAGGTATCGATAAAGCCATTTTCTAAAAACAGCTGCATCCATTCCCGTTCTTCGGGAAGAAAGCCTGAAGAGTTGGCATTTGATTTAGGATTGTGGATGTCTATGGCCGTATGGCAGATGTTGTAGTCGCCCGAGATGATCAGGTTTGGGTGGGTTTCACGGACCCCATCAATATACACATCAAAGAAACGCATGAATTCGTACTTTTTAACCTGCCTCTCGTCGCCGCTGGATCCTGATGGCAAGTAGACGCTCATGAGGGAAAAGTTGTCGAAATCGGCCCTTAAAATCCGTCCTTCTTTATCGATCCATTCTTCACCGCAGCCGTATTCTACATGGTTCGGTTTGATCTTTGTGAGGATGGCGACACCGCTGTATCCTTTTTTTTCGGCCGGAAACCAGTAGTGGTGGTAGCCCAGCTGTTCAATTAAGGCAATGATTTCGGGGATTTGGGAAGGCAGGGCTTTGACCTCCTGCATGCAGATCATGTCAGCATCGGTGGCCTGCAGCCAGCCAAAGAAGTTTTTGGTAGAGGCAGAGCGGATGCCGTTGACGTTATAAGAGATAATCTTCATGGATAGGATTTTTCATTGACGAATAATAATTGCCACTAAGGTAATGTAAATCTGTTGTATTTCTTATCATAGATCAACAATCGGGTCGTATATTGGTTATAGCTTTGTACCAGTTAAAGAAAGATAAACAGGAGGGGCTTGGCTTGCTTTTGGCAATGACTGCCCTGAATACATTTTAAAACTAAAAAAGATATGATTATGAAAAAAGTATTTCTATTTCTTGTAGCCCTGACGGCCACAGTAGCTGTTTCCGCACAAACCAAATGGTCTGTTGACCCCATGCATTCTTCTGTAAACTTCTCTGTGAAGCACATGGGGATTGCTTTTGTAAAAGGCAATTTCGGAAAGTTTGATGGCACTATAACGGCTTCGAAAGCAGATTTGACTGATGCTAAAATCAGTTTCAGCGTAGATGTAAAGAGTGTCAATACAGGTGTGGAGATGCGTGACAATCACTTAAGGACAGACGATTTCTTCAATGCCGAGAAATACCCGGCAATGACTTTTGAAAGTACATCCTTCAAAAAGCTGACCGGAAACAATTATGCGTTGACCGGAAAGCTGACCATTCGTGACGTCACTAAAAATGTTGTATTCAATGTGGTTTATGGAGGTACGGCAAAAGATCAGCAAGGCAATACCAAAGCTGGTTTTGGTGCAACGACCACGATCAACCGTTTGGATTACAATGTGAAATATGATCCGACGGGTGCAGGTATCGCTAAAGATATAAAAATAGAGCTTAACCTCGAATTTGCCCAGGCAAAATAGGTTTTAAATTAAACAGCAAAATCATGTCTACAACTTCCGCATTCAGAACTTATACCCAGAATTTACCACTTCAGGATACCCTGATGCCTGTATTGTTCATAGGGCATGGATCGCCGATGAACGGGATAGAAGACAATGAATTTAGCAGAAACTGGTCGCGGATGGCCTTGGATATTCCAAGGCCTACGGCCGTTTTGGTGGTATCCGCGCATTGGTTTACCAGGGGTACACACATCACGGCAATGGATTTCCCGCCGACCATACATGATTTTGGGGGTTTCCCGCAGGCACTGTTTGATACGGTATATCCTGCGCCGGGCGATCCTTTGCTGGCAGCAGAAACGGCAAAATTGATACAAAGTACTGAGGTTGGATTGGATCATGACTGGGGACTGGATCATGGGGCATGGACGGTGGTCAGGCACATGTATCCCGATGCGGATATCCCTGTATTGCAGCTCAGTATTGATTATACTAAAGACCCCGCATGGCATTACGAACTGGCAAAGGAGCTGTATCAGTTGCGCAGGAAAGGGGTTTTGATCCTTGGAAGCGGCAATATGGTGCACAACCTCCGCATGATCAACTGGGAGATGATCAACGGTGGCGGGTATGACTGGGCGCTGGAGATGAACCTGAAATTTAAGGAACTGATCTTAAACCATGCCCACCAGCCGCTGATGGATTACCGCAACCTGGGCAGGGACGCCATGCTGGCGATTCCCACTCCTGAACATTATCTGCCACTGATGTATACCCTTGGACTGCAAAACGACAAGGAGGAGGCTGTTTTATTCAATGATAAAGCAATTGGCGGTTCACTGACGATGACCTCTGTTAAAATAGGTTAAATTATTATAAAAAACGCCCTATAATCAGCATATTGCATAGTTTAGAGATTCAATATGTTGAGAAAATCGCTTTTTATCCTTATTTCATTATTCTCTTCTGCTTTGCTGCAAGCCCAGACTGTTAAGACTGGTGTGCTTGTGATCGGTGAGGGGAGTAGCGCTTTGGCGGCAGCGCTGCAGTCCGCGATATCCAATGCACCGACGACCCTGATTTTGGAGGGGCAGGAGCTTAACCTTACACCCATAAGCGAAAATATAAGTTCAGGTCTGGAAGCAGAATTCCTTAAGAGAATGCGGAAGGCGAAGGGGATCAAAGACAGCACCGCAAGGGTTTCTCTGGACCGGGCCACCGTGAACGCTGTCGTCAAAGAATGGTTGGACAGCACAAAAAAACTGACGGTGATCAGGGGGGCTAAATTTTATAGGTTTAAACGGGCGGGCTCAGGATGGAATGTCCAGCTTTCGACCGGTCAGACCTTTAAGGCTAAAGTATTGGTGAATGCGGGTAAAGTAATCCCTCCGACAGGTGAAATCCAGGTACCCTCTATAGGCGCGGCCCAATGGAAAAGGATGGATTATGCCTATAAGATCTACAGGGTCAGTGTCGCCTCGGGATATCATTCGGGGGGCTCTAATGCGAATATATTGCCCTTGTATGCTTTGCTCTTGCCGGATCAGGATAACTTCGTTGGTTTAAATCCTGCTGAGGAAAGCATGGCGGGGGGACAAGCTGCGGGTGCCACGGCAGCTTACGCTGCTTTTTTCGACACGAAAACGTCTCTTTCCAATTTAAAAAGCATACAGGGTGAACTGATTACTTATAAACTGGCCATTGTGCCTTTTGCGGATGTCGCGTATACGGATTCCAACTGGAAGGCGATACAATTTGTAGGCTCGACAGGGGTGTTGCAGGCAAAGATAGATCAGGGGAAGGCCTTGTTTCTGCCAAACCAGGAAGTCTCCACGGGGGAAGTCAAAGACTTGTTGAAGGAGTTTTTCTATAAAGCCCAGATCTGGTTTGAAGACTATAAGCAGGAGAAAATGACGGTGGGTTCAACCTTAAAGCTGGTTTCTGAAATTGGTAATAAATCTTATCCCAATACCCTGGCCTCTGTGCAAAAGAACTGGAGCAAGAGCTATAACTTCAAGGGCGCTTTTGACCTGAACAAAGTCATCACCCGAAGAGAGTTTGCTGTTTTGCTACATGATTATCTTCCAACTTTCAACGTAATCACGGACAAGACGGGTCGCGTAACAAGGTAGCAGAGGTTTTCATTCTGCCTGTTCCATAGATATAATTTAATTGTTTGTTTTCCTGAATAGATATTCTCTATGGGCTTATCGATATTTCGTATGCCCAATATCTGGCCCTTCATTGCTTTTGAGCAGATATAGCCGTACCTTTGCCCCATCAAAAAACAACAACAAAATAGAATTATGGCAATAGTAGGTAAGAAATTCCCGAGTGTAAGTATTGATGCAATGTCCGAAATGGGCGATGATTTAAAGATCAATGTATTTGAAGAAGCAGTAAGCAAGAACAGCAAGGTTTTGTTGTTCTGGTATCCAAAAGATTTCACCTTTGTTTGCCCGACTGAACTACATGCTTTTCAGGCTGCTCTACCGGATTTTGAAAAAAGAAATACGATCGTAATCGGTGCTTCATGTGATACCAACGAGGTTCACTTTGCATGGTTGAACACCCCGAAAGATAATGGTGGTATTGAAGGCGTGACTTATCCTATCCTTGCGGATACACACAGACAATTGTCTAACATCTTAGGTATTGTAGAGCAGGATGTGGACTATGATGAAGAAGGCAATGAAGTATTTTCTGGTTCAAACGTGACCTACAGAGCCACTTATTTAATTGATGAGACAGGTAAAGTGTTCCATGAAAGTGTGAACGATATGCCGGTAGGTAGAAATGTAAAAGAATATTTGCGCCTGATTGATGCGTATGCACACGTTCAAAAGCACGGTGAAGTTTGCCCTGCAAACTGGGAAGAAGGTAAATCGGCAATGAATGCCAACAGAACTGGCGTTGCTGAATATTTGAGCGCTAACTAACTAAACAAAAAAAGTATGTTTTTAGAATTAACAGAAGATAATCTTCAACAATATGTTGCTGAAAACAACAAAGTGATGGTTCAGTATGCAGCTTCCTGGTGTGGAAACTGCAGGATCATGAAGCCGAAATTTAAAAAGCTTGCTGCAGAGAATGAAGATGTTGCCTTTTTGATTGTGGATGCGGAAAAGCTTCCGGACTCGCGTAAACTGGCCAATGTGGACAATCTTCCGACTTTTGCTGCTTTTGAAGGCGGTGCGTTGGTGGAGCAGGTCCAGACGAATAAAGCAGAGCTTTTGACAGAATTATTTAATAAAATAAAATAATGAAGATACCAGTAATCAGGCAGTTCTTTCATAACAATACCCCGGAGCAGCTGGAGGCTACTTTGGAAGTTCTTGAAGCCTTCTGTGAGTTTAGAGGTGTAAACGATGCTGAGGTTGATGTGGCAGGAGAACTGATCACCAATATTTGCGGTGCGCTTGAAGTGCATGCAAGTGTGCAGTCGGGCGTGTTGGAGAAAGATGCATTAAATGCATTCGGACAAAAAGTAATGGGGTCAATAGACCGGTAGTTGTTTATTCGTTCCGAAACAAGAAAGGCGGCCTTTACTGGGTCGCCTTTCTTGTTTGGTAATGTTTCCTGTGTCTTAAGCCAGGTTCCGGCCGGCATTCACAATGCCATATACGGTACGTATAGCGAGCTTTTCATAAGACGACTGTATGTCTTCGGGCAGTTCATTCTGCAGCTGTTCCAAAGCGTAATGCTGGATCAGTACCAAAGGCAATACGATCTTCTCTCTAACAAGAATAGAGCGCTTCTCAACCGGATAATTGGACATTAAAGATTCCAGTCCGGACAACTTCAGCAACATTGATTTTGACAGTTCAAACTCGTCGTGCAGATCCTTCCAGAAAGCCCCATATTCTTCATCCTTGATAAAATGTGCCGTGATGCTGAAGTCAGACTTCGTCATCGACATCATACAGTTGTCGATAATGGTTTTAAAATAGCCGGAGCCTTCATAGGTCTGGACCACTTTGTCCCAATTGCCTTCTTCTTCCTGTCTTTTCAGGGCGGTGCCAATGCCATAGAAGCCTGGTATATTTTGTTTAAGCTGGCTCCAGGCCGTTACAAAGCTAATGGCCCTCAAGTCTTCCAGTTTCAGTGCTTCGCCTGAGTTTCTTTTTACAGGACGGCTGCTGATCGTTATTTTCGACAATAAGCTGAGCGGAGAGAATTTCTCGAGATAACTTAAAAACAAAGGGTGCTTACGCAAAGCGACAAAGGAGTCGAAGCTGTCTTTGGCCATGACGTCCAATATGTCTTTGTGAAGCGGATCAAGCAACACATTGTGCTTTTCGCGGATACCTGAAGAGATCCCTGCATTGATCAGTTGTTCCATATTGAATTCGGCACTGTCTATAGAGCCGTATTGCGAACTGATGGTCTGTCCCTGGATGGTCAGCTGTATGTTTTTATTGGCGATCTCCTTACCCATAGAGGCATAAAAACGGTGTGTTTTACCTCCGCCACGTGCAGGAGGTCCGCCCCGACCATCAAAGAAGGCCAGTTGTATATTGTGCTTATCGGCCATGGCTGTTAAGGCTACTTTTGCATTGAAGATAGACCAGTTGGCCATCAGGTAACCGCCATCTTTGGTGCTGTCGGAAAATCCGAGCATAATGTCCTGTTTGCCGCCCCTGCGCTGCAGGTGTTTCTTATAGAAAGGATGGGAGTACAGGATATCCATGATCTCATCTGCGCCTTCCAGATCGTGTACGGTTTCAAAAAGCGGCACAAAATCGATATGCAGGTCTTCTTCTGTCCAGCCGTTCCATAAGAACAACTCCATCAGCTGCAGGATATCGCTTGCCTGCTGACAGTTGCTGATGATAAAGCGGTGGCAGGCCAGTTCGCCATTGGCGTTCTGGATGTGTTTGACTTCTGCGATGGTACCCAGCGCATCAGAAATGAGTTTATCTACATCCTCACTGAGCGTTATTTTAGCACTCTTAAACGACAGGGCGGCGATCTTTTCTTCTTCACTCAGTGTGTCATAATTCTCCGGGAAAAGGGAGTCGATCGGCTTATTGCTTCTGCAAAAAGCGTGTACATCTCTCAGTACCCTGCTGTCCTGGCGGATGTCAAGCGAGGCAAAGTGGCTGCCGAACAATTCTATTTTCCGGATGAGGTCGACCACGAGGTCTACAAACAGGCCGTCATGATCGTCATTTAAGGTATTTTCTACTTTACTCAGGCTTTCAATTAAAAAGGTAGCAATGTTTTCCGCCTGGATATTGTTGTCGAAGGCATTTTTGTAGAGAACATCCTGGATCAGTGCGAGGTCTTCTTCTACACCTCTGAAGGTGATGCGGCGTTTCAGGTTTCTGAAATCCCGATAATAGCAGCGGAACAGGATCTGGCGCAGCATTCTGGATACCTGTATGGTGGAGTCGGTGTGGACATTGGGGTTTCCGTCCCTGTCGCCACCCGGCCAGAAGCCGAGTTCGATGATCTTTTTGCTTTCCAGGTTGTATTCGGCCAGACTTTCATCTACCTCTTTCTGGATATTCGCAGCTGCGAAATAGAAGACATTTTCGAGGTACCAGGCGAGGCTCAATGCTTCATCGACCGGGGTCGGTGATTTCTTGTTGAAGAAAGGAGTTTTACCCAGTTGCTGTAATAGATTGTTGATGCTGCTGAAATCATTGGTCTTGATGGCGGTTGTCAAATCGGTAATGATCGACAATACACTGCCCGGATAGAACTGGGTCGGGTGGGCAGTCAATACCAGTCTTAACGAGAACTCATCGATCAGTTTTTCAATTTTGTCGCTCAGTTCTTTATTGTCGACCCCTTTTTTCAGGTAAGAATGAAGGGAAGTCTGTTCTTCAGGAATATTGAGTTTATTGAAAGAGGCATCTTCCACCGCATCAAAAAGAACGACCTGGCGTTCGATATACTGGATGAACCTGAACAGGAGGTCAATGATGTCTTTAGTCCCGTTATTTTGGGTATACTTATCAAAAAAGCCGTTAATAATGGCCGTAGGCGTATGATGTGCCTTTACTCCGTCTTCGCAAAACTTAATAAAGAGGGGCAGGAGTGTGCCTGTATCTTTAATTTTATAAAAAGGAAGGGTGAGGAATAGACTGTTGTATAATTCAAACCTCGATACTACTTCGTTGTTAAAAACCGATTCTCTCTGTCCTGTAGCTCTATGTTTCTGCATCATTCTTTAGGTTATTTCAGGGGCTGAATCTACCAAAAATGCAGGTAATCTGGGCAAATAATTTAATTTTTGAAGATTTCGCAAAAAAGCGTAACTTTAAGTCATAAGAGGTTTTAAGCAATTCCTTTTCAAATTAATTGTATTTTTTTGAAGAAAAAGGCTGATCAAAATTGATGATCAGCCTTTTTTAATGTCTGTAATTTTAATGCAGGTCTGCCGGAACGTTGACGTTCTTTTTAAACTTCTGCAGATAGAGCAGCGGTATAGAGCAGAGCATGATCAACCCTGCTACCCAATATGCATCATTGTATGTGAGCAATAGGGTCTGCTTGGTGATCGTACCTTCGATGGCTTTGGCAGCCAGGGTCTTTGCATCAAGGTAAGTGTACCCTTTGGCCATAAAGTTTTGAATGAATCCGTTAAACCGGTCATTGAATGCTGGATTGTATTCGTTTACATTGGTCAGCAGGCTGCTTCTGTGAAAGCCTTGCCTAACGTGGATGAGTGTGGTCAGGGCGGCAATACCAAAGGACCCGCCCAGTTGTCTCATCATATTATTTAAGCCGGAGCCCTGACCGATTTCTGCACCCCTGAGGTCTTGTATCGCCAGGGTGGTCAATGGCACAAACAACAAGGCCATTCCGACGCCCCGGATCATGAGCGGGAGGAAGAATTCGTTGGTTCCGGATTGCAGGGTGGAATTGCCCAGCATAGAGCAAAATACGAAGAAAAGGAACATGCCTATGGTGGCCATAAACTGTGCAGGAATGTTTTTCTTCAGCATAATCCCTATAAAAGGCATCATGACAATGGTGCATAAACCACCGGGGAACAGGAGTTCGCCGGTTTGCAGCGGGGAAAATCCGAGCAGGTTTTGGCAAAATATAGGAAACACAAATACGGAACCATACAGTCCAAAACCTAAAACGAAGGAGGTAAACATACCCACAGAGAAGCTGCGGTGGCGCATGATCTTAAAATTAACGATCGGATGGTCTGTCGTTGTTTCCCTCCAGATGAAGAGGAGCAAGCCAATTACAGCGGCTACCGCCAGTCCGGTGATGTATGGTGTAGCAAACCAGTCTTCACTTTCGCCTTTTTCAAGTACCGTCTGCAGGCTGCCTACTGCTATGGCCAGCAGGGCGATGCCCCACCAGTCGACCGGCATTCCTTTTCCATCTTTTGGGGTTTCCCTGACAAACATATAGGTACAGTACGCGGCGAGGATGCCGACCGGAATGTTGACATAGAAGATTAAGGGCCAGGTGCTGATTTCCAGAAGGTAACCGCCTATAGTAGGGCCTACGGTAGGGCCAACCACGGCGCCTAAGCCAAATAGTGCTGTGGCAATACCGACATCTTCACGTGGCCAGGTTTCAATCAGGATGGCTTGTGCTGTAGAGATCAAGCCCCCGCCAGCGAGCCCCTGCAGGATCCGGAAGGCGATGAGTTCTTCCAGGCTGGTGGCATTTCCACATAAGAAGGAAGCGACAGTGAAGAGAACTATAGAAAACAGAAAGTAGTTTTTGCGTCCAAACCTGCTGCCAAGCCAGCCGGACATTGGGAGGACGATGACGTTTGCCACGGCATATCCGGTAGACAACCAGGCCACGTCTTCGAGTGTCGCACCCAGATTGCCCTGAATCTGCGGGATGGCTACGTTTACAATAGTGGTATCGATCAGCTCCAGCAAAGAAGCCGTGATCACCGTAAAGGTGATGACCCACTTTTTTAAACCTTTCTCGGCCATTGTTTTAGTCTTTTAAAGAAACAGAAACTTTTACACTCATACCCGGGCGCAGCTTTGCCAGCACTTCCTTCGAGGCATGTGTAATCTTTATTTTGACAGGGATACGCTGTACGACTTTCACAAAGTTACCTGTGGCATTGTCGGGCGGCAATAAAGAGCCTTTTGCGCCGGTGATGGGTGCGAAGTTGTACACCTCACCCTGTATATCTTCATGCGGATAGGCATCCACTTCAATCTTTACTTTCAGGCCGGGATTGATCTCTTCCAACTGTGTTTCCTTAAAGTTTGCAGTTACGTAAATGCTTTGGTCGTTGACAATAGAAAATAAGGCCTGACCTGGCTGTATAAGTTGTCCTTTTTGTACATTCTTTTTAGAGACGATACCACTGGAAGGTGCTTTGATCTCTGTATAGGAGAGCTGCAACTTCGCAAAATCTACATCAGCCTGGCGTTGGGTGACGCCGGAGTTGCTGACGACCAGCTGTGACTGGGTGGTGCCCACTTGTTTTACAGCGGCGATATATTGATCGTTGGCTGCGTGGAATGCCGCTTCGGCAGATTCTTTTTGTGCCCTGGCCTGGTCAAAAGCTTGTTGGGTGATGGAACCGTCTTTAACCAGGTTGGCATAGCGTTCATAATCTTTTTTCGCGAGGTTGAGCTGCACACGCGCGGCTTCTATATTTGCTTTTGCGGTGCTGGTATTGGCTGAGGTGGCTGCGATCTGCGATTGAGAAACACCGACCCCCGCGCTGGCGCCTTTTTGTCCGGCTTCAGCCTGCTCCAGTTTTATTTTGTAATCACTGTCGTCCAGTTTCAGCAAGATATCACCTTCGTTCACGCGGGTATTTTCTTCAAATTTGATTTCCTGGACATAGCCACCCACACGCGCCACCACCGGGCTGATGTCGCCATCGATCTGCGCATCGTCGGTATCGACATGCTTGCTGTAGTAAATGTAGGCTTTGGTGCCAAAAATAGCGCCTATAACGATCAGTACCCCTAATATGATGGGTACTACTTTGTTTTTCTTTTTCTTTTCAGTTGTCATTGTATGATTATTGAGCGGTTTTTCCTGTTGATTTTAATAAGGTATAATATGCGAGCCCTGCGTCGGCCTTAGCGAGTTCCAGATTGATCTTTGCCTGGTAAAGTAATGTTTCGGCGTCAATACGGTCGATCGCGGAGGCTACGTTGTTCTTATATTTAGAGGCCAATAATTTGTCATTCTCTTCGGCCTGGTTGATTGAAGTCTCCAGGATTCTGATTTTGCTTACTGCCAGTTGATAGTCCTGGTAGTTTTTATTGATTTCTGTTTTAACCTGATCTGAAAATATATCTTTCTGGATGGTTACGTTTTTCTGCTGGATCCTGGCCTCGCTGAGTTTATTCTTGTTGGTCCAGAGGTTTCCAATGTTCCAAGACACATTTGCCCCGAGCGTGACTGGCATAATGAACTGATTGACCGGGGGAATAAAGCTGCCGCTTGGATTGATATAATAGAGATTTGCACCGATGCCAACTGTAGGCAATGTATTGGCATGTATGGATTTAATGTTCACATCAGCCACTTTATTTTGCAGGTCGAGCTGTTTCAGCTCCTGCCTGTTGGTCAGAGCCTGATCCATATACGTATTCAATGGTGCGGTAGCTCTTAGTGTATTGTCCGGATCGCTGATCTCGATCTGGGTATTTTCATCCAGGCCCAGCAAAATGTCGAGGTTGTAGTTGATGATCTTACGGTTGTTTTCAATCTCCATATCGGTCAGGGATACGTTTGCTTGCTGCAATTGAAACCTGAGTACATCATTTTTAGTCACCAGTCCCTGTTCAAAAAAGCGTTGTGATTGTTTGAGTTGACTGGCTATGGATTCCAGGTTTTGTGCGACGACCTTCTTGCTTTGCAGCACTTTGTAAAGTGAATAATAGGTGTTGATTACCGCATAGCTGATCTCTTCCTTGTCTTTATCGGCATCGAGGCGGGCCACTTCAGTCAGTAGGCGCGTGGAGGCTTCTGCGTATTTCAATTTTCCGCCACCATATACCAATTGTTCCACAGCCGCAGTGCCTATGAAAGCATCTGCACGTTTTGGAAGGTGAATTGGGTCGCCTCCCCCGATGCTGAGTGTATTGGTTGGGATTTCTGCATGATTGTATAAGAAAGAAGCCGAGGCGCCGGGCAGCACATTATCTTTCACCTGCGCCAGCCTGGATACGGCTTCCTCTATTTTATTTTGAGACAGCTTCAGGTTTTTGCTGTTGCTTATGCCCAGTTGTATAGCTTCGGGCAGATCGAGCTTTTTAATCGTTTGAGCCATGAGCATTCCCGGCAGCAGGAGGCTTAAAAGACTTATTTTAATCTTACGGTGTATCATTGTTGTGGTGTTAAGAATGTTTTAATCAGGTCTTTCAGATAGACAATCAATCGTTCCATGATGATTTTCCGGTCTTCTTTATTGTTGATGTCGAGCGAGGTGCCTGAGGTGATTTGTATGGGGGAGACGGCCACATTGCTGACGGTGCTCATGACCGTTGCGATCAGCATCCGCACATCTACGGGTCTGAAGCTGCCATCTGCAATACCATTGGTGATGATGTTTTCAAAGACAAGTAAATTAGAAGCTTTTGCGTCTTTGATCTTGATAAACATTTCCGGGCGCTGCGAAAGTAGGAGTTCGCGCTGCATCATCCTGTGAAAAGAATGATTGGAGAGAATCCTGATGGCATAACCCTCTACGACGCGCAGGAGTTTTTCCAGCCCGGTAAGGTGATTATCCTTATTGATATTGTCCAGTTCTTCTTTGAATGACTGTATTCTTTGGGTCATGATTTCCATGAATACACCCTCTTTTGATCCGAAGTAGTAATTGATCATGGACATATTGGCGCCAGACTCTTTAGCAATTTGTCTGGTGGAGGTACCTTCGTAACCAAACTCTGCAAACAGCGCTTCTGCGGCCCTTAATATGCTTTCCCTTTTATCTGGTTTTTCCATTCTATTTTTTTAGTGCGCCAAAATTAATCAATCGATTGATTAATAAACAAACAACTAGAGATATATGCATTTAAATGACGTTTTGTCAACAAAAATGCGTATCTTTAAGGTAAAGACTTTTTTCTAATGATCAAATTTATACGCTCTTATCGTTTGTTCTGTACGCTCTTATCACTGGTCTGTTTGTGTTCTTTTATTGTGGACAAGCCTTCGCCTATGTTGTATAGAGGGACTGTGCAGTCAGGAAATTCCTGGATCAGGATCAATCTCTTGGGCTATCCCAATGATGCGGTCAAGGTAGCGGTATGGGCGAGCAAGGAGGATATTCGGCCTAAGAAATTCGAACTGATCGATTCCCTCAGCGGCAAGGTGGTGTTTTCTTCCAAAAAAATACAACACTTTGGGGCTTACGGGCCTTTCAAGTCTACTTCAAGGCTGAACTTCTCTGAGTTTAAGCGAAGCGGTACCTATTATATCCGTGTTGGACAGGTGAGGTCGCCAAAAGTATTGATCAATTCTAACGTGTATAAAAATACCGCAGATTTTGCTTTAAGGTACATGCGGCAACAGCGCAGCGGGTTTAACCCCTATTTGAAAGATAGCTGCCATACACACGATGGATTTGTGCTATATGGAAAAGAAGCGGGGATTGCCGACAGCACCTTTTTTGATGCAAGTGGTGGCTGGCACGATGCGTCCGACTATCTTCAATATTCGACCACCTCTGCCAATGCCACTTATCATTTGCTGGCGGCCTATAGGGATTTCCCTAAATCCTTTTCTGATGTACACCAGGCCAATGGTTTGGCAGGGGGCAATGGAGTCTCGGATGTGCTGGATGAAGCCAGATGGGGGTTGGACTGGCTATTGAAAATGCACCCCAAGCCTGATATCATGTTCAATCAGATCGCTGATGACCGCGACCACATCAGCATGCGCATGCCCAAACAGGACAGCCAATACGGTCGTGGTTTTCAGAGGCCTTTGTACTATATTGACGGAAAACCACAGCAAAGAGGTAAGTTTTTGAACAGTACGACCGGGACAAGTTCCACAGCGGCGAAGTTTACGAGCGCTTTTAGCCTGGCCTATCAGATCTATCTGGACAAACAACCCGGGTATTCCGCATTGATGAAGGAAAAAGCAATATCAGCCTATGCTTATGCCAACAGGATTCCCGGGGTGACACAGACTGCTTCCGTCAAATCGCCTTATATTTATGCAGAAGACAATTGGGTGGATGATATGGAGCTGGCTTCTGCGGCTTTATCGCCTGTTCTAAAAGACAGGGAACTGTTAAATAAGGCTTTTGATTATGCCAAACAAGAGCCTGTAACACCCTGGATGGGAAAAGATACAGCTGCCCACTACCAGTTTTACCCTTTTCACAATTTTGGGCATTGGGAGCTGGCCCGGCAGGACGAGGGAGAGGCCGGTAAGAGGGCTGTCCAGTTTTACAAAGAAGGGATAGACCAGGTATGGCAAAAAGCCAAAACCAATGGTTTTTACAGGGGCGTACCGTTTATCTGGTGTTCCAATAACCTGACCACTTCATTTGCTATACATGCTTTTCTGTATAAGCAACTGAGTCAGGACGGGCAATACGACGAACTGGCGCAAGCCAACTTCGACTGGCTGTTTGGCTGCAACATCTGGGGAACCAGTATGGTGTATGGCCTTCCGTCCTGGGGCGATACGCCTGATGACCCGCATTCTGCGTTTACGAGAATCGGGAAGTTCCCGATAGACGGAGGGTTGGTGGACGGGCCTGTATATGGTAATATCTATAAGAACCTGATCGGGATCCAGTTAACCAAGCCCGATGCTTATGCGGAATTTCAGTCAGACCTGGTGGTCTACCATGATGATTATGGAGATTACAGCACCAATGAACCGACAATGGATGGTACGGCTTCCCTGATATACCTCCTCGCTGCTTATGAAAATGGCGGTCAACAGGCCAGGATGAATACCAAGAACCCTGCATTCCGGACTGAGCAAGGTGCATTGATCCAGGGCGACAAGGGTGTGAAGAAAATGGCCCTTGTTTTTACAGGGGATGAATTTGCGGATGGGGGAGAGAAAATCCTGTCTGCGTTAAAGGAGCATAAAGTAAAAGGCTCGTTTTTTCTGACGGGGCGCTTCTATCGCAATGCGCAGTTTAAAAGCCTGGTACAAAAGCTGAAGAAGGACCGGCATTACCTGGGTGGGCATTCAGACGGACACCTGTTGTATTGCGACTGGAAAAAAAGGGACAGTCTGCTGGTCTCCAAAGCACAATTCACCAGCGATCTGGAGGCAAATTATGCTGCGATGGCTGCTTTCGGGATCAAAAAGGAAAATGCAGGATTCTTCCTGCCTCCCTATGAATGGTACAATCAGACGATATCGGATTGGACAAAGGAATTGGGCCTGACGCTGCTGAACTATACGCCGGGTACACGTTCAAATGCTGATTACACCTATCCTGAAATGGGTAAAAGTTACCGTTCTTCAGAGGAAATCTACCAGTCGATACTGGATTATGAGCAGAAGTCAGGCTTAAATGGCTTCCTGCTTTTGTCGCATATCGGCACGGACCCGAGGCGGACAGATAAATTTTATGACAGGTTAGACCAGTTGATCCGTACGCTTAAGGATAAAGGCTATGAATTGGTGACAGTTGATCAGGTTTATTAAAATAAATCAATACCTTTGGGTATCTAAATAATTTTTTGAGATGATTAAACAAGAAAACAATACAAGCTTTGACTGGGTGTATTACATGCTGGGGCTTATTTTTGGGATCATTACGGCCATCATTTGTGGTGGAGGTTTTGGTGGTGCTATTTTGGGCGGAATTATAGGCTTTATCGCAGGTGCGATATTTTTAAATGCGATCGTAAAAGACCGGGAGTACTAGTACCGGTTTAAATCTATATATCCTCATACTTAAATCAATCTGTTTTATGAAGTCATTCCATCTTTTTCTGATCCTGGCCCTGATGGCCAGCGCTGTTTCTGCCCAAGAGGTTAAATTCCCTAAGGTAGACTCCAGTCCGGCAGACGTGTTGTATTATCCGCTGAATGCAGTAAAGGTGAAGGATGATTCCAAGCCACAGATCAAAGTTATCTATTCGCGCCCGGCAAAGAAAGGCCGTGATATCTTTGGCGCTTTGGAGCCCTTTGGAAAGGTATGGCGTGTAGGGGCGAATGAATCTACAGAGATTCGTTTTTTCAATGCTGTCACTATCGGCGGAAAGAAGATAGAAGCGGGTACCTATAGCTTATTTGCTGTTCCTAACGCCGATAAGTGGGAAATCATCATCAATAAGCAAACTGACCGTTGGGGAGCATATACATACGATAAAGCCAAAGATGTAGTTCGTGTGGAAGTACCGGTAAAAGCATTAGGCGAAGTAGTAGAAAACCTGTCTATGACTTTTGTGCCTAAAGGTAAAGGTGCGGACCTGGTGATTGGATGGGACAAAACCTCGGTAGAGCTTCCGATTTCTTTTTAGAGCGCAGGGCTTTTAAAACCTATTCTTTCTTAGGGGCTGGAGTAAATATTCGAGCCCATTGGCCCTGATTTCGTACATGGTAGCGATCAGCATGCCCAGTTTGCCAGGAGGGAAGCCATTTTGATGGAACCAGACCAGGTAAGATTCGGGGAGGTCACAGATGAGCTTGTCTTTGTATTTGCCAAAAGGCATTTTGGTGGTGACCAGGTCGTTCAGGCTTTGTGGATTCATGATCAGGTGCTAAAACAAGATAGATAATTAGTTGACGATCATTTCCAGCGTTTCAATGGCTTCGTCGATGTTATTTATATTTTCAAAAGCGATGCGCAGGCTGTCTTTCACCTCTTTGAGGTTGCAGATGCGGGGATGGAGCATGGCAAATTGCAGCACTTTGTTGAACATAGTTGAATCAAAGAAGGCTGATTTTTTATCGGCCACAAAATAACCCCTGAGAATCCCTTTTTTATAACTCAGCTTTTCGAAAGCCAGCTTTTTGGCTACCCATTGCAGGCGCAATACGTTCAGCATGGTCTTTACAGGCTTTGGGACCGGGCCAAACCGATCTTTTAACGCAGTTTCAAAGGCTTTCAGCTGTTCTTCATTGTCCAGCTTGGACAGCTCGGTATAGAGGTTGTAACGCTCTGTAATATTGGTCACGTAATCGTCCGGAATATAAAGTTCCAGATCAGTATCTACCTGTGTGAAGCTCACAAAAGGCCGTGCCGGCTCATCTTTAAAGAGGTCTTTAAATTCGTCGCTCTTTAGTTCCTGGATAGCCTCGTCAAGGATTTTATGGTACATCTCGAAGCCTATCTCTGCGATAAAGCCACTTTGCTCTGCGCCAAGCAGGTTGCCGCTGCCGCGAATGTCCAAGTCGCGCATGGCAATGTTGAAGCCGCTGCCGAGGTCTGAAAACTCTTCTATGGCACTCAGTCGCTTGCGTGCTTCAGAAGTAAGGGTAGATAATGGAGGGCTGAGCAGGTAACAGTAGGCTTTTTTGTTGGACCGCCCTACACGTCCGCGCATTTGGTGCAGATCGCTCAGACCAAACATGTGGGCGTGGTTGATGATGATAGTGTTGGCGTTGGGGATGTCCAGGCCGGCCTCAATGATGGTCGTGGCCACCAGTACATCTTTCTCTCCATTGATAAAGTCGAGCATGACGTCTTCCAGCTGATCGCCATCCAGTTGGCCATGGGCGATGCCAATACGGGCCTTGGGCACGAGGGTCTGGATCAATCCGCCCAATTGTGGGAGGTCATTCACCCGGTTGTGGATGAAGAATACTTGTCCTCCGCGGTCGAGCTCAAACTGTACAGCCTCCTTGATCAGCTTGTCATTAAATACATGCAGCTCAGTGTTAACGGCCTGTCTATTGGGCGGCGGCGTGCTCATGATGCTTAGATCGCGGGCACCCATGAGAGAGAAGTGCAGCGTGCGGGGAATAGGGGTAGCCGTGAGCGTAAGTGTATCTACACTGACCCTGAGCGCACGCAGCTTTTCTTTGGAGCCTACGCCAAACTTTTGCTCTTCATCAATGATCATGATGCCAAGGTCTTTAAACTTAACGTCTTTGCTCAATAGGCGGTGGGTGCCGATAATGATATCTACCTTGCCTTCTGCCAAAAGGGCCAGCGTGTCTTTAACCTGCTTATTGGTCTTGAAGCGGTTGATGTAATCAACTGTGCAGGGGAACTCCTTCAAACGTGAGGAAAATGTCTTGAAATGTTGTAAAGCAAGGATGGTAGTGGGCACAAGTATTGCGGCCTGCTTGCCATTAGCAACTGCTTTAAAGGCAGCCCTCACCGCAATCTCTGTCTTTCCAAAACCTACATCCCCGCAAACGAGGCGGTCCATAGGATGGGGGGCTTCCATATCTTTTTTGACATCGCTGGTGGCCTTAACCTGGTCGGGTGTGTCTTCATAGATAAAGGACGCCTCGAGTTCGGTTTCGAGGTAGCCGTCAGGAGCAAAGGCGGTGCCTATCTGGGCTTTCCTCAGGGCATAAAGCTTGATGAGGTCCCTGGCGATGTCTTTAACTTTTTTTTTAGTGCTTTTCTTTAGCTTATCCCAGGCTTCGGTCCCCAGCTTATTCATTTTTGGCGGAGTTCCGTCCTTACCGCTATATTTCGCTATGCGGTTTAGGGAGTTGATGTTGACGTAGAGAAGATCGTTGTCTGCATAGACGAGGCGGATCATCTCCTGGGTCTTTCCGTTGACTTCCACTTTCTCCAGTCCGGCATATTTGCCGATACCATGGTCGATATGGGTGACAAAATCACCTGGCTTGAGGTCCCTCAGTTCTTTTAGCGTAATGGCCTGTGAACGCTGGTAACCTCTTTTAAGCTTGTATTTGTAAAAGCGGTCAAAAATCTGGTGGTCGGTATAAAAGGCAAGGTGTTGCTGCGGATCGATAAATCCTTCCCTTAAGGGGATATTGACCGGGGTAAATTTAGCAGTTTTGTCTATGTCGTCCAGGATGGCATATAGCCTTTCGGTCTGCTTGGGCGAGGAACTGAATATGAAATTGTGGATCTTTTGTGTTTCATTCTCCTTGAGGTTCTTGATCAGGAGATCGAAGTCCTTGTTGAAGGAGGGCTGGGGTTTGGTGTCGAACTGGACGACTTCATCCGCTTTATAAAAGAATTGTTTGCCAAATTCGATTAATGGAAATTCATGAACAATATCGGCCATCATTTTTTCATCTGTGAAACCAAATTTAGGATCGATCCATTCCGGGTTTTGTTCCCTGTCTTTTGCAGCCAACGCTTTCCAGAGTTCGACGGCTTTTTTATACCCGTCTTTGACGATGTCGAAGGTGAACGCTACATCTCTAAACCAAAGCTGTGTGTCTTTTTCTATATAATCGAGGAGACTGATGTTGCTTTCTGTCAAATATTTTGACTGTACATTAGGAATGATGGTAAAGCTTTTGACTTCTTCTACGGAGAGCTGGCTTTCAATTTCGAATGTGCGGATGTTTTCTACATCGTCACCAAAAAATTCGATGCGGTAAGGCAGGTCGTGAGAGAAAGAGAAAATATCGACGATGCCGCCTCTGATGGAAAACTGGCCGGGCTCGTAGACGAAGTCTGTGCGCTCAAAGTCGTAGTCGAACAGGAATTCGTTGATGAATTCTATGCCCAATTTGGCTCCAATGCTGATCTCGAGGGTATTTTTCTCCAGTACGCTGCGGTCTATGACCTTTTCGGCCAGGGCTTCGGGATAGGTAACCACGATTTTGCCGTATTCAGAATGATGGTTGAGCTCGTTGAGCACCTCTGCGCGCGCCAGTACATTGGCGGTATCAACCTGGGTAAAATCAAATGCCTTACGGAAAGAAGAAGGGAAGAGCAGGATTTCTTTGTCCAGGATGCTTTCCAGGTCGGACAGAAAATAAGATGCCTCTTCCCGGTCGGGCATGATAAACAGTTGCGGTTTGTGTAGTAGGAAATAAGTTGCTGCGGCTATTGCTGCATCGGCAGAGCCCACCAAGCCTTTTAGCTGAAGTTTGCTACCTTTACCCTTGTTAAGGGTCTTGGCCAATGCGACAACGCGCTCATCTGTTTTATATCTGTTGATCAGGTCGCGGATGTTCACCATGCAAATGTACTAGTTATGATTTGCTAAATGTAACAAAGTGTTTGCCAATTGATCTAAAATTTAAATAGCCTGTAATGAACGTGCTGAAACGCATACCTTTAGAACTGTTATTTTGGATTGGCGCATTGATTTTGCTGGGAATGGCGGAACCGCATGGACATGATGAGGCGCATCATTTCAGTCTTTGTCCGCTGGCGGCGATGGGTGTGGAGTGGTGTCCGGGATGTGGGCTGGGGCGTTCGGTCACGCAGCTGTTTCATGGCCATATAGAAGAGAGCTGGAAACACCATTGGTTTGGAATCCCCGCTTTGCTGATCATAGGATACAGGATTGTAGTGCTGACGGGCAATGAATTTAGAAATTTAAAAATAAAATATAAGGAGGATAAGTATGTTTGATTCACCATTTATGTCGCTACCTGGCATTACACCCCAGGAATATTCGTATTTGCAAAGCGCAACTACCGGATTTAATGAACAACAGCTCCGGGGCTTTTTGATGGTCTATGGCAGCAAAAGACGAAACCCGGACGATATGGTATTGTATTGTATCCTTGGGTTTTTCGTTCCGGGACTGCCGAGGTTCCTGGTCAATCAGATCGGTATGGGGATTCTGTACTTTTTTACGCTTGGTTTGTGCTTTATCGGTACCATCATTGATTTGGTGAACCATAAAAGTCTGGCGTTTGAGTACAACCAACGCATGGTTTTTGAAAGTTTGCAAATGGTAAGAATGGGCATGCCGCAATGAAATTAAGTTTAATAATACAGCACCTGGAAAGTTATGCACCTCCCGGCTATCAGGAGGATTACGACAATTCTGGTCTGATCGTGGGCGATAAGGCGCAGGAAGTGCGGGCCGCATTGGTGGCGCTGGACTGTACGGAAAAGATCGTAGATGAGGCCATTGAAAAGGGCTGCGACCTGATCATTACACATCATCCTATTGTTTTTAAAGGGCTGAAGTCTTTTACGGGTAAAAGTTATGTGGAGCGGGTGGTGATGAAAGCGATCCGGAATAATATTGCGCTGTATGCGATCCATACCAATCTTGATCATGTGAAAAATGGGGTGAACGGGGTGATCGCACAGCGGCTTAGCTTGCAAAATACCGGGATTTTAGCGCCTAAAAAAGGTTTGCTTAGGAAACTGGTCACTTTTTGCCCGGTCGCCGCCGCGGCTTCGGTCAGGGCGGCTTTATTTTCTGCCGGAGCGGGTAATATTGGCAATTACAGCGAATGTAGTTTTAATGCGGAAGGTTATGGCAGCTTTAAGGCCGGAGAGGGAAGTCATGCTTATGTAGGGGAGATCGGTGTGCAGCACCAGGAACCGGAAATACGGATAGAGACGGTGTTTAAAGCGCAGGATGAGCGTAGGGTGCTGGTCGCATTGCTGGAAAGTCACCCTTATGAGGAGGTGGCCTATGATATCTATTCTTTAGAAAACCAATCGGAACAAGTAGGGGCGGGCATGATTGGCTGGCTGGAACGGGAGATAGAAGGGGTTGAGTTTTTGGCGATGCTGAAGGAAAGAATGAGGGCAAGTGTGGTCAGGCATACGGCTTTGCTGCCAAAAAAGATAAAAAAAGTGGCTGTATGCGGTGGTTCGGGTAGCTTTTTATTGAAGCAGGCCATTGCAGAAGGGGCGGATGTTTTTGTGACCGCAGATTTTAAATATCATGAATTTTTTGATGCGGAAGACAAATTGGTCATTGCCGATATCGGACACTTTGAGAGTGAACAATTTACATCTGATTTGTTGATAGATATTATTCAAGAAAAATTTCCTAACTTTGCAATCCGTTTAACGGAGCATAATACAAACCCCATAAATTATTTCATTTAATGGAACAAACTGTAGAGGAGAAGCTAAAAGCTTTATACGAATTACAAACACTTCATACTAAAATTGATAAAATACGCCAGATAAGAGGAGAGCTTCCTATGGAAGTGGCAGATTTGGAAGATGAAGTAGCTGGTTTGGAGACACGCATTCAGAAATTCAAAAGTGAGCTGGATGATACGGAAGATGCCATCATCACCCGTAAAAATATGATCAAAGAAGCTCAGAATTTGATCAAAAAATATGAAACGCAGCTGAAAGATGTAAAGAACAACCGTGAATATGATGCACTGACCAAGGAAGTAGAGATCCAGAATCTGGAGATCCAGGTTTGTGAGAAAAAGATCAGAGAGCATGGGTTTGAGATTACTTCTAAAACAGAGGTATACGAAAAAGCATTGGGCGATCTTGAATCTCGTAAAAAGGATTTGGAGATCAAGCAAAATGAATTGCAGACCATCACTGCGGAAACCGAGAAAGAAGAGCAAGGACTGACTAAAAAAGCAGAGAAAGCTGAAACTCAGATTGAAGACAGATTGCTTATTGCTTATAAAAGACTAAGAAAGAATGCGGCCAATGGTTTGGCTGTGGTCACGATTGACCGGGATTCTTGTTCAGGATGTTTTAACCAGATCCCGCCTCAGCGCCAATTGGACATCCGTCAGCGTAAGAAGGTGATCGTTTGTGAGCATTGCGGAAGAATTTTGGTAGATGAAGCGCTGACTCACGAAAATGTAGAAGCTTAGTCTAACTGTTATAAAAAAAGGCGGCTGTCCGATATTCGGACAGCCGCCTTTTTTTATAACAGCTTTTTATGGAAGCTTTATTTTACCGGGATACTGAAGCTGATCTCATCGGGTGGCAGGCACTGGCTATCGTTGCAAACCATATATTCCAGTTTTCCCTTGACTACCGTTGCTGGCTTATTCAGTTTCACTTTTTGTTGAAAAGTAACTGTATTCTCGAAATAGCTGACATTCATATCAAATGTTTTCTCAAACTTGACGATCGGTTTAGGCTCTATGGTATTTCCGACTTTGGTGTACTCTTTGGAGGGGCTAAAGGTGAATGCGGTTTTAACAGGGCCTCCGTCCTTCATGTTTTGTGAATAAATATGCCAGCCTTGCTCCAGGTTTGCCTTTAGATACACGATGGCTTCGTTCTTGCCGGTTTTCTTGGCCGCGTAAGACCAAGTCACGGGTTTTTCAATTTGTGCCGATGCGCCAAAAGTGGTCATCAAGCCAAATGCTAAAAATAAAATTGCAGTTTTCATATGTGTTAAAAATTTAGTTATTATTCATTAAAAATTCAATTTCCTTAAAATTGTACCGGAAATTCTCGTTATTCACATTTAGGATCAATTGTCCGGCATCGCTTACATCAATAAGTCTGCCCAAAAAAACTTCGCCATTTTGTCTGTAACGTGCTAACTGGTCAAACCTGTATAGATTATTTATATAAACATTTTTAAGCTCGAGGTTCTTTTCTGTCCTGAGCAGCAAATATTCCTTTTCTATGTGACTGCAAATTTCGCCTAATAGTTTAATCAAGTCAACATCACGCTGTAAAATTCTATGTATTGAACTGGCTTTCATTTCCAGGGCTTCCCCGAAATGTTTCTGGTTCACATTGAGCCCGATACCCACAACAGATGCCTTTAAACGATCTCCGGATACGATGTTCTCAATCAAAACGCCTCCTATCTTACTATTTTCATAATAAATGTCATTTGGCCATTTGATTTTTATACGGTCGCCCAATAGCTTTTTTAAAGAGCTTGAAAGCGCATTGCTAACGGCCATATTCAAAAAAAACTGTTTGTCGACCGATAAAAATTTTGGTTCAAGGTAAATGCTTATCGTCAGGTTCTTACCCGGTTCCGAGGTCCATATATTCTCCTGTTGGCCCCTGCCGGCATATTGTTTATCTGCCATAATAACAGTACCTTCAGGCAATGGCTCGGAATTTGAAGCCATCATTTTAAGAAAATTATTAGTAGAATCAATTTCTGACAACCTGATTAGATTTTGACCAACAAATAGTGTTGAAAAAGTGTTATTTTGCAAGTGTTGATTTTATAATTGTTAGTGTATCAAAATTAAAATATTTTAATGGTAAAAAAGAAAATCGGAAACCTTTCTACCTATCTGTCTGAAATCGCCATACATGGCATACAAGAAAAAAAAGGAAATGATATCGTCCGTCTGGACCTTAGAGAATTAAGCAGCTCCGTATCAGACTATTTTGTGATCTGCCACGCAGATTCGTCGACCCAGGTAAAAGCAATTGCAGATAGCGTGGAAGAAGAAATATATAAAAACACCCAAACAAATCCGTGGCACAAGGAGGGACTTGAAACTGCAGAATGGGTTATTCTTGATTATTTTGACGTTGTGGTACATATTTTTAAAACGGAAAAGCGTGACTTTTTTGGTATTGAAGATTTGTGGGGTGATGCTCAGGCGACTTCGTACAGAAGCGCTTAAATAAAATATGTACATTTTTAGAATTAGAGATGAAAGAAAAAGAAAATAATAAGCCTAAATTGATTAAGAGGATTCCAAATATTCCAAAGAAGCCTCAAAAGGGCTCTAAGTTCAATATATTTTGGGTGTATGCAGCAATTATAGTGGGATTGATCCTGCTCCAGGTTTTATTCAACAACGACAAAGTGAGCGATGTGCCATACAGGACATTTGAGACGCAGATGCTTTTGTCGGGGGACGTAGAAAAAATTGTAGCTTACAAACATGAAGACCTTGTTAAAGCGGAAGTCTATATTAAACAAGACAGGCTCAGTCAGCCAAAGTACGATGCGTACAGAAGCAAAAGCACTTTAGGGGCTTCCAATGGCCCGACCGTATATTTTACGGCAGGCTCTATGGATGGTCTGGATGCCCAGCTTAAGGAGTCTCAGAAAAATATGATCCCGGAACAGCAGATCCTGGCACAAAAAGAAACCAGACAGAGTACTTTAACCTCCTGGTTTTTCTCTTTAATTATTCCGGTGCTGCTGTTTGTGGCTTTTTGGATTTTCATCATGCGCCGTATGGGCGGGGGTGCCGGAGGTGGCGGCGGTCAGATTTTCAATATTGGTAAGTCAAAAGCGACCTTGTTTGATAAAGAGAGCCAGGTCAATGTGACATTCAATGATGTTGCAGGACTGGAAGAAGCCAAGCAGGAAGTTATGGAAATCGTGGATTTCCTTAAGAACCCAAAAAAGTATACCAATCTCGGTGGTAAGATCCCCAAAGGTGCACTATTGGTCGGGTCTCCGGGTACCGGAAAAACTTTATTAGCTAAAGCAGTTGCCGGTGAAGCACAGGTTCCTTTTTTCTCTCTGTCGGGATCTGATTTCGTAGAGATGTTTGTTGGTGTAGGTGCTTCCCGTGTTCGTGATTTGTTTAAACAAGCCAAAGACAAGGCGCCTTGTATTATCTTTATTGATGAGGTTGATGCCATTGGCCGTGCCAGGGGCAAAAACAGCATGATGGGTGGAAATGACGAGCGTGAAAATACATTAAATCAATTGCTGGTGGAAATGGATGGATTTGGAACAGATTCTGGGATTATCATTCTTGCTGCAACCAATCGTCCGGACGTACTGGATTCAGCATTATTAAGACCAGGACGTTTTGATCGTCAAATATCGATCGACAAGCCAGATTTAGTAGGCAGGGAACAGATTTTTAAGGTACACTTAAAACCGATAAAAATTGATCAGGTAGTGGATGCTAAAAAGCTGTCAGCTCAAACACCGGGATTTGCGGGTGCAGAAATTGCGAATGTTTGTAATGAAGCGGCATTAATTGCTGCGCGTCGCAACAAGCAGTTTGTGGATATGCAGGATTTTCAGGATGCTATTGACCGTGTAATCGGAGGGCTTGAAAAGAAAAATAAAATCATTTCTCCTGAAGAGAAAAGAATCGTGGCTTATCACGAGGCAGGACATGCCATTGCAGGCTGGTTCCTGGAGCATGCAGATCCACTGGTGAAGGTATCTATTGTGCCCCGTGGTGTCGCCGCTCTTGGTTATGCGCAATATTTGCCTAAAGAACAATTCTTATATACTACTGAACAGCTGACAGACGGTATGTGTATGACGATGGGAGGCCGGGTTGCTGAAGATATTGTCTTTGGTAAGATCTCTACAGGTGCACAAAATGACCTGGAACGCATCACAAAGCTTTCTTATGCGATGGTGACGATTTATGGTATGAACAGTACCATAGGTAACGTTTCCTTCCATGATCCTCAGAATGAATATAATTTCAATAAGCCATACTCCGAAAAAACATCAGAAATGATCGATAATGAGGTGCGTAAATTGATTTCAGAAGTCTATGAAAGAACGAAGCAGTTGCTGACGGACAACCGGGAAGGTTTAGAAAAACTTGCTCAGAAATTGATTGAGAAGGAAATTCTTTTCCAGGCCGACCTTGAGGAAATTCTTGGAAAAAGACCATTCGAGCACCGGACTACCTATGATGAATTTGTGAATGGAACCGGCGACCAGAAACCTGCAGCCGAAGGTTTGGTTCATGAGGGGGTGGGCGAAACGACCGATCCTTCTGCGCCAGTTAATCCTGCACAGGCAGAATCATAATAATTTATTAAAATTACACGGCCATTCACTAAAGGGAATGGCCGTTTATATATACTTTATGCAAGAGAATATTTCTTCAAAGGAATTGATGCTGAAGAAAATAAGAAAAGCCCTTCTTGAAAAAAGGGACAATCCTTATCCCAACCTGGAAGAAACGCCAGTGTATAAAGCCAATCCGGAAATGCTGGAAATCCAATTTGCGGAGCAACTGACAGCCGTCTCCGGCAATTTTATCTTCTGCGAAAACGGCATAGAATTCATTGAAAACATATTGGATCTTGCCGAACGGTTCAACTGGCGAAAAATATATTGTTGGGAGCCAGAATTACAATCCCTGCTTTCTACCTACGAATTTCCTTTTTATCAGACAGACAAAGATTTCGAGCAGGCAGAAGCCGGTATTACCCTTTGCGAAGCTCTTATTGCAAGAAACGGATCGGTGCTTGTCTCTAATCAGAATGCGGCCGGCCGAAGACTAAGCATTTTTCCACACCATCATATCGTTGTTGCCCGGACAGGCCAATTGGTTTTAGACCTAAAAGATGGCTTCCAGTTGTTAAAAAACAAATACGGCAATCAGCTGCCCTCTATGGTTAGCACCATCACCGGACCTAGCAGAACTGCCGATATTGAAAAAACACTGGTACTCGGCGCCCATGGCCCTAAGGAGCTGTTTGTGTTTTTAATTGACGATTTTTCCTGATTCAGTTTGCTTTACTAAAATATAAATGATAATTTTATACTACAGACCAAACGAGTATCTGGTTCAAAATGGGAAATAAAAGTAATTTGCATTCAGTAATTATTGGTACAGGCAGTTATATTCCGGACAATATAGTCTCGGGCGAGGCCTTTCTCCAATCCACCTTCTATGAAAACGGCCTCAGGCTGGAAAAAGCCAATCAGGATATCATTGATAAATTCGCTGAGATTACCGAGATCAAAGAAAGGAGATATATCGATGAGGATCTTGTTAGCAGTAATATTGCTACAATAGCCGCTCAAAGGGCTATCGATAATGCACAAATTGATAAGGAAACACTTGATCACATCATCTTTTGCCACAACTTTGGAGATGTGCAGTTGGGAAGCAACCGAATGGATATTCTTCCTGCCCTTGCCGCGAAGGTGAAGGCAGAGTTGGGTATTCTTAATCCGGACTGCGTGGCTTATGATATCATATTCGGATGTCCCGGATGGGTGCAAGGGTCCATACAAGCCAATTACCTCATTAAGAGCGGGGATGCCAAACGTGTTTTGGTGATCGGCGCCGAAGCCCTTTCAAGAATTATTGATCCGCATGACAGGGACAGTATGATTTTTTCTGACGGTGCTGGAGCAGTTGTGTATGAAGCCAGGGAATCTGAATCAGCGATAGGCATCATTGCCCATAAAACGCAGACGCATGCGGTGAATTACAGCGTTCTGTTGGTGATGGGAAAGAGCTATAATCCATCAGAAACAAATGGCAACTCTTATCTTAAGATGAATGGCCGAAAGCTGTATGAGTTTGCGGTGATTCACGTTCCGCAGGTGGTAAAAGCGGCCATTGATAAGTCTGGTGTCGGCATAGAAGATATTAAAATGGTGTTTATCCACCAGGCGAACGGCAAGATGGACAGCGCCATCATGAAACGTCTTTTCAAACTTTATCAACTGGATACAGTTCCGGAAAACCTGGTGCCAATGACGATCTCCTGGTTGGGCAACAGCTCTGTAGCGACCATACCGACACTGCTGGACCTTGTGCTCCACAACCAAGTGTCTGGTTATGCGATAAAAAAGGGGGATTATGCTGTTTTTGCTTCTGTAGGTGCAGGTATGCACATCAACGCATTCGTATACCGGTTTTAATAGCTGTTTTTTCTTTGCTGTGCGTAAAATAAAGGGCTCAATTCCGGTTGACAATGGTATAATTGAAAATTATAAGTAATTTCACAGCCTTATAAAAAAACGAATGAAAAGATTGTTAATTATACTTGGCCTGACCATAGTTTTCACTTCGGTGGTTCCGCAATACAATTTTGCGTTCATTCAGGAGCCGGATACCACAGTTACAGATGACCTAGTATTTACTGAAATAGGAGCGGAAAAAGACACCGCTGCGGTTCAGGATGCAGCAGATACGGTGGCGAAAGATACGCTAAAATCTGCGACAGAAATTACCTCGGCAAGTATGTCAGTCAAGCCTGAAAAGGCGAAACAGCAGACGCTTTGGGAAATATTTATTGCTGGTTTAATCGGTGGATTTCTTGCTTTTGTGATGCCATGTATATTTCCAATGGTACCACTGACGGTAAGCTATTTTACAAAAAGGGCAGGAAGCAGACAAAAAGGAATAGGCCAGGCTGTAATTTATGGGATTTCTATCATTGCCATCTACGTTTCTTTAGGATTGTTGATCACATTGATCTTTGGATCTGCCAAGTTGAATGAGTTGAGTAGCAGCGGGTGGTTTAATTTTGCTTTTTTCCTCTTGCTGGTTGTATTTGCGATATCATTTTTTGGCGCGTTTGAGATCACGTTACCGAGTTCCTTTGTAAATAAGATTGATCAAAAAGCAGATAGCGGGAGCGGACTAGGCGGGATCTTTTTTATGGCGGCCTCATTGGCCCTGGTGTCTTTCTCCTGTACGGGGCCTATCATCGGGACGTTATTGGTGGAGGCGAGCTCTAAAGGCGAAATTTTAGCACCTGCCATTGGAATGTTTGGTTTTGCCCTGGCTCTGGCTCTTCCATTTACGCTTTCAGCTATTTTTCCTGGCTTCCTGAGCAGCATGCCTAAATCAGGTGGCTGGTTGAATAGCGTGAAGGTTTGCCTGGGTTTTCTGGAACTTGCATTGGCGCTGAAATTTCTGTCTGCGGCCGACCTGGTCTGGCACTGGGAGTGGTTTGACCGTGAAATATTCCTTGTATTGTGGATTGTCCTGTTCTTTCTCATGGGCTTGTATATCTTAGGAAAGATTAAATTTTCTCACGATAGTGACGTGCCTTACGTTTCTGTTCCGAGGTTGTTTTTTGCTATCTTTTCATTTTCTTTTGCAATGTATATGGTTCCTGGCTTGTGGGGTGCGCCAATTAATATTTTAAGCGGGATAGCGCCTCCGTTTCATACCCAGGATTTTATTCTTGGCGGAGATGAATCTTCCTCAAATGAAGGATTTCCTAAAAAGGTGCTGTATGACGAGTTATTGCATCCTCCTCATGGCTTTCATTCTTTTTTTGATCTGGATGAGGGTCTGGCGTATGCAAAGAAGGTGAATAAGCCCATTTTAATAGATTTTACAGGATGGGCCTGCGTGAATTGCCGGAAAATGGAAGATAAGATTTGGATAGATGAAGAAGTGGGGCGTTTGATCAAAGAAGAATACGTGTTGATCCAGCTTTATGTGGATGAAAGAAAGGTGAAAATGCCGAAAGAGAAAGTCCATTATTCAAAGATCCTGCGTACAAACACAGATGATCTGGGAAGATGGAATGGCGACTTCCAGGCCACCAGATATAATTCTAATTCACAGCCTTTCTATGTATTGGCAGGATATGATCTGGAACCCCTTGTAAAGCCTGTCGGAGCTATATTTGACGCAAAATTATACGCTGAATATTTGAAAAGTGGTATAGAGACCTTTAAATCTCGGAATAAAAATAATGAATAAGATAAAAAATATTGGAGTACTGACATCGGGAGGGGATGCTCCCGGTATGAATGCCGCAATCAGGGCGGTTGTTAGAGCTGGAGTTTATTATGATTTAAAAGTAACCGGTGTTTTACGGGGATATGAGGGATTAATTAACGGCGATTTCATAGAGATGGACCGCAAGTCGGTTGCCAATATCATTCAACGTGGAGGCACGATCCTGAAAACAGCCCGAAGCAGTGCTTTTCTGACCAAAGAAGGACGGGCACAGGCTTATGAACAACTAAGAAATGCGCAGATTGATGCGCTGATTGTTATTGGTGGTGATGGAACGTTTACTGGTGCCGATATATTTTGCAAAGAGTTCGATATTCCTGTACTGGGTTTACCTGGAACAATTGATAATGATTTGGAAGGTACGGATTTTACCATCGGCTACGATACGGCCATCAACACGGTCATTAATGCTGTTGACAAGATAAGAGATACGGCAGAGTCTCACGACCGGTTGTTTATTGTAGAGGTAATGGGCCGGGATTCGGGTTTAATTGCTTTGAGAAGCGGAATTGGCGTGGGTGCTGAGGCTATATTGATCCCTGAAGCAAAAATGGGGGTCAACGACCTGGTGACACGATTGGAATTAGGCCGTAAAGATAAAGCGTCAAAGATTATAATAGTGGCAGAAGGGGATGAGATTGGTGGTGCTTTTAACGTCGGTGAGGTATTAAAGGACAGGTTCCCGAACTATGATATCCGGGTTTCTGTTCTGGGGCATATCCAAAGGGGAGGCAAGCCGAGTTGTATGGACAGAGTACTGGCGAGCAGGCTCGGTGTGGCATCAGTAGAAGGCTTATTGAATGGAAAATCCGGCGTGATGGCTGGCCTTGTAAATAAGGAGATTGTATTTACTCCTTTAGATCATGCAATTAAGCATATTGACGCCGCGCAAGTGACGCCAGCATGGCTAAAATTAGTTGAGATATTGTCTTTATAAAAAGAGCCGGCACTGAATTCAGTGCCGGCTCTTTTTATAAATCTTCAAGCCATACGGCAGTACCTGTGGCGGCGACCATGAGCATGCTTCCGCCGCTTCCTACGGTTTCGTAATCGAGATCAACACCAATGATGGCATTAGCGCCAAGAGAGGCGGCATATTGCTGCATTTCATTAATTGCAGTGTCTTTTCCTTCTCTCAGTACTTGTTCATAAGAGCCTGAACGACCACCTACGATGTCGCGTATTCCTGCAAATAGATCTTTGAATATATTTGCTCCAATAATGGTTTCTCCAGTTACAAGGCCGAGATATTTAGTTATTTTTTTACCTTCAATGGTATTGGTTGTGGTCACTAACATGATCTAAAGTTTAGTGTTTTGATCGCTCAGGTTAGAAAATGTTACAGTAATTTATCCAAAACCTGCTGCCAGGTATCTACTCGTTCATAGTCCGTAAGCAATAGGTTGTGGGGAGAGGTGAATAAGAGCTTCCTGCCTTCGAATCCAATAAAGTTCTTTGCGCGGTCGTCGATCATTACATCCGTATTTACGATTTTATCCCCGCAGAACACGATGTTTTTCCAGGTAATGAAAGGAAAATGTTCGGCAAGCCAGTCCAGTTTATCCTCCAAAGAGTTTCGGAATTCCATTGCCGCAGACACAATATAAATATCGTGGTGTTCCTGTAGCTTTTTTAGGGCTTCTACACTTCCTTCTATTACAGGGAGATCTCTAAAAAAGCCTTTCTCATTAATATAATCAAACCACTTATTGTTGATGTGCTCAGGAACATGGTGGTAGATTTCATTGCCTGGATCTAATATCAGGTCTATTGGAACACCATAGTCCCGGTTATAAAGCTGTATAAATTTATGGATAGGATCAGCTAGGACTTCGTCCATGTCTATGGCTATTCTCATTGTGTGTTTATTTATCCGATAAATATCCCCAATAGAGTTCACAGTTATGTTAATTGAATTTAAAATTATTGCATCTTGCTAATGATTAGTATTTTACTTATTTTTGCAGCCCCGCAAGCATGAAGCTCCGGGAACTATGTTGAATACATAATTAAAAAAACAAATGGCAACTAAAATCAGATTGCAAAGATTTGGTAAAAAAGGGAAACCTTTTTTCCATGTAGTAGTGGCGGATTCCCGTTCACCAAGAGATGGTAAATTTATTGAGCGTTTAGGTTCTTATAACCCGAATACCAATCCTGCGACCATTGAGATTAATTTTGAAAAAACTTTAGATTGGGTAAACAAAGGTGCTGAGCCTACGGATACTTGTCGTGCGATTCTTTCTTACAAAGGCGTTTTGTACAAGAAACACTTAGAAGGCGGAGTTAAAAAAGGCGCTTTGACAGAAGAGCAGGCGGAAGCTAAATTTGCAGAATGGCTGACTTCTAAAGAAGGTAAAATCGAAGGTAAAAAAGACAATTTAACGAAGTCTAAAGACGAAGTTAGAAAAGCAGCCTTAGCTGCTGAAGCAAAGAAAAATGCGGATCGTGCTGCTGCACTTGCCATTAAAAATGCTCCGGTAGTAGAGGAAGTGGTAGCTGAAGAAGAAGTCGCTGTTGAAGAAACTCAGGCTGTAGAAGAGGCTCCTGTAGCCGAAGCTGCTACTGAAGAAGCTCCTGCTACTGAAGAAAGCAAAGAAGAAGAAGCATAATATTTTTGTTATTCTGAATAATAGCGAAGAATTCATTTCCATGAAATTTCTTCGCTATTTTTATTATATAATATTTATGAGACAAGAAGAGGCATTTTACATAGGTTATATTACAAAGACAAAGGGCCTAAAAGGAGAGGTTCAGGTGTATTTTGAATACGATGAGCCGGAACTATTGGACCTGGAGGTGTTATTTGCCGAAATAAATGGCAAAATGGTGCCTTTTTTTACGTCTGTCTATAAGCTTCATACCAACAATACCGGCAATTTCTATTTTGACGATATCGATCATATCGATAAAGCGCAGCCTCTTATCCGGAAGAGAATTTACCTGCCACTGGACAAGATGCCTGACAGGGAAGAAGAAGACTTTCATTATAACGATCTGAAAGGATTTTTGGTTACCGATAAGAATCACGGAGAGCTGGGTGAGATCATTGAAGTCAATGAATATCCGCAGCAGTTTGTAGCCACTGTACATGTTAAATTTACTGATGTCCTGTTTCCTTTAAATGAAGATATTATTCTGGAAATAGATGAAGATGCGGGAACGGTTTTGGTAGAGTTGCCGGAGGGTTTGCTGGATATATATCTAAACAATTAGCGTGTATGAGGTTTGATATCATTACTGTTTTGCCAGGTTTGCTGGAAAGTCCTTTTGCTCATTCTATATTGCAAAGGGCCCAAAAGAAAGGTATTGCGGAGATTGTTGTGCACAATCTCAGGGACTATTCTGTCAATAAACAAAAAAGTGTGGATGATTATCCATATGGCGGCGGCGGGGGGATGGTGATGGGTATTGATCCCTTTGCAAGATGCATAGAGACCTTGAAGGCCCGGCGTGAATATGATGAAATTATTTTCATGAGTCCGGATGGGGAAACATTAAATCAGTCTGCTGCAAATGAACTCTCCATTCAGCAGAATATTATGGTCTTATGCGGGCATTACAAAGGTATTGATCAGCGTATACGTGATTTGTTTGTGACCCGTGAAATATCCATCGGTGACTATGTTTTGTCGGGAGGGGAATTGCCTGCAGCAGTCCTTGTGGATGCTATAGTGCGGTTAATTCCGGGGGTACTTAACGATGAAACATCTGCATTATCCGACAGTTTTCAAGGGGAATTGCTGGATGCCCCGGTATATACCCGTCCTGCCGATTGGAACGGCCATAAGGTCCCGGATATTCTTTTGAGTGGAAACGAAGCTAAAATTGCGGAATGGCGACATGAGCAGGCTCTGATACGCACTCAGAAACGGAGACCTGATCTGCTAGCGGATAATTAGATTAAAAAGTAGAATTTTTATTTGATTTGTTTCATATCAGGATTGGTGTGGTGATATCTCTTTGCTTTTTTGCGGTGATTTTCTTAGTTTTATCATTGTTAATTATGTAAATAAATATGATTTTATTTTGTTTGTTTATTTATTTTAATACTTTTGTTCTAAATAATTGCGGCTATTTCCGCTTTATTTAATAACGAGTTGCTGTTATTGGAAACCAACCAAAATAAATTATATGGATAAGTATAAAATAAATTATTACCTGGAGCGGCTTGATAGAGTGAGTTATAAGGCCGCCGTTCGAATTATTCCCAAGATTCTGCAAGTATGCCCTCACACTTTTCATAAATATAGATCATTAAAAGTGGGTGATCCTGCTGATATACCTTATGGCCGGGTTAAGAAACTTGAAATTCTTTTTCAGGCTAAAGACAACATGGAGAATTACAGCCATGACACCAAGGGATTGTCTGAACTGATTAGGACTTGCCGTTAGAATTAATACACGCTCTCAAAGCAGTAAGCAATGTATATTAATATAAACCAAAATATATGACTAAATATAAAATCAATGATTGTTTGGATACCATGACCTATATGGGTTATATGGATACAATGGCCAAAATCTGCGGAGTTTTGGGCATTTCAAAAAATACTTTTCATAATTATCGTAAACTTGACATCGATGCCCGAAGGGATATACCTTACAAAATTGTTTGTAAAATAGAGCTCTTTTTCAAAATTCCCTTTGGGACGTTGAAAAATTATGAGATTAATCTGGATCCGGTGGAGGCAAGGCCGCCTAAAAAAAGGAAGCCTAAGCTGTCTGTATCAACTCAGGTAACCAGGCCGTCTAAGTCTAAACACTTAAAATCTAAAAAGATTGAAAACACCATGTGACCTGTCTCCTTTCTTTGAAGGTGCGAATGATCTCAGAACAATCGACGGATTAAAGTATGTATTGGGCTGTTAAATGTTGAAATTGAAAAGAATGTGGAAAAAAATAAAAAGGACTTTTATTTATGAAAAATAATTCCTAATATTGCAGTCCGATTTTCAATGAGAGGAAAATCACTTTAATAGCTTAAAATCATGGATTTAGTAAAATTTGTTGAAGAGCAGGTAATCGCAAAAAATGAGTTTCCTGCATTCAAATCAGGAGATACAGTGAGTGTTCACTATAAGATTCGCGAAGGTAATAAAGAGCGTATCCAAATTTATCAGGGTGTCGTGTTGCAACGCAACAGTGTTGGCGCAAACGAAACTTTTACCGTTCGTAAAATGTCTAATGGCGTAGGAGTAGAGCGGATCTTCCCTATTAATAGCCCAAACATTGCTAAGATCGAAGTAAACAGCCATGGTAAAGTTCGTAGGGCAAAATTATTCTACCTGCGTGAATTAACCGGTAAAGCGGCTCGTATCAAGTCAAAACGCGTATAAATTTGTATTTATAAAAAGTATAGCCTCCTTCGGATTACCGGAGGAGGTTTTTTTGTTTATATATTTGCCGGACAATTACTAACTTACATGAAAGAACTATTAAAGAAATTCGAGGAGAAACGCCCCGAGATTATTTTTGAATGGAAAGATAAAGAGTCTGAAGCGGAAGGCTGGGTCGTGATCAACTCGCTGAGAGGCGGTGCGGCTGGTGGCGGCACCCGGATGCGCAAAGGCCTTGATAAAAGAGAGGTTGAGTCTCTTGCTAAGACAATGGAAGTCAAGTTTACGGTATCAGGACCTCCGATCGGCGGGGCAAAGTCAGGAATTAATTTTGACCCTGCGGACCCAAGGAAGAAAGAAGTGCTGGACAGGTGGTATAAGGCAGTTATGCCCTTGTTAAAGAATTACTACGGAACCGGTGGTGATCTCAATATAGATGAGATACATGAAGTGATCCCAATTACTGAAAATTATGGCTTGTGGCACCCCCAGGAGGGTGTGATCAATGGACATTATCAGGCCCGCGAAAACCAGCGCATCCATCAGATCGGGCAATTGAGATACGGTGTTTCCAAAGTTTTAGAGGACTTGAATTATACCCCTGATATCAAAAGAAAATATAAAGTAGCTGATATGATTACCGGCTACGGTGTGTCTGAATCTATAAAGCACTTTTACAGCATTTGGGGTGGAGATCTGAAAGGCAAAACTGCAGTGATACAGGGCTGGGGCAATGTGGCCGCCGCTGCCGGATACTATATGGCCCAAAATGGCGTAAAAATAGTCGGTATTATTGATCGCGTAGGTGGTTTGATCAATCAGGATGGCTTTTCTACAGAAGAGATAATCACCCTGTTCAACAACAGGCAAGGCAATACCCTGGTGGCATCGGATTTAATACCATATAGTCAGGCTGTAAAAGACATTTGGAAACTTGGGGCACAGATTTTTGTACCTGCTGCTGCCTCAAGGCTGGTCCAGCAGGAGGAAGTCGATGAGTTGATCAAAGGCGGATTGGAAGTCATCGCCTGTGGTGCAAATGTGCCTTTCGCAGATAAGGAAATCTTTTTTGGCAGTATTATGGAACATGTAGATCAATATGTGGCAGTAATACCTGATTTTATATCAAATTGCGGAATGGCGAGGGTATTTGCCTATCTGATGAAAAGGGATGTCGAAATGAGTGACGATGCCATCTTTACTGACGCCTCCAATGTGATTAAGAAAGCATTAGAAAATATATATAAACAACATTCAGCTAAAACAGAATTGTCTAAAACAGCGTTTGAGATAGCATTGAAACAATTGATTTAAAACAATGGACAGCAAATTTTTTGAACAGGTATTCTGGGGAAATACGGTAAAAAGCTATGCCCTTTTAGTGGCAATCATATTATTTGGGTTGTTATTTAAACGGGTATTGTCCCGCTTATTAAGCCTATTGTTGTTCAGATTGTTCAAAAAATTTGCAACCAATGTAAAGGACGATAAGTTTATCTCTTTACTTTTACAGCCGATAGAATTCTTTCTTACGCTGTGTACTTTTTACATCGCAATCAATCAGCTGGCACATCCTTTTAATGTAATTGTTTTTACGTATCATAAGGTTGTTGGTAGTGCGAAAGCGCTCGTGTCCGTTTCCATTGGGCAGATTGTGGACAAAATATTTTTGTTCCTGATCATTTTATCCATTTTCTGGATCATTCTCCGCATTATAGATTTTGTGGCGCATGTTTTAAAGTATAAGGCCTCTATTACGGAGAATAAAGCCGATGATCAGCTGGTGCCCTTTTTGAAGGAACTGACGAAAACGATCATTTGCTTTATTGGTTTTTTTGTGCTGTTGGGCTCCGTATTTGAGATCAATGTGCTGACATTAATTACAGGATTAGGTATCGGAGGTATTGCCGTTGCATTGGCTGCCAAAGAAAGTCTTGAAAACCTGATTGGTTCATTTACGATTTTCTTAGATAAGCCGTTTACTGTCGGTGATGTGGTAAAGGTAGACGGTATAGAAGGGACTATTGAAAAAGTAGGCTTTAGAAGTACCAGGATCATCAGTCCGGACAAAACAACTATTATTATACCGAACCGCTCCATGATAGATGGCGTACTTGAAAATGTAACCCGAAGGAATTATCAAAGAATAATCTTTATGATCGGTCTTAGTTATTCAACAAGCCAGGAGAAGCTTAAAAGCATTGTCGATCAGATTACAGAGTTGTTGAAGGACCACGACCACACTATGGACGGTTCAGCCCGGTTCGAAAGCTTTGGTGAGTCTTCGCTCAATGTGCAGGTGGTGTATCTTGTACCCAATGAAAGCGATGCATCCCCCGCTCAGATCAAAGAAGATATGAACTATAAGATTATTGAAATTGTACAGCGTAACGGTGCCGATTTTGCGGTTAAGCCAGTTCTCCTAAAACCGTAATCCCACCCTTTACCACTTGGTTGAGTTCAAGGTTTATTTTCGTGCCTAACGGTAAAAAAATATCAACGCGTGAGCCAAACTTGATAAAACCGAACTCCTTGCTTTGCTCAACCACATCACCTTCCTTAACATACCAGACAATCCGCCTGGCCAATGCGCCGGCAATTTGTCTGAAAAGTACCGAAGTACCATTGCTATGCTCCACGACGACTGTCGTACGTTCATTTTCGGTTGAAGATTTAGGATTCCATGCGGCCAGATACTTGCCAGGGTGGTATTTAAAGAACCTCACTATGCCAGAAATTGGGTTTCTGTTGATGTGTACATTCACAGGAGACATAAAAATGGATACCTGTAGTCTTTTGTCTTTAAAATATTCTCCTTCTTCGGTTTCTTCTATCACAACGACTTTGCCATCTGCAGGACAGATCACGAGGTTTTCACCTGAAGCAAATGGCCTTTTAGGGTTTCTGAAAAATTGTAATACAATCAGGAAAAGTGCCAGGGAGAAGATGTATACAATCCAGCGCAGCCATAAAACATCTGCGTATTTGTAATCTATAAACGCATTCAGCAAAAAGATAAATAATATGGAAAGCGCGATGGTGGTATATCCTTCTTTATGTATGGTCATTGGTAAAATATGTTTTTGTAAAATTGATAAAAATTATCCGGCCTGTCCTAATCTTTAATGATAAATCTCGGGACATTTATTCAGAAGGATTGGCGTTGCCAATGGCCCTGTATATATCTTTTAGATTTCTTCCCAGTCCCTGGTAGTCCAATCCATATCCTACTACAAAATCATTGACCACTTCAAATCCGACATATTCCAGTTCCTCCACAGGGGATTTCAGGGCCGCAGGTTTCAGCAGTAATGTGCAGACCTTTAGCGACGCAGGCTTTTGTTTATACACTTCCTTGATGATATAATCCAAAGTAAATCCGGTGTCTACAATATCTTCCACGAGGATAACATCTCTGTCGTGAAGGTTATCAGGCAAACCAAATGCCTGCTTAATTTCTCCGCTGCTACTCGTTCCTGAATAAGAAGAAACCTTGATGAAGCCAACCTCGCATGGAATTTCTATTTCCTTTAGCAGATCGCCCATGAACAGGAAACTGCCATTCAACACACCGATGAAAACAGGGCAGCGATTCTCGTAATCGACATTGAGCTGTATGCCAATCAGCCGGGTGCGCTTATTGATATTGTCGTTTTCAAGAAGTATTTCAAACTCCTTATCTTCAATCTGAATTCTGTTGTGCATGATTAGAAACTAATTGTTTTCTTTTTCCTGTCGTCGCTGTTCTCTTTTCTCCTGTCGGATCTCTTTTCTTGTTTTCTGGACGGTATCTTTCAAAGGCTTTTGTACAGTATCTTTTTTTGGGGTGCCAAACAGACGGTCAAATAAGTTTTTATTGACATCCTGCATCTTTATTACAGGCATACCGTCTTCATTGTCGAATGCATTTGTGTCAATGGTCAGCGTATCAGGCAATAGGTATTGCCTCAGGCCTTCTCTCAGGCGTACACTATAAAAACCATAGCCCACCGAGTCTGGGGGTGTCAGGCCTCGCTTTGCCATGATATTTCCCAGAAATTTGAAGTAAGGATACAGGTAGTCCTTTAGTCCACCATCTCCCCTGAATTTATACATGGCAATTTTAGGGCGGGGGACGATATTTGCCAGAAATATGCCCTCTCCAATGGTCAGTTCTGCGGGGCTCTTCCCAAAATAATGCCTGGAGGCTTCGCCGATCCCGTAGATGTTTTTGCCCATTTCTATCACATTGCAATAGACTTCAAGCATTCTGTTCTTGCTGATCAGGTGATTGTTTTCGATCAGCCATACAATCAGTATTTCTTCCGCTTTACGGGCAAGGGTTTTCTGGCGGCTTAAAAAGACATTTTTTACCAGCTGCATAGAAATAGTACTTCCCCCTCTTACAAAACGCTTTTCCTTAAAGTTGACCACAAAGGATTTGCGGATCGATTCCTCTATGAAGCCGTTATGCGACATAAAAGACGGGTCTTCGGCCGTAAGTACTGCATTCTTAAAATTGCTCGATATCTGTGATAGTGGGGTGTAATTTGGGTTGCCCGGGCCTACGGTAATATCCCGCATGGGTTTCCCATATTCATACGGGGTATACACAAATTCATTATTGATTCTTTGAAGATTGTTTTTCCCCCATTTGACTATTTTAAAGTTTGTAGGGGTCAATGCTGAACTAAATTTCAGGCTGTCGGGCTGCGCACTGTTTAAATAAAAATTAAGATCATATCTGATTCGTCCACTCACTTGTAGGCCTTCGAGAGATTCAAACAATCCCTGAGGAAATGCTTCAAGTATTTTCTGGGCCTCCTGCTCTTCGGCATGTAGTTTCAGTTCATATATTTTAACAGGCGAAAGTGTGTATTTGGCATATGGATGTATGGATGCCCCTTTCAGGTATACCGTCGAGGTGCTGTCAAGTGCGATATAGTTTTTACCGATTAACATATCTGCGTCAATCCTTGCATCTGGGACGATGATGTCATTAGAAGCTACTTTTGGGTGGTTTAACAAAAGATTTTTGACCGACCAGGAGCCTGTGATCTTAAAATCGTCACCACTATATTCCGCGCTTTTCATCACAGTATGTACCGTATCAAAACTCAACTTTGCATGAAGTTTGTTTTCCAAATAAGGCAATTCTACCTTTTTATCATCAGCAAAAAACACCAGGTCCAGTTGTCTTTTCCCCGGCTTAACTTTACCGTTTACATGCCATGTCGCTTCCGTATCATTGACGATGATGGTCGACAATAGGTCGCCCCCCTCTATCGTGGCTGTCGTAGTCAGAAACTTCAGTTTTGCAGTATCGTTGTCATTCAATTTAAACACCAGGTTTTCAATTCTCATGTCATCAGGTATCTTGTACAGAAGCTGATTTAACAGGTTATGAGCAATTTCAGAGAGACCTGCTTTTCCTGAATTCTCTGTGCTGTCTTTCTTCTTCCTTTTCAGGAAAAAGTCAAGATTGCTCAGCGAATCTTTAAATACCACATTGAGCTGTCCTGCCCGCATATTGATTTCTGAAAGCTTCACATTACCAAAAAGCAGCGGAAACAATTTTACGCCTACAGTAAAGTCTTCTACAGCGAACAGGGTATCACGATCTTTCGGTACAACAGAAATATTGGCCATACGTACGGTACTTAGGCCACTAAAACCGTATTTTTCGATCTTCACATCCAGCCCGTAATCTCTTTGTGCTTTGCTGATCGCCTTTGTCATTACCTTTTCCAGCAGGGCTTCTCTCTTGGTATATGCATAACTGCCTGCTATAACTGCCAGAAGTAAAAACGATCCTAAAATCCATGCGCCAATTTTCAGGTACTTTCGAGGAATGTTAATTTTCGGTAGATGCATCGTATAAAATGGATTTTATTGCTAAACGTTAAAGTCAAATGTTTATTTCGTGTTAAAATTACACTTAATAACCCTAAAATCAATTAATTGTGTGGTTGTTTTAGTAATTTTGGGCAATGAATATTAGCGCAGAACAAGTTTTAGCGGCCTTAAGGAATGTGGAAGATCCTGATCTTAAAAAAGATCTGGTTACATTAAACATGATTAAGGACCTAAAAATAGACGGAAGAAATGTAAGCTTTACTTTAGAATTGACCACTCCGGCTTGTCCGATGAAAGACATGCTGAAAAATGCCTGTACCAATGCGGTCAAGCATTTGGTTGATGCCGAAGCAGAAGTTTTGATTAACGTTACTTCCCGGGTAACAAAACCGCTCGATACCACTCAGCTCAACAAAATAAAAAATATAATCTTAGTTTCTTCTGGTAAAGGTGGCGTTGGGAAATCTACTGTAGCAAGTAATTTAGCTATCGCACTTGCTGCCGGCGGGGCTTCTACAGGATTGATTGATGCGGATATATACGGCCCTTCGGTGCCGATCATGTTTGGACTGGTTGGAGCTAAACCCTCTGCAAGGGAGACCGAAGAGGGCAAGACATTGATCCTTCCGATTGAAAAATATGGAATTAAGCTGCTTTCCCTTGGTTTTTTTGCTGATCCGGACCAGCCCGTGCCCTGGCGCGGACCCATGGCCAGCAATGCGGTCAAGCAACTTTTTAATGACGCGGACTGGGGCGAACTGGATTATCTGATTGTAGATCTGCCTCCCGGAACAGGAGACATTCACATCACTATTACACAATCATTTCCTATAGCAGGGGCGGTGATTGTCACTACACCGCAGCAGGTTGCCCTGGCAGACACGAGGAAAGGTCTGGCCATGTTTAAAATGCCGGGTATCAACGTTCCTGTGTTGGGTGTAGTAGAAAATATGGCCTATTTCAGTCCGGAAGAGTTGCCTGAAAATAAATACTACCTTTTTGGTAAAAATGGAGGCAGGGAATTGGCAGAATCTTTTGATGTACCTTTTTTAGGAGAGATACCCATTGTTCAGAGTATCTCCGATTCCGGGGATAAAGGTGCGCCGATCGCCTTAAATGCAGCAAGCAAATTGTCTCATGTATTTGCAGGAATAGCGGGGCGGGTAGCCCAGCAAATTGCAATACACAATGCACAATCGGCTAATTGCTAAAAATTTACTATTTTTATACTTTAAAATATACAGCGATGAAGGGAAATACGTTAAAACTGGCGGGATAATCCAACAAAGCAATTAAATACAATTAAAATGAACTTAAACGAGGAAGTAGAGCAAGCATTGGAAACCATTCGTCCATATCTAATCGCAGATGGAGGAAATGTGGCCATTGAAGAGATCACACCGGACAATGTAGTGCGGTTGAGATTATTAGGGAATTGCGGGTCCTGCAAGATGAGTTTCATGACAATGAAAGCAGGGATAGAGCAAGCCATCATGAAAGCAGTGCCGCAGATCACTGCTGTCGAAGCGGTAAACCTGGCAGAACAGGTGTAACTTTAACACTATTTAACTAGTCATTCGCCTGAATAGACCTATTTTTGGAAAATGAAGTATATCGTTACCTTATTTTTACTTCTTTCTGGTTCGGCCCTGTTTGCCCAGCAAATGGTGCCGGGTAAGAAACTTATCCAGTATTCTGGCCTCATCACTGATGCGGACAGCAACTGGGTAGTGCCTTATGTAACCATCACCAATCTAAGTAATAAGGACCAACAATATGCGGCAAATTATAAAGGCTATTTTTCTTTCGTAGCACATCCCGGCGATACACTGGTCTATTCTGCCGTTGGATATAAACAATTGAAGACCACTATTCCGACTATCATAACCGGAAGCAGCTATACGGCGATGATTAAAATGAAAGCGGAAATCATTATGCTTCCTACCGTATATCTATATCCCTGGGCCACTGTAGAGGACTTCACAAAAGATTTCCTAGCCCTGAAGATCGCAGATGACGATATGGAGATCGCTAAAAAGAACCTAAGTCCGGGAGCACTGAAAGGACTCATACAAACGCTCCCAAGGGATGGCGGAGAAATTCAGAACATGAATTTCAGATACAACCATGACCGCGAGCTCAATAAAAATATGCGTCAGACCAATCCATTGCTCAATCCATTTGCCTGGGGCAAGCTGATGCAGCAGATCTTTAATGGTGACAAAACCAGAAAAGAAGGCAATTAGTTTTATTTTCTCCTGCGCTGGATAGGAAAACGCATCTTATAATCCACTTTAATATCACCTTTAGAGATGGAATCCAATTTACTTTTAAGCATTCTTTTCCTGAGCAGCCCTAAAGTATCCGTAAATAATTTTCCTTCGATATGGTCGTATTCGTGCTGGATTACCCTGGCCGGCATTCCGCTCACCTCATCCTCGTGTAGCTCCCAGTGCTCATCATAATATCGTATCCGTACATTTGGCTTGCGCAATACATCCTCCCTCACATCAGGAATGCTCAAGCAACCCTCATTAAAAGCCCAGGGTTCGCCTGTCTCTTCCAGGATCTCCGCATTGATAAATACTTTCTTATACCCAGCCTTTCCTGAATCATCTGATCCGGTATCTACAATAAACAAACGGATCGCCAAACCTACCTGTGGTGCAGCAAGACCCACTCCATTGGCATTATACATAGTTTCAAACATGTTTTTGATCAACTGATCCAGCTCCGGATAGGACTTTTCTATAGGCTCACATATCTTTTTTAAAACGGGATCTCCGTAGGCGACTATTGGAAGTTTCATTGGCTTAGTAGTTTAAATTCCCGAAGGCAATACAAAAGTACGAATATTACCCTAAAGGATAAAAAGTTAGCTGACTAAGATTGCTTTCGTCTAATATTTCATTGGCTATATTGGCCATATCTGCCGTGCTTACCGCTTGTATCTTATCAAAAACCCTTTCCAGGGAATCAATACGATCATAATCTATGAGGCTTTTCGCCATCGAAATGATCAGTCCAATGCGGTTTTCCTCTCCCAAAGCGATCTGTCCGATAAACTTATTTTTAGCTTTCTGGAGTTGCAGCTCATTGAGCGGCTTTTCCTTCAGCTTTCTGAATTCTTTGAATGTCAGAGACAATGCTCTCTCTACCTTTTCCTTTTCTGTGCCAAAATATAAGGTGAAAAGCCCGGTATCACTTAAAGGGCTATATCCGGTTTCTATGGTATATGCAATGCCGTATTTTTCACGGATCTGGAGATTTAGAATCGAACTCATCCCGGTACCGCCCAAAAGGTTATTCAGCAACAATAAGCCCATTTTATATGGATGGTGAAGCGAATAGGCGGGACAACCAAGCACACTGTGCGCCTGCATAATGGGCTTGTTGGATACAATTGACTTTGGCGCTACGGGGCTGGGGGCAGTTCTGCTCGTGGTATGCACATTGGCCGGAATATCGGCGTAATGTTTCGAGCCTATTTTGATGACTTTATTAAAACTATAGTTTCCCAGTACTGCGATGACTATTTTATCGGTATGGTAGTTCGAGGCAATAAAGTTCTTGATATCGGCTCTGGAAAGTGCAGAAACACTCTCTGCTGTTCCCAGAATGTTTTTTCCTAAGGGATGACCTTCAAATAGAATATCTTCAAAGTCATCATATATCGCTTCTTCAGGCTGATCCAGATACGAGGCGATCTCGTCTAAGACCACACCCTTCTCTTTCTCCATTTCATCCTCAGGAAAGGTAGAATGAAATACAATATCATTGAACAATTCCAGCGTACGGTCCAGGTAAGGATGGAGAAAAGACGCGTGGATACACGTGTATTCCTTAGTGGTATAAGCATTCAAATCAGCGCCAACACTCTCCAGCCGGTTCAGGATTTGATTGGTACTACGCTTTTCAGTCCGTTTGAAGATCAGGTGCTCAATAAAATGAGCAAGCCCCGAATGCTCCGGGCCTTCATCTCTCGAACCACTGTTTACAATAATACAGGCATGAGAAATAGCAGAGGCCGAAGGCACATGCAATAAGCGGATCCCATTAGATAAGGTGTGAACGTTGTATTCCATCAATCCGCGCAAAGGTACGGAGAATTATATCACCGCATTATAATTTTTCTGTATCGGGATATTCCAGTTTCAAATCATTGATCACCCGCTGTTTGCCGGGAAAGCTCATCAATAAAAACAGGAAAGCAATAATAGCTACCACAATAAAAACCAGGTTGGCGCTTTTCAAAAAGGCAACGATGTTCATTAGTGAAGCCCCTTCCAAAAAAGCACTCTGAATGATAAAAGCGGTCTGATATCTTACGATTTTACTATCGAATGTCCGCAGCTCGGGCACAATAGAAATCTGTTTCCTGAAGAGGAATAGGCCTGCCGCGATACCCAAAATACCCAATACAGGAAACATAGGATAGAATTCACTGTCCTCAGTAGGATTAAGACTAAAATATACAGGCTTGTCCAATAGAAAAAAAGCAATAGCCCCGAAGGTAAAGACAGCCATGCAAAATGCATTGTGTATGAACTGCATCGGCTTTAATCTGGAAACACTCATGAGTATATAAATTTCACGAATATAAGTTTTTTGAATAACAGAAGATAGTCATACAGACGTTTTATAGATTTTTTGCGACTGTCAATTTGACAACAAAACGACTTTGGAACATCCATTGATAAGGTGCTTATGTACTTAAAAATCAGTTAACATATGAGCATAGAAGAAAAAGGAACGATCTCCATCCACACGGAGAACATTTTCCCGATCATCAAGAAATTCCTGTATTCAGACAATGAGATCTTTTTAAGAGAACTTGTTTCCAATGCCGTAGACGCGGTTCAAAAAATCAAAAGACTGGCCGCGCTTGGCCAATATAACGGCGAGCTGGGCGAACCTCTGGTAGAGGTCAAGCTCGACGAAGTAAATAAAACCATCACTATTAGCGATAACGGCCTGGGTATGACTGCCGAGGAGATCAAAAAGTACATCAATCAGGTGGCTTTCTCCGGCGCCAGCGAGTTTGTCGAGAAGTTTAAAGACGCCAAGGATGCCAATGAGATCATCGGTAAATTTGGTTTAGGCTTTTATTCTGCATTTATGGTGGCCGATCTGGTTGAAATCCAGACCCTTTCTTACCAGGAAGGATCAGAGCCAGCCCACTGGACCTGCGATGGAAGTACTTCTTTCGCGATCAGCGAAGGAACCCGCAGCACCAGAGGAACCGATATCATCCTGCATGTCAATGCCGAGTCAGAGGAGTTCCTTAGCAAGAGCAAACTAGAGGGTATTCTTGAAAAATATGGTAAGTTTCTACCAGTTCCCATCAAATTTGGAACCCGCAGTGAGCAGGTACCTGATGGGGAAGACGAAGAAGGCAAGCCTAAGACCAAGTCTGTAGAGGTAGACCACATCATCAATACGACCCGCCCGATCTGGACTAAAGCACCTGCAGATTTGTCAGACGAAGACTACCTGTCTTTCTACAAAGAATTGTATCCATTTTCAGATGATCCGTTATTCTGGATCCACCTGAATGTAGACTATCCTTTCAACCTGACCGGAGTGCTGTATTTCCCTAAGGTGAAAAACGACTTCGATATGCAGCGCAATAAGATTAAATTGTTCTCCCGTCAGGTATTCATTACCGATGAGGTCAAAGATATCGTACCAGAGTTTTTAATGTTGCTGCATGGTGTCATTGACTCTCCTGATATTCCTCTGAATGTTTCCAGAAGCTTTTTGCAGGCCGACAGCAATGTGAAAAAGATCAACAGCTACATCACCAAGAAGGTAGCCGATAAGCTACAGGAGCTGTTCAATAAAGACCGCAAAGGCTATGAAGATAAATGGGGAGATATCGGTCTGTTCGTAAAATACGGCATGGTCAGTGAAGAGAAATTCTACGATAAGGCGAAAGACTTCGCCCTGCTGACCAATACCAAAGAGGAGCATTTCACTTTAGAAGAGTATAGAGATAAAGTAAAAGATATCCAAACGGATAAAAATAGCCAGGTGGTATATATCTACGCCAATGACCCATCCAAGCAGGACAGTTTCATCCAGTCTGCCAATAAACAAGACTACGACGTGTTGCTAATGAACTCTCCGATTGATAACCACTTCATCAGTCAGCTGGAGCAAAAGCTGGAGAAAACATCCGTAAAACGTGTAGACTCCAGTGTGGCCAGCAAACTGATTGAAAAAGACGATCATGTAGAATCTGTACTGACCGAAGACCAGTCCAAAGCCGTAAAGGAGATCTTTGAAAAAGCGATTACCAAACCTGGCTATACAGTTGAGATTGTAGGCTTGAATCCCGATGAACTGCCCGTTACAGTAACAATGGACGAGTTCATGCGCCGCATGAAAGACATGGCCGCTATGGGTGGTGGAATGGGCTTTTATGGCAATATGCCTGACAGTTATAAGGTCGCCATTAACGGCAACCACAAGCTGATCGGGAAGATCATAGCTGCGGAAAGTGATGAAGAGAAAAGCATTCTGGCCAAACAAGCAGTAGACCTGGCGCTGTTGGCGCAAGGTATGCTCACCGGTGCCGAACTGACGGCATTTGTCAGCAGAAGCGTGGAGCTGATCTAAAAGCTTACCTAATCAGATTAATAGGGTGCCCGGTAAAATGTCCGGGCACCCTTTTTTATTTAACGCAGAAACTATTTAAGAAAATCATTGTTAGTATAAAACCATGCTGGTAATAGCATGCGTATAAACGATATAATTATGACTAAAGAAACGAAAATAGTTGCAGGCCTGCTGGCAGGTGCTGCATTGGGTGCCGCAGTGGCTTTGTTGTTGGCCTCTGATAAAGGTGATGATGTAAAGGAAAAAGTGTCAGACTGGTTGTGCGACCTGATCGACAGTTCAAAAGATAAGCTATCCGGTGTAACCGAAAAAGTCAAAGACACCCTTTCTAAAGTACACGTCTAGACCCAAAGCGGGCTTTCGATGCTTTAGATATTCAGCCGGCTTAATTTAGTATATAAAGAAACATCTGTTTTCTATATTTGGCGAATGGATGTATTCGGACAGGCGCTTTCAGATTATTTTACAGATCATCAAACAGAGCTTTTGCTCTTGCATAACTCCTATGGTGAGCCCGAGGAAATGCCGGTCAGTATTTTCTTCAGAGAACTTCTGGATTTCCCTGAATTGGAAGTTCTGGCCCTCAGCAAATGTTACGGCCGTGTATTAGATGTAGGTGCCGGCGTGGGCAGTCATGCCCTCTTTCTTCAAAAAAGAAGGTTCGATGTCACCGCCATTGACCAATCTCAGGCCGCAGTAGATATTATGCTGCAACGGGGTGTTAAAAACGCCGTTGCAGCAGATTTTTTTGAGCTGATGAGGGAAGCAGAAAAGTCTGCCGCTTCAGTAAACAATCCGGATTCTTCAAACCCCCAACATACAGGCAGATACGATACCTTGCTGTTCCTGATGAACGGCATCGGAATAACCGGGACATTGCCGGGCCTCCGTGATTTCCTTTCCCGCGCTCATCATCTATTAAATGATGGCGGACAGCTGCTCTTTGACAGTTCCGATATCCGGTATCTCTATGAGGGAGAAGAGTTGCCTTCAAATCAATATTATGGCGAGATCTCCTACCAATATGAATACAAAGAGCAGAAAGGCAACTGGTTCAATTGGCTGTACATCGATCAGCATATGCTGAGCCGCGTAGCCAAAGAAACCGGCTGGAAGTATGAAATGCTTTTTGACGATCAGGAAGACCAATACCTCGCCAGACTTACCAAAGCCTAAGCCCTTTCCTCATACAAACAGGCGATATTAATGATCGTCTGTATCGCTTTTTCCATATCCTGTACCGATACCCATTCCTGCTTGCTGTGAAAGGCATGCTCTCCCGCAAATATGTTTGGACAAGGCAGGCCCATAAAGGATAGCCGGGAACCGTCCGTTCCTCCGCGTATGCTCTGTTGCTTAGGCACTACGCCTGCTCTTTTAATCGCCTCTATACCAATCTCTGTCACTTGCGGGTGCTGATCCAGCACCTGTTTCATATTGCGGTACTGCTCCGTAATCTGCAGTTCATAAGTTGAATTAGGGAAATCTTCTATAATATTCTGAACAGTAGCATTTAGCAACTCTCCATTGGCACTCAGCTCCTCCTCATTAAATGCCCGCAGGATGAACCGCGCTTCGGCCAGCTCTACGCCACCGCTAATACTCACAGGATGAATAAAACCCTCTTTTCCGGAGGTAGATTCTGGCGACAGACAATCCATTGGCAAGGCACTGATCACATCAGACAGGATCTTGATGGCACTTTCCATCTTTCCTTTGGCAAAGCCCGGATGCGTACTTACACCGCGTATGATCAATATCGCGCCATCTGCCGAAAATGTCTCATCTTCTATAGAGCCTAAAGTCTCTCCATCTATGGTGTAGCCAAAATCGGCACCCAATTTTTTCATATCTGCCTTGTCTACACCACGCCCGATCTCCTCATCCGGAGTAAATAAAATCTTTATCGTCCCATGTTTTACCTCCGGATTGCGTATCAGGAAGGAAGCCGCTTCCATAATCTCCGCTACCCCGGCTTTGTTGTCTGCACCCAGTAGCGTCGTCCCGCTGGCCGTAATAATGTCATGACCGATCTGGTGTTTCAGATCCGGGTGTTCGGCCATTTTCAATACGATAGAAGGGTCATCCGGTAAGACCAGGTTCTGGCCCTGATAATTTTCATGAACAATCGGTTTTACCTGGTGACCACTGCAATCCGGTGAGGTGTCCATATGCGAGCAGAAACAGATTACAGGCACATTCTTCTCTGTATTTGAAGGGATGGTGGCGTATACATACCCATATTCATCCAGATGCGCATCGCTCAGCCCGATCTCCAAAAGCTCGCTGACGAGCAGTCTTCCGAGGTCTTTTTGCTTTTCAGTAGAAGGTACAGTCGGTGATTCCGGATCAGATTGCGTATCAATCTTCACATACCTCGAAAACCGTTCCTCTATTGATTTGTTTATATTTTGGTAGTTTTGCATACTTTTAATTAGAAAGTAAAGTTAAATAAAGTAAAGATACCTGTGTAACGTAAAGCCGAAACTTTGAAATTTATATTTCCCGTAAGATCGATATTCATTTCTTTGCTTATCCCGTTCTTGTTTTTATTTGGACCGACCGCTGCTTCTGCTCAGTCTAATTTCTACAAGTTTGGAATAGGGGCAGGTGCCGGTGCGACCCAATCTTTTGCAGATGTTTACAATAAAGGAACTTCCATTGCGGGCTATGCGGCAGTAGATTTCTATTTTACGCCCTACTTTAATATTGGATTGGAATATCAGAAAGGGGAGATCCGGGGAGGTGACGAACACGATGCTAATGTATACTATAGAGAGTTCAGCAACCAATACCAGGCTATTATTTTGCATAGCAAAGTACAGTTGGGGACCTTTGTCGATTATCAAAGAAGTGGCTTTTTAAATGCCATACGTGGGTTATATGTTGGCACTGGCCTTGGAGTGATTGAAAATAATCATAGATTTTCTATAAGGCGAAGCGAGATCCTCAATGAAACATTTCCCGGACTGGATTACAGCATCGAAGCTTTTCTTCCATTAAATTTGGGCATTAATATCTATTATCCAGACCGTGTAGGCAGCAACAGGCTGGTGCTCAACATCAATTATCAGACAAATATTGCTTTTGGAGAAGGCCTCGATAGTTACGACAACTCTATAAAAACTTTTAAAACCGGTATGCCGGATATGTATTTATTTCTTAGTGCGGGTTTAAGATATCATTTTGGTATTATTGGATTATCCAGAAAATCCTTTAGGAAATATTAACTTTGAGGGATTTTGAATAGGAATACACTTTTCATGGCTCCATATGGGCATGAATAACCAAACAACATTATGATCGAATACCTGAACCACACGCCCGTTGCCTCTTTTATTTTTGTGTTTACCATTGTGACCAGTATTTATGCGTTTAATGACAATTCATTATATGGTAAATTTATGCTCAATCCTTATAATGTGTCCAGAAAGCATAAAGTATTCACCCTGATTACCAGTGGGTTTATTCATGCCGATTGGATGCACCTGATCTTCAACATGGTCACCTTCTTCTCTTTTGGCTTCGCACTGGAAAGTATGATCGGGTCTTTAAATTTTGGCATCCTTTATTTTGTGAGCCTGATCGCAAGCGATCTTCCTACCGTGTTCAAACATAAAAACGACATCTGGTACAACAGCCTCGGTGCCTCAGGAGCCATCAGTGCGGTCTTGTTTAGCTTTATCCTGTTTTCTCCTTTTTCGTCATTGTACATCATGCCTATCCCTTTTGCCATCTGGTCTATTGTCTTCGGTCCGTTGTACCTGGTTTATTGCATTTATGCCGCTAAACAAGCCAGGGACAATATCAACCATGATGCACACTTTTTTGGGGCGTTGTCAGGGGTCATACTGACAATCCTGCTCGTCCCTGGTGTAATCCCGGGTTTCCTCGCTGAGATCATGGCAAAAATAGGTTAGTTCGTACAGGGAGGCCAAAAACCTCTAACCAGCCACAGGCAATGCCGGAGGATTAAAGTAGCTTATCGGGTTGGTGGGGTCTTTGATAATCTCAAAAAGGGTATGCCCCCAGGGCTTCCAGAAGTTTTCCAATACCTGAGCATAGGTCTTGTGCTGCCAGTAATCAAATAAGGATTTATTTAAAGTGCCTCTTAAGGGCATGGCTTCTATGTAGATGGTTCCCTCTACGGGCATGATGGCATATTCCGGCAGGCGGTTAAACAAATAGGCAGAATAGAAGAAACGGGCACAAAGCTCTTCAAACTGCTGCTCTGATAAAGCCTGACCTTTTATCTGTTCCAGCAGTTCACCGTGGTATTTTTCATTTGTCCCATTGTCTTGTAAGCAGGCTATAATGCCAAAATCTTTGATTTTTAGAGAGAACGTAAGGGTGTTGATTTCATCCCTGAAGCTAAATGCAGTCTCCGGGTTTTCCAGCTTCACAATCTGTATCGACCAGGGTTTAAAATCCTCAAATTCTACCTGCGTAGAGATGCTCTGGATCATGGTCTGTAAGTTGCCAAATTTGTGCATCAGTCCCTGCGACATGTTCAGTCCGTCGCCGCTCAGCTGCTTCAGTTTGATCGCCCCATTCATTTCTATGTAGATCAGACCATACATAAATTTACCGATCCACTTGAAAAGATCAAGTTCATCCAGCTTGCTAACTTCTTCATATCCCCCACTAAAAGCCGCAGCTATTTTCTGATCTAAAGGGCCCACAAAGGCGTCGTAAACTTCCGGATTATAAGGAACCTTCAAGCTTTCATACGTGCGTATACTTTCATCCAGCAGCTTGATCTGCTCCTGTCCGCTCAAACCCGCGGTCTCAAACAGCCAGTTTGGGATCACATTGTATAGTTGAACAGGTTCATGGCCGCTCAACAGGCAATGATTGAAGGTAAAGTCGAAGTTCTTAAAAGGGTTATATGCTGCGGTGTTCATAGGAGATGCAATATTAACTATATTATTTTGAACGGCTGTTTGTGCGGTAGGTTTTTTGAGGAATCTGACATCCTGTAAATTATTCCGGCTATTGCCTGGCTGATTTTTGCCAGGTGAAAACCTTCGTTCCAGTAAGATTTCTGTTTCTTTGTTTGTTGTTAGCGGCTTATGTGTGTTTGATATTCCTGTTGCTAAAATTTTGCTGGAGATATGGTGAAAAGTTGGGTTTTTCCAGTTTGAGCAAGACAATAGCAAGAGAGGAGCAAGAGAATAGCAAGACAAAAGCAAGAGAAAAAACAACCACACTGCCACCGGTCAGAACAAAAGTTGTTAACTTTGGTCATCCTAAAACACCATTACACTATGCAGGTAGCCTACAATTTATATGATCTGGAACTGAAACATACCTTTTCCATCGCAAAATTTTCGAGAAACAGTACGCCGGTTTTATTACTGAAGTTGACCTATGAAAACGTAGAGGGCTATGGAGAGGCATCGATGGTGCCGTATATGGGAGAGAGCTTTGAGTCCGCCACTGCTTTTTTATCCAAAGTAGACTGGAAAAGGTTTGTCTACCCCTTCAATTTTGGAGAGATTATCGCTTACCTGGATAGCATCGCCCCTGGGCAGCCGGCAATAAAAGCGGCAATAGACATTGCCCTTAATGATATCTACGGGAAAATAGAAGGTAAGCCTTGTTATGAGATTTATGGAGCAGACCCTGCTCAAATGCCCTTAACTTCTTATACTATAGGAATAGATACCCCTGAAGTGATCAGGGAGAAGGTAGCTGATGCAAAAGGTTTCGAGGTGCTGAAAATAAAACTCGGAAGAGACAATGATAAGGAGCTGATCAATACCATCAGAAGCGTAAGCGATCTGCCTTTGTATGTGGATGCCAATCAGGGCTGGTCGGACAAAAAAAGAGCGATCGATATGGTCTACTGGCTTCATGACCAGGGCGTACAACTGATTGAACAGCCTATGGACAAGAATAACCTGGAAGGCAATGCCTGGTTGACCGAGCGCAGTCCTATTCCTATCCTGGCCGATGAGGCCGTGCAGCGCCTGACTGATATGGACAGCCTGAAAGGTGCCTATCATGGCATCAACATCAAGTTAATGAAAAGCTGTGGGATGTATGAAGGGCATCAAATGATCCTGAAAGCCAAAAGCTTTGGAATGAAGGTTCTGATTGGGTGTATGAGTGAAACGTCCTGCGCTACACAAGCGGGAATTGCTCTGGCACCACTTTGTGACTGGGCAGATCTTGATGGCCCCTGGCTTACTAAAAACAATCCTTTCGCCACGCCAGAAATGAAAAAAGGCAAGTATATCTTAAAAGACTTGCCAGGATTGGGGTTGGAAGGAATTCAGGATACGCTCTTTACTTCTTAAGCGTATCCTTCAGGCCTTTAATCAATTTAATCTTTAGATATAGGAATAAGGCTGCAGCAGCAAGAAAGCCAACAACAACAGGGTAATTTTGATTGTTGTAGCCCCACACTGTTCCAAATATGCAAAGGATAATACCTAGATTATAAAATACATTCAATGCAATTTTTTTGCCCATAATGCTATATTAGTAAACAGGCATGCTTGGGTCAAACTCTTGTTGCCAGGCCACAATGCCACCTGTTAGGTTGTACAAATTGGTAAAACCATGCAGTTGTTCCAGTTGCATCACTGCGGCTGCACTGCGCTTGCCACTGCGGCATTGGAAAATGACTGGTTTTTCTGTATCTATTTTATCCACTTCAATCAGCAGTCCGCCCAGGGGGATGTTTTCTCCATCCAGATTGGATACTTCATATTCAAAAGGCTCTCTAACATCAATCAGTTGAAAATCTTCCTTATTGTCGATTTTCTCTTTTAGTTGCTGTACTGTAATTTCTTTCATGAGGACATGTATTTTGTTTACCTATCAAAGGTAAAATTAATCCGCTCAAATCAAATGACGGCAGCAAATTTTTACAAGATTATGGAATGTCTCTTTCTAACAATATTCGGGGCATTGCTGTAACAACTTGATGTGCCGGGCGTTTAAATAGTAGTATTATTTAAATTGCCTGCCGCTCATGAATGCGATCTCCCGTTTCTTTTGGTTTTGCTCTGGTGTACATCTGGCTACACTGGACAAGCATCCTACTGAGCACAATAAATATATGGGCATTGGTGCCACCATATTTTTTACGGGCTTATTTGCGGCGCTTTCCGGTGGTTATGCCATGTATTTCGTATTTAAAGGGGGAGATGGCGCGATATGGTTTGCCTTGTTTTTTGGGCTGCTTTGGGGGCTGGCGATCTTTAATATGGACCGCTATATCGTATCCAGCATTGATAAAAATGCCTCATCCAGGAAACAGATCTTGCAGGCTACACCCAGGATATTGCTCGCTATTATGATCGGAATGGTGATCTCCAGACCGCTGGAACTGAAGATCTTTGATAAAGAGATCAAGGAACGGCTCAAAGTGAGTTACATCAATAACCAAATGTCCAAAATAGATACGCTCAATAAATCTTTTGACAACAAGTACCGCATTGAACTGGCAAAACTGGACGAAACGAAGGCTTTGCGGGATTCTACGGCAAGTGCAATCAAAGCAGATCGGCAGAAGCTGAATTTTGAGATCTTTGGCAACAAGACTGAAGAAACCTCGGGGGTAATGGGTTATGGGCCGTATGCCAAAAGGAAAGAAGCGGAGCTGAAAAGGAGGGAACAGGAACTGGATACTTTGTCTGCCAATATCGCTCAGCAGGAAAAATTTGTGGAGTCGAGAAGGGAATTTGATGGTTTGCGCGCGGAGAAGATGTATACCGGCAGGCAGCTGGACAGTTTAGCGAATGTTGCGGGGTTTGCGGACCGCAACTGGGCGCTGGGACAGCTGAGTTTTAACCCCGACGGGAGCCGGGATGTCAATACCGCCCTGGCAGTCACATTTATCGGGTTGCTGTTTATCTTCTTCGAATGCCTCCCGGTGTTTGTAAAATTAATGAGTGAAAGAGGGCCTTATGACTATGCGGTAGAAAATATGGAAGCCGTACAGATGCATGTCTCTAAAACAGACAGCGCATACGAAATTGAGGTCATAGACGCGGTTTATGATACCCGGGTTACCACTGAAACCGATAGAAGGAAAGCCCTGATCAGGCTGCGGGCGCAACAGGATCTGACAAAAGAGGAAGGGGATTCCTGATACAAAAAACCAAAGGATGCCGTATATTAGCCTTAATTCACAATTTAGCATTCATGAGAAATACCTTACTTACCCTTATGTTTATTGCCTTGGCTGTAGTGGCGCAAGCGCAAAATGAGATCACTTACGAAGTGAGTTTCCCTAATATTGCCCACCACGAGGCGGAAATCAGTATGAGGATCGATAACCTGCCGGTAGCACCGCTCAAATTCAGGATGAGCAGATCTTCTCCCGGCCGCTATGCCACGCATGAATTTGGTAAGAATATTTATCAGGTCAAAGCTCTTGATGCTGCCGGAAAGCCGCTTTCCGTTCAACAAACGGCCGGAGATGAATACCTGATCAGCAAACCGGGAAAAGCGGTTAAAATCAGCTATACACTCTATGGCAACTGGATCGACGGAACCTACGCGGCTTTTGATGAGAGCCATGCCCATATGAATATGCCTGCGGTATTTATCTGGCCGGTAGGGTATGACGCCCGTCCCCGTACCGTCCAATTCAATTACCCTGAACAATGGAACTGGAAAGTTGCCACACAGTTGAAGCCACTTGGTAGCAACAAATTCTATGCCCCCAACCTTCAGTACTTTATGGACAGTCCCATTGAGATCACCAACCATAAATCGATCAGCTGGGATGTAAGCGGGCCTGACGGGAAAAAGCAAACCATCCATTACATCGCCCATTCCTTCGATACGCAGCAGGGGGTTGATTCTTTTGCCGTCTTACTCAAGAAGATTGTTGAAGAACAAAAGGCGATCTGGGGAGAAATGCCGAAATTTGACTACGGACACTATTATTTTATACACGATGTCAACCCTGAAAATTATGACGACGGCATGGAGCACCGGAATTCCACGATTATCACGATCAATACACCACAGGTAGAAGGCCATGAGCAAGAGGTGATCAGTACGTTCTCACATGAGTTTTTTCATGCCTGGAATGTGGAGCGCCTGCGTCCGAAGTCCCTCGAACCATTCGATTTCACGCATTCCAATATCACTAATGAATTGTGGATAGCGGAAGGGTTTACCCAATATTATAGTCGCCTGGTTCTGAAAAGAACAGATATCAGAAGCCTTGGACAAACGCTGCTTTTTCTCAAACTTGTCGTCAACGGGGCACTGAATACACCCGGGGCCCGGGATTTCAGTCCGCTAGAATCCAGCAGATATGCGGTGCTGGCAGATGAGGCGGCGTCAATTGACTTTACGAATACTGCCAATATCTTTACAACCTATTACACGTATGGGGCTGCTGTTGCCCTGGCGCTGGACCTGCGCCTGCGCGCAGAATTTAAGCTAAGTCTGGATGACTATATGCGCAGGCTTTGGAGCACAAATGGCAAAACGGAAATCCCTTATACTGAGGCAGATCTGGAAAAAGCGCTTGCTGCCATCACGGCAAATCCAGCCTTCGCCGCAGATTTCTTTAACAAGTATATCAGAGGAACGGCAAAAAATGACTACGCTGCACTGCTGTTAAAAGCAGGTTTTGTGACACGTAAAGTGGCGCCTAAAAAGGCCTGGACGGGGTTACCGGCATTGGATTACACGGAACGCGGGGCACGCATCACGTCAAATACCCTGAAAGGTACACCAGCTTACCTTGCCGGGCTCGACATGGGGGATGTCATCCTAACCGTAAATGGCAACGCTATTAAGGATCAGTCAGAACTATCAGGAATCGTTGCCCGGCGTAAGACTGGCGAATCACTGGACATACGCTATATGCGTCGGGGAGAAGAAAAGACTACCCGCTTGATTACTGCCGAAGACCCACAGCTGGAGGTCGTAGCGATCGAGCAAACTGGAGGGCAGCTGACTGCAGAGATGAGACTGTTCAGGGACAACTGGCTGAATACTAAAGTGAGATAAATAGAGTTAAAGAATGATGATGACGATGAACAAAACCTTTTATACACTGCTGATGCTTGTGGCGTTTCAGTACAGTCAGGCGCAGAATGCGCTTAAGTCTGATCAGGACATTAATAGTATCATTACTAGTGCCTATGTAGACCGGTTGATCAAAACCCTCAGCAGTGATGAGATGGAAGGCCGTCGTACATTTAGTCCGGGTATTGATAAGGCTGCTACTTTTATTGAATCGGAATTTAAAGAGATCGGTTTGTTGCCATTGGAAGGGGAAAGCGGGTACCGGCAGAGTTTTCTGCATGAGGGGAAGTCTTTGTTCAATGTAGCAGGAATGATCCCTGGAAAGTCAAAACAGAAAGAGCTGGTGGTCTTTTCCGGGCATTATGATCACCTGGGTATTGTGAAGGCGGTAGGGCAGGACAGCATCGCCAACGGAGCGGATGACGATGCCTCGGGGGTAACGGCCATGATCGCCCTGGCCAAATATTATAAAGCACTGAACAACAATGAGCGTACGCTTATCTTCGTCGCTTTTACGGCTGAAGAGATCGGTGGTTTCGGCTCTAAGCATTTCTCTAAAAAACTAAATCCGGATGATGTGGTGGCGATGTTCAACATCGAAATGATTGGAAAGGACTCGAAGTTTGGCCCAAATACAGCTTTCATTACCGGGTTTGACAAGTCTGATTTTGGCAAGATCCTTCAGAAGAACCTGGCAGGCACAGAGTTTTCCTTCCATCCGGACCCATATCCTAAGCAGAACCTGTTTTACAGAAGCGACAATGCGACTTTAGCTGCCCTGGGTGTGCCGGCCCATACGATCAGTACCTGCCAGATTGATAAGGACGATCTGTACCATACCGTGAAAGATGAATACAGCAGCCTGGATACCCAGAATATCCTGTCGACCATTAAAGGAATCGCAAAAAGTGCCATCAGTATTGTTAAAGGGGAAGATACGCCGTCGAGGATACCCAAGCTGGTTGAGTAGTCCGGAGGCAGTGTGTTCAATAAGTACTTATAGCTGCTTTTCCATCACATAATCGTTCATGAAGAACCCGTTGCCGATATCCAGGTCTACAGTCTCCTTGATGACGAAGCCGCCTTTTTTATAGAAATCAGCCGCTTTATTGGCCCGGTTCACGTTGAGCTGAAGGGCTGTCCCGCCAAATGCTTTGACCTGGCTCAGCACTTCGTTGATCAGGATCTTACCTATTCCCTTTCCATGTGCTTCAGGCAATACATATAATTTGTGGAGTTTATAGATACGGTTTTCAGAGTCGATGACCGAGAATCCGGCGAATCCGAGGTCCTGACCACCCGATTCGGCGATTAAAAAGATATGGCCTTGCTGGAGTTGCGAAAGCAATTCGCCTTTATTGTACATTTTTTCCAGCATATACTCAATCTGTGCGGTGCCGATGACTTCGGCATAGGCCGCAGGCCAGGTGTTCTGGGCAAGGTCCTGAATGATGGGGATGTCTTCCTCTTTGGCTTTTCTCAATAGGATCATAAAAACAGGATCATAAGGGTTCGCTGATGAATAAATAAGGTGTGGTGAAGGTGAATTCTACGAAGCCGTCTTTTACAACTACAAATTCTCCTACGCCATCAAACTCGAGGTTGCTGGCTTCGAAATAAGAAACGACTTCAATCTTAAACGTATGTCCTGCAGGTTTCCACACTTTAAACCCTGATTTTACGGCGTAGGCTTTGTCGGTCAGGGAAAACAGGACAATATTGATGTCTTCAATATAGTGGCTGAAATCACTGATCTCCTCATCGGCATTGATGATGTTTAGGGCCGGATATTTTTCATGGACGAGGTATTCCAGCACGACTTGCAGGTCATCGACATTGCCGCCGATGTGCTTTGTGTTTTCCTGGACAACGAGGTCCGGGCTGGCATTGACCACGATGTCTACTTTCAAGCCCAAAGAAATAACTTTCTCATAGGTGGAGGCACTGACAATCAGCATGGGGCTCCATTCCAGCAGTTGGCCCAGGTATTCTTCATTAAAAGCCCCCAGTTGGTGAATATACAGGGCTGGTTCTTGTTTTTCTCTAACGATATGGTGTGACGACATAGAGGGCTAATATAGTGAGTTATCCCTAATTTACCAGTTCATTGTTTTTTTAAGATGGCTGCTGAGTTCTGCGGCGATCTCCTGATGTTCTGAAACGGAGGGATGGCTGCCGCAGCCCTTGCTGTATCTTTTGCGGAATACATAAGTGTCTATGTTTTTATCCCCATTACGGATGGTGGTTTCATTGACCGAGGTGATGTACTTTGTGAGGGCCTCTTTAAGTTCGGGCTCGGCCATAGGGCTGGTCAGGAGCAGCAGCCTGGCCTTTGGATAGTGGCTGCGCAGTCTGCGGATGAATTGCAGGTAGGCCGATACGAATTGGGTGGAGTCCTGTATGCCGTCATTTTGCCCGAGGCATATGCTGACTACATCGGGCTGATAGTGTTTAAAATCCCATGCTATGGTATCTCTGGCCATGTTGACCTTCTCGTAAACCTGTGGCATGATGATCTTCTTCTGGCAGCAGCTGTGCATGAGGCCGATGCCGGACACGGCTGATAAATGCCATTGTGCATTTAGGCTACGCGCGGTAGTTGGCCCGTAAGCCATATAGGCGTTGTGCTGATCGTGCCATTGTCCCTGGCCACATTTGATCTCGCTTTCGTCGCTCGCTGCGCCGCAGGTGATGGAGTCGCCTATAAATTCCATCTTTCTTTTGGGCTTAGGATCTGGTTTCAGGAGTTCCGCGCAGCGGAAACCGATCACTTCGATGTACCCGTTCTCTGCTTCTGTGTTTTTGCAGATCAGGATGGTGTGTGTGCCTTTGGACAGGTTGGTGGCAAGCTCCACACTGTTTTCTTTCGCCTTAAGCTGGATGCGGCGGGGCGGCTGATCGTCAATTTTGATCTCCAGGTAATTGAGTATGCTGCCCCAAAGCATTTCATCATTGATGTCGATGCTACAGGAAGGGCCTTTGAATTTGATCTGGATATAGGCCCCGGACGACCAGAGTTTTGGCCGCTCAGGGTTGGAGAAATCTGCCCTGCCGGTAAACTGGATGAAGCTATGGCTGGCTTTGTAAAAGTTTTGCGGCGGATTGGCGGTACAAAGGCCGGTGTAAAAGGCGAGGATAAAAAAGCCGAAGATTGATTTCATGGTATATCAGACAAAAATGCGGTGACCGGATAGGTTTTCTCTGAACTCTTTAGGGGTACAGCCCTTTTTCTTTTTGAAGATCCGGTTGAAATTGGAGATGTTGTTGAAGCCACAGTTGTAGGCCACTTCTGCAATGGCCTCGGTGGTGTCTATGAGTTTGCGGGAGGCATGGCCAAGCCTGATTTCAGTCAGGCTATCAATAAAGCTGATGCCGGTGCGACTTTTGAAAAAGCGGCTGAAGGATACTTCTGTCATGCTGGCTATTTTGGCGGCTTCGGCAAGGGTCACATTCTTATCAAAGTTCAGGTTCAGGTACTCCATGACCTTCTCTACCCTGCGGCTGTTGTAAGAAAACTCCGCATTGCTGAAGGTAGAATCAGAAAGGCTGCGCATGTTTCTCGACGTGGAAAGATCGTGCAGGATCGACATGAGTTCGAGCACGGAGTCAAACCCATATTTCTTGTTGAGCTTAATAATCCTGGGCCCGACTTGCTGGATGGTTTCGCTGGAAAACAAAATGCCGCACTTGGCCTTCTCAAAGAGCTCCCGGATGACGCGAAGCTGGTTTCGGCGGAGGAACTTCTCGTCAAAGAGGTCTTTATGAAACTGTATGGTCACTTCATGGATTTCTTTGCCATCGAGTTTATGTGTTTCCCATACATGCGGAAGGTTGGGGCCGATCAATACCAGCTCTGCGTCGCCTATTTCTTCAATATGGTCGCCGACGACCCTCCTCGCCCCGCTTGCGTTGGAGATAAAGTTTAGTTCCATCTCCTCATGGTAATGCAGCGGGAAATCAAAATCCCGCTTTTTGCGCTCAAAGATCGTAAAACAGTCGCTGTTGGTCAGCGGGGTTATTTCTTTTATTATATTTGGATGCGTCATTATTAATAAATAATATCAATAAATAGGATAAAATAATATCACAACCAAATGTAGGATAAGTCAGGGTAATTTTCCAATAAAAAATTGCTGCTGAGGCTTGTGTGGGTTGTTTCAATACCGTAAAGGTGATTGGATGTGATAAAAATATTATGATCGGATAAAAAAGTATTATTCTTAATGTGCTAATGCCGCCTACTTTTGAAGAAACCAAATAGAATGCTTATGCTTAATAAACTATCTACTAATTTATTGGCAATACTTGTATGTATGTTTTCAATAACGACATGTTTTGCCCAGGACAGGAAACTTTCCGGAAAGGTTTTGGACGAAAATGGAACCCCGCTACCAGGGGTTTCAGTTGGCATAAAAAACACCAGGCTGGCCACCATGACCGGTGGGGACGGAAGCTTTTCGATCAATGCCCCGGCCAATAGTGCTACCCTTGTATTTACTTTTTTAGGAATGGAAGACCAGGAGCAGCAGATCGGCTCGGGAACCACGTTTAACATTACCTTAAGAAGCAAAAGCACCACACTCTCTGATGTGATCGTTGTCGGCTATGGAACGGTGAAAAAATCAGACCTGACCGGGGCAGTGACCCGTATAGGGCGGGAAGACCTCATTAAGGATGCGCCAACCAATGTGTTGCAGGCCTTGCAGGGTAAAATTGCCGGTGTAAACGTCACGCAAAACGACGGTGCGCCTGGTGCCGGATTAAGTATCCGCGTGCGGGGATCGAACTCCTTCCTGGGAGGTACCGAACCGCTTTATGTAATTGACGGCGTTCCGTTCAACAACAGCAGCAGCGGCTCGACACCTTTATCCATCGGGGACGATGAGAAACAGACGCTAAATGCGATGTCCTTTCTTAATCCCAATGATATAGAATCAATCGATATCCTTAAGGATGCCTCCGCTACAGCTATTTATGGGTCGCGTGGTGCCAACGGTGTGGTCATCATCACGACGAGAAAAGGCCGTGCCGGTAAGGATAAAATAGATGCTAACTTTACGGTAGGGCAGGCGGAAGTTTCCAGGCGGATGAATGTGCTTAACGCTTCAGAATATGCAGCCTATCAGAATCTGGCTTACGCCAATTCCAACAAATATACCGGGACGAACTACCGGCTTCCTTTCCCCGGAACTGATCTGCCGGATCCGCTTATTCCCGGGCAAACGTATTATGCGAAAGGTCCGGATGATTTTATCGGCGACAGCAACAACTGGCAGGACCGCATTTTTCGCAATGGCGTCTATCAGAATTATTCGGTCAATGTATCCGGTGGCTCGGCCGCGGGTCACCATAGCCTGACATTCAGTTACCTGGACCAGGAAGGAACCATATCCAATTCAGACTATAACCGCTATGCGCTTGGCCTGAACATGGGCAGGAACCTGAGCAAAACATTTAAGGTAGGGACCAGTACTTCGATAAGCAATACCCTGACCAATGGGGTAAAGACAGGTACGGACAAATCGGATGCGGCAAGTGCCGGTGTCATCCGCTCCGCACTGACCTTCCCTTCCACTTTATCAGACCCGATTGCCTACGATGGCGTGGGAGATGCATTCATTACCAATCCTTCTATTTATGTGAACGATGTATTGAACCGCGTCAAGGGATTGAATATCTTTTCATCAAACTATATGGAAGCGGTCTTCCTGAAAGACTTCAAGTTCAGGCAGAACCTCGGCTTTAGTTACGCTTCCAGTGCCAGGGACCAATACTACCCACGGAGCGTTTATGAAGGGTTTGCGGTAAGGGGCTGGGGCTTAAAAGCCGACAATATCTGGAACAGTGGGGTAGCGGAGAGCATCCTGACCTACGACAAAAAGATTGAAAAGCACAGCCTGAATGTCGTTGGTGGCGCTACTTACGAGCGCACCAACGGGCAATCAAAAAGAGCTGAAGCCAAGACCTTTCCAAATGATGCTCTGCTCAACGAAAACCTTGCGGCAGGAGAAGTTATCCTGCCAGTGATCACTTCCCGCTACCAGTCTACATTAATTTCCTTTTTAGGACGGGCCAACTACAGCTATGACGACCGTTACCTATTGACGTTCTCTTATCGCCAGGATGGCTCGAGCAAGTTTGGCAAGGACAACAAATGGGCGGGCTTTTCTTCAGCGGCCGTGGCCTGGAAGGTTTCCAGTGAAGAGTTTATGAAAAATGTCAGGGCTGTCAGCGATCTGAAGTTCAGGTTGAGCTATGGACAGACCGGAAATCAGGGTATCGGTTCGTATGCTTCCCTGGCCAAGCTAAGTGTGTACAATTATCCTTTTGGTGGTGCAGTGCAAACTGGTTTGGCCAATGATCTGTATGCAGGGCCAGCCAATGAGCGCCTGAAATGGGAAACGACCACTTCTTACAATCTCGGATTGGACCTTGGACTGTTTAAAAACCGTCTCACGATGGCGGTAGACTTGTATAAGAAAACGACAGACGACCTATTGCAGAACCTGATCATTCCTTCCTCATCGGGCTTTCAAACACAACTGGTCAATTCAGGCTCTGTTCAGAACAAAGGACTGGAAGTCAGCCTAGGCGGAAAGCTGGTTAAGAATAAAGATTTTGAGTGGAATACCAATTTCAATATTGCCTTCAACAGAAATAAGATCTTAAGCCTGAGCCCGAATGTAACGGAACAATATGGCCGGAATATCTCTACCGGTGATGCACCCTTTATCCAGACTGTGGGTAAACCAATCGGGGCATTGTATGGCTATGTGGAAGATGGATATTTTGACAATGAGGCCGAAGTGCGCAACGATCAGACCTACACAGGGCTGTCCAACGATATTATTTTAAGGGCAATCGGTGAGGTGAAGTATAAAAACCTCGATGGCGATCCGACCAGTATTTCGCAGACAGACCGGACCTTTATCGGGGATGTCAACCCGGATTATACTTTTGGCTTTACCAACAACTTTAAATACAAGCGCTTAGACCTGAGTATTTTTATCAATGGGGTGCAGGGCAACGACATCATCAACATGAATACACGTTTCAACGCCAACCTGGGTACCAATAAGAACATCACCCGGGAGATGTCGGACGGCGCCTGGGCAGAGGGCAACGACAACAGCAATGCTACCGGTCCAAAAATCATGCGCCAGTTTTTCAGGAACCTGTTGTTCAGCAGGAGGTTTATTGAAGACGGAAGTTTTGTGCGGGTTAAAAACATCACGGTCGGTTACGAATTGCCGCTGAAAAACAAGTTGATCTCTTTAATGAAGATTTCGGCAGGGGTGAACAACCTGTTTACTTTCACCAATTATTCCGGCTTTGATCCGGAGATCAACAGTTATGGCGACAACCCCGCACTGTTTGGTGTGGACCTGGGCGGTTATCCAAACTCAAGGACGTATAACCTTTCTTTACGTTGCAATTTTTAACCTTATTAAAAGTATACTATGAAAGCGATTTCAACATATTTTATAGCATTGATGTCCGGTCTCAGCCTGCTGACCATCGTCTCCTGCAAGAAAGCACTGGAAGAAACACCTTTTTCTTTTTATTCGCCGGAAAACTTCTATAAAAACGAGAGTGATGCAAAGGCGGCGATCAATGGGGTATACAGCGAATTGTATACCTACGATTTATACCTGCAGCCGTATTGGAACATGACCATTCTGGACGACGACCATGTGTCGGGCGCAGATTGGTTCCTGGGTACCACAGGCGCAGGCAATCCGCAGGCATATTTTGGTTGGGACAGGCCCTGGGTGGGCTGTTATGCCATCATTGGCCGTGCCAATACCGTGCTTGAAAATGTCGTCAATATTGAGGAGATTGATCCGGATATAAAAAAGAGGATCCTGGGAGAGGCTTATTTCCTGAGGGGATGGGCATATTTTCAATTGGTACAGTTATATGGCGGGGTACCGCTGCGGTTAAAATCGCTTTCGGCCGCCAATCCGGAAACCAATGTGCCCCGCGCTACCGTAAAAGAGAGCTACGACCAGGTGATCAGTGACCTTAAAGCTGCGGAAGAAAATTTATTCCCCCTGGGCCATGCCAAAGCCGGAGAGGCCGGGCGGGTCAATCAGGGCGTAGCCAAAGCTTTCCTGGCGAAAACATATTTGACCATGGCTTCAGGAGCGGCTACAGGTAATGTGACTGTTCGGGGAGGTACCGATAATGGCTATTATACCTATGCTAAAAATGTAGTGACCGGACATGCGGGAATAGATTCAAAGGCTTATTATACACTGGCCAGAGATAAGGCGGATGAAGTGATCAAAAGCGGCTTGTATACTTTGACAACCAGCTGGAAAGACCTCTGGAGCATTGCCGGCCGCAATTCTAAGGAACAGATGTGGCAATTACAGTCTTTGGCCGGAACTGCATTTGTCAATAACCTGGGGACTTACTTTTCTGCACGGTCTACATTTGGACAGGGCGCGGTATGGTCTACAAACAACCACTATAATGATTATGAAGATCCGGATAAAAGGGTGCTCGACGGGGTGACCCACAATTACACGACCTTGCAGGGTACGAATATCTTTTATCCTTTTGCGCAGTCGGCTCTGTATAAAGTGGTCAATGGCGTGACGTACAACAATACCAACAGTACAACAGCAGAGCGGGCTTATGTGATTAAGTACAGCGGGGTTTCAGACCCTACGGTGGCCAATAGCGATGCCTTTTATCCATTGCTGCGCTATTCAGAAGTTTTCCTGATGTATGCGGAAGCAGAAAATGAAGTCAATGGCCCGACTACCCTGGCTTACGATGCACTGAGGGCGGTACGGGGTCGTGCCAATGCTTCCGAAGCGCCTTCGGGGATGAATGCGGAACAGTTCCGCAGCTTCGTCCTCGCTGAGCGTGCCAGGGAGTTTACCCTGGAAGGCATCAGAAGGTTCGACCTAATGCGCTGGGGAATCTATCTGCAGGTGATGAACAAGATCAGCACCGGACAGAATAACATTTCTAAAGTAAGGTCGCTCAGAAATCTGTTGCTGCCTTTGCCGCTCAATGAATTAAATTCCAATACTGCTATTACTGGAAATAACCCAGGCTGGTAATGATTAATAAATAATAGTATCATGATGAAAAGAAATAGGTTATCGATAAGCATTTTTGCAACGATTGCGGCAATGCTTTTTCTTTTGAGCGCATGCAAAAAAGACAGTTCAGAAAGTACAGCTCCACCGACACTGACCGAAGTGACGAATTTGACGGCCAGGACGGCACCTTTGAGTTCCATTGGTTATGGAGAGTGGATTTTAATTAACGGAACCAATCTGGGGACTACCTATAGCGTAGACTTCAACGGTACGCCGGCTGCCGATTCATTGGTTTATGCCAATGAGAACAGCATCACCGTCAAAATCCCGGCACTTCTAAAAGATCCGGTGAATAACCCGATCACAGTGACAACAAAATACGGTTCGGCGACACTGAACTTTAAGATCATGCAACCCCCACCACTGATCTCGAGTATAGATCCGCCGGCAGGTGCTCCAAATGATGTGATCACGATCGTTGGAAATTATTTTAAAGGGGTCACGGATGTCAAATTTGAAAGCACTTCCGCGACGATCGTTTCAAGCACGCAGACCGAGATCAAAGTCAGGGTTCCGGCAAGTGTTAATTATGGATATATTTATGTAACAACCCCTGTAGGGACGGTAAAATCTGCCAAATACTTTGGCCTGAAAGCAGTGATCTTTGACGATGCTATGGGTACAAACTGGAGCAACACTTCTTACAGCAGTACCTGGGATATGGACCAGTCGGTCATCGTAAGACGCGGCACCAAGGCCATCGGACATAAATTCTCTGTAGGTTTTGGGGCGGCAAGGTTCAGATCGGTGCCTGATTTTAACCTGACCGGATACACTGCATTAAAGATCTCCATTTATGGCGGAGCAGGTACGGCAGGTAAAAAAGTAAGGATTACCATTGTCTCAGGCAAGACGTACGACATCGTCCTCACCGAAGGAAAATGGACAGATTATGAAGTACCTTTGATCAACCTGGGCAGTCCGGCTTCGATTGGTTATATTACTTTCCAGGAGTTTAGTGGCTTCGCCGGACAGATATACATTGATGACGTAGGTTTAATATAGAAAAATATGCTGAACAGATCAGGGCACTTCAAATCCGTTGTTCTTTCTTGTATCGTTTTGATTGCTGTGGGCACAGTGCAGTATAGCTGTGCTCAACAGTTAATTGATCCAAAGGCAACAATGGAGACACAGGCCTTGTATAAAAATCTGCATGAATTGAGCAAGAAGCATACTTTGTTTGGTCATCAGGACGACCTGGCATATGGGGTAAACTGGCGGTATGATGCAGGCCGGAGCGACATCAAAGACGTGGTGGGTGACTATCCTGCGGTGCATGGATGGGACCTCGCTGGTTTGGAAAAGGAATCCACGAAAAATATTGACGGCATCCCATTCTCTAAAATGAAAACCTTCATAGAGGAAGGTTATGAAAGGGGTGCCGTAATTACTTTAAGCTGGCATTTTGATAACCCGCTGATAGGTGGTTCAAGTTGGGATGCGGCACCGGGAACGGTGACCTCCATCTTACCAGGCGGGGAGAAGCATGATCTCTATAAGGTCTGGTTAGATAGGGCGGCTGCATTCATGTTAGACTTAAAAGGGAAAAAGGGAGAGCCCATTCCTATGCTCTTCCGTCCTTTTCATGAATTGAACGGCAACTGGTTTTGGTGGGGAAGGAAGTGGTGTACCCCTGAAGAGTATATCCGGATCTGGCGGTTTACGGTTAATTATCTGGTGAAGGAAAAGCAGCTGCACAACCTGATTTTCGTGTACAATACGAATAGCTTCTCTTCAGAAGCAGAATTCATGGAAAGGTACCCCGGTGATGATGTGGTCGATATGCTGAGTTTTGATAAGTATCAGTACAAAGAAGATAAAGACAAGTTCATTTCCTCTACAAGAAAAGAACTGGAGATCCTCACCCGCCTTTCTGAAAAGAAGAAGAAGCTGTCGGCTTTCTCTGAGACAGGCTATGAAGGCGTCCCTGATCCGAAATGGTGGACGGGAACGTTGTGGCCGATCATTGAGGGTTTCCCGATCTCTTATGTGCTGGTCTGGCGCAATGCCGGATATGTAGAATCTATGAAAAAAATGCATTATTACGCACCTTATGATAGGCATCCTTCCGCACCGGATTTTAAGCTCTTTTATAAAAAACGCACAGTCTTATTTGAAAAAGGACTGAAGCAGAAAAATATTTATCAACTCCATTCTAAATGAAACTACAGCTCATCGACATTTTAATTCTTGTTTCCTACCTGATCACGATGGTGCTCATCGGTGTTTATATGCGAAAGAAGGCCAGGCTGAATAAGGAGAGTTATTTACTGGGCGGCAAAAAGATGCCCTGGTATATGCTGGGCCTCAGTGATGCCAGTGACATGTTTGACATCAGCGGCACGATGTGGATGGTGGCACTTTGTTTTGTCTACGGCTTTAAGAGCATCTGGATCCCATGGTTGTGGCCTGTTTTCAACCAGGTCTTTATGATGATGTTCTTGTCCAAATGGCTTCGGCGATCAAATGCCAATACAGGGGCCGAATGGCTCCAAACCCGTTTTGGATTAAAGGGTAAAGGGGTGACCGGCTCACATATTATTGTCATCGCCTTCGCATTGATCAGCTGCCTGGGCTTTTTGGCTTATGGCTTTGTCGGCCTGGGCAAGTTCATGCAGGTCTTTATCCCCTGGGAAGTGGTGAAGGATTATGTGCCCTTTGATATTGCCGATAAGTATGTCCCACACTTTTATGGGATTGTTTTTACCTTATTTGCGATGTTCTATTCCATTCTTGGGGGCTTGCACAGTATCGTGTTGGGTGATGCGATCAAGTATTCAATCATGACGCTGGCTTGTATCGCCATAGGTGTGATTGCGGTGCAGCATCTGGGCACGCAGAAGTTGAATGTCCCGGCGGGTTGGGACAATCCTTTCTTTGGCTGGAATCTCGATCTTGACTGGACGGGCATCGCTGCCGATGCCAACAAGAAAATAGCGGACGATGGGTATAGCCTCTTCGGTTTGTTTTTCATGATGATGTTGCTCAAAGGTGTCTTTGCTTCATTGGCCGGCCCTGCGCCCAATTATGATATGCAAAAGATCTTGAGTACCCGTAGCCCGAAGGAAGCGAGTAAAATGACTGGTTTTGTGAGTATCATTCTATTGCCGATCCGGTATTCAATGATTACTGGCCTGACCGTTCTGGCGCTGCTGTATTACAACCAATTGTATTTAAAAGGGCCGGATGGGGTCACCGATTTTGAGCGGATCTTGCCTGCGGCAATCAATAACTTTTTGCCTGTTGGCGTATTGGGCCTGGTGCTTACGGGTTTGCTCGGGGCATTCATGGGGACTTTCAGCGGAACGCTCAATGCGGCGCAGGCCTACATCGTGAATGATATTTACCTCAAATACGTCAATAAAGAAGCCAGTAATAAAAAGGTGATGACCATGAATTACCTGGTTGGGATTGTGGTGGTCATCGTGGGTGTCTTTTTTGGGTTTATGGCACACAATGTAAATGATATCCTTCAGTGGATTGTAGGCGGGCTCTATGGAGGCTATGTGGCCGCAAATTGTTTAAAATGGTACTGGTGGCGTTTTAATGCCAATGGGTTTTTCTGGGGGATGACGGTAGGAGTGGTGGCGGCTTTGCTGATGCCATATCTTACGACCGGCCTGCCCCTGTATTGGTGGCCCTTGCTATTTGTATTGTCACTTATAGGTTGTTTAGTGGGCACTTACGCCGCTTCCCCAACGGATATAAACGTATTGAAATCGTTTTATAAGAATGTCAGGCCCTGGGGTTTTTGGTCTCCGGTCCATGCCCTGGTTGTGCAGGAGGATCCCGCCTTTATCGGAAACAGGGGCTTCAAGCTGGATATGTTTAATGTGGCGTTGGGTATTATCGCCCAGCTTTGTCTGACCATTTTTCCGATGTACCTCATATTGGGCATGTATCAGCCCCTTGGGGTTACCGTCGCTATCCTGGCAGTGATCATTTTTGTTTTGAAGAGAACCTGGTGGAACAGATTAGAAGATTAGAAAATATAGTAGAATGAATAATAATTTTGAACAACGCATAGCCAAACTGGCGTCGGAGCAGGAAGTGCTGCTAAAGCTGCGCAATGAGGAGGTTCAGACAGATAATGGGCTCTTCTCCAGGTGTGAAAGGCCTGTCCTGACCGCCGCGCACGTGCCAGTAAACTGGAGGTATGATCTTGATCCGGATACAAACCCGTTTTTAATAGAGCGGTTTGGGATCAATGCGGTTTTCAATGCCGGGGCCATCAAGTGGCGGGACAAATATATTTTGGTTGCGCGTGTAGAGGGCCTGGACAGGAAGTCCTTTTTCGCGGTTGCTGAAAGTCCGAATGGTATAGACAACTTTCGTTTTTGGCCCTATCCCGTGGTTGTTCCTGAAACGGAAAACCCGGATACCAACATATATGATATGCGCCTGGTTGCCCATGAAGATGGATGGATTTATGGCTTGTTTTGTACGGAAAGAAAAGACCCTAATGCTCCGGAAGGCGATCAATCGGCAGCTATAGCCCAGTGTGGGATTGTCAGGACGAAAGACCTCCTCAACTGGGACCGACTGGATGATCTGAAAACCCCTTCTCCGCAGCAGCGAAATGTGGTCTTGCACCCTGAATTTGTAAAAGGTGCTTATGCCTTTTATACCCGCCCGCAAGATGGGTTTGTAGAGGCAGGAAAGGGTGGTGGAATCGGTTTTGGTCTTTCAAAGGCCATTGAAAAGGCAGAGATTACAGAAGAGATCGTAATCGACAGAAAGGTATATCACACGGTTTATGAATCAAAAAATGGATTAGGACCGGCACCGATCAGGACAGCCGACGGCTGGTTACACCTGGCTCATGGTGTTCGAAATACAGCCGCGGGGCTACGGTATGTACTGTATATGTTTATGACCGCACTGGATGATCTTACCCGGGTAATACACAAGCCTGCGGGTTACTTTTTGGCGCCTGAAAATGAAGAGCGAATCGGCGACGTGTCAAATGTGGTGTTTAGCAACGGCTGGATTGCAGATGATGATGGAACGGTGTATATTTATTATGCCTCTTCAGATACACGTACGCATGTTGCTGTAAGCAGCATTGCACAACTGCTTGACTATGTAAAGCACAATCCTGAAGATGGGTTAAGGTCCGCGGCTTCGGTGGAAACTATTGTTGCTATAATTGACAGGAATAAGCACGTGAGCAATGGCCAGATAGCGATGGCGATCAAAAGTTAGTGAAACGATGAAAGATCAGGTGCTTGGTATGTATAAGGAGGAAGTGAGCCAGGAATTGCATATGCTATTGGATTGGTGGAGTACGTATGCGGTTGATCAGGAATATGGCGGGTTTTGGGGTACGGTGCGGGAGGACAACTGTCCGGAAAAGAATGCGGCCAAAGGATTGGTGCTTAATGCACGGATTTTATGGACCTTTTCCTCTGCCCATATGTTGACCGGAAACTCTGCTTATTTGACGATGGCTTCCAGAGCATTTGATTACCTGGCCGCGCACTTTTGGGACGATGAAAATGCTGGGTTTTACTGGTCTGTGGACGATCAGGGTAACATGCTGGATGGTAAAAAGCAAATCTACGGGCAGGCTTTCGCGATATACGGATTGGCCGAATATTACAAGGCTACTGACGATGAACAGGCACTTACACTGGCGAAAAAAACATTCCACCTAATTGAGAAATTCAGTTATGATCGCGAATATCTGGGCTATGTAGATGCCTTTACACAAACCTGGCAGTCGGGTGAGGATCTTCGGCTTAGTGAAAAAGACCTGAATGAGAAAAAGTTAATGAATACCCACCTGCATGTGATTGAGGCCTATGCCAATCTTTATGCCGTCTGGAAGGACGAAACACTTAAAGAGCGAATCAAAGAACTTCTTTGGGTATTTGATAAACACATAATTGATTCTGACATCTATCACCTCAAGCTATATTTTACAGAAGACTGGAAATCGCGGTCAGGGATCTTGTCGTTTGGGCACGATATTGAAGCTGCCTGGTTGCTGCTTGAGGCTGCTGAACAGATCGGCGACGCTGAAGAAATCAGCAGATATAAAGGTCTTGCCGTAAAAATCAGTCAGGCGGTATTGAAAGGTCTTGGAGAAGATGGGGGATTGTATTACGAATATGATGCGGATACCGCACATTGGAATAGGGAAAAGCACTGGTGGCCGCAAGCAGAAGCGATGGTAGGTTTTTATAACGCCTATCAGCTCAACGATGATCCGAAATACCTGGAATATTCCTTAAATACCTGGTCATTTATCAAACAGTACATCATTGATCATGAGGGCGGCGAATGGCATTGGGGGATCGATACGAATGGTCATTTGATGCAGGAAGGTAAGGCCAGCTTCTGGAAATGCCCTTACCACAACGCAAGGGCCTGTATGGAGATCATGAAAAGGATTAAGGTTTAGCGACTTTATTGCTGGTGTTTTTAGGCCGTATCATATCCTTCACCGGCTCGGCACTTTCCTTCGGAATGTATTTCTTAAGGCCTTGTTTTATCTGTTGAAGCTCTTTTTTGCCAGCTAGGTTTGTCCATTCATTGCGGTCGCCTGAATGATCATACAATTCTTCCGTACCATCTTCATATTGAATATACCGCCAGCGCTCGGTCCGGATGGCATGGTTGCCTTTCATATAGGTCATCAGTGCCGGTGGAAAGTCAGCTTTTGGGTTTTTGAAGAGGGGCATTAAGGATAGTCCGTCCAGGTCATTTTTTTTCTGGAGCCTGCATAAGTCGATCAATGTCGGGTACACGGAGGTCAGGTCTACCGGTTTGTCGATCGTCGTTCCAGCGGCAATTTGCCCCGGCGCTACCCATATAAATGGAATATGTGTGGTCTTTTCCCATAGGGCGAATTTCTCAAGGTGTTGCTTTTCACCGAGGTGATATCCATGATCACTCAGGAGTACGATGATGGTTTTGTTTTGATAAGGACTTTTTTCCAGGGCGTCGAGTACCCGTCCGATTTGCTGATCGGCAAAGGTGGCCGCTGCCTGATAGCCCGTTACCATGGTCTGCCAGGTCTTTGGGTCTTCGGTCATTGCTTTTTCTATGCCTTGCCAGAACCATTTGTTTTCTTCCATCAGTTTAGTAGCGCCGGATGGCAGGTCATTCCAGTCATCTTTTTTGACAGCAGGCATGACCGGACCAGCAGTCTTTTGATATTGCGCTATATTTTCCGCTGGTGAGAAGAAAGGCATATGCGGTCTGAAAATACCAATGCTGAGAAAAAAAGGCCGGTCATGGGTTTTGGATAAAAAGCTTTCTGCATAGCTGGCCGTTTTATAATCTACGGCATCCTGGGCTTTTAAGGGCCATGCACCCCAGTCAGAATTTTTAGTGCCCCACCACTCCAGTCCATTGAGTTTTTTGGTCGGCATAGGTGCATCCGGATAGATGTCGGGCATGGGTTGAAAATCATCAAAAGAAGCGTTGTCGTGAAAGGCACCGTCCCAGTGGTGGTGAAAGATCTTGCCCGCACCGGCCGAATAGTAGCCATTTTTCATGAAATATTGTTGTATGGTTTCGGCCTTTGGCAAAGCGGCCCGCCAATCTGATTTGTTGCCATATATGCCTGTTTTATGCGGACGGGTGCCGGTCAAAAATGAAGCTCTTGATGGATTGCAGGAAGGGGAAGAGGCATATGCACGGCTAAAGAATACACCTCTTTTAGCCAGCTTTTCGAGGTTAGGTGTGCGTATAGGGTTTGCAGGATCGAAAAGGGAAATCCAGTCGTTCATATCGTCAATAGTGATAAACAATACATTGGGACGGCTGTTGGAATGCGCTATTGATTGTGTAGGTGTCTGCCGGGCATAACCTATGCTCAAATGGACAGCAAGAAAAAGAAATAATAGAATTCGCCTGGTCATATGTGGTTATATTGTACATGGCAAAGGTATGTAAATTAGCTAATTATGCAACCTCTGGAAGGGCAAATCGGCAATAAATTATGTATTACATATAACTTTTATATATTTGTTTTGCCAAATGTAAACTCTAATGAAAACAAGACTATCTTTCAAAAACAACAGCTTCTCCTGGATGCTCATTATAGTTTCCTGCTTGTTGGCCAACTGTAAAGCCGTGCAGCCAAAGACATCTTCGCCATCCACCGGCAGTGCGCTAAAGCCATTTATCAAACATATACGTGTATTTCCATTCGCAAAGGGAAACAAACCCAATTATAGGATTCCATCTATTGTTAAGGCAGCCAATGGGGATATCCTGATCTTTGCTGAAAAGCGAAGAAAAAGTATCGCCGATGTAGGTTATACGGATATCGTTATGACGCGGAGTACCGATAAAGGTACTACCTGGGGTCAGGAGGTTTTGTTGTATGGGGGCAACAATGAATCCCACGCCGATCCAACCACATTGGTAGACCATAAGGCAGGGAAAATTTATCTGTTCTTTCTGAGAGATAAGAAGCAGTTTTATATGATGTCTACCACCGATAACGGTGTCAACTGGACTCCACCAAAGTCCATACATCAGCAGGTGGTAAAGCCAGCATGGGACCGCCTGAAAGGCTCTGTCAATATCGTCAGTTCCCCACCCGATTCAGTCAGCAAAGCGGAAGACTGGAAAAGAAACTGGCTGCAGAGCTATGGGATTGGTCCTGGAAATGCGGGTATCCGCCTTTCAAAAGGATCAAAATCTGGACGGTTGCTGGTACCCGCCCGACATCGGGAAGCAAATGCCAGAGGCACGGTAGTGACCACTACTCATATCTTTTACAGTGACGATGGGGGTAATAACTGGGCAATTGGCCCAAACTGCATTTCTGAAAGGGGTGGTGAAGCCCAGCTTATCGAACTGGCCAATGGCGATGTGATGGTCAATTGTCGTAATGGCGACACATCTGACAGCACCAATATCAAACGCAAGATCAATATAAGCAAAGACGGCGGTCAGACCTGGGGGAAGGATTATCTGGATCCAAATCTTGAAGAGACTTCATGTGAAGCATCCATCGAACGGTATTCATTAGCTGAAAGCACGGGCAAAAACCGGCTGCTCTTTTCAAACCCTAAGAACAGCATCAGGACTTCCAAACATCCTTATGGCCGGGTAAATATGTCTGTCCGCCTCAGTTATGATGAGGGCACCAGTTGGCCAATAAGCAAAACGGTTTATCCGTATACATCTTCCTATTCCGGCCTGGTCATCCTTAGTGACAATACCATTGGCCTGGTATACGAACGTGGAAAGGATCCTGCCACTGTTCATTATTGGGATGAACTTTGGTTTGCGCGGTTTAATCTCGAATGGCTGACCGATGGTGCGGATCATACACCCAAAAGAAAGTAAATAAAAGAGAGGCCAGCTTTTTATGTAAAACCGGCCTCTCTTTTATGGGGTTGAATTTTTAGAATCCTAAGCCAAGAGTGAAGGCTCTTGCAGATGTTGTTACAGTGCCCAGAGCGGTTGCCGTTCCGTTAGTCAGATTCACGGTATATATTTTTTGCGTGGTCCCTACGGTAAACAGACCGTAAGCGATACCAGAAGTTGAACCTATATCGAATCCATTTGCAGATTCTATATTAATACCCAGCGGACCCACATCAACCAGGGTACCGGCGTTTGGTGGATCTTGCTTATAAAGCCTATCACCTAGTGGGTCTATGTTGTATAAAACTGTGGTTGCAGCCCCTGTGAAGTTATTGGTATAGGCAGAAGCCGAAACCCCCACTGTTGTCAGTGATAGATTGGTATCCATAACACCAACACCGTCTACTGGATTTATTCGCAGGTTTTGTCCGGTGTTACTGACTATTCTAATCCGGTCACCAACAGGATTAAAGTCAAACCCAAAGTTCGTGCCGGAGAGCAAGGGGCTCAATGGCGTAGCAGATACAACAGCCGCTACACCGGATGATGCATTGAGCGTATAGATTCTGCTGGTGCTGCCAACGGCATAAATTTGTCCGTTAAGCGGTCGCATATCGATGCCTAAAATAGTCTCACCTGTCTGAATGCCAGTGATGGTTTTGGTGACCACGGTCGGATTGGCCGACATAGGATTAAAAATAAGAAACTCGTTATTTGCTGAGATGGCATAAGCGACGGGTTCGGTAGGAATGGCCAGGCCAGTGATCTGCTGACTGAAATTGCCGATCTTAGATGCTTTGCCGGAAGCCAGATCAATGCTGTAGAGCCCGGATGTTCCTGAAACGGAAAGTGCGGCGAGCGCAGCATTGCCTTCAGGATTGATGTCGAAGCCGCTGGCTTCTTCCACATTATAGCCCAGGCTACCTATTTCCACCAATTTACCTTCGTTAGGTGGATCTTGGCGGTGCAATTTATCATTGGTCACATCTATATCGAACAGGACAGTTGTGCTCGTTCCAGCTCTGTTTTGAGTATAAGCTGCTGCGGTCACCCTTGCATTGCTCACCCCGGTTAGCGGGGTGTCTTCTCCGGCCAGGGCACCTGTTTCCGGATGTAAACGAAGATTTTGGCCATTAGATGTCACAAGTCTGATCCGGTCTACAGCAGGATTGAAGTCAAAGCCTACCGCAGTTCCACTAACAGCAGGAGCAAAAGCTGTTGTTGAAACCGCACGTGAAGCCCCTGTTTTAGGATCAATAATATATAGGCGACTTCCGCTGCTTACTCCATAAAGCTGGCCCGTCGCCGGACGGAAATCTATACCAAGGATAGACTCTCCGGATTGGAGGCCTGAAATACTAACCTGAGAGGTCACAGTAGAGGGGCTTTTTGCATTGATGAGGAGTAGTTTGCTGTCGGACGTCAAGGCATAGAAATTTACGTCAGGGCCCGGTATTAATGTTTCCTGCTGCTCATCGTCAGTTCGGTCTTTTTTACAGGAAGAGAAAGTAAATACAATAGATAGTACGCATAGCAAGGCTATGAATGGATGTTTTGTTTTAAGCATTTTAATAGATTTATTTAAAGAAATGGATTGTTTTTAAAGACTAAAAAACCGGCCCCTGTGGAGGCTGTTTGGCTACATTGCCATACGGCAGGGGAAGATGAATGTATTTGGTCAAACAGTTCAATTCTCTTGCTGGCAGAAAATGGAGTACAGAGGAATAGTTGATGACAAGCTCATTAAGTTTCATCTTTTCTTTAGTTTCCTCTTTTTCTTCAAGCGACTCTGCCTTTTCTGTCTTTTTTATTTCTTCTATGCAGTCCTTACCGATCAGGCAAGAACCCATAACGGCTTTAGTGCCGATAAACAGCAATAAGCAGCAGGAGAAGAAAAACAGAAAGGAAAATTTCCTCATAGGGCAGTGTGAAAATTTAATAATCATACCTACGTATCGAAGAGGAAAAAAGTTTTGGAGCATGAAGATATTTTAACCTGACATCCCGATTATATCTTCAACATTGATCTGTCTCAAAAAGTAATCATCATGTGATACAACGAGAAGAGTACCCTGATATTCGTTGATCGCATCCGTTAAGATCTCTAAATTCTGAATGTCCAGGTTATTTGTTGGCTCATCCAAAATAATGAGATCGGGCGCCTGGTTCCGTATGGTTAGTGAACACAGTATCAATCGCATTTTCTCTCCACCGCTTAGCACAGCACAGGGCTTGCCCCAATCTTCTTTACTGAATAAAAACCGGCTCAGGCGAATCTTGATTTCATGTTCCTGCAGGACGCCCGAATTAAAACGCTGGGCCTGCTCGTAAATGCTGAGGGTATTGTCGATCAATGTATAATCCTGGTCAATATAAATGGAATTGATATCTGCCCTTTGAATACTTCCTGACTGAGGTTCCAGCTGGCCCAGAACTAGCTTGATCAATGTGGTTTTGCCTGAGCCATTTAGTCCTTTGACAGCGATACGGTCGCCACTGGCAATCTGAAAGTATAGTCCCGATTGCCACAGCAGTTGCTCGTCATATCCAAAATTAACATCCTTTGCTGCAATCAATATTTTTCCTTTATGAAGGTTTGAATGGTCAAAGTCTATTTTCATTTTGTCTGTATCTGGAATCGATGAACGCAGTCGGGTCAAGTCCTGAGCGATGGAACCTACTTTTTCAGCGTGAACACCTTTCATACGAGAGGTGCTGTTTTCCGCATTATTTCTCAGGGTATTCATGGAAATAGTAGGCAGTCCGGCTTTTTCCTGTTTCTTTTTTCCGCGGGCATCCAGTTTTTGTTGCCTGGCCGCAGCATCCCTTTCTACTTCTTTCGCTTTGCGAAGTGCTTTTTCTTTGCTCTTGAGGTCGTGATTTAATGCCTCGGCCTCTATTTGTTTTTGTGCGGCGTAAAAGTCATAGTTGCCTCCATAAATAGTGATGCCCCGACTGCTGAGTTCATATACCTGGTTTAGGAGGTTGAGTAGAGTCCGGTCATGGCTGACCACCAGCAACGTATTCTTAGTGGATTTAATATAGTTGTAGAGCATGTCCCGGCTATAAGTATCCAAATGATTGGTGGGCTCATCGAGGAGGACAACTTGGGGACGGTGAATCAGGATTCCTGCAAGAAAGACCCTTGTTTTTTGTCCGCCGCTAAGCGTTCCCATTTTCTGGTTTAGGTCCAGGGTATCTAGTTGCCAGTGTCTGAGCGCTTCCTGACAGCGTTCTTCTACCGTCCAGTCGTCATCGAGCAAGGTCATGTTTTCATCCGTTACCTTGCCGTCGAGAATTTCTTTAAGGGCGTTAAGTTTATGCTCAACCTGAAGCGCATTGGCAATGCTGGATTCATTAAACTGTCCAAAAAGCTGCGGGACATAATAGGGCTTAGACTCTGTCTTAACCAGTCCGGCTGAGGGCAATAGATTTCCCGACAGGAGTTTTAAAAGCGTAGATTTTCCTGCGCCATTATTGCCTATCAATGCAATTTTATCGTGTTTGTTGATGATGAGATTGAGGTCCGAAAACAGGATATCCCTGTTCGGATGTATATAATTAAGATCTTGAAGAATAAGCATGATTTCTTTCTTTAGAACGTGAGTAAAATGCACCGGCCTGTTGAGCCGGGGCGTCTATTTGTCTGAAAAGAAAGAAATCTTACATGTTATACTATTTTGTGATTAGAATGCAAAAGTAAGAAAAAAAGAATAATTAATTAGTTTTGGACGATGTTCCCATCGGAATCTATAACTGTTGGAGTTGAAAACATAAGACTTGTAATCGGTGCTTTCCATTGCCTTACACCCGTACTTTCAGAAAGTGCATAAAATCCATTTGTGCCTCCGCCACCTACGAATGCGAATCCACCGGCGACGGTGATGCCTGCACTGTTAGGTAGAATTTCGTTTTCCCACACTTTCTCTCCATTTTGAGCATTGATAGCGTACACAAAGTTGCCTGCCGAGACGATTACTTTGTTATTATTTGCTACTGGATCGGCGGAGACCCCGACGTTATCAAGTGCTGCCCAAGCTAAGCTTCCTGTTAGTTGGTTGACAGCGTATAGTGCACCTTTGTTATCTACAGATACATTAAATCCACCGCCAATATATACCAGGCCATTGTAAAGGTGTGGACTTGAATATTCTAATGATGGACCACCACCATAATACCTCCATTTTAGTGTTCCATTGCTGATATTAATCGCATACAAGTAGCCGTCTCTGCTACCAACAAACAATACATCGTTATGTATAGCTGGGTTTGACTGGTTAATCATAGCTCCGGTTTTATATCTCCAAACGAGAGCACCAGTTGCTGCATTTAATGCATATACGTAACTGTCTGAACTACCGAAGTAGACTATGCCATTCAGGACTATAGGTTTTGTACTGACGTTTTCTCCAGTTGCATATTTCCAGATAAACTGACCTGTATTTGCATTTAGCGCATAAAAGTTGTCATCATTGCTTCCAAAATATATGATTCCATCTGCAATCGCAGGACCGGATCCGATACCCGAATTATCTGTATAATACATCCACTTTACTTCACCGTTTGAAGCATCAAAAGCGTACATATTCCCGTCAGTTCCACCTGTGTAGACTTTGCTTTCATGTATAAGTGGCATAGAATAAGCAAAACCCCTAGAGTTGGAGTACTTCCAAATTTCGGTGCCATTTAATGCATTTAACGCGTAGAAGCCTGCCAAACCGCCAACATACACCATATTTTTAAGTGCAGGGGCCGTGGAAGAAGAACTGCTGTTACAGATATAAGTCGTCTCCGAAATCTCATTTGCATCCAAAATACCGTTTCTATTCAGGTCGGCACCTGTATTGAAGCTATATCCTCCGGTAGTACAGTTAGACCCTGCCGCTTCAGCCTTCACTGAAATTAGATAGCTCACACTTCCGGAGCCATTGCAGATATAATTTGAATTTTGTATCTCTGATTGTTCGAGTATACCGTTTTTGTTTACATCTAATCCACTGTTCACTTTATATCCGCCATTCGGGCAATTTGCTCCGGCAGGTTCAGCGACCATTGAAACCAAAGAATTGATGCCATTGCTGCCATCGTTTCCGTTGCTGCCATTGTTGCCATCGTTGCCGGCCCTGCCGTTGCATACAAACTGTGAATTTGTGATTTCGGAAGTTTCCAAGGTGCCGTTTCCATTCACATCAATTCCTGTATTCAACCTGAAACCCCCTGTTGGACAATTGCTTCCGGAAGGTTCTGCCATCAATGAGGTCAATGCGCTTTTACCATTGCAGATATAAGTTGTGCTTTGTGTCTCCGCAATATCCAGAGTACCATTTTTATTTACGTCAATTCCACTATTTACTTTATAACCACCATTCGGGCAATTTGGCCCTGCTGGTTCTGCAACTAAGGAAAGTAAAGAATTGTTGCCCGTCATCCCGTTGCATACGTATTGTGAATTGGCGATCTCAGAGGGATCTAACACTCCATTTTTATTGGCATCAATTCCTGTATTTAGAATATAACCTCCGGTAGGGCAGTTTGGACCTGCGGTCTGCGGTACCAAAGAAACAAGGGAATTGTTACCATTGACTCCATCTGCTCCATTGCAAATGTATTTGGTACTTTGAATTTCATCTGCGTCTAATACATTATTTTTATTTTGGTCTATTCCGGAGACAACTTTGTATCCTCCTGTGGAACAATTCGCACTCGGTGTTTCAAGGACCAAATCAATTAATGAGTTTTTTCCTTCCGGGCCTTCTTTAGCGCAGCCAACGAATAAAAAAAGAACAAGGATCAGTGCGGAGTAAATGTGTTTTTGCATTACTTGGAAATCGAGCTTTAATTTAAAATTCGATAAAGATAAAAAAATTTATCTAAGCCGTATATTCTTCATAAGAAAGTATTTAAGTTAATAAAAAGTTATTATACAAATACTGGTGATATTTATTGCGCTAATTTCTTTTTAACCATTCCAGCGCAGCGTTGACCTTTAGGTCTTGTGTCAGGTTCTCAAAATTATCGCCATCAACAATTTTGATATCGGGCGAAACGTTCTCTGTATAAATATTTCCATTGCGGTCAGCCAGGAATGCAGAAGAGAGTGCCAGATAATAACCCTTTCCAAGATCGAATTCAGAATTTATAGTACTGAGGCCATAGGTATCCTCCCCCAGAAAAATGGTGTTTTTTCTCCCTTTGAAGGCCACGGCCATAATTTCGCCTGCACTTGCAGTCAGCTGACTGATTAATACTGCTATTCTAATCTGCTCGTTTGGCTTGCATCTCGTTTCCACGGAGGCGACTGCCCGGTCTCCCTGATAGTATTTTCCGTTTTTCACCTTCCAGGGAGTCTGCAAAGCCCCGTCTATGCTGCTATTGTAGCCCAGGGTTTTGCTGCCGTAAAGTTGGCTTAAGGCCGCCAGTGGATAGATACTCCCACCTTCATGGAGTCTAAGATCAATGACAATTCCTTTAAGGCCTACGAGCTTAAGTGCGCAGAGACTGTCCTGTAGTCGCTGTAATGTTTGAGCATCATTTTTACTTCCCGGAGGGATAAGAATATACCCATATCCCTTCTCCAGTGTGGATATTCTAATCCCGATTTTTCCATTTTTGAATGGATTAGTCAGTGCAGGCCTAATATTTAATGGGCCTATGGGACCTTGTACAACTCTCCGGCCTTTGAAAAGTAGTGTGGCATGTTTGTCTCCGAGTTCCTGAAAGATAATTTTGACCCGCTGCTCAAATTCAGTTTCAGAAATTTGACTGCTGTCATCCGGCGCTACTTTTTGCTGTAATGCCAACCAGTCTACCCGGGTCCTGTATAGAGAATGTAGTTTCGCTTTGTCAATAATCTGATCCAATACCTGATGCCGATTTAATTCGCCACCCATATTTTGCTGTGCAAAAGAAAAAAAAGGTGCGATGACAATCCATGTGATCATGAATATATAAATGATCTTTCTTTGGTGTCTCATCTGGCTATTCATACACGATCCTTGCAGAGTCATATCTCCTGTCATAATGAAATACGTCATAAATTAAGCGGGCGAGCATGATCTTGATCTCTAAAGCGTCCTTAAATTTATCAAGGGAATAATAATATATCCATTGGGTATCCCTTAGCTGAAATCCCAAACTTTTAAACTGGTTGACATTTCTAAAAATGAACGAATACTCTTCAACAGCTATCGCATCATATTGCAATTTGATTTCAATGGCATGGTCAGCTAATGCAAAGTTTACAAATACTTCGGGGGAAGTCTTAAAATAAAGTTTAAACCCTTTTACCGTCCCGTCTACGAGAAAGAATAGCGCGTCGTCTACCTCCTGACTATCGTATCCGGGCTGTACGGCAGTATGTTTTAATTCGAGAATTTTGTTTTCAATTTTGTTCAGATATTCTGACAGGTAATCATTTTGCTTTGCGTTCTTGTTGTTAGCAAATAATCTCCTGATATTGGTAGCGGTTGCTTCTTCTTCTGAAATGCTTTTATACAATGGATTTTGTAATTCTTTCAGAATGGCCAGCCTGCTACAGAGTTTGCTCAGGCCTTTTTGGTACTGATGGGCATAGAGATAGTCTCCCTCGGAAACATATTCGGAGATCTGCTTTTCAAGTTCTGCTTTCTCCATTTCATATGCTTCTATTAATTCTTCCAGATCTGATTTCATAAAAGGGGAGTATGTCCACTAAATTAGCAAGAATCTTACTTACTTCATTACCGTCCTGAACAATTCTTTAATATGCCTGATCTCTTTCTGATTGGTTGTTTTTTTGCGGGTCCCAAAATACAGGGTGTTGGTTAGTTTTTTATCCCCTTTCCAGATCAGCTGTATCTGTCCGCTTTCAATCTCCGCATGACATAAGAAATCCGGAATAACGGCTAAGCCGGTGCCGCCGCTCAGGCAGCGCACGATAGAATTGAGATTAGGCACGATATAATTCGGCCTGAAATCAGGTTTGTTGCCAAGGTTCAGGATCCAAAACTGAAAAAGATGCTCCATATCTCCGGTAGTGCCATACCATTTTTGTTGCCTTAACCATTCTTCAATACGCCCCTTGTCTTTTGTTTTATGCACCTCTTTAAAAGCGGCAAGATCCACATCTTTCCCGCCAACCAATACGATGTTTTCAGAAGAGAAAGGCTCGTGTTCAATGTTGGGAGAGACACCTTTTTTGGGCGTTATGATCAGATCCAGTATGCCCTTATCCAGCTGATCCAGCATTTCCGGATACTCTCCAAAACTGATAATTAAGTTAAAAGGAAGGGTAGAAACGTATTGCTCGAGGGTGATTTGAAAGGTTTCAAAGCACATTCCAACACTGATTGTTGGGGTGTGCTTTTCTGTGGAGCGCTGGAAGTTTTTTTCTATTTCTTCCAGTTTTGTTAAGGGTTCTGATAAGGCATTGAACAATACTTTTCCATGTTCAGTAGGGATCATTTTCCGGCCGGTGCGGTCAAAAAGCTTATGACCGGTATAATTTTCCAAAGAACTTAAATGCAGGCTTACTCCGGGTTGAGAGATGAATAAAGCTTCAGCAGCCCCGGTCAATGTTCCGGTTTTATAAATTGCTTTAAAAGTGCGGTACCATTCTAAGTTAACCATTCCATTATAATTATGATACAAAGGTATGATTTATCTTATTTTTATAATGACACAAGGGGCTGTAAATTTGTACAATAATTTAAAATATCATGAAAGTATTAATTATCAATGCAGGACAAAATTTCGCTCATTCCAGCGGCAGGTACAATAAGACTGTCGCTGCGCATACACTGGCCTTTTTTGAAAAGTTTGATTCTGTTGAAATAAAAGAAACCCATATTTCCGGGGGGTATGATAATGAGGAAGAAGTTCAGAAATTCGTTTGGGCGGATTATATCATCTATCACACGCCGATGTGGTGGTTCCAGGTGCCAAATGCTTTTAAAAAATATATCGATGAAGTATTTACTGCCGGTCATCGAAAAGGTATATATCACAGCGATGGCCGTACAGCCGGTCATCCGGAAATCAACTACGGGACCGGAGGTATGTTACAGGGAAGAAAATACATGGTGACAACGAGTTGGAATGCCCCTAAGACCGCTTTTACGTTACCTGGTGAGTTTTTTAACCAGACCAGTGTAGATAATGGTCCACTATTTGGCTTTCACCGGATGAATGCTTTTGCTTCTCTTGAAAAGCTGGAAAGTTTTCATTTCCATGACGTGGAAAAAAATGCGGACGTTGTGCGGGATATGGAGGCCTACACAAAACATCTTGAACGGGTTTTTGAACCAGAACTAACTAAAGAATTGGCAAATTAACCTGTTGGAGATTACTCCGGTTTTTTCCAAATGTCAGCATACTGGTCCGGGTGTCTTTTGAACTGAGCGTGCACATATGGGCATAGCGGGATGACCTGTAGGTTGTTGGTTCTTGCATGATCGACCATTGCAGCCAGAAGCTTACTGGCCAGACCTTTTCCTTCAGCCTTAGGAGAAACCTCTGTATGGTACACCGTAAGATATTCATCAGAGATATGTACCACCATTTCTCCCAATTGTTCAGCGCCATCTATAATTAAAAAGCTGCCATTTCCTTTTTCATCTAAATTTAATGTTACTTCTTCCATAATTGTAATTACTATTTATTTTATTCAATGCAAATCTAAGCAGAGGAATCGCAGAGTTCCATTGACCTAAGATAGTTAATCGGTTATTCCTCTATTACCATAGCCCCTTGCAGTCTCAGCTTGTCCAATCCATCCTTCATGGCTTTGATTTGATCTGATGAATGTCCCTGCCATACAGTTACTTCACCAATAACCTTGAATGGATGCTCCGAGCGGTAAGACATGGTGGGGTTGCCGGGGAATTTTTTGTCGGTTACATTAGGGTCATCATGCAGCCCCCCCGTTGCCTCTACCAGGTATATTCTTTCACGGCCCGTCCCCGACGCCAGTTCAGCACCCCAAATAGCCGCATTAAGGGTAGCGGTGAGATAAATATGTTTTAATTTCCTGTCAACAAAATTTGAATCAAAACCAGTTTCTATCAAATCGCCGATTTTCAATTCAGCTTTGGTTCCATGAAAAAAGGTTTGGGTAAAAGCATCCTGAACAGGTGCTTTGGTTTCTTGTGCTTTGTCCATTGCATTATTTTTATATCACAAAGCTAGTGAAAACTGGTTGTAGAAACCGCCTGTTTCTGCAATGCGTGGTATTGCAAAAAAAACGAGGAAGGATCATACCGATCTTTCCCCGTCATCTAAATTAACGCTCTCATAAATAAATACGGAAAAGCCGCCGGTTTATTGTCCCGTCAAGTTTATTTTTACTATTCTTTTGTAATTGCAGATCATAATTAATCTCCGCTGCCAACATGATGTGCGGACTAAGACAGAGCAGGTGTATATATTTAAACGATTCTAATGATCCAAAGGTAATTTATTTTACTACAGTGTACAATCCTGCCTGCTTTCTAGTTATTATAGCAATGTGGTCAAATCATGAAAGGCGCAAATTGCCCGTTTAAATGTCGCGTATACACCGCAGGTTTTTCTACTATAGGTCAGTAACTTAGTGAAAGAATCTTTAACCACAAAAAGCGGGCTATGAACCTTAAAATGATAGTAAAGACCCTGCCACAACAAAATTTAAATCTATGAGAAAGCTTATTTATGGGATTAACATAAGTTTGGATGGTTGCTGCGATCATACCAGATTCAGCGGCGGAGATGATGATATTCACGACTATTTTCGGAAACTGCTGGAAAGTGTTGATCTCGTCATCTACGGGCGAAAAACATATGAGCTGATGGTACCTTTCTGGCCGGAGGCTGCGTTGTCGCAATCCATGGATGAGTCTGCCAATGCCTTTGCAAGAGTCTTTGCTAATTTGAAGCGCGTGGTGGTGTCGAAAACTATAGACCACATAGACGAGAGACAAACCATGATTATCCGTGATAATGTGAAAGAAGAGATCCTCAAACTAAAGCAGCAGCCTGGTAAAGCGATCTCCACCGGCGGGGTGGAGTTACCAGCCCGATTGATCGAATGGGGATTGATTGATGAATTCCATATGGTTGTTCACCCCATAATTGTCGGCCAGGGACGGCGCTTGTTTTCCGAAATGTCCTTGCCTGAAAACCTGGGTTTAAAATTGGTTGCCTCGGAAACGCTAAGTAGCGGCTGCGTGGCGCTGCGTTATGAAAAGAGGATATCTTGAAGGATGGATTTCTGTCACCTGATCACGGAACAGTTTACTTCGCTTATAAAATTGAAGAACTATTAATTACATCAAAATATTTGTATCTATGTGATTGAACCAATTTTAAAAACGACAACAATGACAGAGCAAACAGCAGAGTTAATATTTCTTAGGTCAAGCCGGAGAAGACGATTTGCTGCTTTTGCAATCGACCATTACATAATTACATTTTTGATGCTTTCAATTGTATTTATTGCAGCTGGAGAAGATTTTGTGAACGAAAATAATCCAGATAAGATGTTCACAGTTATGATGTTGGTTATGATTCCCTGGCTCTTTTTATATTTTGCGAAAGACAGCTTGAAAGGCATTAGCATTGGAAAATGGATGATGGGGATTAAGGTTCGTGACGAAAGGATAGCGAAAACTGTTGTAATTAACAGATTATTAGAAATGCAAAGATAAACCACATATTGTCGTCTAAAGGCTTATGGTATGCACCATGTTGCACCCCAATATTGAGGTCTGCTTAAGAACTAGTAGGTGTATTGCTTTCTGAACGCTCTATCAATTTCTTTTTTCTTCTTTCCGTCTCTCTTGATTGTCACTTTATAAATTACCTGATCTGTACAGTTGCCATCTTTATCATAAGTATATTCGCTTTCATAATGAGTTATAGATCCATTATGACCGGTACTGACCCAACTGGTCCTGTCGCCATTTAAATTGTAACTGGCGTGAATTGAATTCAGATTATTAAAATGATATTCGGTTGTATCAGTACTAATGGTACGCCCATCATTGGCAATTACAGCAGTTACAACCTTATTTTTATCATACAGATATTCTGCTGTTTCCTTTCCAAAAGGCCTATTATTACCATCATATAAAGAAAGCTCAATGGGGAAACCCCGGTCATTACATGTAATCCTGGATTTATGAATTATATTATCATTAGCATCTTTATCAATTGTCTCAATCAGATTATCCTTTGTATCATAATTATAAAAAGCGGTTTCTCCATTCGCACCAAATGCAGTCCATCTTTCAATAGTTCTTGAAAGCTTTAATCTTCTGACCGTGTCATTAGTATATGTTAGTCTGGCAGTTAGTTTATTGTTTTTATCAAATCTTTCTTCGCTTATCAGCATCCCAAAAGCATCAAAGGCTTTTATATTTTTGTGTATGCTTTTGCCGCTTGAGCTATAAAAACTGTTTGTCTCCACTATTTTAAGCGGCTTCTTCGTTTTATATTCGTTGTTGACATTTAAGCGTAAGGCAGTGTAGATATTTTGGGATTTAACAGCTTTACAGCCTATCGATAATAACAGAAAAAAAGTAATTCTAATCATAGGAGAGAAATGTGGTGCTCTAATATAACCGATGTTTGCTAGAGCTGTTGCAGGGCTTGTTTTACAGTGTCTTTGTTGGGCATCTTTTTCATAGTGATAAGTTCAATTTTCATCAAACTTGTCACAATAATAGCAAAACTAAAACCATAAAACAGGGACGGCTACGGTTGAAATAGCATAGATATAGGTTTGCGCAGTATTTGATTATTATTCGGTCAAATAGCTATTCCGCTTCCGCCTACGACTTTAATCCCATCAGGGAATTTTTTCCAAAACCTGATATAGCGAAAGCGAGCTTCAAACGGTACGTCGTTAAACTTCCCGCTCAATTTGATTGCTAATGTGATCACCGCTATATCATCGATAATATTTAGGTTTTCAATTTCTGGTAGAAGTTCGTCAACCTTTAATGCTCCATTGCGATAAGTATCCAGATCGATCTCCTTGGTTATGGTTTCCCCGCTTGGGAGAATGAACAAAAGGTCATCATGCAGCAACTGTTCAAGCGCGGCGATATTGCCATCTTTGATTGCGCTGTAAAGTTTGTTTTCCTGTTCCAGGATGCTGTTTTTTGTTAGTTTATTATCCATGATCTATCTGAAATTATACAAACCACGACAATATTAGTGGTACTAAACGACAAAATCAATTAAACAGCATTTAAAGCGTAAAAAAGTTTTTAAATAGTCGGTACTGTTCCTCCGTCAATGACGAAATTGTTCCTGTTAAGTAATTGGCTTGCTTTTCCCGCACCCTTTGTGCCCCCTGTTACTAAGGCTATCTTTCCGGATAATTCATTGCTGTAGTTGAAATGTTGTTCCATATCTTTTTTGTTTGTAGTACAAATCTCGATAGTACCCGGATAGTAAACAATTACGGGCTTACGAATCAAATAGGGATAAATTTATCCGTATTGATCCCTTATTGGGTTTACTGTATATTCGTATTTATGTACATAAAAAAGACTACTCCGACACTCAATTGTGGACTTGACCTGGTAGGTGAAGTGCTGTATGGCAAATGGAAGATCCGTATCCTATGGTTCATCCATATAGGCAACTTGTGACCATTGAACTTCAGCGAAAGATTCCGGACGTGACCAGACGGGTGCTGAATGTGCAATTGAAGGAACTGGAAGATCATGAATTGGTCACTAAAAAGATTTATCCGGTGTTGCCCCCGAAAGTTGAATACAGTCTTACCGACTTCGGTAAAACACTCATCCCATTGATCAGTGCTATCGGCCTATGGGGTGATGAAAATCAGAATCGGCTGAGAAGGGTGATTTTAAAGCATACCCAGGCATCATCACACGAGCCGGTGAAGCTATTGCTTTAAAACTTTCTCTGTTCCATATTTTACATCCATTAAAGAGTTCTCAAAAACCTTTTTATTGAGAATTAGGCCAGCCTGTTCACTTCTGCTTATTGATTCCGAAATTTCTGATATACTTATCTGTAGCGAAGCAGATAGATCCCTATACCGCCAAATCTTATTCCCTATAGAAATAATTTTTAACAGTATTACAATGTCCTGTGGACGCATGCCATTGTGTGCTCTCATAAAGCAAATACAATCAAAGTGTTCTTTGTTCGCAAATCGCGAACAAAGAACAAATATTAATTACAAAAGTATTTTTAAATTGCAGATAGTATACAAACCTCAATTCGTAGTAGCGAAAGTAAGAGCATGTGTAGGGAGGGAGCGATGGAGTTTCGCAGGCTCATGGCGCATTTATAAATACATGGAGGCTCCCTAGTGAATTTTTAATTCCAATGGCATACTTATGGCGTATTATAAAAATACATACGCCGCCATAAGTGGTTAAAAAAACATACTTATGGCGCATTATAAATAGTTATATCTCGCCACAACTCAGTTATAATTCTTATCTTTGTTATACAAATAGAGATTAATGGAAACAATAATCGGGCGGGCAACAGAAAAAAAGCTATTGCTGGACATAGAGAAATCCGGGGATGCAGAACTGGTGGCAATCTACGGTAGGAGACGTGTAGGTAAAACCTTTCTTGTCAGAAATGGATTCAGCAGGGAACTTGCGTTTGAATTTTCAGGTATTCACCACGCTACCTTAGATCAACAATTAGAAGGATTCAGCTTGGCGTTAACCCATGCTTCCGGATCCCTCCCTCTGGCCAAGCCGGACAGCTGGCTTAAGGCATTTGAAATGCTCAAACAATATTTAACTCCTCTGGTTAAAAACCAAAGGACCGTCATCTTCATGGATGAATTCCCATGGATAGATACCCCAAAGTCCGGTTTTTTACCGGCATTTGAACAATTCTGGAATACCTGGGCATCACGACAGCCAAATCTTATAGTCGTCGTTTGCGGATCAGCCGCCTCTTGGATGATCACAAAGATTATAAACAACAAGGGCGGATTACATAACCGGGTAACAAAACGGATCAGGTTACTACCTTTTACTGTAGGAGAAACAGCTGCTTATCTGAAAAACAGGAAGATAAAACTTGAAAAATATCAGCTCCTGCAATTATACATGGCTATGGGAGGCATCCCGCACTATTTAAAGGAAATTGTACCTGGAGAAAGTGCAGCCCAAGTGATCGATAAGCTTTGTTTTACAAAAGACGGGCTTCTTGTGGACGAATTCAAAAACCTCTATTTTTCCCTTTTTGACAATGCGCAAAGCCATATTGATATTGTAAAGGCACTCGCAAAGAAAGGGAAAGGCTTGTCACGACAAGAAATCATTGATACCTGCAAGCTGACAACCGGTGGACATGCAACCAAATTATTGGATGAATTGATTGAATCTGGTTTTATAGCAGATTATACCCCATTTGGAAAAACAAGTAGGGACAAACTTTACAAACTGGTCGATGAATACTCTTTATTTTATTTAAAATATATAGATGGAAGCAAGGCAACCGGGAGCGGAACATGGTTAAAGGCAATGACCGGACAATCCTGGACAATCTGGAGCGGAAATGCATTTGAAAGTATTTGTTTAAAGCACATACACAAGATCAAAAAGGCAATGGGAATAGAAGCGATCTACACTGAAGAATCTGTGTGGAGATACCGACCAAAAGTTAAAACAGAAAAAGGTGCACAAATTGACCTGCTCATAGATCGTAATGATGGGTGTATTAGCATTTGCGAAATGAAATTTTCTGCCAAACCTTTTGAGATCACTAAAACTTATGCCGGGGAACTAAACAACAAAATCGATTGTTTCCAACAACAAACAGGAACAAAGAAAACGATATTTTTAACAATGGTCACTACCTATGGCGTTAAAAATACAGGAAGCCATCCAGGGCTGGTACAATCTGAAGTACTAATGGATGCTCTTTTCGACTTATAACCAACCAATCATCTTCAGATTAATTCGCCCCTTTTCTAGCCCCTTGAAGCAAAAAAGCCAGCAGTTATCTATAACTACTGGCAAAGTAAGTGGTCTCGACGACAACTGATTACATACCGAGTTGTTTGTATCGTGAGGCCATGATAAAAAGATATCTTTCTTTTGCTTCATCCGGTAAAAAGGATTTTTCGACCCAGTCCACTGCTGTATTATGATTTTTCTGCAAGCGGCTATAAGCTCGATCCTTTTGCCGGGCTGTTAATTCCAGGCGCTCAGCAAGCTCGTCAAATTGTGGCCGGCCAATCTTTCTTTTTTTAGCTCCCAGCGTAAGCGCTAGCCCTTCATTGTCAACGGGATTGGCCAGTGATACATTTAATAAATCATATGCCGGAGATAAAATCCAGCCTTGCGATGATAGGATCATTGAAAAATTCTTCAGGTGCATATCACTGTTCCCCGATACAAAACAGAAAAGAGCAAGCTCAAAATAATAAAGCCTGTCCAATTGCGTGTTTACAGAATAATCCCCGATTGCTTTACCCACCTTCTCCATTGAGCTCTTGTATTTGTCGAAGGCTTCCAAGATTTGGAACATATCCAGCATATGGATTTTTCCACCCTCTTTGGTGCGGTCGATCCTTTTGGTGATATAGCCAAGCTCGCCTGAAGCAAGCCTGATGAGCGATGACATTACAACTGGTATGCCGAAGCCTTCAGCTATCCTCATAGTTACATGTTCATTTTCAGGCATAGACGGGTAATGTATGGAAGGTGGCTTGAATATATAGTTCCCACCCATTGCACCTGCAACGGTAAGTCTGGATGCGTTTCCCTGATCTAAACTCTGGCTAACCAGCGTCAAGGAAAGTTTAGGCTGAACACCTGGAATGGCAATACTACGCTCTACTACATCTTTTGCAAGTTTGTCCATATCTCCAAGTGAATACTCCATTTTCGGGGGAGGGTTCATCCCAAAGAATTCCAAACTACATTTCTCATGGTAGTCAACTTCGTCCCTCAGCTCATTGTAACAATATAAACACTTATGATTCATGATCTTGTTCAACAGGTTCAACACTTACCGCTCCAATACAATTCCCACAACAGGCCAGCACTAAACCCATCCGGTCATTGGCATTCAGCTTCCAGTTTTTTGTCGCAATATCTAATAACCATCCTTCAGGAATTAAACCCTCAAAGAATGGAAAAAGCCTATTGGCTACATATTTTTCTCTTCTTACTGGCAAAGAAAACGTGATCAGCTGATCAGGGTATGCTACAACGTAATCTTCGTTATATTCGAATTCGTACTCCCCTTCATCCGTTTCAGTTAGCTCCCCCGCGAGTATATTATTATATAGTACCAAGCCTTTTCTCATGATGCATCCGTTTCTATTTCCTTTGTGCTAACTGGAGCAAGTATACTCCCGAACATCAGCAAAACCTGATTTACGCTCGACAGGTTCAACGTTTCCTTTCCCTGTTCAATTTTGCGAATGACTGTAAGCGCGACGCCAGCCCGCTCAGCGAATTCCTCCTGAGTTAATCCAGCAAGCTTTCTTTTTTCTTTTACAAATGACGCTAAACCTTTCATTATATGCATTTACATCTATTTATGTAAAAATAGCAAAATTATATGTAAATAGATATAAAATTATATATAAAGGCATGATTATATGCATATAGATATAATTACTTCTTCTATATTATGTATGAGCCGATATGAGCTAATAAGAACCGATAATGAGCCAATAGATATGGGGAATAGAAAGCCTAAAAAAAGCCTCTAGAATTCTCTAAAGGCTTTTCTATTTGTGGTCCCGACGAGAACACCCAAGTGGTGATGGAGGGAATACCTGTGGTCTCGACGGGAACATGCTCCGTGTAACCATTGTGGATATCAAGAAGCCCCATTTTACAGGAGATTCCACCCAAATATACAATGAAAAAGGTAGCCATTACGGACTCCAAAAAAAAGCGGGTAACCGAAAGGGTAACCATTTTTTTAAACCTGTTTTGTATTATTTAAAAGAACTCTTTGTGATGTAAAGATACAAATATGCTGGTATTATCATAGTCAAGACTATTGAATTAGTATCGTCTGATTTCGAAGTAATTATATCCGCATTTTTATTTATAGCTAAAGTTTATTAAAGAAGCTATATTTGATTACACGGAATTATTAAAGTTGGTCATTAACTCCAACAGGTATAACAGGTGTGTACATAAAGGAATTATGAAAATAAGCGCAACAATTGGTGACTCAGAATACGACCTACTTCTGCGATCTAATGTTAATGATTCGTGGATTGGCGAAGTCGAGATTGATTTAGATATTAGAATCGTCATTACATTTAATTATTCTGAAGGAGTCATTTCAGAACTTGAGATTGAACCAATAGTCGGTAACGACCGAGGTATTATTTTAGAAAGGCTTATAAATGCGTTTCGTGAATTTAACGAATCGCATCAAATGGGTTTCGAGGCGGAAGACCTATCAACTTATGACAGTGAAGGATTAAAGCCATATGACCCGGAAGAAATTCGGGTGAGGCCAGTATTCTTTTCGGCATTTCAGGTGAATATGGATATTGCAAAGGGAAAGATCGACCTAAATCCGGAATTTCAGCGCAATTTCGTCTGGAGTGACGCTCAAAAATCCCTGTTGATTGAATCTATGTTATTAAAGATCCCACTGCCAGCATTCTATTTTGCAGAAGATAAAAAAGGGCGTTACCAGGTTGTTGACGGCTTACAGCGCTTAACAGTTATCAATCAGTTTTTAAATAATAAGTTTAAGTTAAAAAAACTCCAATATTTGCATCATCTTGAAGGGAAATATTTTTCGATTGACCTTGAAAAGGGAATCACTGAAAAGCAAGCGCTACAGGAGCCTTATGATAGCAGGGTTGAAGGCACGCAACTTAATATCAATGTAATTGAAGCCTCATCACCGCTAAAGGTCAAATATGACATATTCTACCGAATAAACACTGGCGGCAGACCGCTGAATAGACAGGAAATCAGAAATTGTTTTGCATCAGAGCGAACGAGAAAACTGTTGAAGCAAATGGCAGGTGATCCTATTTTCAACAAGGCGACTGGCAACAGTGTTAAAGATACTAGGATGGACGCACAGGAGCTCGCTCTTAGATTTTGTGGATTCTATATGTATCGGGAATTTTATGTAGGTGACATGAATGGTTTTCTCGATGATGTGCTTGAAAAATTAAATGAATTATCTGATAGGGCTATAATGGAGATTCAGGCTAAGTACTATCATAGTCTCGAGAATGCCTACTATCTTTTTGGCGACTTCGCATTTAGGAAAATTTTACCTGAACATTTAGCAATAGGTGCTCGCAGGCAGTTCTTAAATAAAGCGATGTTCATCGTTTGGACTAGCATATTAGCTGACATCGAAACTGAACGAATTGAAGAGACTCAGCAACAAATGTTTGCAAATATTTTAGCACATGAATTAATTGATGACAATGAGTTGCTGAATTCCCTCACCACAGGCACTACTGACAGACTAAAGCTAGAATACGTAACAAGAAAGTTTACTACAATGCTAATTAATTTTTTATCTGAATAAAGATGGAGCAAAACCTGAAAATTTACGATTTTAAGTTATTTGAACTACAAGAAATTACCATTAGAAAACTTACAGTTCTGGCAGGAATAAATTCCGTGGGCAAGTCTACTATTATTCAAGCATTATTACTACTTCGAACAAGTCTGGAAGAAAGGCAAAAATTTGGCCGGGCAATTGATCGCTACCCCATCCCATTAAATGGACCTTTCAAATTGGAGCTTGGCAATACTACTGAGGTTATCCGCCGCACAAAAAGAATTGCAGACTCAACAATGAGAATTAGCCTAGCAGATGAGGGGCTTGAACCTAATATTGATGTGATTTTTTCCGGGGATCGAGCCACTCAAACCAATTACGAGTTGTGGGTTGAAAAGCATATATTTAATGGAGGAACTAAAGGCATTCAACACCCACATTTTTATTATTTATGTGCGGAAAGAATTGGCCCGCGCTTAAAATATGAGTTTGAGATATTACCCTTTCCAAACACTGGATACAGAGGAGAAAATACGTTTCAAATATTAAGTGGTGAAAATTTTGCTGTACCGGCTGCAAAATGTTTTGATTCAAAAGAGCCAGGATTTATACTAAGTGAAGCTAGAACGTGGCTTGACTACATCATTCCAGGATCAAGTTTTGAAAACGCAATTGCCGTGGGTCGAAGTCGAGTAATTGAGGGGACGTTTGGTGAGAGCTTACCAACAAATGTTGGTTTCGGAATTTCATATGTTTTACCAATAATTGTAGATGGCCTGTTGGCGGAACCTGATTCTTTTTTTATTGTAGAGAATCCCGAGGCACATCTCCACCCTATGGGGCAATCAAGAATTGGGAAGTTTTTGGCACAAATTGCTGGAACGGGGGTTAATGTCATTACGGAGACTCATAGTGAGCATGTGATAAACGGTATTAGGATTTCGTCATTATTGGGGAAAATTGCTCCTGCTGATGTGATTGTGAATTACGTTTCTAAAAAGGAGGAAAATCAAGACGCGGTAGAGAAGATCGACGTAACGTTTCTTGGAGATTTAACATCCTATCCATTAGGCTTTTTCGATCAGGAACAAGAAGACATCTCTACACTCATTATTGAAAAGCGAAAAAAACTTTAGGAAATGAAGGCAAATCTTCTTTTACATCTTGAGAGTTTTACGTGGGCAGATCTGTCAGTAGATAAATCTTATTTACTTGATGACCTTGCAATAGCCATTGATTCGATCAATAAACATGGCGACAAAATTTTTAATGAAGTTGGTGTCTACACAACTGAGTTACCTTGGGGAAATTTGTATCAACTCATAACATTAGATTCTGAGACAAAGTTGAGATTATGTCCTTGGCTAACTAAGCAACACCAAATAACTATTGGGAAAATCTTCAGTAGAAGTATTACTGCTAAATCGTCACGTTCTTTGTCCGATTTGAATTCTGAATTTCCGGGCGGGAATAATGCATGGCTTGGCTTGTCCCCCGTGGATTTGCCAACCTACGTTTCCAACCAATTAAGTTGGAAAAATCTGCATAGAAACTATATTTATGTGACGTACGCTGCAATTGCAAAAGACACCGCATATTTTCATCAGTTTTATGTCCCCAAATTAATGACTCCTGCTGGAACAATTAAAACACGACTAAAAAAAAAACAAGAACATCCAATCTTCGATCGACTCGACACACCAACTACAGTTGAAAATGACACAACTTTGCATGGTGAACAAGTACAAATACATTTTACCGATAAGGGTAAATCTGCACTTAATATGAATGGGGAGTGGAAACATGGCAAATTTGATATTCCAAATGAGGCAAAGAAAAGATTGACTGAGTGGGGATTTAAGCTTCCTAGTTAATCAAATCTGTTGAGGCCTTATGATTCTTGCCAAGTATCATAGTGTGAAATGAAAATATTTAGATAATAGAACTTGCGCATAGTTTTGAGTTATTATTTATCGTAGTTTTAAAAGAAAACCGCTAGTTAATGCTGACACAATTTGGAATGGACTATGGGCTGCGCCCACCAATGATGCTTATTGCTGATACTGTATTCGTAGAAAACTTTCAAAAAGCCAAATGTCAAGGATTAGTATACATGTCAACGGCAGAAGCTGATAAAAATATCCCTTTCGAGTTCGGTTTTATGATGCAAAAGGAAGAATATGCAGAACTTTTTCTTGATTCTTTGATTTCCTGGAAGGAGAAGTCTGAAGGAAAAAGCACAGCAATAGATTTTGAATTCCTTGAAAAGCTCAATGGCGAGTACATGTTGTCAATCGCTCCTAACATGAGGATGTTCATTGATCGTATGGTTCCGGACCACTTGGCTGATTTTGTAATTCCGCTTGCCATGCAAGCCTATCAGGCCAAAGACGGAATGAGGATCGGCGAAAACTACCTCAATTTCAGAGATAATTATTTAGAGGGTAGAAAAATAGCAGTCCGCTACTATTTGGTTGATAATTCATTTGCTATCACAAAAAAAAGTGAAAGGTATTTAGTCAAAACGGAGTTTAAGTTTTCTAAAGAAGGTGAACTTCAAGGCGATTCGGAATTTAATCCGCTTTTAAACAAGCAAATAAAAAAGAGTAAGCCACCAAAGGTAGAATTTGATGATCCAAAATTTCTTGAGGATAGGACAAACAATCTTAAATATTTTTTCCCAATTACTATTCAGAAGTTAACTCAGCAAGAATGGCTAACTGATTATATCAAATCTATTAATAACCGCTACAGCAGTGACCAGATCAGACAAGCTGTAGCTAATTTGATTCTATTTGAAAGGCTAAGGCTCTCCAAGTCTACTGATATTGAAACTATTAAACCGGGTTATGGTTTTTCAATTATTAGGTATTTGGCGGAGAATCACGAATCTTTTGACAGTTTTTTTCCTGATGAAGAATTTTTCTCTAAGCAAATAATAGAAAAACAGATCCGACTAGATGAAAAGTATTTTAAACTAATTGCAAATAAATAATTTATGAGCTTATTAAGTGAATTATGGAATTTTCTCGATGCAGAGAAAGCGGGTATTGCTAGTAAAGTACTTGCAAGTGCCAGTTACGATTTCTTAAAAAAACGATTAAATTTCAGTAGTCTGAAGGAAAAAATTGGTGCTTTTTTCAGAAAACCAGCTGAAGCAGAGAAGTTTTTGGAACAGGTTTGTACTCGGCAGGTTACGAATGATGTAACAAGCGACGTAAGTAAATTGTATAAGGAAATAACAGGAAATGCTATACCAGAAAATCTAATGCCCTTTCTAAAGGAGTGGCTGTCAGAAAATGCGGTAGAGATCCAAAACATAAATACAGTTACCATTTCTCAGTCTTCGGGGATTAACATTGGAGTTCAGTCTGCTGCTCGGGATATTATCAATGTTCAAGGTGATTACAATGTTAATCCAAAGGTTAATGAAGATTGATAAACAAGAAGCTGACCAAATCATCAATGTTGCCAATGATTTTAATAACAATGGTGAATTGAATGTTAAAGCCATGTATCTGAACATTTCGGATGAGCAGGCTTTGGAGTTAGGGCAGTTAAACCAAAAGGCACTCAAGACCCAATTTAGCATAGATTATCTCAGCGTCCTCGATAGGGACCTTGAAACAAAGAAATTAATCAGTCGAAATGCATTAGTTGAAATAGAGGCTTTAATTCATATTAGCAATCAGGTGGCGGTTGTCGGTAGTCCAGGCGTAGGTAAAACCTGCTTGATGTACGAGTTGTCAAAAAAAGCAGAATCAGTTATTTATCTGAATTTAAAAAACAAGTCTGTAAATACTATCGTTCTTCATTTGATTAACAAGATTAATCTTGAAAACGAACAGCCACTAGTTTCAATAATAGATATCGAAGTTGCTTTAGAGTTTCTACAGTCACAGCTTCTTAGTTCGAAAATGACATTTCTGTTGGACGAGTGTGAGACATCTATGGACGTAATTCAAAGAATTCTGCCTCTAAATAAAGCTAAAAATCACTTTATTTATGCCTCTCAATCTAAAACGGAGTTTATTCCAGCGGGTGCGAAAATTTACACGCTAGGCAATTTCACAGAACTTGAGTGTGAGTCATTCTTAGCGGCTTATAACATCAATATTAGTGTACTCGCATTTAACGAACTTTATAATGCGTCGCAAGGTAATGCGCTTTACCTGTACTATTTCAGCCAATACACTATACACCCGCTTCCAAAAGATTTGGCAGATTATCATGATGCTATCTGGACAACCTTAAATGATGTGGAAAAGGAATGTTTAATTTACCTAGCATTAGCATATCTACCGCCGTCCATTATGGATATCAGCAATATTCTGAAGGTTTCTGTGCAAAGAGCTAGTGAGTTAATTAGAAATCTTCGATTGGCAAATATGGGAGATGAGGGGCTTCTTACAGTTTTTCACCCATCATTTAAGAAATTCATTATTTCAGAGCTTCAGCATTTCGGCACCTTAAAACACTATCAGGTGGCACTCGGGAATTTCTTTTGTGAGAAAAAGGATTACGTTCAAGCAGTTTACCTTCTAATTGATGACAAGCCGGAAAAGATTGAGAAGTTTGGTTATGACGCATTACCAGCACTGGTAACTCGGGGGGACTTAGAACTTGCAAATCGACTGATTGAGGTTTTACTGAAAAAAAAACGCTCAGCACTACACGAAGGCTATCTAAAACTCCATCTCTATCAGAATTTAAGGTCATTAAATAAAAAGAAAGACGCAGATAAAATACTTTCAGAATCAATTAGACTTTTAAAAAAGTCTAAAAATAAGCAACTATATACCACAGCACTGATGAGCCAGGCAATGGACTTCATTGATGATGGAAAAATTGAAGAAGGAATAAATCTAGCTGATTCAATCATGGAAGATGATGATGGTAGTGATGACAGATTCAGCGGACAATTGCTAGTCAATTTGTCAAAAATTTATGTAGATCTTGATCAATACTCAAAGGCTGCGGACGCTTCGAGGAAGGCATTTGAATTTTTCAGTAAAAATGTCGAATCATATGGTTTGCTAGCCAGCCTAGCGAATTTGACGACGTCTATAGCAATGATAAAAGACTACAAAGTATTGGCTAAAACTTATGCCGAGAAATTGCTCGAGATCACTGACAATCAAATCTATTTTGGAATCGAGCTTATTGCTTTAAATGTTCTTACATCATTAAATCGACAAAGCGGCAATTATTCTGAGGCAAAAAAATATGGTCACAGGGCGGTATACCTTTGTCAGCAATATAAACTAGAGCAAAAAGCGATTCTAAATCTCATCAACTATGGTAATATATTTCGTGACGAAGGCGATATTACAGGTGCGTTAGGAATTTATGAAGAGGCGCTTGCGCACACCATAAAACTAGAATTAAAACGTGAACAAGCCAGAGTATATTGGATCTTATCCAGCATCAGCTTTGAAAACAATGAATTGGATAAAGCGCTCGAACAGATTAATATATCAATAGATCTCTCCCTAGAGATGAATTATGATTTTGGAATCGCACATGGATTTGAAGAAAGAGCTGGAATATTGGAAAAAATGAACCAACCGCTTCTTGCAGGTGAAAGCTACGAAAGTTCATTTAAAGTTTTTAAACGGATGGGAAATATGGCCAAAGAATCACGTCATGCGCTTACGAACAGCATCATCCAGTATATGGCTGCAAACGCAGATACGAAGTTGTCGTCTCTTATGGAACTCTCTTATCAAAGTGTTGGGAGCGATAAACTAATAGATTTAGGAGGCATAATTGAGTACAACGAGGGTACAATAGATGTCAGCGATTATTTTTACAACCTTACTAAAAGGTACGTAGATTCAACGACAACCGAAAATAATATTACTTCCTATTTTAATTTTCTGAAACACTGCAAAAGTCAGCCTAACATATATGCGAAAGATTACAAAAAGGTGGTAATGCTTTTCGCCTCAAATATTGAATCCAACCACTTTTTAAAAAGTAACTTGGGAGTTCTTATTGAACAATCAGGTCCACTATTAGATTATTCCGATGTAAAAATGGTTTGCAAAGCAATCGAACGGCAAAATCTTGGATTATTCACAAGAGAAACAGCGCTTGATTACATCTTTTTAGTAAGCTTCTCCGGTGGGTATAACCTTGAAATTCTTTGCCCAAAAGATAAACTTCTATGCATTAAATTATCTCTAAATTTCATTCTATTTGTCATGTCAATTCCAGAGAGTTTGAAGATTAAGCGGGTAAAAAAAGAAACTTTTTGTAAAGTAATTTTCTTGGACAGCAATATACTTGAAGAGGTCACTGAACAGCAAATTGACTATTCCTTCAATGAAGTGGCTCAAACCGCGATTCTTAAAGCCCCGAGAAAGGATACAATACCAGTAGTTGTGAATACTGACTATGAACATTTCTCTGATCAAGTATTAAACCCAGAGAATAAGTGTAATATGTTTTTTATTCGAACGTTAATCGAATCTCTTTTAAACCACTATTATCAAACCACATCAGGTTCAATTCAGAAGTTGACAAAAGATATAACAAGAAAAATTGCATGGCTTTTGGAATATACAGACACGGAAAGTCCTGAAGTAATCGAATTAAGCTATGAAGTTGACTTGACAGTTCTAGACAAAATAAAAAAAACAAGCTTATGACAAAACTGACTGACATTTTTAATTTTGCTATTAAGGCTTTTTTGCCCATGCGAAAGGATGGTAATGACGCCCCAGTGATCGGCTTTGCATTTGCAAATAATACTTTTCCGATTTCAGCAGGAAAAATATTGGATGAGTTGGATACATGCTACAATGTCGATATTAAGGAGGGGCCAGTTCTATTAAATGTAACGGTTAGAAATGAATCGACATCAGAAGAGATATTCAGAACAGAAGTGAATTTTGATCCAAATGAGTTGGAAAAATTTAAAAAAAGAATTGGGAAGGGATCAGGAGGATGCTTCGTCATTGGTATCTATAATCAGTTTCAGTTTTACATAATCACTAATAAGAAAGAGGGCTTTCAACCGTACCAAGTTGCAAGTTTTTCTATTTCGTAATTTGTTTGAATGGGACTTAAAGGACCACTTTTCCTAAAATAATCATTGTAGTAACCGATCCTCAAAACAACTGAATAAATTCTAATCACCAAAGAAGGCTTGACTTCGTTTTTTTAAAAAACGCAAGAAATCATCATGTTTAATAAATGATTTATACTCATTTACATTAAAGCGATGATTTGCCTCCTCAATGAATTCTTCTAAGCTTGTATATCGACCCTTGGATGTGCGCGTACCGTTGAGTCCTGACAATTTGCCGTTTACAATACGCTTGAACTGTTCATGACCTTGTGGCGGATTTATGTCATTTACAATATCATCAAGAATATGTCTCCAATCTCGATCATCGTCCGGAATTACTAATTCAAAATCAAATATCCACCAATGAGTCCTCGTTTGATAGTAGTCGCAAGTAAACGTTTGGCTATAGCTCGGGTACGGGTTATGATCAAATTTATCTCCTTCAGATTGGTATTTAATTTGAGTCCTGCTAGTAGCACCAGTTCCAATAATTTTGTCATCTTCTTCTACGACAAAAGCAATCTTACCAGGCAAATATTTCACCATTTGACGTGCGACAATGAGTGGATGAAAATTAGTATCACTAAGAATTTGTTCCTGCACATTAAGAACATTATCTGTCTGTTCATAAAGTTTAAGAATTTTCCCCTCTGGCATTTCTAGATCATAAATCTCCGTATATGCGTTGTTTATTCTGATTTTGGCTGCCTGTTCTGAAACACCGCATTTCGAGCGGGTACGAGATATCAACGAATCGTAGCCTGAATTTTTTCTAAACTCAGCGTAAATCCATTCAAACGGCATCAGAAGCTCTGAAGCAAATCGATTCGCTTCACGTTCCATTTCCCAATACTGTGAGTCAGCAGTTTCGTTAGGTTTAGTGGCGTCTATATCATCTATAAATGTTCCTGTATGCCATGGGATAATAATGTGACCGAGTTCATGCGCCAAGGTAAATTTTTGACGGACTGGTACTGCATCATTATTGACAATAACAATCGGATTTTTTCCTGGTGTTTTCAAGTTCAGGCAAACTCCATCAACTCCATCTAGGGGGATTTTTCGGAAGATCAATTTAGCGTACTGCTCTACAAGTTTCTCAAGATCAAATGGTATTTCCAGCTTATGTAACTTTATGAGCTTCCTGGCCATTAAAACTTCGGGATAGTGAGCTATTCCCATAGTTTTTCATTTTCCAGCCATTGCTGTAATTGTCTGGCTTTTTTGGGGTCGTCAGATCTAGCAGCCATTTTGAGCTGTTCTTTCATAAGTGGAACAATATCGACCTTATTCTTATGAGCTGAGATGATGCTACCCAAATATGCTTCATCTTCGACAAAAAGTGCGTATTCCTTTTTGCTCATTCCTAAAAACTCGTGCAAGGTAACATCGGAATCATTTTCATGCCATAATTCAATATAGTCATCGATTTCACTCATCAATGATACTCCCAGAATACAGTTGTTTATGAAATTAGACATCTATTGTTCTCCCTTTTTTTGCTTCTTTTTTAAATGTACCGTCCGGATAAAGTACACCCAAATGATAACCTCTCTTATTAAAAACCTCTATCTCACCGTGTAGTGAATCCCATGTATAAAGCCTTTTACCGTCTTTTGATCGCCAACGTTTTGAACCAAATACGGCGCCAAGTGAATCACACTCGTCAAGATATGACGGTTTTGGAATCGCTACTCCTCCCAAAATATTTTTTTTTAAATATAGGGAATTATTATTTACGTCACCATCAATTAGTATCGAAGCAACTCGATCAGTATTAGGTTGCTAAAGTTCGTGTTGACACTGAATACTAATAAGTTGTTCTGAGTGGGTTACAACAAAAGAAGTCTGAAAAGAGCTGCAAAGGTTGTTCGCAGCTCTCTTTCTAGTCACTTTATAAAATACATTCGTTAGCAAAAGAAAAAAAGCCGAAAGGAGATAATATTATATGGTCTAAAATCGGTATGTTCAGAAGTTCTCCGATCTTCTTTAAATCCCCAGTGATCTTCCTATCCGAAATGCTTGGTTCAAGGTTTCCAGATGGATGATTGTGAGCAAGGATAATGCCTGCTGCATTTGCCTTAATAGCTGCTGCAAAAATCAGTTTTGAATCAACTACGGTAGAATCAGTTCCCCCTGTGGAAACTTCATAGAGACCTAACACCCTATTATTTGAACTTAACAGAAGTATTTTAAATTCTTCCCGAAGTTCAATGGTGTTTTGATTCCAGCTATTTATTAATAGATCGTAGGATTGAGTAGGTGTCACCGCGGTTGGGCGATTTCTGTCCTGAACGGCTGTTCGATAAACCAAGCTGATCTCTGCAACTTCCCAACTCTCATTTCTTTTTAAGCTTTCCATAATTTCCATTTTTAAGAATTATTATGGTGCCACGCTGGCAAGTGCCGAGCAGCGCAAAAAGCAACGCAATAAAGCGCGCTATTTTGCGCGCATTTATGGGGGAATTTTTTGCAGCGCCCTGACGGCAGTTGCCGACCTTTGCAGCAGAATGGATCTTAAAAAGCCCTTTCAAAAGATAATCGATAGCAAAATCTAAATTCAGGAAGTTTCCATTTTATGACGTGGTAACCCGATCTCATGTTCCTGCGGATAGGGTGCCCGGTGCGTCATACTAACATCCTCTTTCAGCATTTCCTGGGTTTTGAATCTCCGCTCTTCGGTTATCGAATAGCGAGGATCAGCGATGAATGGCATTTTCGCCATTTTAGTAATTGTCACTGTTGGGAAATGATAATCTACCCCAACTGTTCCTTCTATTAAATAGCAGCCGCCACCCTGGAAGGGATATTTGCTCAGGCAGTCTGCAAAGTGAGCGGTATCGAAAAACTCACCATTAACATCTACCCAGGTTCCAAAGAACATATCACCTTTCTTGGTCGGCACGTGTTTCCGGGAAACGAGATAGGCAAGCATCTTTACCGTTTTGTTGTGATGTTGCAACAGATCACTAGCCATGACATCACCTCTGTATTTAGTTTGCATAAGATCAAATGGGGAAAAGCTGACTGGAAAGCCGATGATTTCTATTTCATCAAATGCGTCCTCAAATGCTGAACGCTCCAGCGAGGGGAAATGATATTCTTTCACAGGTTCTCTGAACAGCATAGGTTCCCGGTCCTTCGGCTTGAAATTAACCAGAATCAGACGGGCAGTAATGAGCAGCTGGTTTTTGGTCTTGCCAGTGAAACGAAAGGCATCAATGAAAATCAGGGTCTGGATACTCTCGATGCCAATAGGGATTCTGTTAATGAAATCCTCCAAAGATTTAAACAATCCGTTTCTTTCCCGTTCTAAAACGATCTCATGGGCGAGTTTGGTTTCCAGTCCCTGAAGAAGCATTAATCCTAAGTAAATGTCAGCTCCATACAACGTCGTTTCGTGTTCGCTTTTATTGACGCAGGGATTATTGATGATACCACCAGACATCTTTGCTTCATGAATGTAGACTTCCGTCCGGTAAAAGCCACCCTGGTTATTGATTACGGCAACCATAAATTCCACCGGATAATAGACCTTCAGGTAGAGACTTTGGTAGCTTTCCACTGCATAGGAAGCGGAATGTGCCTTACAAAAGGAATACCCGGCAAATGATTCGATTTGCCTGTATATCTCTTCGCTGAGCGCTCTGGGGTGTCCCTTCCTGTCACACGATTCAAAGTAATTATCTTTCACCTTCTGCAATGCAGCTAAGGATCTTCCTTTTCCGCTCATTGCCCGGCGCAATATATCGCCGTCAGCAGCGGGCAGGCCTCCGAAGTGAAGTGCGATTTTAATTACATCTTCCTGATAAACCATGATGCCATAGGTCTCTCCTAAGTGTTCTTCAAAGGCATCATGAAGGTATTCGAACTGGCCGGGGTGATTGTGCCGGAAAATGTACTCTTTCATCATTCCCGATTGTGCGACACCTGGCCGGATAATCGAAGAAGCAGCTACAAGTGTTCTATAGTCGGAACATTTCAGTCGTCTGAGCAGTCCGCGCATTGCCGGGCTTTCGATGTAGAAGCAACCTATTGTCTTACCTATTGCCAGGTACTCATTGGCTTTATCTTCGTTCATTGACAAACTGGTATCCCTGATATTGACCGATATTCCACGGTTCTTTTCGATTAGTTTGACTGTATCATTGATGTGCCCTATTCCCCGTTGGCTCAGGATGTCAAACTTATCAAAACCAACTTCTTCCGCAACGTGCATATCAAACTGAACGATTGGAAAACCTTTCGGAGGCATTTCCAGTGCTGTAAAGTTGGTAATGGGTTCTTCCGAAATAATGATGCCGCAGGAATGCATGCTTCGCTGGTTTGGATACTTTTCCAGCATTTGACCGTACTTCTGCACCATGCGTACTACTGAATTGTTATCGTGCAACTTGGTGGGATTTTTTGCCAGCATATCCAGTTCCTCTTTTGGTAACCCGAATACTTTGCCAACCTCCCTGAAGATTGAACGGTACTTAAATTCTACATTCGTTCCGCAAAATGCGACGTGATCCCTGCCATACCGGTCAAATATGTAATCAAGGATCGTGTCACGGTCTTTCCATGACCAGTCAATATCGAAATCCGGCGGACTTTTTCGATTCAGATTGAGAAACCTTTCAAAGTACAGATCAAGGTCCAGCGGACAGATGTCGGTAATTCCAAGGCAATAACTCACTATACTATTCGCGCCGCTGCCGCGTCCAATGTGCAGAAATCCCATGCTGTTACTGTAGCGGATAATATCCCACGTAATCAGGAAGTAGCCACTAAATTCCAGTTCATCGATTACTTTGAGCTCCTTTTCCACCCTGGCCTTCGCCTCCTTGTTGTTACTTCCATACCGGCGAAGTAATCCCTGATTGGCTAACCTGGTTAACAATTGCAGGTCCGTTTTCTTGTTTTTTGTATAGTGTTTCTTATTCCGGGGCGTATTGAACGAAAAATCAAAGTTGCATTCATCAATGATCTTTTGTGTATTTTCAATGATCATCGGATAGTCATTGTAATTTGCAATGAGTTGTTCTTCCGGCATCATTTTATCTGACGTTCGGCAATGATCGGCTTCAGTTAGTTTAGATCCCAAAACATTCAGATCAATTGCCCGCAGAATCTTGTGCAGGTTATATTCTTCCTTCGTCCGAAATGTTACCGGCTGCAGAATAACCATTTTAGCCAGTATGCATTTCCAACTTTGCTGGTAGAGCAAGGTCAGCCGTTCAGGCCGGATACCAATGTATTCGTGTTCCCTTAAGTTATCCGGGGCTTCTTCGATGGGATAGATCACAATCGTATTTGTGAATCCAGGAGCTACCTTTGGCAAAGGTGTGCCATCGAAATTATGATTGGTCAGAAACCGGTTCATTTCAGCGAGGCCACCGGCATTTTTTGCAAGCCCGATGTACCGCAGCTGGTGGCTGCACCTGAATTCTATCCCAATCAGGGGTTTTATCTTGGCTTGCCTGCATTCTTTTATAAATTCATAGATTCCTGTAACGGTATTCACATCTGTGAGCGCCATTGATTTCAAACCATAGCCAGCCCCCTGCTCTACCAGTTCCGATAACGGAATAGTTCCGTAACGCAGACTATGAAAACTGTGGCAATTGAGAAACACGTTATTTGGATTTGCTTTTCAGGGGAATGCCTGCACAGCGGTTAACGGCATCATATCCGTACCTGGCCTTTAGGTGGTCCATTGCCTGATATAATGAGACCAGCTTAACAGAATCTTCAAATAGATTGATCTGGCAAGTTCCCCGTGCAAGTCCGCTAAACTGAACACCCACTAATCGCAACCGCATCCGACGTTTGTAAAGATTGTCGAACAGTTCTTCTGCAATCCTCAACAATACATGATCCGAAGAGGTAAGTGGAATTTTGCACTGTTTTGTCTCGTTATCAAAGTTTGCATACCTGATCTTCAGCGTTACTGTTGAAGTCAGCCACAATTCTGATCGAAGCTGAAAGGCAAGTTTCTCCACCATTCCTATAAGTAGTCCTTTGATTTTTGCAACATCAATTGTATCCTGACTAAAGGTATGCTCGGTGGAGATTGATTTGCGTTCCCGATAGGGCTGGACCGGGGAGTTGTCGATACCGTTTGCTTTTTTCCAATAGTCCAGGCCATTCTTTCCCATCAGCTGCTGCAGGATCTCAGCTGGCATTTCTGACAATGCCTGTATTTTACGGATACCTATTCGTGAAAGAAGATTGAAATTAACCTCACCGAGCATTGGGATTTTCCGAATAGAAAGCGGGTTTAAAAATGGCTTAACCATGGTTTCCGGTATGTCCAGATTGAGCTTAGTACTGCCATTGTGCTTATTCTTTCCTTCTCCTGTGGCGATTTTCGAAACGGTTTTATTCACCGATAAGGCAAAGCTTATCGGAAGTCCGGTTTCTTTCGTCACACGTTTTGCGAGTTCGGTTGTCCATTGGTAGGAGCCATAGAACCTGTCCATTCCGGTGAGATCCAGATAAAATTCATCAATGCTGGCTTTCTCCATTACTGGTGCGCTTTCTTCAATAACTTCGGTTACTGTCCGTGACAATTTTGAATAGAGCTCCATATCACCTTTGATGATTTTTGCCTGCGGGCATAGACGGAGCGCCATTTTTATCGGCATTGCGGACCGTACCCCGAAATACCTTGCTTCATAGGAGCAAGAGGCAACAACGCCACGTTCTCCTCCACCAACGATCAACGGAACACCTACTAACTGTGAATTTGTAAGACGTTCACAGGATACGAAAAATGTATCCAAATCTAAGTGCGCTATTGACCTTCCCATATTGCCGAAATAATATTTTAGCAAAGTTGAGACAAAATGTACCAACATATATCCTTATGTTTGGTACAAATTATACCAATGTCAATTTTATCAGAAAATCTAAAGCTTCTGCGAAGCCAGGAAAAGGACCTTACTCAGGAAAAGATTGGTGAAGTACTGTTTATTTCCCGGGAGCGGTATGCTAAATATGAAAGTGGCACATCTGAGCCTCCACTGGAAATTATGCTAAGGATAGGTCAGTATTTCCACGTAAGTATCGACGTATTGATTTCTGTTGATCTCAGAAAAGTTCCCATGGATGAACTTCTGAAGCTGGCAGGAAACCGCATACTGTTGCCGATCACAGTAAACAAGGCCGGAGACGATTTTATTGAAATTGTTCCCTATAAGGCTAAGGCCGGTTATTTGACCGGATACAGTGACCCTACATATATCGAGGACTTACAAAGAATCTCGGTTCCGTTTTTGACTGGCGGAAAATACCGTGGATTTCCAGTTGAGGGTGATTCCATGCCGCCTTATAACGACAAGTCTGTAATTATTGGAAAGTTCATTGAAGACTTTGTACTGAGGAAAGGAAGGACGTATGTGATTTTGTCCAGGAGTGAAGGGATTGTTTACAAGCGGCTTCTCAAAGTAGGCAGCAAATCAATAACGGTAGCTTCTGACAATACTTTTTACCCGCCGTATGAAATTAAGCGGTCGGAGATACTGGAGGTTTGGGAATTTGCTATTGGGTTTTCTATGGACGATTCGCAAAACATACCTGTAGGAGGTATCCCTGAAATGTTTTCAAATATCATGAGTGGTATAGGAAATATCAAAGAAATGATTTCAAATCCTGGCCGGAAGTGACAGAATCAGGAAATGGCACTAAAATACACGCAGCAGGAAGCTGTAACGCATAAGAAAAAGATCAGATTACCATAATGATATTTTCGCTAGATTAATGTATTTTATCTAGCAGTATGGAAAACGTCAATCAGCTATTGTCAGAAGGCACCCGAGTTGCCTTACATGAATCCATTTACTCAGAGGTCGTCCAACTGAGTTACGATGATTCAAAATTTGAAATCGATTCAGCTTGTGTCCGTTATGAAATGGAAAGTTCGGCGATCAGGGCGAATATAAAGGTTATAGAAGATTATGGCAATGAAGGCAATTTAACCTATTTAGGGATAAATGTTGGGATCAACCGAGCGTCTTCCAAGGCGGATCTCCTTGCCAGGTTACAATTACTTTTGCGCTCTGAAGATCGAAGTGATTTTTCGATAGGACTTTCATTGAATAATGTTTCCGCGTTATTGAGTTGGAACATAAATAGGATTAATTTCCGTTATGTCAAGGATTTATCATTGATTCTGCTCCCTGTTAAGCAAAGACGTCTCCAAAATTGAGGATGGCAAAAAACTTATCTTCCAAATTATTGCTATTTGACATGTTTGCTACTTGTTCTGGTAGTGTCGAGCGGCAATTTCCCTTTCAAAAAGCTAGAGCACAAGATAGATTGTAAAGAATATCTTCCCAGGCGTAAGTCAGTAGTAGGAACAAAAAATTATGCCTCAACTTATAATGCTATTGAAAATACTATGAAAATCTGCACCGAAATGGGCTTTTAGACCTCAACGGTCAAATAAAAGGGCGGCTTTGAGCCGCATCCATTAAAGCGCCGCGCGATCAGACGACCGAAGGAAGGAGGATTGTGCGGCGGACCTGGAACATTCCAGCACCGCCACAAAAAAGGGGAACAATTTTATTTGTTCCCCTTCATTATGCTAACGAAAAGTCATTCAATTTTTACCTCTAATGCGCTGATACGCTCTTTTAACCGAAGATTGCGTTTTTTGTACACATCAACATGCACCTTTTGTATTGCTGCAAGTTCTTCGGGGGCATGCTGCTGTGCAAACTTTAGAATCAGGTTTTGTGAAGGTCCGTACAAACCTATAAGATTGGCTACAAGAAAATCTCTTCGGATCATGGCTCTAACCTCATCGTTCAATGTGTCCAGGATTTCCATCCTGTCCCCATATTCAAGACTCCATTTTTGCTTAATCCCAAACTGCTCGTAGTTCGATTGTTTCAGCGAAGAAAGCATAAAGTAATAAACCAGCTGTTCTTCAAATTCGCTAAAATCCCCTTTGTATGCAGCTTGACGAATTAACACTTTTGATTCCTCTATTATTTTTTCACCGGCGATCTCCTTGTTGCGTTTATCTTTAGCTTTCAACTTTTCAATCATTGAGGCGGGATCAGTTATTTCCTCTGATTTTGAGGCTACCATATAACACAACTCGAGTGCATTGGTCCCTATCCGTATCAGTTCTACAATGTGTCCCTGTTCTTTAAGATTGAAAAAAGCCTCTTGCTCAATTTTGTATGTTTTTAGTTTACGCTTGTATTCTGCATTTGCTTCGGTACGCTCCTTTTTTGTTGCAACCTCATCATGCTCAGGCGCGGTCGGCATTTCAAGATAAGTTTTGGGATAGTCTACACTCCTTATTTCATGCCCCATTTCTACAAGAACATCCACCACCTCTTTATTAGTGTTGTATGACTTACAGAACTGGATTAGCGGGTTTTGCGCTAAACATTCTAAGGCCGCCTCTACCAAGTAGTTTGTGTTTTTTTGCTGTAAGCATGATTTCATGGAACACTCCCCACTGCTTTCGGGATTGCCAAAAAGCTGATAAATACTGCTATTGAAGGGGCAGCTTTGGCAGTCGGTTTTATCGAAATTATATCGTGAAAGCTTAGCCGTATACTGCCCTGCAATACCTGTGGACAAATCTTTCAGTGATAGCTTTCGCCATGAATTGTAGCCTGCTTCGCTTTTGAAATGATCGATGTATATGTCCTTCTGAAGGTCAATGTTGTATTGGCTAATTTCCAAAGCAACTGAAATACTAATTATGTCATCGGCAAAAAGATTTACGAATTCGGGGATTAGTTCATTTAGGCGCATTCTGCCGCGAATGTAAGTTTCAGACTTTCCGAACTTATGGTATAATGAAACTACATCGTATTGCCTTTCCTCAATCAGTTTTCTGTAGGCTGCTGCTTCATCGAGCGGGGAAATATCTGCCCGTTGCAAATTCTCTGTAATGGCTATTTCCAGTGCCTCGTTATCAGATAATTCCCTGATTTGTGCAGGTATGGTTACAAGTCCTGCAAGCTGAGCACCTTTCAGGCGTCTTTCACCATAAACGAGTTCGAAGCGTTTTCCGATAGGACGAACGAGAACAGGCTGAATTACCCCCTGCTCTTTAATGCTTGCTTTGAGTTCATGCATTTCTGCTACGGGAAAAGAGGTTCTTGGATTCGAAGGATTTATGTCAATATTGGCTATGACCACTTCGGAAATTGCTGGTGTGATTTCTGTTGTTTTCATGATCTGTTTACTTTTACAATTAATTTTTCGTTCTGCGACGGTTTACTTTTTCTTCTATCGGGGTTAGCTTTTCATGCAAATCTTCCCAATACGCTTGCTGCCTCTTATCAAATTCACTGAAAGGATGGTTTACAGTATAATATTCCTTATAGTCTTTGCACTGCTGAATCGCATCATTTAAGTCCGTTATCTGTTGAGGACAACCGTTTAGATCTGTTACTATGAGTTCATCCATGATCTTTAATTTTAAGGTCATATTTAATTACTGGATGGCTGGAGATTAAAACTGAAGATATATTCTGTGCTATCTTCACAGAATAGCAGTGCTACAGCCATGTTAAAAGGCATATCCTTTGAGGTTGCCACTGCGTATTCCAAAATGAGGTGACTGGTTACTATTGCGCGGTAATGGTAGAAAAGTTGATCAGCAAAAACAGTTCTGTTTTTGCGCAACGTTGGTCCCAGTCTATTGATGAGCGTTGCTATTTCATCTACATAGAATTTGTAAAATTCATGGGTTATTATTCCATCGTTCCAATTTTCACGACTGGTTCCACTGTTGTCCTGAAGGAACTTGCATTTTGACTCTATATAGTCTACAAGGTCTTTTAAATGGGACGGGAAGAGGTCAACAAGAAGCTTTGCACGGTCTACGTTGCTTAAAATTTGTAACGCTTTCATTTTAAATGTTCTTTGTGGGGTAGCTGCTTTACTGCGCAGCTACCCTGTGTTAATATTTGAGTAAAGACTAAATGATGTTTTCTTGAATACTAATCGGCTCACGAACCGATTCCCCCAAGCTGTTTTTTTATTAGATACTCACCAATAAATTCTGCAATCCGTGTAGCATCGTGAAGAGCACGGTTTCCGATATTTTTCTGCCACGCGCCCTCTGATGGCGCCCACCTGAACCCGCAGGATTTTAATTGTTTCCGAATATTTTCATCCGGTTTACCATCAAAAAATAGTTGGAGCCTGTTCACGTCGTGGTTCTCGAATATTCGCACCCCGTTAATTGTTTTGTCCACTACCGGACGTGCTGCAGTCAATTGCAAAATTCTAATGCGTTGTTCGGCCTGTTTGATCTTAGCATTATTATTAGTTAGTTTGAAATGAGGAAATCCCATTCCTCCGCATCTGCCGGGTGTAGTGATCTCCTGCCAAATGGCTTCAGTAGCACCGGGCAATAAAAGAAATGCGTCTTTATTCTGCTTTCTAATGCATCTGTTAGCCGCCTTCATAAACTCCTGCTTTGCTTTCAACTGGTTGAGTTTTTCAGTTAATTTTTCGACTGCCGCTGGATCATCTGACGAGATCGCGTCATTTGCTTCAATTGCTTTGGCTTTCTCTTCATAATAATCTGCCTTATCGATCATTTCAAACCCCCTTCTATAGGTACTGTCAATTTTATTACGATAGTTTCTATCTTTTTTTTCAGAATGATGTCCGATTAAAATCGGTTGTCCAAAGGGAATTACTCTCGCCATTTCTGCTGCCCGTTGCAGTGTTTCACCTGCTTTATCCCTGTTTTTTTGCGCTTGATTTTTTGCGTTTTCTAAGCGTGCATTTCTACGGTCTTCAAAATTATTTTTCATGATTCTTAGATTTTAAGGGCAGCCGCTCAGGGCGGCTGCCCTGAGTGGATTAATTAAAAAGAAGAATTTCTGCGCCTTGGCTTGTGAAGGAATTACACAGGTTAAAAGCTTGTTGGGCTTTGGTTTGCCCGGTGCCGCCCATTAGCAGGGATTTCACTTTGTCCTCATCGTTCTTGAATTTCTTCACATTCTGATAGTACCCTGTAATGGCATTGTATGCACCAAATACGGTTCCCTTTGTGGTTTCCAGTTGTTGGGTGTCACTGGTCATTGCGTAACTAAAGGCATCTTCACAGACATTTTTAAAGACGGTAGAGAAATCACCTTCCGCACCTTTTTTAATCAAATCCAGCGTTTCCTTATTTGGACACATTGCCAGTTGAATGAGACGTTTCACCTCTTTGTCGGTAATGCTGACTTTCGCCCATTGGTTGAAAATCCCTTCCAGTTCTGCACTCATGGTATTGGTTAACCCCATTAGTTTCTGAGCATCGTCTAAACGCTGCTTTGCGTTGGATGTGTGGCGGATGCGGACACAGTTAGTCATATTTCCGAGGGCTGCATTTAGCGTGTTTTGGCACACTATGCGAATGGGTGTAAATGCTGCGGTAATACTTCCGGTTCCATCGTGTGAGGTTGTGAGGAAGATGTATTTCTCTGTCACATCGTCACCGTTTCCCACGCGGATATAACCCGGCAGCTTGGCGGTAATAAAAATGCGTTCTCCATTTCCTAACGCTCCTGCGGTCTCGTACATGATCCCATCACCACCACCTACGATGCTATCAAAGAAAGAGAAAGCTTCAGCGTTTTGAATGATTTCGTAATCTTTACCGACGATCCCAAAAACTGCGTTTGTGTCGGTGCGCATGGTGGCGTAATTGTCAGGCATCGGGATGAGTTCACCGTTGATGATTTCGCCCGCATTGCCAACGGTAGTATCACGGCCATAGGTGAAAAGCGGCGCTTTTACAACTTGGTAATCCAGTCCCGCGAATTTGATTGCTTCGGCGCTTGTTGGGTAATCCTGCACGATTTTTCCTAAACCGTGCCATGCTTTTTCCTTTACTGAGAAAAAAGAGTATGAGCCTGTTTGCTCATTGTAATTAAGTCTGTGTGCCATGATATAAAATTTTTGAATTAAACCATGCCGATGCGTCCTGCGCCCCTCAGAAGAAAATCCAGACTTGCCTTTTGGAAGGAGTGGGAAATTCGTTTCTATTTTTGCTGAGTTTTTCATAATCATCGACCTTTTTTTTTGCCTTGTTGGAGCCGGGGGCGGGTGAATTCGTTTCATGAGCTGCTAAAGGTCCTATTGTGCGGGTTACCCAGTTTTTGGAAAAAATACTACCGCCAGCTCTGCTGGTGTGTGGAGATTTTTTTTCAAAGCCCTTTAGGGCCGCAACTGGGTGAGCCGTCACAATAGGGGTTCCCTTTGCTCTTGACAACGATATTCACGTCCGCGCCCGCTCCATCAAAAAAAAAGGGGAGATGATTATTTTTAGAAAAACTCTGGAAAAAGAAAAGCCCGCTTTTTCAAAGGCGGGCCCTGGTACAAACTCTTATATTAATAATAACCGTCAGCGATAGCAGCGGCATCCTGCGGCTATTTCAGCCGGAGATATAGCGGATAGCGCGGCCCTTCAGGGAGACGGCCACCACGTTATGAAAATTCACTAACAGGTTTAAAGGGAAACCTAATTGAGTTTCTTGATCAGTTCAGCGATATGACTACGGTAAAAATCATTCTCACTTTTGAGTTGAGCAATTTGCTCCAGATATGCTTTTTTTAAAGACTCGGAAGCATTGTAGTTAATAGTCTGCTGATCATTTGCAGATTGATTACAATTGCTGAAGATTTTTGTCTCATCGAAGCCGATTAGATCCAGCGGCTTCGTTTCCAGAATTTCTGCAATTTGAGTGATTTGGCCTCAAGTAAGATTAGTTCTCCTGATTTCAGGATTTGAGTATTATTTAGAAATGCTCGTTATTCAGCAACGACCTCATCCAAAAGCGTTGTGCCTGCCTTTGGCATTACATCTAAAGAGCTTTTAATGTCAGCATCTTTATAGTTGCTTTGGTAATTTAACCTTAAGCCCAAGCAGAATTTCCAATGCCAGAGCATCCATTTCGTCAGATTGCTCACCAAGCACGTCAATTTTCATTATTTTATCCATCCTGCTGTGATACCACTCTATTACCTTATCTGACTTGGTTTCTTGAGTAAATCCTGACAGCTTAAAGATTGAGTCTTCCAAATTCAGTCGGTATCCTCTGGAGTCGATTCCGATTTCAGCAAACGTATCAACCATCTTATGGTTTATTAAATCGTCTTTAATCATATTTAAGATCACATCGTTTAGATCCACTGAATATCTAAAACCGCTGTCAATTTTATCAACGACAAGCAAATTATTAATGATACTTTCCATTTTGAGTGTTTTGTTGCTTGCTCCAATACGGAGGTTAATAAACCCCCCGGGTGACTAATCCGGGGGGCAAAGAAATGGGTTACTTGTTATTTATTGTTTGACCATGCGCTTAGTTGCTACAGCCTGACCATCAGCAATTAGTGTATAAGTGTATACACCGGAACTAAGGTCTGATCCGAAGACAGTAATACTGCCTAAACCACGTTCAACAACATCCAGTGACTGCATTAACTTACCTTCACCGTTGTAGAAATGAATCTGTGCTTTACCAACGGTCTCCGGAATGGAGAAATTAATCACGGTCTGTTCCGCGAACGGGTTAGGTACGTTCTGGTCTAAAATGATCGTCTCACGGTTAGTAAGCTTCACCGACAACTGCGCACGAATCTGCTCCTGAATAGCAGGATCGTTGGTTTCAACTGCTGAATGGCTCAACTGGCAGAGTAACGGTAAAATTCCAGACAAACAGTTTTCCAGTTGGGAAAGACGATTGTTCAGGTTGTCGATTTCCGCCTGCTGAGCGTCAATTTCGGTTTGCTGCCCTGTAATCTGATCTTGCTGTGCAGCAATGACCGAGTCCTGGCTCTCAACCGTGGCGTTTAACTCCTGAATAGCTTCCGCAAGAATTGGCGCTACTTTCGCATAATCTACGTGCAGTAATTCATCGTCACCGATGAAAGTAACACGTGGTTCGATTGCATTGATTTCCTGTGCGATAAAGCCAACATGGTTCAGCGTATCAAGGTTCAGTTCCGGATGCGCTGCATTGTCCCAGTCGTAGTTAACGCCACGCATGGCAAGAACCTTGTCCAATGAACCGGTAAGATCAGTAACATTTGTTTTGATACTCTGATCACTGAGGGTGGCATCTTCGACTTTCTGGTTCAGTTCAATAATTGCCGCTGTGTTTACTGGGATTAATCCAGTATAGTTCACCGATTTGTAAGGCAGTGCAGGTGAAATTTCTGTACCTAAACTGTCATACTGTGCCGGAAAGATACTTTCATGCACCAAATTTGGGAAAACACTTTCCAGGTCCTGTGCAATGACCCCAAACTGCTGTTTATCGGTGAAATTAAATCCTGTATAGCTTACGGTATCCATGTAATAGGAAACAGGTTTAATATCCTGAATCATTTTTAAGCTTCCGGCTAAAGAATTAACGTCGGTTTTGAATATTGAATCTGATGTTACGACACCAGGTACGGTTGATTCAAGAACCCCGGCAAAATATCCTGCCCTGTTACCAGCCACGTTTGAATTGGCTACGTTTGAGAACACCCCAAAATTCTGTCCAGTAGTCGCATTGATCTGACTTCTGAGACCGTAATTAATCGCTCCCGAACCACCTACTGTAGCAATAACACCTATATTGCTGCCTGTACCTACACCAAAAGTAGTTACAGCTACACCTGTATTCGCTGATGATCCTGCTACGCCATTTGCAACGAAGATACCACCATTATTTGTACGACCATTCCTTGCCGTGCCGCTAATCCCTGTATTATTATTCGGGAGACCAGTTGCTTGAGCGCCTGCTACTAATCCTGTATGATTAGAATTTGCAGTACTTAGCCCGGATACCGTGATTCCTGCGCCGTAACTTGCGGTAGTACCTGAGGTAACAACAATGTCAAGTCCTCTGTTATTGGCGTTAGTGCCGTAGACACCAATAAATTGTCCGGTTGATACACCGCCATTCAATGCAGATGAATTTTGATGGTTTGCAATTCTAAGACCCATAGGTGAAGGCAATCCATTGCTGGTCGGATCCATTGTGATATCTACCTTAGCTAATGGATTAGGCGTTCCGATACCAATTCGATTGGCAAGTCCGTTATAAGTTGCGTTGACATCTGAAAATATGATATTATAATCATTCATCGGCACCTCTCGCGTACTCAATAACCTTGCAGGTGCAGTAGCATCGCCAAGAACATTTCCAAATACGACTGTTGTTGGATCAGTGATAGGCATAGACAGTCCGTTATTAGCGTTGGAAACTGTTCCCGGTGTTCCTGTGCCTCCACCTGAAATAGGCTGCCATGTGCCATCGCCTGCCAGTGCAAGATTAGGATCGCCTGGAAACACCATGCGTGCGAGTTTGACATCATTAGGATTGGTTCCGGGCTGTAATCCGAGGATTATTGATTGGCCTGCAGCGACAGGAACATTTCTGAAACGAGCATTGCCATTTACATCCAGTCGCTCTGTCGGAGCGGTACTCAAACCTCCTGTTCCGTAATTTCCAATAGCAAAAAAACCATTAGCATCATTGAATCTGGCTACTTCACCTAAGTCCTTGTCCACAAATAACAAATGGCTTTCACCATACCCTATAACAGCTTGGAATGGGTCAACATACGCATTATTCGTAAAGCCTGTGAACAGCGTACTCTTTGCATTTGCTACTAGCGTACCATAATCCATCCAGGGTGCATATCCGCTATTTGCATTGTATCCTAAATGCAAAATTGCCCGGGCGCTGTCAACGGGAAGAGTTCCTCGCCACGGTATAGACACGCGGGTCACATTCTGTGTGCCTCCATACACGTTCGGGGTTCCGGGCATTCCTGTTGCCGAAACACGCATTCTTTCTCCGACACCTCCCGCTGTATTGTCCCAATCCGTCTGAACAATAAACGGCGTTCCTTCCTGCCACCTTAAGTAAGCATTTAGCCCTCCATTCACAACAGTGTTATCTATCCCGAAACGCAGTCCGTCAGTCGCTGTCTCACCGACTCCACGCATCCCGGTTCCACGGTAAGTGACCTGCATAAACCCGTAAGGATCAAACGCAGCTCCCGCACGGTAGGTATAACTTTGATGGAACAACGACTTGGGCTCTACGTAACCGGTAGCTGTGGTAACATTCGTCCCAAAAGTGTTTCCGAGGGCCATAAAGCCGTCAGGCACGAACTGCGCAATATGCAGACCGTCAAGATCGGTGTTGGAAAGCAGGTCTGACGAAGCAGTTGCGCCGTCACCGCCGCCCCAGCCGTTAAAGCGGAAAACCATCTTGTCGGGGCCTTCCGTTCCGGGGCCATTGTCAGACCAGGCAATAACCATTTCGGTAAAATCATCGAGTGCAGATATCTTCCTCAACCCTACATACGAGAGGTCTTTGTTATCGGTGAAGGTAATACCAGTCTCCATCCACGGTTTGTAGCCGAATTCCTGCACCTGGGCATGCCGGCCGTTGAGGTGAAGTAAAGAATAGGCACCAATGCTACCGTAAAGCGGCTGATTGGTTGTCATGGAACTACCCGGGAAACCGACTAATAAATAACCGTCACGGTTACCAGCGTAACCGTTGATGTTGTAGTTGACGGTACCGTTGAGCTTCATCCGGTTTATCGCGTTCGTTTTAAAAAGTAGTGGATTGATACCATTTGTGTTGCTCCAACCAAGATAGCCAGCTGGGAAATAGTTGTTATTTGCAACATTGCTATTTGTGGCTTGTGACTGTGCGTTGATTGCAACTATTAGCGACACCCCGAATAGGAGCACACACTTGTAATAAAATTTAATCATGTGATTGAATTTATCTCATCAATGAAATAAACCCGCTCATTGTGTAGTCACCTTTTGTTTTGATCCGGTAAAAATAAACTCCTTCCGGGCACTCACTTCCGTTACTTTTACCGTCCCATTCAAAGACTGTATCAGATATATAGACAACATTGCCCCACCTATTAAAAATTTGGATTTCGGCTGCCTCGACTAAATCGAATGTAAACAAGTCATTGGTTCCATCACTGTTCGGTGTGAACACATTAGGTAAATCGTAACTCGTTTCCGTAAGTGAAACATCATCAATGTAATAATACGAATTCAATCCGTATGTACCGGGCTCGGGGCCGGATATTATGTTCCCAAAATAATCGCTCATTTTAGAAACATGTAACGAAGTAAATACACCAATAATGAGGTACTGTTCGTTTCCCTGGGATTGAAATGTATAATTCTCTTCAAACCACTTCACCGAATCACAAAAGAACTCGTTTGTGTCGCTTTGGAATTGTGGAGTATAGGGAAGTATTTCATCTGTCACCAAATTCAGCGGATGATCCGAAAACAAACAGCCGATGGAATTGCTGCACATATTTGTATAGGCATTACTCAGGAAAAATTGGAGTTGATAAAATTTGCCGTTCTCCAGTGGCTCGATCAACTTAATCTGCATGTACTCTCCATAGGTCTGATCTGCAAGTGGATGATCAGGGTCGTTGCCCTGAGAGAATAATAGTCCGCCATATGCAACACCAGTTCTTGCTTCCTGAAATCCGATGTAATTTTCGGGAACGCTGAATTCAAGATGATTTGGAAAGTCTTCTTCGGTTGCACAAACATTGAAGTAGTCAGATGTACCTCCAGAAGGCATTGTCCAATACTTTGCGGCTGTGACGTAAAAACCTTCCGCATGTGAAGGACAATTATCGTACTCTTCAAAGCTACCGTTGGGGACAAGATTTTGCTGTGCATGGACGTATGAACAGCAGTAATACAAAAGGATTATATAAAAAGCGAGTTTACTCAATTAATAAGAATAGTTTGTATAAAAGTAATAGGTTTTCTCATTCGGGTAACGAGAATTCGAACCGCCTATATCCCATAGACGTATCCGCCACAAAATGGTTGGATTTCTGTAAACGTGGTTTTAATTTTTGAGCGTGAATAATAGGTACTAAAGTATATAATAAATCAACACGTACGATGACATAAAATAATCAACAGATGCGTTGATTTGCTACTGTGTCGAAACTTGATTTTCAAAAGCAAATTGGTGAGCGTATTAAATATTTGCGCAAACAAAGAGATTTGTCTCAGCGTCAACTTGCGTTGGATTCTAATAAAGATCCGCAAAGTCTGGAGCGTGTAGAGAATGGAAAAATCAGCGTTACAGTTTTCTATTTAAAAGCTATTTGCGACGGTTTGAATGTTTCTCTAGAAGAGTTCTTTAAAGGCATTAAATAACACTCACCAATTCACCTAGCAAATCAATGAAATGGGTCTCATCCGGGTGATGAGATACGAACTACCTGCGTCCCACAAGTAAATTCGACTGCAAATAATAGTTATTTCTGCTAGTAGTTAATCTTTTATGGTACTAAAATAACTCTTATAGGATAATAATCCTATAATATTGTCTTTAATTTTTCTAAATCTTGTTAGGTGAAATATCCCTCCAAACAAGAAATGCTCCAGATAATTGGAAAAAACGTCCAAAAAAACAGGGTTGCAAAAGGGTTATCGCAAGTGGAATTGTGCTTTCATGCAGGGCTTGATATTTCAACACTCAGCAGAATTGAAGGTGGTAAAACCAAATCTTCATTTGAAACCTATTACAAAATAACTGAGATTCTTGATCTACCCATGTATAAGTTGTTTATGCCCGATGATCTACAATAATGTTTAATCGCATCATTGCATACAATTGCGATCTGTAAACGTGGTACTTATTTTATGAGCCTGACTAATCGGACGTTATAGATCTGTAGGTTAAACTGCCGGTGAATCCCAGATGAATTTGTCTCTATCAAAATCCATTATTTCGAATATAGGCATATTTAATGCGACAGATATACTATATAATCTTTTAAGCCCAATACTCACTTCACCTCTTTCGATCAGCCGCAAATACTTCTCATTCGTTTTTAATTCTTTAGCAAGCTGTACCCTTGAAATTTTCTTCCCTATGCGGATCTTAGTAAGCCTTAGACCAAAAGCCTTTAAAAATTCATCTTCAGTCATGATTCTTGTTTATGGTATTAATATAACTACTTTCTGATCACCAGATGCGCCTGCGCCGGATCGTTCAATAGCCTTTCCATTTCACTGTGAATGATGTCCTGAATGTCTTGCTTGATTTGAAGGTAATTCTGCTGTACCATTATTCCGTCCACGGTTCGGATAATAGGAATTTCCTTGTAGGCGTTTTCTTCTTTAGCAAGAGCGTCATGATCATTAATAATTTCACAATGGAAGGTTTTAAGATCTATTTTACAGTCGGGATTGTCGGCAACCATACCAACAAATTCTCCGGAGCTTAATGATGAAATTTTTGAAGAAGGTACTGCTGATTCGAGTTGTTTGGATCGGCTGATTGAAGTGTCCTGGCTGTTGATAGAAAGACTTTCCCGGTCCTGCATGATCTTTCCAAATCGCTCCGATAATTGCTTTGCGGTGTCTCCGGTAACCTGACCTGAAATAACATTTCCAATGATGTTTACTATAACATCTGCTTGCTCTCTGCCATAATCTTTGCGAAGCTGGGTAAAGTCCTGAAGTCCCAAACAAGTAACCACCTTATTGCTCCTGGCGGTTGCAATAAGAGCGTCGATTCCGGTAACATATTCGGTAGGAAACTCATCTTTTACGATACCACATTTCAATTTATTTTTTTGATTAACCAGTTTTATCAACCTGTTAGAATACAGTGAAAGTACAGCGCCATAAGTTTGAAGCTTTTGAGGATTATTTCCTGCACAAAGTATTTTCGGTTCCTCCGGGTTGTTAATGTCAAGCGTAAAGTCATTGCCTGATAAAACGTAATATAGTTGGGGGGATGACAGGCGTGATATGGCAATTTTCGCAGAGGCAATCTGGCCTTCGAGTTGTTCCATTACGTCATTTAGGTATGCGGTTACAAATGGGTTAATCAATACTTCGATTTCCTTTTCAGTGCGAAGTAAGGTAAACAAGCTGTCGTAGTCAGTTTGCATCAACTCAATTACATGTGGCAGCGTACAGAATTCGCCACCTTTATACCTGCGCAAGTACCAGATTACTGCTGATAAAAAGTTAATTGGTGACTCGACAAAAAAGTCACCTTGTTTCTTTATCCATTCTCTATTTAAACCGAGCAAGATCGTGCGGGCTGACTCTGCGGCATCAGTTATGTCGGTCATTGACAATGGGTCCAGAGGATTGCACCGGTTGCTCCGTGACAGGTCATCAAAATTTATAACACAAAACCTTGGAACTATCTTATATAAATGTTTGTACTTTAACCATGCGTTGTAAGCTATTACGGATAAGTCGGGGAATTTAAAATCATAGACATAAAGTGCAAATCCCTTGCTGATCAATTGGGTGATCACGTGCCGGATCACGAAGTAGGACTTTCCAGAGCCTGGTGTTCCGCTAACCAGTATACCGCGAAAAGGATTTATGATATTGACCCAGCTTTTACGAAGTTTATTTTTGAGATAGTATTGTGCCGGAAGGTTGATTGAATACTCATTTTCAAGCAAGCGTTCCTCCTGCGGAAAGGTTTCGTTTTCTTTGTTGAAGATGTCTTTGTGGTTGAGCCGGTTTTTAATAATCCTGGACAACAAAGTTCCCCCTGTTAATATTAGCAGAAATCCAATGGAGGTTATTACTATATATGCTATTGCAATAGTATTTTGGCTTCCATCTAACAGCAGCACCAGGAACGATGCGAAAAAAAGTGCAAGGCCGGTGATCACATAGGCAAAGGCATTTTTGAAACTGAGCTTTTCATCCTTGCGGCCTTTAGCCCCCAGAAGGGAAATAACCAGAAATCCGAGCGCTATTAATTTAGAGTTTATGAAGCTGTGGAACAATCCTGTTTTAGCTACATTTCCGAGTAGCCGGTCTGTAAAATCGAGCGTTAAGCCCCAATGGTGAAAGGCCGTGTATAAATAAAAATAGTAGTGGATACATAATATGACGATGGCTATAAGCCTTGTCATGTCCAATATCTTTCTTAGTGCCTGATCGTTTTCTCCTGTTTGCATAATCTTTGAGTTTAATTATTTGGGGAATTTTTTCTTCTTTTCTTTCTTTTGCGTTTCTTGAACTGGTTTGCATTTGAACTGAAATCCTGTTCTGGTTGCATGAGCTTATCAAGGAAACCTCCTACATCACTATTTGCAGTTTTACTGAACGGCTGGTCAGATAACGGTCCTTTTCGTGTCCCTAATTCCGGTGCTTTAACACCTGGTCTTTCTGAAGTGCGCGGAGTTGACTCCAGAATTGATTTCGTCGCACCAGTACACCTTGCCTGAACTGCCTTTGCACTGTACTGTTTTCCGAGGGAGCTTCCGTTGAAAACACATTTTGTTTGATAATCAATATAGGTTACTCCGTAAACGAGCCCGGATTCACTTTTTCTAAATTCTACATGGATGCCTTGCCTGGAGAGGGCGTTTTTAAATTCATCAAGGGTGAGCTTGTTGTTCTTTAATACCAAGTCAACCTGAGTTTTAATTCTTGATCCGTAGGGTACGCGTTTGAGCTTGCTTTCCTTAAACTTCACATCGAGTTTACCCAGCGTTGGTTTGTTGCAGAAACTACTGGCTTTAATGGGAACACCTACCGTTTTACCCGCAGCATCAAGCATGTGGTATTGTAGGCCCATTGTTTTATAAACACGGGAATTTTCAGAACCACGGCTGGCGGTCACATTGTACTGCTTTAGCAGTGCGTTGAACTCCGCAAGGCTTGTAAATTTGTAGCTGTCAAGCACATGCTCCAGCACATTTTGTATCGCTGCACGGGTTTGTGTTTTCCCGTAATTTGCTTTGGATATCGACACGGGTTTCAAACCCGATTTTTCCGCTTTACTGTGATCATCTGCCCTAACCAAATTGAAATCTTTTTCAATGGCTTTTCTTGCCGCCTCTGATTGATTTCTGCCGATGTTATTCATGTCTATTCTGGTTCCATCTGAGCGCACTTTTATGGAAACAATATGGATGTGCGGATGACCTGCATCGTCATGCCGGTAAATTAAATATGGCTGGTCTTTAAATCCAATTTTCTTCATGTAACTATCCGCTATTTCCATTAGTTTTTCTTTTGAAAAATTGCCTTCTGACTCATGGAAATTCAGGGAAACATGCACACTGTTTCGCTTGCACTTTTCATTCAGATCAAGTTGTTTTTGAAAGCGGTTCAGCTTCATATTTATGTTGAGTAAATCATGGTCAATGGGGTAGTTCCCCGCGCCAATGCATTCGGCAACTTTTTCTATAACCTTGTTCTCATTGTAATTCAAAATGCGCTTGATCGAGTAGCCTGTTTTGATTATTGCAACCATAATTCCGCGATCTTTTGAATGTGCTTTTTGATCTCATCCATCTTATTAAACATCGTTCTCCGGTCCAGTTCGTAAGCAATTGTCCAGTGTTTAAATTCAGCAACGCGATGAAGGGTGTGAAGACGCTTTGTGACCTGGTTGAAGTTATTCCCGATATGGTTGAGCTCCTTGCGCAACTGGATCATTTCAGCCATGAAATCATCTGTAGACTGATTCCGGTAGGTGGAAACAATTGGCTTTTCGAAGAGGCTATTCCGCACATAATCGCTCAGTTTCCTGCATGTACTTTCCTTCCATTTCTTGGTAATCTTCAGGTATTCATCAGTGGTTAACCTGAGTCCTATGATCCTTGTTCTGTTTAAATTCTTGCTTTCCATACGTTTCGTAATTTGATTTTTCATCCTTATTTGCAGGGCATGCACCACCCAAACGAGTTCCGAGTTAAAAGGGGTGGCAAGATCGGTTGTTTAACAACCGGACATCTTGCCGAATCCGGGAACAGGGATTCTTGCCAGAATAACTCCCTTTGGAGTAAACCAGGGTTTGGTGCTATGCAGTCTTTGTGTCCTTACCCGTCTTCGTGGTCAGTACTTATGTTGGTCATTGGGTTTGCCGAAATTTTGTGACCAGTCATTTAAGTCCCTGTAACTTTGGTACAGTTTGCTCTCGTCGCTACATGCCGGATTATGAAGTATGGCGTATGCGGTACAATTCTGTGCTTCCAGATTGGTCGGGAGATACAGCATAACTGATTGATACTTATCCAGCTTTGAAAACGCATGCTGAAAATTCACAAGCGAATTGAGTACTACAAAATCATACTTCAGATCAATCCCTGGTTCCTGAAGGGTGAGAAAGGTTAGGAAGTCAGTGAAGCTGAGGAAAACGATCGCTACCGAGGCTCCATTGAGTACTGTTGTAATATCCGTCTGAAAGCAGTCTGTCTTAAAGTCCGGGTTACGTATTTCGTAGCCATCGGAATCATTTTTAAAACCGATTCCATGGTAGACATCATCCTGCAATTTGAACACCGCCTCGCAGCAATATTTCTTTGCAATCTCCACGTTAATTCTTCTACCGGCAAGATAGTTTTCCAGGCCGAATGACGTTAGCTGAGTTTGCTTAATGAAGACTGCTTTTTTACATCTATAATTTGCGATTGCCGATGGACAAATCAGGGCCTTTTCCAATGCGACTGACGCTGTTAATACGTCCAGAAATTCGTTGATTGCGCACTGGTAAAACCGGGTTCCAAATTCGACCAGTTTACCACCGGTCATCAGTACATGATCGTACCAGCTGACACGTGACCGGTCCACTCTAAAAGTTAACGTACTTGATTGCTGTAAAAGGGCGAGATACCAATATCCTTCCGCATCAATTTTTAAGGGTTCTAATCCTATCGACGACAGGTAAAGAACAATGTCCATTTGGTTGGCTTCTTCCAATGAAAGCCTTTTTCTTCTGATTTCCATAACTACACATTTTCTGTCTACACTTCAGTGAACTGAGATAAAGTTAAAGAGACACTATGGCAATTGACGATCCTGACCCTATTTGAACCACTTTTCTTAAAGTTTAACTGGATACTTTTGCTGTAGTATTTATTCATTTAAAATGTACCAGTATGACAGAGAAAGAAGTGGTGATGGTGTACGATATGATATTGGGACCAGAGTACATGAATGATGGTGTGAACGTCAAATCGAAAATCTCGAGAAAGGCAATTCTCCTTTTACATCATGTAGTAACAACGGTGATTACAACAAAGAATTCAGACAGGTCTTCCGGGCTTGTCAAGTATTTACCTGAAGAGGTGTTTGCAGAGTTAAAACAGCTTAGTGATGAATGGGTAAAAGAAGCAAAGTTGTTGGAAACCGCCGAAAATTTAGGCAAGATGCAACCAGAGAAGTAATGTGACTGGCCGGAATTATTCCGGCCTTTTTTATTCCACTATCAGTTTTAATTCATGAAAATTATGGAAAATGAAAATATGCTTCAGGCAATCAATCAGCAGTTGTTTACCAGCATTAAAAGTATCATCAGTAATTCCCGGAAGTTAGCTTACCAAAATGTCAATCGGGAGCTCATATTAACCTACTGGAAGATCGGTGCAGAGATTGTCCAGATGGAGCGGCAGAATAATATTGACAGTAAAACCTCCAGCCAGATTATTCTTAAGCTGTCTAAAGTGTTGAGCCAGGAAATGGGAAAAGGATTCTCGCGATCCAATCTTTTTAACATGCGCAAGTTTTACCTCGAATACCCTGCTGTCCAGTCAGTGACTGGACACATTTCATGGACGCATATCTGTGAGCTGCTGGTGATTGAAAACCGGGATAAGAGAAGCTTTTACGAAAAGGAAAGTATCAATGCTTCGTGGTCGGTAAGGGAAATGAAACGGCAGATTGAAAGTTCTCTCTATGAAAGATTAGCGCTCTCTTCCGGCAGGCGTAATAAAGAAAAAATCATGGAACTTTCCCGCAACGGGCATGAGGTTTACCGCGCAGAGGATTTAATTAAAAATCCGTACGTTTTTGAGTTTTTAGGCATCCCGGAAATTAAACCTTTATTGGAAAAAGACCTGGAGGCAAAACTGATCAGGCATATAGAAGCCTTCCTGCTAGAACTCGGTAAAGGATTCATGTTCGTGGGTTCGCAGCAAAGGATCACAATTAACAACACCCATTACTATGTTGACATGGTATTTTATAACAAGGTGCTTAGATGCTACATTTTGATCGAGCTGAAAACAACCAAGCTAAATATCGCCGATGCCGGACAACTAAACACCTATCTGAATTACTATAAGTCAGAAGTTAACGATCCTACTGATAATCCTCCGATGGGAATTATACTTTGCACAGAGAAAGATGAGATCACTGCAGAGTATATCCTGGGTGGGTTTGAAAACACTGTGTTCGCATCGCGGTACACCACGATCTTGCCAGATAAACAGCGACTGATCGACGAAGTAGAGAACGTTTTAAATAAATAGGTACAGTGTTTCACGCCGGTTTGTTATATAGAAAAATGATCCACTTAAAGTAACCTCGCAATTGATTCAAAAAAAAATTCTGGAAGGAACCATTAGTTTTTTTATCCTGGGCGTATTAGCAATAAAAAGGCATTGAAATCCGAGGAATTAAAAAATATCTTTTCACGCTTTTTGCAGAATAATTACTCTGCAGAAGATCTTCGCGCTATTCAGGATCATTTTAACCAGGAGCAGAATAAAGAATTGCTTATCACCTTAATTGAAGCGGAATTAAATAGCGATATAATTCAGGAAAACGAGGAGCGGGTTAATCAAATCCTACAAAGAACTGATGCCGCGATTTTATCTAAAGTACAAGAAAAGCAAAAGAAAAGGGCACCGTTATTCAGTTCCAATTTTTATAAAATTGCTTCTGCCGCAGTGCTTGTCATCGGAGGCTTCATTTATTTCCTCGTACATAACAATGAACCCATCAAACAGCTTACTGTTTCAGTGCCGTATGGGAAGATTATTCGGCTTACGCTTCCCGATAGTTCTAAGCTTTGGCTCAACGCAGGTACCACGCTGGAATACCCTGAAAAATTCAGCGGAGCTACGCGGAATATCAGACTCAAAACCGGACAGATTTATTTAGAAATCAAGCACGACGAAACAAAGCCATTTGTGATCAGCACAAAAGGAGTTGGAGTTACTGTTCTGGGAACCACTTTCGACGTCAAATCCTTTGAAGGTGAAAACACAACTGTGACGGTTGCAAGCGGAAAAGTTGGCGTTTTGCCTCACGGTGGGGAATCAATATTATTGAACCCTAACGAACAAGCTGAGTATGATATTAACAGCAAGATAATCGGAAAGAAAACGGTAAGTGCCAGTGACATTATCTCCTGGCGTAACCGAAACTTAATTTTCAAAGATCAGTCTCTTGGGGAAGTGCTGAGCACATTGGAACGACGTTTCGATGTAGAAATTGAAATAAAAAATAAATCCCTGTTATCCGAAACGGTCAATATAAGGCTTGCTGATGAATCACTGGAAGATGTGCTCAACGTGCTAAGCTTTTCCAATCACTTTAAGTATGAACAAAATGGAAGGTTAATAATAATTAAATAGAAGCTGATCCTCCGAGGGAGGAAAAGCAAAGACGGGAACGATTACCGTTCCCGTTCTTTAACCAGCTGATGCAAAGATTCGAAGCCACGCACCAGCCACAGTTTAATCGATCAACAACTAAACCACTCAAATATGGTAAATTTTTACCGTAATGGAAACCCATTATACCTAAAATGTATGCGCATATCTAGCATCATTATCGGTCTACAAATATGTTTCAGCTCTATTCTGCTGGCGCATTTCTCTTATGCACAGAGCATCACTATCCATGCAAAAAATGCAACAGTGATAGAAGTGATCGCTCAAATTGAAAAGCAATCGAAAATTAAATTCTCCTACAGTACAGAAACACTTAAGGATGTCGGAACAATTACACTTAACCTGGAGCGTAAGCCATTGCTGTACGTCCTGCAAGAATTAGAAAAAAACACCCCACTGATATTCAAGCGCATTGGGAACTTTGTAGGAATTAACAGGAAGCTGAGCATTGAGAAAAGCAAAACCGTACCTCTGCAAATAAATGCTCAACCAACTAACAAACCAAAAGACATTAAAGGAAAAGTCTTGGATGAGAATAATCAGCCACTAACGGGAGCATCAGTTCGGATTAAAGGGACCGCCATTGTTACTCAAACAGATGAGAATGGAAAATTTTCTTTGACTGCCGTTGCCGAAAGCGCCATACTCCAAATTTCTTTTCTAGGATATAAGTTGAAAGAAATCCAAGCTGTAGAGGATCTAATTATTATCTTACAGCGTGTCAGTTCTCAACTGGAAGAAGTTGGAATAGTTTCTACCGGATACCAAGACATCCCAAAAGAACGGGCGACGGGATCATTTACATTGATTGATTCAAAAACTATCGCACGCTCTCCAGCAGTAAATATTTTAGATCGGCTAGAAGGTGTCGCGAGTGGACTGCTTTTGAATCGGAACTTGACAAATAGTGCCAATAATCCCAAAATTTCTATCAGAGGAAGGAGCACAATTTTTGCTAATGCGGAGCCTCTTATTGTTCTCGATGGGCTACCATATGAGGGCTCGATTGATCAGATCAATGGAAACGATATTGAAACAATTAACCTTCTAAAGGACGCAGCCGCCGCCTCGATTTGGGGAACAAGGGCAAGCAATGGTGTGATTGTCATAACCTCTAAAAAAGGATCATATAATAAAAAGCCAGAAATCAATTTTACTTCAACAATCACCCAAGTGGATAAACCAGATCTTCATTATCTTTCAGGTCTTTCTTCCTCTGATTATATTGATGTTGAGCAATTCCTTTTTAGTAAGGATTATTACTTTGCCAGTTTCTTCAATAAATTTTCTCCCATCAGTGGGGCAGTAGACATATTTGATCAGCGTAAGAGAAATTTGATTTCAGCTGCAGACTCAGCCGCTCGAATTGATGCGCTAAAAGCACACGATGTCAGGGATGATCTAAGCAAGCACATGTACCGCAAGGCTTCTTTACAGCAATATCAGCTTAATGTCCGGGGCGGTGGAGAGTTCAATAAATATTATATATCAGGTGGCCTAGATCGTAATTTTGAAAACAAGGTTACCGATAACTATCGACGTTATACACTAAATGCTAATAATACCTATTCTTTATTAAAAGAACGAGTTATAGTCACCACAGGGGTAAATTATAATAGTTCTGAGACAAAGAGCCAAGCGACCGACTATTCGCCATATACACCTTATGATCGATGGACTGATGAAAATGGTAATTCGCTTCATGTAATGTATTACGGTTCTCTAAGAACATCCTACGTTGATACGGTAGCAAACGGTAAACTGCTTGACTGGCATTTTAATCCAAAGGATGACCTATCTTCAAATGTTACTAAGAAAAATACTCAATATAAAATAGATTTAGGATTGGATATCAAAATCATTGAGGGTCTAAATCTTACTGCAAACTACCAGTATCTAAAACAGCTTAATGAAGGCTTAGTGTATGATAAAAGTGACAGTTATTATGTCCGAAACCTTGTTAACAGTTATTCAAAGATCGTCAATAACGTTGTTCAGCCAGCGATTCCATATGGAGACATTTCTTCAAATTCTCAAACGACCTTAAACTCAAAAATAATTCGAACCCAGCTCAATTTTAGTAAAACCTTCCACGAAGACCACAATATAAATGCTATAGCTGGTTACGAAGGCACCGATAGCCGAATTAGTACACTAGGTCAAACAGCTTATGGCTTTGACCCTGCAATTAAGACCAATGGCAATAACAAAATCAATCCTATGACGGATTACCCATTGTTTTACGAAACATTCAGGACCAGTCGATTTTCGACATCGCCATATCAAACTGAACTGATTAATATAGCTCAATCCTTCTATGCCAATGCTTCCTATTCCTACAAAAGCAAGTATATTCTTTCAGGTAGTGTTAGAAAAGACGAGTCTAATTTATTTGGGGTTAATGCAAATCAAAAAGGAGTGCCATTATGGTCATCCGGTTTAGCGTGGATCATCAACAAAGAAAACTTTTATGCTATTAACTGGCTTAAGGATCTAAAATTACGCGGCTCGTACGGTTATAACGGAAACGTTGATAAGACGCTTTCCGCACTACTTACAGTTACTAGAATTGGTTTAACTAATGCATATGGAGACATATACTCACAAGTCAAAAATCCGCCTAATCCCGATTTGCGGTGGGAAAAGGTTAAAGTATGGAACGTAGGGTTGGATTTTGCACTAACTAATGGGAGGATAAGCGGGGGTATCGATATTTATCGAAAAAATGCTGTCGATCTTATTGGAAATACACCAATCTCTTCACAAACTGGTGTAACCGTATTTCGCGGAAATGGTGCAAGCTTAATTTCAAAGGGAATTGACGTAGTAATAAATAGTAGAAATATACAAGGCGCTTTTAATTGGATAAGTAGCTTAAATGTTAATGTAAATACAGATAAGGTTAGCAGTTATAAAACTTTACCAACGCGTAATCTTGATCTAATTGATGGCAATTTCAATAATCCACAAGAAGGATACCCATATTATGCGGTTTTTAGCTTCCCGTCACAAGGCTTAAATGAAATGGGAATGCCTAAAGGGTTTTTTAACGGGGAGTCGAGTACTGATTATAGCTCGATTATCACCAAATACGATCCTACGCAGTTGAAATTTCATGGCTCAGCATCACCCAAGTATTTTGGTAATTTTTTAAACACATTTTCTTATCGATCTTTCGAACTCTCAATGAACATAAATTACAAATTCGACTATTTTTTCAGACGGTCAAATGTATTCGGAGGTTTTGATGTGAATTGGATTTCCCGTGTAGCCGATTACGAAAAAAGGTGGCAGAAGCCGGGTGATGAACTGATCACTACCGTTCCTGGTTTTAAATACCCCGATGATGGTTCAATGGGCACCTTTTTTAGAGCCTCAGAATCGGTTGTTGAACCAGGCGATCATATTCGTTTGCAGGATATTCGCTTATCATACAATTTTCAAGAATCATTGCGTATGTCAAAATTTAAAAATTTGTCCTTGTTTTTGTACGCCAGAAACTTGGGAATAATATGGAAGAAGTCTAATACTGCGGTAGATCCGGATTACGGATCATACAGTATTCCTCAACCTTTTGCATTATCTCTAGGACTAAATTTAACATTATAATAATCATATGAGAAAGCTATATTTTTTCCTGCTATTAGTTGTTTTTTATTCCTGTACCAGTAAATTAGATCTAAAACCAGAAAGTACTTTGGTAGTTCCAAAAACTGCACAGGATTTGACTGACATCCTCAACAATACAACTGTAATGAATAGGTCGACAGGATTTGCCCAGATTTCGGCTGATGAATATTTAATTCCTACGCTTGCTAATTTTAATGCTTTAATCAGACCAATGTCCAGGGCAGCATATATTTGGGCACCGGATTTATTCGGTTCGTTATCACAGATTGATGATTGGAATAAACCCTACGAACAAATTTTTCTGTGCAATAATGTCATTGAAATTGGAGAATCGTTAACGGTGCCGAGTGATGCCGATCTTCAAAAGGTAATAGGTTGGGCATATTTTGGGCGAGCTTATGCCTATTATACGCTTGTGACATATTTTGCAAAGGGGTATGATCAAAGTGCGGCTTCAACTGATTTGGGGGTGCCATTAAAATTATCACCAGCTGTTACGCAAACTGTCAAACGCAGTAATGTGGAAGATACCTACAATCAGATCGTTAAAGACGCTTTGAGAAGCGCTGAACTTTTACAAACTAATATTGTGGAAGATCGTAAGAACAGACCATCTAAAGCTGCTGCTTATGCCTTCCTTGCAAGAGTGTACTTAAGTATGAGAAAATATGATGCAGCAGAAGAATATGCAGATAAGTGTTTATTGATATATTCAAAGCTGACAAATTATAATACTTTACCGATTCGAACTACTTCATCTTTTACGATCAATAGCGAGGAAACTATTTACTTCGAAAGTAACGAAGGGGGGCAGAATGATCAAGTATATGGGACTACAGGGGCTTTATATACTATTAATCCTGATTTTTTCAATTTATACGATTCCTCCGATTTGCGCCTGCAAATTTATTTCAGTAAAAACGCCAATGGCAATAATGCATGGAAAGGTGTAAACAATTCAAGCAGACGTCCATTTACAGGTTTGGCCACTGACGAAATTTATTTGATCAAGGCAGAATGTTTAGCCAGACGTGGCGTCAAAGAAGAAGCTCTAGGTGTATTAAATTCAATGGTTCAGACGCGTTATAAAACAGGAACATTCCAGAATATCACCGCTACTACGGCGTCGGAAGCATTAGACAAAATCTTACTTGAAAGAAAAAAAGCGCTTATTTGGCGCGGCTTGCGATGGTCTGATTTGAAGCGCTTGAACTTAGAAGGAAGAAATATTGTTTTGAGTCGATCTATGGGAGGTGTTACTTACACATTACAGCCCAATAGCCCGCTTTATATCGAACCAATACCACCATTGGAAGTTAATTTAACTGGTCTTCAACAAAATTTACGCAATTAAACATGCAAGTAGCAACAAAAATGATCCGATCCTTACGCAGTCTAAAGTTAGGGTTAATTATCACGTTCCTATGCATCAGCATATTTGCGAAAGGACAAATTTCAGTTCATATTTATGGGCTTGTTGATTCAACGTTCTCTATGCGCTTTAAAAACCGCACACTCTTGGTCAGGGAGAAATGGACAACAAATTTTGGCAGTGGCGGTAGAGTTGTAGACGTGAAACTTTCAGATAAGGGTGAATTTCAAAGTGAGGTTGAACTTACAGATTCGACGGCATATTTGAGTTTTGAATTCGAGGATGAAAATCTCGTTTTAAATGAAAATGGTAAAATAGTTAATGTTTCAGTACCAACAAACATGCCACTCGTCCACGCATTTCTATTTCAGAAGGGAGATAGTATAAGAATGGATATTCGTAAAAATGGTATGATTCTTTTCTCCGGTAGAGGAAGTGAGAAATTAACTTGCCAGTGGGAAGTTCACAATACCCCAATTATACCAGAAAGTATTAATAGTAGGTTGTCAGGCTTGTACAACGAGCGGAAATTCGATGCATTTCAAAAATTAACGATTCAATCTGTGGAAACTTCGCTGGAGCTTCGCAGAGCAATTTTAAAAAGCTATAAAGGAAGGATTGCAGAATCGTTGCTTAAACAATTATGGATTGATGCTGTGAGTGTTCCAGAATATGTATTGCTTCAATCTAATTATAACATGCATCGATCTGTCAAAAATAAGTCGGTTTTTGACGATACATTTTTAAAAGCAGAGGAAAAGTGGTTTAAGGCTTATGTCGACAATGTGACTTCAGATGAATTTGCACATTCGGCTTACTATGCAGAACTAATTGTATTGAGGGAGTCTTATCGTTTGAAAATCGCTGAAAATCTAGATACGGGAAGTTCCGTGTTTCAAGATCTTTATCAGAAGATAGTCAAAGACTACTCTGGCGATTTAAGAGATAAGCTAATCTTTACTCTCTTTGAAACGATGATAGACCGCAGCTCAACGGAAGCTCAATTTATTTTCAAGGATGCTTTAGTTATAATTATGGCGACGAGGTACCGCAATTTATTGCAAGAACTAGGATCTAGAAAGTTTTCAGCGTTTCCTTTTGAGTTTTATGACGCAATGGATAAGGCACATCGACTCAAAGATTACAAGGGTAAAGTCTTGGTGTTGGATTTTTGGTTTACTGGATGTCTTGCATGCACCTACCTGAATAAGGCGATGCATCCGATTGTCCAGAGATATAAAGGGAACAATGATGTGCTTTTTTTGACCATTAGCACTGATCCAAAAGCCAACTGGCTAAGAAGTGTCGCTTCGGGAATCTATACTTCTCCCGGAACGATAGATCTTCACACCAATGGCTTGGGTTACAATCATCCCTTTATTAAGAACTACGGTATACGGAGTGCACCGAGGCAGTTTATCATAGGAAAGGATGGAAAATTGGTGACCATATCTCCCCCGAGTCCATACTTAAGTGATCATAATTCAAAGAGGTTTCAGGAACTACTCGACAGGCTTATAAATAAGTAAAAAGAAGAGGGAGTTCCCTCCCTCTTCAATGCTTATTGCCATGACTTCAAGGCATCGCCGTACGCGATTGTAAACGAGCCCGTAGGAATAGCATTTTCAGCGAAAGTCCCTACAGGTAAATTTCCTGCTTCTCCTGTAAAGGTAATCGTGCAGTATCCATCATCATCGCTGCATAATCCATCAGGTTGTGTCTGGACGTAGAAATTACCATCGTGATAAAAAGTCCGAGAGATTGGATCTCTTTTTACTTTGTTCGCTTCTTCCCCGGAAGAGAAAGCAAAAGCTGTCGCCGTGCCTCCTGCAATGAGGAGACTGAGTAAAATTGCTTTAGTTTTCATAATACATGTGCCTTTATAAATCAAAAGGCTAAACTTTAAAATAATGGTGCCTACTCTTTTTATGGGTTTTCAGCTTTCCCCATTTGCTGCAGCAATGTTTTATAGTGATCGTGCTTTTGTCAATAATTAGAGCACGGGATACATAAGTGAACTTTCAAATCTTTTGAGCAGGGCCTGATCGGAATCAAATTCAGTGAATGAGCTTGAAGCCTTATCAGCCGCGCTGTCAACCAAATGTAGAGTAACCCCATTGTTAAAAACAACCCCCTATGTCTCGATCCCGAAAAATAATGTCTCGATTCCCTCTTTTTTTTAAAACAAGAAATGGACTCCTATTACTATGATTAAATCGCTTGACATTTCAATATCAATTCCGCGTGCGGGTCTCGTTAAATTTAAAGATGAATTGATCGATTCGCGATTCGGTGATTCTATAAACTTCATCAAAGGGGAAGATGATCAGAGCTTCATACTCTTTCAAAAAAACAACTCGACGGGTCTCGTTGCGTGGTCCCTGTCCATAACCTTGAAGCATACCCATATTGACTACGGAAGACGGATTGATCTGATAGAAATTCACATATTCAAACCGAGCCGCGAGATTAGTGAGCGAGTCCTTCACTACATAACTCCGGCCATTGACCGTAAATGCCAATGTCCTGCGCTTTTCCTTATAGAAGAACAAAATTTCATCCCGTACATCAAATCGGATAATGCCGCCCTCATACTTAATGTCAAACTGCGCAATCGTTTCACTCTCGTCGTTGGCTTCCAACCGCATTTGTACAGCTTTCAACTCAGTTTCCTTATCAGTCACCTGGCGCCAGAAGTACATAGCGACGTACAAAATGTTAAATCCGAATATAAACAAAGAAACAAAAATTACATCGAGGTGCCCGCCCCGCGCGATCATGTCTTTTCCGAGTATGCTGTAATAAATTTTTATCAGGACGGCATCAACAATTATAGCAGGAAATACGCCAGTCATAACTTGAAGCACCGCACGCCTGCTTGGAGATGCTTTCCAAGGGGCCCGCCGGTCCAATATAACGGTAGCCTTATGCACCATGTACATAAGGAGCAACGCAATTGCAAAACTGACTGCAAAAGCCAGATAAAAATTTGGAGATGAAAAGGCAGTGACAGGATGAAATGGCTGCCCTAGAAATAGGATAAAAAAGGATGCAATTGTCGCAATGAGGATGCGTCCTTTAGGTCTTAAATAGTGATTTTCATTCATTCCTCTACTTTTTCTATCTAGGCAGTAACGGTCAGAATGAGAAATTAAGATAACTAATATTTTATAACAAAAACCATTATTCTACTACAATATGGCAAGATATGCATTAACAGAAGCTGGAGTAGCCAGCAAACTAAGCGAGATTTACGCGTTATCAGATCCGGCACTGGCTTTGAAAGCAGCCGCAATTAAAGCTGATTTCAGGGATTGGATGGACGATAATTTTAACCTGACCACACCGCAGTCGACCTTTATCACTGGAATGGGTGACGAAGCAGTTCAATCCTATGGTGAAATGTGTTCCATGTGCTTTCTACACCGGTTGGATATAGATTTCGTCTATCCATCACCACCTGTGGGAGCTATTGGTAAGTGGGTAGAGAGCGAGGATAAGGCCAAAGTTCGGACGGATGGAAGCGGGAACGTGACTGTGACGGGTTCCGCAACGTTTACCGTTGGTTATATCGTATAATACTTTTATATTACAAAGGCGGCTGAAAACGCTGCCTTTGTACTTTTCTACCAAGCAAAATAAATCTACTCAAGAAGATCAAATATTTCGGGCGAGCAACTGAACCAACAAAGTCACCGCCAATCCCGAAGTGGGGTTCATTTCTTTTTTTAAGAACTGTGTGGCTTTTTGTATGTGTTCATTGATTGTTGGATGTGATATACTAAGCTCTTCGCTGATTTCTTTATAGCTTTTTCCCTCTATTTTTGAAAGGGTAAATACCCGTTTGCGCTGCGGTGGTAATCGATCAATCGTTTTCTGAAGCAATTGATAGTCTTCTTTTCTAAATAAATCTTCTTCAATGTGGCTGTACAATTCTGAAGAGGCGGACATCAGGTAAGATTCAATACGTTTGTCCCTCGACGATTTACGGAACAAATCATAAACCATATTATGGGCGACCTTAAATAGAAAGGACTTGAAAGACTTATCCGGATCAATGCTCTTACGAGAATCCCAAATTTTGAGGAACAGATCCTGCATAATTTCCTCTACTAACTCATCACTTTTCAGAAGTCTCAGCAAGTTTCCGGCGAGCTTTCTCTTGTGCTCGTTATAAAGTTGCTCGAATGCACGCTCATCCCCCATCTGCAATTGTCTCAGCAATAATTTTTCCTGAAATGGTGAATTTGAGATCATGGCAAGTGGTGGTCCGTTGAATATGAACGAAGATAATTAATATCTGTAAAAAAAAGAAGTTCTAATTTCTATAACCAGAGGGGGTAACAAAATCCATGTCGGGCTGATATACCCATAGCTACTAGTCATAAACATAAATAATGATCTCCATGAAAAAGTCACTAACCAGGTTGATTATATATCAGCCCTCCCCTCGAAAAGAAATAAGTCCTTCCTTAACAAAGTGCAATCAACTCAGATGCATCGTAAAAAGTTGCATAGGCCGGTTAACTCATTCGTTAAATAGCTCTGTTTTTAACTTTTTTTTGCTATTCACATCGTGAATTAAGGCTACCCATTCACATAATATCCGATCTATTAACAATACAGCCGTTAACCACTATTAATTTTCACTGGATATGACAAACACGAATCAAAATATTCTGCCAGATACCACTAACGACTATCCCCTGGAGTGGTTTGATAGTCTGATCACTGTGGCACTTGATCCCGAAAATTTGGAGACTAAAAAAATTGAACCTACTACTCATCATACTGTAAAGGATCGCCTAAAAGAAGAAGATGCAAAACTTCAACTTCAGATCAAAAGCCAGGTTTTTAAGCTTAACGACGATCAGAGCATTGAGGTGCTTGTCCGGCATTACCATTCCTCGCTTATTACGCTACTGGATCAAACATTGGAAAACAAAAGGAATCTTGGTGAAGGCATGCAGCCCGTCGCAGAAATCTATAATGTTACCATTGATTGCCTTGAAGGTTTACTGTCATTTATTGAAACTCGATTCAGCAACTACCTGAGCCCGGATGAGCGAATTCCCCCCTCTTACCTTCTTGTAGTAAAAGACGATATAAAGCGAAAGTTGCAAAGCATTATGCAGAAAATCACAGGTGCGAAGGAATCAAAGGCGGTGATAGATTTAGTCATCAAGCGGTTACACTCTTTCCTGGTCAATACCAATCATCATTTGCAAATGACTTTTAAAACTGCACTTTACAAGAAGGAACTGGTGGGTAAGCTGGACAAAGTAAAATGGGATGTTGACGAGAAAAGGCCATATTCTCCTGTTGATGAAATACTAATCTATATGAATTTCAACAGTAAATCATATATCAGGTTGCTCACGGGAAATCTTACAAAGATGCTTGAACAATGTAACGGTGATATTGAAAAACTGGATAAGCTACTGTATTTCTATAAGGAGTTCAAGCAAATACACAGGGAACCGGATATGGTCTTGAATCCCAAATTTGACAATGTTGAAACGGTTCTGGAAAACTGGTTTTCTCAGGAAATTCTGTACCTCGAGAAACGTATACAGATGCCACAGCCGCCTGTTCCGAAAGAACTATCCGATACTAAAGAAGATGATGAAACAGGAGTACTGGATAAAGTAACCCTCATGCTGTCTTCAGATCAAATCGGTCTAATCCTCCGGGGCGCAGACGAGGCCCGGGTGATTTTAGCAAAATCGATGTCTGACGTATTTCGAAAGGTGGTGAAGCATTTGTCAACACCGCGAAAAAAGGATCTTTCCTATAGTGCGATGCGCAGCAAAGTCTATAGCGTGGAAGACAGGGACAAGCAGCTAGCGATTGAAGCATTGCAGAAAATCATTAAAAAGATCAGCGAGTATTAACAACATAGCTAAACGATAATAGAATTAAGAGCAGTAATGCTACAAAATTTCGGCCTCCCACAGGGAGGTTTTTTCGTTTAATGTAAAAATTTTCATTTTGTAATTAGCTGGTAATCAAAAGGGAGCGAAGGGAGCAATTAAGGCGCAAGCTAAAGTTGCTCTTTTGGTGCCTCCGCTAGCTCCGTTACTTTGCTTTCGAAAGACAATCAAAAATGTCCTGTGAAAATCAGGAGATAAAAGAAAAGTGAATCTAAAGCAAAAGTGTATGTTCAATCAAATCTCATGGCAGAATTACTTCATTGTTGTCGCCATAACAATTACAATCTATTACCTGTATGTAGGCATCAGGTACTATTCGAAAGAACTGACCGGGATATTCTCGGGAACAACCAGGCTCAAACTTAAAAGCAAAGGTGTTGAGGTTGAGCGGCCTCCTTACGCCGAAGAGCAGCCAGAGGCATTCAATGATGATGAGGATGACGAGATGTTGGATGATGAATTTATCCAGTCAGAACAGCTCGTTGGACGTTTGAAAAATGTGATCTCAGCCGCCCCAAAGGAAAGCCTTCAACCGGACGAGGTTGAGAACCGCATAAGGACTGTTCTAAACGATTTTCCAGCGATTAAAGATTCTGTACTACGGTCATCAGTTAATGAACTGATTGTATCCGAATGTGAAAAATATGGTGCTGCTGACTTTGCAGAAGACGAGGTGGATTTGATGTGGTAGCGCAGAGCAGCAGCAGCAATTAGCGGAGCGTGTCTTCCTGTCCGTCCCGAAGCGAAATAGCAACGTGTGGTAGGATACGGGTATGAGATGGCGAGCACCTCCGCTTTTTAAATTAAAAAATCAAACTAATTGAAAATTAAATAACTGAGAGATGGATTTGTGGAAAAGAAATAACAGGAAAACAGAACGAGACAAAGTGATTGCAGGAGCTCTATTGCTCATCCTTGTATCACTTCAATTTACGGCTCAGGCCCAAGACGGGATCGCCGGAATCAATCAGGCAAATCAGCAAGTGCGAAGCTACTTTGGTGCAGGCACACAGCTCATGTATGCTGTGGGAGCACTCCTGGGCTTGATCGGTGCTGTGAAAGTTTATCAAAAGTGGAACGCTGGCGACCCTGATACAGGAAAAGTAGCCGCAGCGTGGTTCGGGAGCTGTGTGTTCCTGGTCATTGTGGCAACAGTCATCCAGTCATTTTTTGGTGTCTAGATCATGGCCGGGAATAGCGTTTATACGATCAATAAAGGGATCAACCAAAGTATTGAGTTCAAAGGACTAAAAGCTCAATATATCTGGTACCTGGGAGGTGGTCTCGTGGGTTTAATGATCCTGTTCTCGGTCATGTACCTGGTCGGCCTCCCCTCTATCGTTTGCGTAGGAGTCATTGTCATTGCAGCCACACTACTAATCATTCGAATTTATGCGATGAGTAACAAGTACGGCGAACATGGACTGATGAAAGCCCTCGCAGCAAAGCAGGTACCCAAAGTGATTAAGGTAAGAAGCAGGAAAGTATTTAGCAACCTCAATAGAAAATGAGATGGGTGAAGAATCAAGAATATACTTTGGAAATGTGCTGTTCAGAATGGACAGACTTTTTGAAGAATTTATCGAGGTAGGGAATCCGGACAATAAGATACCCTTTGATAAGTTCAATGCTGAAGACTCGCATTTGACTGCGGTCTTTGATCAGCAAACCAAAACTATTGCAGACGAAATTGATCAAAATGACTCCACTATCCGAATTGTTTTACCGCCGGATATTACTGCGGACGATTACGAAGAAGGATCTGACTACGCTGCGGCTTTTAACGAAGTATATGCCAGTCAGTATAACCTCAGGCTGATCGACAAAAAGATCTTGGAAGATCTGGAAAATCAGCCCTTCGACATCGAAACCAGGAAGCTTCCGGAAATCTTAATAGAAGATAAGGCCTACGTTGTCGATGTCTCATTTGGTGAACTACGTGAACAGAATAATCCAAGCAACATTGTACGGTTCGACAATTTGGAATTAGCTGATGGTAAGTATATCGTCTATTACGATGAAAAAACAATGAAACTTGACCATTTTGACCAAGGTCAGAAAAGCATCAAAATTGAGCAGATGGTTGTGCTCGATCCTGAAGGTGTTGCAATCAAACACGGTTTAGAGGTGAAGGATCTGCCGGAGAATGATTCGGAATTAACAACTGACCCGTCTCTAATAGATCGCAGAATCAACAAAGGTGAATTGCCGCAGATTAAAATACTGGATGAATATTTCTACGTCGATTTACGAATGGATCAGCTTCGCTCTGCGAACAAGTTTTGGAAAATCATCGACCTCAGTCAGTGCAGGGATGAATACAGTAATAAATATTCGTTTCTCTATAATAAACTCAAAAGGGAAGTAATAGAAATACCAGGCGATATCACAGCTTATCCCAAGAATGCTGTTCTGGTGGAATTGCCTGCTGAAATTGTACTGGACCCTGTTGCGGTCGGCAGAATGGAGTTTAGCGACGAATTAGCTATGCTCAAAAACGGCTTTCCGCTTCAGCATAAACTGGAAGCACGTCTGCACCCTATTTCCAACAGCTACTTGCCCTCACTGATTCACAGCAATCGAAAATTATTAGGAATGCCGCCGCTTAAGACAGAAGGTGAGCAGTTTAAAAAACAGAATACAAGGATCTCGAGAGGAAGAGCTATGTAACCGATTAAAGGAAGAAATCATGGAAAAAGTTTTGGAAAAGCTGATGCCGATCATGGCTATTGAACATGACTGCATCCTGAGTAAACATGGAGACATTACGGTAGGCTACAAAGTTGAGTTACCGGAAATTTTTACACTCTCCGATCACGAATACGAATCATTTCATCAGGCATGGATTAAAGCCATAAAACTGCTGCCGAAATTCTCCATTTTCCATAAGCAGGATTGGTTTACTGGCGCAAAGTACAGACCTGAACGGGCGGCTAATTCCTCATTTTTGGGAGCAGCTGCAGATCGTCATTTTTCTGAAAGACCTTTTTTAAGACACGAGTGCTTTGTTTTTATAACTCAGAAGCCGCCAGGAAAAAAACACAGTACCTCCCTTTTTTCAAATTTACTCCGTAGCACTATTGTTCCTGAACAAACCATTAAAGCTGATTTGCTTCAGCGCTTTATGGATGCCTGCGGGCAGTTTAAAAAAGTTATGGAAGATTCGGGACTCGTAAAGTTCAAAAGAATCCTGAAGCCTGGCTTAAGCAGTGACGATAAAGACGCCGGTATCATTGAACGTTACTGTGGTTTGCTGGAACCCGACGAGCCGTTGATGATCAGGGATCTTGCATTTGACAAAAGCTTGCGTGTAGGGAAAAAGAATTGCCAGCTTTACACGTTGTCTGATGTTGTAAACCTCCCGGCGCTTTGTGGAAGCAGGATCAATTATGACAAGTTCAGCACCGACAGAACTAAATTCTCTATGGGATTTGCGAGTTCTCTTGGACAGCTCCTGTCTTGTAATCATATCTACAACCAATACATCTTTATAGAAGATGAAAGAAAAACGATCAAGCAGCTTGAAAGCAAAAAGCTTCGCTTGCAGTCCCTGGCTGCCTATAGCAGGGAAAATCTTATCGCAAGGGACGCTACGAATGATTTTCTGAACGAAGCGATAGCTCAGCAGCGGCTCCCGGTTAAATCACATTTCAACGTGCTGGTCTGGGAAGAAGATGAGGCGAAGCTGAAGGATATTAAGAATCTGATCAGTTCCTCTATGGCCCAGATCGATGCTGTGGCGAAGGAAGAAACAGTAGGCGCCGCGCAGATCTTTTGGGCCGGTATTCCCGGTAACGCCGCCGATTTCCCGATGAATGATTCTTTTGACACGTTCCTTGAACAGTCCACTTGTTTCTTAAATCTGGAAGGTGCACCCAAAAGTGTAAAACCACATGAGGGTATCAGGTTTTGTGATCGGCTTTCCTCGCGCCCTCTGTACGTGGATATGTTCGATGCTCCGAGGGACCTGGGGATAACCAGCAATATGGGAATGCTCGTTTGTGGTACAAGTGGCGGTGGTAAATCCATGACTGTAAATCATATTCTGCATTCTCTATTCGTACAGGGTGCACATTGCCTCACAGTTGATATCGGAGGGAGCTATAAAGGACTTTGCGAATTATTGAAAGGTTACTACTTCACTTATGAAGAACGCAATCCCATTCGTTTTAACCCATTCTATCTTCCCGATGGTCAGCAGCTGGATACTGAGAAGAAAGAAAGCTTAAAGTCCCTTCTCGTTTCTCTCTGGAAACAGGAGAATGAGAACTTCAACCGGAGTGAATACGTCGCCCTTTCAAATGCACTAAGTGGATACTACAGTTATCTGAATGAAAACAGAGATGTCTTTCCTAGCTTCAATACCTTTTATGAATACCTGGAGCAAGTGTATGTGGAACTGCTCAACCAGCATAAAGTGAAGGAAAAGGATTTCGATATCAACAATTTCCTTTATGTCCTGCGACCTTACTATAAGGGTGGCGAGTTTGATTACTTGCTTAACGCGACAGAAAACCTGGATTTACTGAACCAGCAATTTATTGTATTCGAGCTGGACAATATTAAAGATCATCCCATCCTTTTCCCAGTAGTTACGCTCATCATCATTGAGCTTTTTATCTCAAAGATGCGCAAGCTCAAAGGTCTTAGAAAAGTACTTTGTATTGATGAAGCATGGAAAGCTATTGCGAAATCAGGCATGGCGGAATTCCTGAAATATGCTTTTAAGACCATCCGCAAATTCAATGGCGTTCCCATTGTCATTACTCAGGAACTGGATGACCTTATCAGCTCGCCTGTAATCAAAGACGCCATTATCAATAATGCAGACATCAAGATCTTGATGGACATGAAAAAGTTCATCAACAAGTTTGACAAGCTACAGGAAACACTTGGCCTATCTGAAAAGGGGAAAACAATTCTGCTTTCGGTAAATAAAGATGACCGGGAGATCTTCATTGATGTCGGGGGTCAAATTCAAAAGGTTTACCGTAACGAACTCTGTCCGGAAGAATACCTGGCATTTACTACCGAAGGAAAAGAGCGGGTTAAGGTAATGGAAGCAGCTCTTCAGCATGGCAGCATGGAGGCCGGTATTACTGCGATGGCAGCAGAAATAAAAAATAAATCTAAATAGTTGAGTTATGAAAATGTGTTTTAAACCAATGGTATTTGCAGTGCTGTTCACTGCGATCAGCCTCACATCCATGCAGCATGTCAGGGCCACCGCATCAATTGGAATTGTTGAGCTGCTGAGAAATGCCACCGTCAAAGTCATCAGGGCTATTGATTTGAAGATCCAGCGTTTGCAAAACAAAACAATTTGGCTGCAGAATGCACAGAAGACGCTGGAAAACACCATGTCTAAAATGAAATTGCAGGACATAGCTGACTGGACAGAAAAGCAGCGTGAACAATACCGGGAGTACTTTGACGAACTCGCAAAAGTGAAAACCAGCATAACCTATTATCAAAGGATTAGGGAGGTCACAAGTAAGCAGGTCCGTCTGGTAAATGAGTATTCCAGGGTTTGGAACCTGCTTCAACGGGATTCCAATTTCTCCCCTGACGAGTTGCAGTATATGGGGAAGGTCTACACTGGTATCCTTAAAGAAAGCATGAGGAACCTGGAACAAATTTCTTTGGTTATCAGATCCTTTTCATTGCAGATGAATGACGCCAAACGCATTGAGCTAATCGATACTGCCGCCGATCAGATAGATCAGAATTTTGATGACCTCATGGTCTTCAACAGGCAAAATGTTATGCTCAGCCTGAGGCGTACTAAATCGCAGCAGGAAGCTGAAGTAATTAAAAAACTGTACGGCTTAGAAAAATAGAAATGGAACTCTCCCTGGCAATTAGTAAGATAGCGACCCTTTTAGATGGCAAAGGATATGATGGTTTTTTCATTGTTAATGGAAGACATTTTGGAGATCTAAAAAAGGGACTACTTGCTTCCATGACCGAATCAGAGTTAGCAGCTTCAAATTCCCTCATTCTCGATACTTTCCTAAGATCGACAGCAGAGAATGAAAATATAGTAACAAGGTTTACGGTGAACTTTAACCACGAACAGTTCACCATAGATAAAATGGAAATGTGGGTAAATGAAAAACACCTCCAGATAGTTAAAGAAAGACACAATCACTATGGCAACTATACATGGATTCCACAGAAAAGGGATGCTGTTGCAAAGATGATTTCAGGCTTCAATCTTAAACCTCCCGCAAACAAAAGAAGGCTTAAAAGAAACAAATAAATCTATCAATATGAAAAAGGCAATCATAGCAGCTTTGCTGCTCGTAGTAGGATCTTCAGCAGCACAAGCACAGAACCTGGAAGAGTGGTTTCAGCAAAAAAAAACGCAGAAAAAATACCTTCTGCAGCAGATCGCGGCTTTAAAAGTATACAAGCGCTACGCCCGGCAGGGATACAATATCGTAGAGAATGGACTTAAAACCGTGGGAGGGTTCACCCGAGGCGAGTATCAACTTCATGGGGATTATTTCGATAAGTTAAAACAGATCAACCCTGCTGTGAGGCACTACGAAAAGGTTGAGCAGATTATTCAGATTCATCAAAGAATTGCTGACGACTACAAAAAGGACCAGCATCATTTCCAGCAATCCAGAGAGCTTTCCAGTGAGGAACTGACATACATCAATGGGGTTTACGAACGATTACTTGATGATTGTGAGCTGAATCTAGATGAATTAAAAAAGGTGATTAGCTACGGTGAGTTTGAGATGAAAGACAATGAGCGGCTTAAACGCATCAATGACCTCTACGAGGATATGAAGTCTAAATATCACTTTTCCAGAGATTTCAGTAACGGGGCTAAAGTGCTTATTTCAGCAAGGATAAAAGAACGTAGTGAAATTGAAATCAGCCGTGACTTGCATGGCATTAAATAGGTAATGATGAAAAAGTTAGGAATTCTTTTAATAATGATCGCTTGCAGTTTCGCGATGCCGCCGAAGGTAAATGCTCAGGCGACGGAACTAGCTCAACTGGCTTTGAATGTAGAAAAACTCGCTCAGTTTAAGCAGATTTTGAATGACATGAAAAGTGGTTATCAGATCATTGAAGGTGGATACAACAATATCAAGAGCATTTCTGAGGGTAATTTCAAAATACACAAAGCTTTCCTTGACGGATTGATGCAGGTCAGTCCCACTGTCAGAAAATACCGGCGGGTTAATGACATCATCAGTTTGCAGGTGCGACTGGTAAAGGAATACAATGCTGCATCTGATCGCTTTCGCCGGGAGGGAAATTTTTCGCAGCAGGAGCTTTCTTATTTCTCCAAGGTCTATCAGAACCTGTTCAAAGAAAGCCTGCGTAATCTTAATGAATTAGCTGCGGTAATTACTGCCGGACATTTGAGAATGACCGATGACGAACGTATTCAGGCAATCGACCGGATTTACATCAGTATGCAAGACAAGGCATTATTTCTCAAGCAGTTTAACAACAATGCAGATGCATTGGGAATACAACGATCCAGAGAGAAAAACGATGTGAACAGTATGAAAACACTACATGGTTTAAAACACTAAAACGATAAGTATGAAAAAGTATCAAAAAATGATCCTACTGCTAATGGGCGTCTTGATTATGCCTTTTACAGGTAGTGCTCAGGGCATAGCTGAAGGAATGAGCGGTTTACACAGCGTGCTTGATGAGTTATATGATGACACTATGCCCCTTTGTAGCCAGCTCATAGGAGTCGGCCAGGGAATTGCAGGTTTTGCAGCCACTTGGTACATCGCCTCACGGGTATGGAGGCATATTGCTAATGCGGAACCTATCGACTTTTATCCGCTCTTCAGGCCGTTCGTTCTTGGCTTTTGCATCTTAATATTTCCATCGGTACTCGGGCTGATTAATGGCATTATGAAACCTGCAGTTACCGGAACAGCGGCAATGATGGAGGGGTCAAACAACGCCATCGAACACCTGCTTAAGCAAAGAATCAGGGCGATGGGTCAAACGGATTCCTATAAAATGTATATCGGCTCTGACGGTCTTGGAGACAGAGATATGTGGTATCGGTACACTTATGATGGTGCTAATCCAGAGGATGAGAGCGCATTCGGAGCACTAGGAAATGACTTCAAATTTCAGATGAACAGATCGATGTATGCGATTCGTATGATGATCAAGCAGTGGATGAGCGAAGTTCTACAGATCATTTTTCAGGCTGCGGCGCTATGCATCAACACGCTGCGGACTTTCCAGTTAATTGTCCTTGCAATATTAGGCCCTTTAGTTTTCGGCATTGCTGTCTTTGATGGATTTCAGCACACCTTAACTTCCTGGATTGCCCGATACATCAACATTTATCTGTGGTTACCAGTGGCAAACATTTTCGGAAGTATCATCGGAAAGATACAGGAGAAAATGATAGCGATGGATATTGATGAAGCCACTAATTATGGGGATACCTTTTTTAGCAGCATGGATCTGGCATATCTCGTTTTTATGATCATCGGGATAGTTGGTTATTTTACAGTACCCTCTGTTGCCAATTACATAGTGCAGGTCGGAGGTAACGGACTAACCCAGAAAATGACAAGCATGGCAGGTTATACCGCCAATACGGTAGTTAATTCTGCGCAGTCCACGGCAAGTTCTGTTTTTCATGGCGCTAAGCAAGATACACACAATGGCTTTGAAGCAGGACGCAATTCCAGAAGCTACATGGATAGCAAGTTAAAAGGAGATTCATAAAACTAAATCAACAATCATGTTTAAAAAAATGAAAGACATAGATACAGCATTCCGGCATGTCAGGACATTTACGATGGTCGTCATTGCAGGATGCGTACTTATCTGTTGTGTCGTTCTGTTCAAAAGCTATAGCCTGGTATCTCAAACACAGGGCAAAGTTTACATTTTGGCGAATGGAAAGGCGCTGGAAGCATATGCATCTGACAGGAAGGACAATATTCAGGTAGAAGCCCGGGATCATATCAAAGCGTTCCACAGCCTATTTTTTACGCTTGATCCGGATGATAAGGCCATACAGGTAAATATCGGAAAGGCGCTGTATCTAGCCGACCACAGTGCAAAGAACATCTACGACGATTTAAAGGAGAATGGATACTATTCTGGCCTGATTTCCGGAAATGTAAATCAAACTATCGCTGTGGATAGTGCCGTTGTCGACATCAGCCAATCACCATACAGGTTCCGATGCTTTGCAACACAGCGAATCATCCGCCCGACAAGCATCACAACAAGAACACTTCTTACTGAAGGTTCACTGCGAAATGTATCCCGGAGTGATAACAACCCGCACGGATTTTTGGTGGAACGCTGGAACATCATTGATAACAGAGACCTAAAAACTGAGAACAGACAATAAACATATCGTTATGAGATCAATATTTAGAAAGAAAATAAAGGAAAGTTCACCCGGACAGGAAAACAAAATATCTGCCGGTGTTAGAAATTTTACTCACCAGATCAAGACAAATTGGGCTGGCTACATGGCAAAAGGAACCGCAGGCTTGTCGAAAAGAAGTTTAATCCTGACACTAATAACATTTGTGCTATTGACCGGAGGTTTAAGTGCCTACACTGTGCTTAAAAGCCTTGTTGCAAAACCTGCTGCTATGTTGTCTATTACCAAAATAGAGGCTCCAAATTCCGGCTCAGGTAAAAGTGGAATAGATCTAAGCAAAGCGCTGAGCATGTCCGAGCAGGAGTACCAGCGCGTCACTCAATTCAGACACTATATGGACAGTCTCGCTCAGAGCGAGCTTGGACAGATAACAAGAGACAGCATTCTGAAGAAACACCCTGGTCTAATGGACTCTGTGAGGTATATCGAAAATTATTTTAAGTCACAATTTAAAACTAAGTAACATGGAACAGCGATCAATATTGCCATTGGCAGCAAAGCAACGAAGGTTTTTTATAATGTTGCCCGTAATCGTATTACCCTTTATAACCCTTCTATTTTGGTTGCTCGGTGGCGACGGTGGGGAGCAGGAAAATCAGCCGCTCAAAAAAGTTGGCTTTAACCTGAGGTTACCAGACGCCAACATTAAGGAAGATGGTAAGCTCAATAAGATGGACTACTATGACAAGGCTAAACTTGATTCATTAAAGTTCCAGGAATTGATCAAAAATGATCCCAACTACAAAGCCATGAGCTTTCAGGATTCCGGCACTTTCGGATCTGTTGAGACAAAGCCTTACCAGCATGTTGGCGGGATGAACGGCTCAATCTATAATAATGGTTCTTCAAATGATCCAAATACCGCAGGCATATACCGAAAGCTTGATGAGTTAAACAGGGAAATGAACAGGTCTTACCCTGGAAGTTCTGCAGGAATAAATGCCGGAGAATATCACGACAGGTCCGCAAGTTCAGGTACGAATGCAGATGTGCAGCGATTGGAGGAAATGATGAGATCAATGCAGCAATCTGATACACAAGATCCTGAACTGCAACAGCTCAATGGTATGCTTGAAAACATATTGGATATACAGCATCCTGGTCGGGTAAAGGAGAAATTGCAAAAGAAATCAGCAACCCAGCGGGGAAAGGTGTTTGCGGTAAGAACAACAGAAGAAGACAGTGCCGTATCACTCCTTGATGGTAAGTCTTCAGCCTCACCAAAAATGGACGGATTTTATTCGCTGGACGATTCTCAAAGCAATTCTGAAATCAATAACGCTATTCAGGCATTTGCTCATGAAACGCAGACAGTCGTTAATGGATCTACGATTAAACTGAGGTTGGGTACAGACATTTTTATCAATGGCATTCTCATACCTAAAGATAATTTCCTGTATGGTGTTGCGGCTCTGGATGGCGAACGATTAGGAATACAGATCAACAGTATCCGGTACAAAAACTCACTATTTCCGGTAGAGTTAGCGGTCTATGACATGGACGGCCTGAATGGAATATTTATACCTGGCGCTATTACTCGGGATGTCGCCAAAGAGTCAGCGGGCCGCTCACTGCAGAATATTGGAATTACCTCTTTAGATCCTTCATGGGGAGCGCAGGCGGCTGGTGCCGGAATTGAAGCCGTAAAATCGCTGTTTGGAAAGAGAACCAAACTCATAAAGGTGACCATTAAAGCAGGATACAGAATCTTGCTCCAGGATGAAAATCAGAAACAAAGTACAAATAATTAGAAATCAATAAATAGCAAATCATGAAAGAGACCAAGAAAGTAATGACAATGGGATTAATCCTGCTGATTACAATTTTCAGTGCCCAGGCGCAACAAAGGGACGTTAATGTGAAAACAATAGAACCGCATAAATTGCAGGTGACCTCGAGCAAAACCACGAACATCATTTTTCCCCATGCCATTATCAGCGTGGATAGAGGCAGCAAAGATGTACTTGCGCAGAAAGCCAAAGGAGTGGAAAACATTCTTCAGGTAAAAGCTGCAAAAGATACCTTCGCGGAGACCAATCTCACCGTGGTAACTGCTGACGGGAAACTCAATTCTTTCATCGTCAGCTACGCCAAATACCCGGCGGTACTGAATGTATCACTGGTTGCAAATACCTACAGGAATGATAAAATCTTCCTGTCGCCAGAAAACATAAATGAGGCAGAAGTTAAAAACTACGCTCAGGCAGCAATTGGTTCAAAGAAAAACATGTGGGGGATTGAGGGCAAGAGCTATGGTATCCATCTTCAACTGACTGGGATCTTCGTCCATGATGACGTCCTGTATATCCGGGTGGGAATTAACAATCAATCCAATATCAATTATGAGATCGATCAGCTGCGCTTTTACATACGGGACGAAAAGAAAGCCAAAAGAACCGCCACCCAGGAAATCGAAGTGAGTCCGATCTATGTTGAAAGCCCGGTCGAGAAGGTTGCAGGAAAAGGTAGCGACGTCATTGTTTTTGCGTTGCCGAAGTTCACAATACCTGATAAAAAGCTATTCGTTGCTCAGTTGATGGAAAAAAACGGGGGACGACATATAGAGCTGCGGATTAAGAACCAGAATATTCTGAACGCAAAGGTGCTTGCTGCCGGGCCAGGAGAAGTTAATATAGAACAGTTTATCAAATTCTAAAATGAATTACGGATTGCAGGTCTACCCGCAAGATTTCGAGGAAATCCTTTCTGAACTGATTGTACAGCGCTGGTCAGGTTTTGAATACGTTTCATTCGAAAAAGAATTCCCTTCCAAAAGATGGGACCTCGAATTCCACGTTTCACAGCAGGATGCAATTAGGAAGTGTGAAAAGGAATCTTCTGGTGACCTGCAGTTAGGGTATCTGCCAACTAAGTTTACGGGCCGGACCATGTCGCAAGCTTTAAGTAATCCAGCTTTGATAAAAATGATAAATGGAGCTATAGATGTTGGCGCAATGGTGGAGGCTAGAGAGACGAAACTAGAACAAGAAGCAATTAAAAATAATTTAAACAACAATATTATGAATCAGGATAACAGAGAAGCCCTAACGAAAAAAGTATTTTTCACTGGGTTCGAAGGAATGGACGAGAAATTTAATGAGGCAGCAAATTTAGCTGAGTCTCGTAAGAGCAATACTTTCTCCATTGAATGGAAGGATCAAAAAGGTAACGATACTGTTGAAGCTAAATTGAACTTTAGGAAGCCGGACGAATTGGATTATACCTTTTTTAATAGCTATAATATGACTATCAAAGATGCAAACGGCAAAATAACCGGGAAGCAGAATTTTAAAATTGATAATAAATCTTATCGCGATGCCGACGGTAACTTTTTAAACAAACATCCAAACATTACTCAGAAAGAAGCCTATAACCTGATGAAAGGTCGCGCCGTTCATAAAGACGTGACAGATGGTGTAGTTAACGACGTGACACAATTTCAAAAAGCGTGGGTACAACTGAATTTCCGGGAGGCTGATGCCAAAGGAAATTTCAAGAAGGATGAAATTACTGATTTTAACCTGGCAGATCATTTGAACAAATTGCCAATCAAAGAATTGTTGAATGAACAATACAAGGCTTCACTTATTGAGTCCATTGAAAAAGGTAACCGCCAGCTTGTGACTTTCGTTAACGGTGAAACGGAAAGTAAAGGCTATATAGAGGCCAATCCCAAATTTGACACCATCAACCTCTACGACGAATCCATGCAACGACTGAGCACATCACAGAATAATGATGTCCAGGTTTCGCAGGCAGAAGGGCAAAATATCTTTGAACGCAAGATGGATGACGCTGCGCAATCCGAGTCTTCATCGAAAAATGAGTCGGTAAATAAGGAGCAAACGCCTGACGGCAATTCAAACAGAAAATCGGAGAATTCCCAGGATTCAAAACAGCAGTCTGAGCCTGTAAACGCAGAGGTTGGAAAAAGGATTATTACAGCTGCACATAACAAAGCCAAGCAAAACACCGCTGGATCTCCCGGAGCAAAGCAGGATCAAAAGGCCCCCAGAGCCAAGAAAGGTATGTCAAGGTAGTCCGATCACTCAATAACAGACGGTTATGGAAAATCCGAAGCAAGTGAATAGAGTCGAATCAGCCTTGAATAAATGGCGTGATATTGAGGATCACTGGAACAAAGACCACAATATCAACTTGTCATCTAATAAAGGTCTCCTTCATGCAAAGTTGCGGAACTATGATAAGGTTTCTGCTAAGTATCGAAACTCGGAAAATGAGAGCGAACGTATGGCTGTTCGCATCTTAAGACAAGAGCGGAGAAAACTGGAAAGGCAACTTTATCCTTATCTTCTGATTAGGCTGTTTAGACGACTTATGATATTACCTATTGTATCAATGCTATTGCAACGCAGAGAACAGCAGCAAACCCAAATCAATAGCCAGTCGCTCAACGATCAGTTGCAGCGTGCTGGTTTCGGGGCTCAACGGGAGATGATTTCTGAAAAGCTAAACAAGGGAGAACAGCAGTTTTCAGTTCCGGCCTCTCAATACATGAATAGAAGCGAGCGAATGGATTTTGAGCTGGCAATTACAGTTGGTGACAGCGGCGATGCGAAATTAACCGGTTTCAAAGCTGCATTAATAGACGAGAAAAATGGTACTTCACGAAGTCATTTTTTTTCAACTGACGCCGGACGTCAAATTGATCTTAACCAGGCTTTTAATTTATTGGCTGGCCGCGCCGTACATACTGGTGATAGATGGTTGCAATTGGATCTGAATGACCGCAGTCCGGAAGGAAATTACCGAATGAAGGAATTTCCGGAGTCCTATGACTACAATTTGAAAACTACAATTCGTGAAATGGGGCTGGAGAACATCACCGATAATTCGCAACTGCAAGCGCTGGTTAAGCAATTAGAGAAAGGCGACCAGGCGCAGGTGAGCTTTGCAAATAATGAGAGAAATGAGCGATTTACCATAGAGGCTAATCCTCACTTCAGATCTGTAAATGTTTTTGATGAACGTGGAAAGAAAGTCTCTCTTGCAGCAGCTTCGGGAAAGAAAACTCTGGTAGACCACAAGGTTACAGCTGCCAAAAATGAGAAGTCAAATCAATCCACCAGATCAAAGATGAGGGTGGTAAATTAAAATTTTTAACTATGGAAACTCTGAAAGACTTATCCAGTTTTTTTTCAGCTATAGAAAAAGACGGAAGAATCAGTATAACGCATATCGGCCTGTACGCAGCTTTATTACAGTTTAGAGCTGAACATGGATTTGCAAATCCGATACAGGCCTTTCGGTACGAAATAATGAGTATAGCTAAAATAAGTGGCGCTACGACCTATCACAGGTGTATTAAACAGCTGAATGAATACGGCTATATCAACTACGTACCATCTTACAAGCGAAATCAGGCAAGTAAGATCTATTTTCCAGAAAATAGCGTGACTTTATAAGTGTTAATCAGAAAGGAGTGTGAGATGGACAGGGACAAACTTAAAGGCACCGAAGCGGATCAACTTTCGGTCTTAAAAAACTATTTGGATGCTTTCAGGCAGCAGCTTATCAATGAAGTTAAAACTCTTCTTAAACAGGGATATGTACCCATTGGTAAGAAGTGGATCAAGTCCTCTGAATTGAAAGAGGAGTTGGATATCGGACATGGCAAGCTTCAGACGATGCGAAATTCACGTATCATTAGCTTCACTAGAGTCGGGGGAACCATATTTTATGACCGTCAGGATATTGAAAATATGATGGAGCAAAACAAAATCTTGAAGAATGAAAAAACAAACAAGCGATAAAGTGGAAGGTTTTGGTTTGATCATTCCTCCAGCGAAGCAGCATGTAATCATCTATTTCATGCAGAAAGGACAGGAGGAAATAAGTGCATTGCAGTTCTATCACACCTATTCGATAGAGAATTGGTGTAATAAAAGAGGGCAGAAAATTAAGAATTGGAAAATGCATGCATGGGACTGGATATGGAGTAAAAGGAAATAAAGAAGCCGGGGCAACTGCCCCGGCTTCTTTATTGATTCAAACATGATCTATGCAGCAACAGTCTTGAATTTCCCAGATTTGGAAAATAGGATGTTACTCGCAAGTTCCATACTGGCATCAATTCTAACCTTCCGCACTCGGCAATACCGCATAGTGGTCTTGATTGATCTATGGCCCAGCATCTTGCTTACATCTTCCAGTGAAACCCCACCAATATTTAGCATGATGTCAGCAAAAGTATGGCGAGCTAGGTGCGTTGTGAGGTGACGTTGAACGCCACAAATATCAGCTACTTCCTTCAGATAACCATTGTACCGTTGATTACTATTCACAGGTATAAGCCGATTATGTTTAATGCAGAACTTGTCATCTTTGTATTTCTCTATAATTGATGCCACTACGGGTAAAATCGGCACCATTTCCGAAACACCTGTCTTTCCTCGGTCTTTGATTAACCAGAGCTTACCTTTGTTTCCAACAGAAGTAATATTCTCAGGAGAAAGATTATATACATCCTGGTAGGCAAAGCCAGTAAAGCATTGAAAAATAAACGCATCTCTTACTTCATCTAAACGAGCAACACTGATTTCTTTATCAAAAATTTGCATAACATCAGTGTATTCAAGTGGTGCCACTTCCTTCTCTCTGTGAGGAGCCCGGAATTTCTCGATAGGGTTGTTATCTATCCATTTTTTGCTCTCCGCATAGGTAAGGAGCTGCTTTAGCAATCGGACGCATTTCATTGCAGAACTTTCGTTCATTATTTCCTCTCGGTCTACTGTAAGAAACGTGACGTAATCTCTAGCGAAATCGTACTCAATATTCTTTAAATCTATGTCGTCATTGCCGTAGTTGAATATTAAAAATTCTCTCAGTCTATTTCTAGTGCTTTTCCAACCCTTTAGTGTCTCTTTTGAGCGTATATCTTTGATAACCAATTTTTCAAATTCAATAATAAAATGATCGAGTGTTTCGATCAGCTTTTTTTGATTAACATGCTTTTCTTTAACCTGCGTTTTAGACAGCGTTGCCGGAACACCATTAAATACATTTTTGAGCATTAAGGGAGTGACGTTTTCGAACTGCGACTGCAGGACTAGGAAATGTCGTTCGAGATCTACCTTAGCTTGCTCAATTTTACTGTTTGTTTTTTTTGCTTCAGCGCCACCTTCCAAATCACGCTTTAGGTTTGCATCCCAAAAATCTGGATGGATTTTTCTATTAAGGGAAATTTCAATATTGTCCCTATCGGTGGTTACCCGAACGTAGAGCGGCGCTCTACCATCTTTAGTTGCTTTGGCCTTAAATAGCCAAAATAAAAGCGAAAGTTTTTGATTACTATTCATCTTCTTCATATTAAGTTATCAATAATCCCTTCCGGCAACTACCGGAAGGCCCATCGAATTCCTTAAACCCTACATCACAAGTCTATTTGAATCCAGTTACCCAATTTACCCAACGAAAATGGTAACCGAAAGGGTAACCAAACTCATCGAACTGTTTCGAATTAACTTGGATTGCTTATTTGAAATCAAGAAGAAGAAAAACCTCTAGAAGCCAAAAAAGCACGCCGTTTGGCGTGCTTTTTCAGTGTTTTGTATTCCTCTTGTGGTCCCGACGAGAATCGAACTCATATCTAAAGTTTAGGAAACTTCTATTCTATCCGTTGAACTACGGGACCAATGTTATTTTAAAAACAGCAGGCGCAAATATAATAATAAAACCCATCCATTTAAAAGCTTTAATTTCGGTTTCTGCAAAAGAAGTTATTTGCGGGCAGCGCAACATATAAACCTGCCAGTAAACCTGCCAGCCTGCTGCTCCGGATTGCAGGGCTATCCAAACCAAACCTCCCTTGGGCAGAACCATGCCTGAAAAGCGATTGCACCACGTTTCCTTCGGGAAATGGGTACCTGTATCCGAAGCAGACATGGCCCTGATCCGACCGCAACGCGATTCTGTCCGGAGGCATCCGGATATTATTTTCCTACACGTGTTCTTAAATATTACGTACCTTAGTCTAAGCGGATAGGACGGAGATCCAGGCATCGCCAGGCTCAAAATCTCCATAAATATCCCTTCTAAGCGGATAAAATGATGAATGCGTACAGCAGCTATACCGACCAGCAACTCACGGCCTTGTTGAAAGAGGCCGATGATGCCGCATTCACAGAACTGTACAACCGCTACTGGAAAAAAATGCTGCTCGTAGCCTGGAACCATTGCAAAGACAAGGCGCAGGCCGAAGACGTGGTTCATGAAGTGTTCCTCTCGCTTTGGCATAAGAAAGATCAGCTGGATGTGCAGAGCATCCCTGCCTTTCTCACCACCTGCATTAAGTTTGGTGTTTTTAAGCATTATCAGCGGGAGCATAAGCGGGAGATGCTGGCGCTCCAAAACTATAAAGTCAATGAAGCGACAGACGATGAGGAGAAGCTGGATGCACTTTTTCTGAAAGAATACATAGAAGGCATTGTGGAGCAATTGCCGGAGAAATGCCGGCTTACCTTTCAGTACAGCAGAATAGATGGGCTGAGCAATGCCGAGATTGCAGAAAAGATGCAGATCTCAGAAAAAGGCGTCGAGGCCAACCTCACCAGGGCATTGAAGGTGATCAAAGGCAATTTGAAAGACTCCAGCCTGCTCTTACTGCTCTCTGCTGGAGTCTGGAAAGATATATTTTAATAGCTTTACAACGTTAAAAAGGGAAAATAGTCCATGAAAAGTATACTCTACAGCATTTTACTGATAACAATAATCGGTTGTACCGGCAATTCGTCAAATAGCGATTCATCAAATGAAGAGCAGCAGCCCAGGGCAGTTCCAGCGATCAGTTATACGGTGACGGCTGAGTATCCGCACAGTACCCAGGCGTTTACAGAAGGGCTGGTGTTTCACAATGGGGAGCTGTATGAAAGTACCGGATCGCCTGAGGAGTTCCCCGAAACAGAATCAATGGTTGGTGTGGTAAACCTATAAAAATAACACCTGCTTTGTGTATGACGCAAAGACGTTTAAGAAACTCGGGCAGTATACCTTTGTGAATAAGGAGGGCTGGGGCCTAACTACCGATGGTTCGCTGATCATTATGAGCGATGGCACGAATATGCTCAGCTTCGTTAATCCAACGGGATTGCCTATAACCCGGAGACAAAAAAAGTGCTGGTAACGGGGAAGATGTGGCCGAAAATTTACGAAATTGAGTTTGCGAGATAAATCAGAAATGGACTTACTCCTATACCTGGCATACATCAAATCCTAGCGGTCGTAGTAATACTATTTGATACAAATATAATCAAATAGTATTACTAATTGATTATATTTGTATCAAATAGTATTACTAATTGATTGTATTTGAATCATGAAAGAAAGAGATGTCTATAGTGAGTTACTTAAGCATAGTAAAAAAAAGCAGGTTACTGTAATCACCGGCATGCGTAGAGTCGGCAAAAGCACCGCCGTAAAATACGTGCTGGAGCATCTTGATCACAAAAATTACGTTTATCTTGATTGTGAGCGAATAGAGATCAGGGCCCTTTTTAATGGGGGCAACTATGAGAATTTGAAGGTCGAATTGGAATTAATGGGCTTAAATTTTTCAATACCTGTTTTGATCGCTCTGGATGAAATACAACTGGTAGGAAATCTTCCGAGTGTGATTAAATATCTGTACGATACTTATGATGTGAAATTTATTGTCACGGGGTCAAGCTCCTATTACATGAAAAATCAATTTTCTGAAAGTCTGGCGGGGAGAAAGAGAATATTTGAGATGTACCCGCTTAGCTTTAAAGAGTTTTTGCAGTTTAAAGGAGTTTTAGTTTCCGATTATAGAAAGTATTCATGGCAGCTTTTTAATAAGACGTGGTTCAATAAATTTAAGGATTTATATGCTGAATATATCCGTTATGGAGGTTTTCCTGAAGTAGTACTTGAAGAAGATGAGCGTGATAAAATCGAGCTGCTAAAAGATATTGTCAATTCTTACATCGAATTAGATGTGAAGCTACTTTCCGATTATTCTGTCAGCGAAGACTTATATAAACTAGTGAAAGTCCTTGCTGCGCGTGCAGGTAATAAAGTTGATTATAGCAAAATAAGTAGCATTACTGGCATAAACCGTCAAAAAATAGCTTCATACATTCAATTGCTGGAATATACTTACTTTATCTATCAGGCGACACCCTTTACAAAAAATATTGATAAAGAGATCTCCCAACAGACAAAACTCTATTTTGCAGATACGGGGATTTTAAATGTCCTGGCAGGAGAACAGCTGTCTAGTGGACAGATCTTCGAAAATGCTATAGCAACACAGTTAAAAAGCCAGGGGACAATACAGTACTATCAAAAGAAAACAGGTCAGGAAATTGATTTCATACTTAATGGTGATACCGCATTGGAGGTAAAAGAAGCGCCTGTACAGCAAGACAGACAAACTGTTGAGCAGAGGGCGTTGGCCATCGATATTCAAAAATATTTTGTTGTTGGCCGAAGACTCACCAATAGCAGTTTTTCTGACTTTATCTGGGGCGGAAATATTTATTAACCAGGTTCCTTGGTACTGCTGAGGCAGGAACGTAAAAGATGGGGTAATAAAATACACTGGTAATAAATTTTTTAAAAATATTTTCAAGTGTATGTAGGGTTAGGAGGTTTTCAGTGTACATCTATATAAACGCCCAGATATGGGCAGCATTAAAAAATGGACAAGCAAGAGATCAACAGCTTAATCGGGAAGTACAGGGACGGCATGGCGAGCGGGGAGGAAGTGGAGCGGCTGAATGCCTGGTACCGCAGTACCGCATATGCAGACGGAACCTATCCGGATGCGGAGGAAGCGGTACATGCGCGGATGCTGGGCAGATTAACTGCGGATCTCGGCCTGCCGAAAAGACAAGATCATACTGTTCAAAGACCTAAAGTGATTGGCGTAAGACGCATATGGCCCCGAGTGGCTGTAGTAGCCGCTGCGGTAGCAGCGATTACTTTAGGCACCTGGCTCTACGTGAATGAGATTGCTTCGTCGCGAAAAGCTTCTCTCAATGACGAGGTGGTGATGAATGACATCGCACCAGGAAAGCAAGGTGCAACGATAACACTAGCTGATGGAAAAGTGATACAACTGAGCGGCTCGAAGTCCGGCGTGGTAATTAGCCATGAGCTAACCTATAATGACGGAACAGTTATTTCGTCGTCATTGCTCTCCTCCTCGTCATTGCGAGGCCGGGATAGTGCGAGCCGAACCAACCTCCCTGGACGCGGTCCGTCCACTACACAAATCCTAACCGCAAACACAGCGAAAGGCCAAGCCTACCAAATCACATTACCCGACGGCACGCGTGTCTGGCTAAACGCTGATACAAAAATATCGTTCCCCTCACAATTTATTGGGCGACAACGCAAAGTTTTGTTGACAAACGGTGAAGCGTATTTTGAGGTCACAAAAAATAAAACAAAACCCTTCATCGTAGAGAGCCCAGGCTCCAACGGCAGGCCAGGCCAGCAAGTGGAAGTCCTCGGCACTCACTTCAACATCAGTACTTACCCCGACGAAACCACTACCAAAACAACCCTCCTGGAAGGCTCTGTCCGTGTGTCGTCATTGCTCACCTCTACAGCCCGTGCTGAACTTGGTTCAGTATCACAGCTCACCTCCCCGTCATTGCGAGGGAAGCGCAGCGACGAAGCAATCTCAAAAGGCGCAGCCGTTTACCTCAAACCCAATGAACAAGCGAGCCTGAAAGGCGACGCCCTAACCATAACCCAAATCGACCCTGCCGACATCCTCGACTGGAAAAACGAGGAATTCGTATTCAACGAGCAAACCATTACCGACATCATGCGCAAGGTAAGCCGCTGGTACGATATAGACGTCGTCTACAACCAAAACATCGACACCAAACAAACCTTTAGCGGTAAAGTATCCCGAACGAAGAAGATCTCTGAAGTGCTGAAGATCATGGCTTCTACCGGGCAGGTGAACTTCAGGATAGAAGGGCGAACGGTATACGTCAGTAAATAGAAGTAATCAACTAAATAACAACCATTAAACCAAACCAACCATGAAAAGATTCTACAGAAACGACCCTTAATCATCACCATAAGAAAAGGACAAAGCCGGAAGCGCTTCTAACACTGCCGGCTATATGTTCAGGTTCCCTATTGACCAATTTGAGATAAGACAACAAGTAAAAACCTTAACAAAGTAAATGTAATGAATATTTACCTAAAAAGCTTATGCAGGCGAAAACCCTGCGTGGCTAAAATTTTGTTGGTGATGAGATTAATAATATTGCTATTAACAACCGCCATTATCCAGGTTAGCGCCAGCTCCTACGGGCAAAACGTAACCTTAAAGCAAGACAACGCAGGCCTAAAAACCGTGCTGGACGAGATACGCAAACAAACGGGGTACGATTTCTTTTACAGCGACCAGACCATGAAGAGCGCAAAGCCTATCAGCATCAATTTAAAGGAAGTTGGACTTCTGGCAGCTTTGGAAATCTGTTTTAAAGACCAACCGCTTACCTATTCTATTGAAAATAAAGCCGTGACTATTAAGCCCAAAGAGCCTTCCTTTCTGGATAAAGCCAAATCCGTCATCTCGAACATCGTGAGAGATCTCATTGATGTCCGTGGGAAGATTTTGGATGAGGGGGGTAAGCCGTTGGAGGGGGCGACGGTAGTGTTGAAGGGGTCTAATAGGACGGCGAAGACGGATGTGAAGGGTGAGTTTGTGTTGGCGAATGTGCCGGATGATGGGGTGTTGGTGATTAGGTATGTGGGGTATAAACAGCTGGAGATTAGTTTAAAGGATGCTGTAATGCCTTTAGAGATTAAACTGAATGTACAAACTGGTGAGTTGGAGGAAGTGAAGGTGGTGTACAACACGGGATACCAGGAGTTGAATAAGGAACGTGCAACGGGATCATTTGCACATATTGACAATGAACTCTTTAACAGAAGAGTTGGTGCAACGGTATTGGATAGGATAAGCGATCTTGCTCCGGGCTTACTAAATACTAATATTAGGGGGACAGCTACATTGGATGATATTACAATTCGAGGCGTGAGTACTATTAATGCAAATAAAAGACCTCTACTTGTTGTTGATAATTTTATTTATGAAGGGAACCCAAACGATTTGAATCCTAATGATGTTGATAATATTACCATATTAAAAGATGCAGCTGCAGCTAGTATATGGGGTGCAAGAGCAGGAAATGGGGTAATAGTGATCACCACAAAAAAAGGGAAAATGAATTCGGCTCCAGTTATTTCATTCAATACCAATTTGACTATTGGTGAAAAACCCGATCTCTTCTCTATACCTTCGATTCCTTCTTCTGATATTATCGCTTTGGAGAAAAAGCGTTTTAATGATGGTTATTACGATACTAAACTTATTGATAACTTTTCCTATCCTTCAGTATCACCAGTTGTTGAGATTCTAGCGAAACAAAGATCAGGAGCAATTACTTCACAAGAAGCGGATATTCAAATCCTGCAATATGAGAACAATGATATTCGTAATGATATTAATAAGTATTTATTACGAACATCTATAGCGGAACAATATGCTATGAATATATTCGGTGGCGCTAGCAATTATGAATATTATGGGTCTGTAGGATATGACCGTAATCATTTTAATGATATTGGTTCGACTAATGATAGATTGACTATTCGCTTTAATAACACATGGACACCAATAAAAAACTTAAAAATTAATGCTCAATTGAATTGGGGGCAATCTATAGCTGAAAATAATAATTCACTAGGAAGTTATAATGCCGTATTAACTAATCCATATCTTCGCTTAGCCGATGAACGGGGCAATGCTTTAGCTATTCCTAATAAATATAGGATGACATACGTGGATACGGTAAGTTTTCCAGGTAAACTCGATTGGTATTATCGTCCATTGGAGGAAGCCAAAAATGGAAGTATAGTTATCAAAGGATATGACACGCGAATAGTAGGATCGGCAATTTATACCATTATTCCCGGGCTGAGTATTGATGCAAGTTATAACTGGCAAAAAGGGACAAGAGATAATACGATTATTAATGGAATAAGTACTTTTTCTACTAGAGATTTAATAAATAGGGTTATTCAAAAAGGGGCTAATAATTTACCGATTTATCCTTACCCATTGGGGAGTGTGTATGGGCAAACCGTTGGTAATCAATCTTCTTTTGCTTATCGTGGTAAACTAAGTTTTGACCGTGATTTTGGGAGACATGAAATTAATTCAATATTAGGTGCGGAAAGAACTGAATCAAAGTTAACATCGTTGAAAATGCCAGACCAATATGGCTTTAATCCTGAAACTAATGTATTTGGAGCTGTGCAATTTGGTAACTGGACAACACGGCCAGGAAATGGGACAACTCTCATTGGGCCACAAACTGCTGCATTAACCGGAACTTTAAATAGATTTGGCTCATATTACGGAAATGTTGGTTATACGTATAACCAGAAGTATACTTTTACAGGAAGCGGTCGTATTGATGAAAGTAATTTTTTCGGGGCAGAGGCAAATGATCGAAAAACGCCTCTGTGGCATGTAGGATTAAAATGGGATATTTCTAAAGAAGGTTTTTACAAGCTTGCTACATTACCAATACTTAGTTTGAGAGCCACATATGGTTATTCTGGAAATACAAATCCTGGTACGTCTCCTTTTGCTACTGCAGATTATTTGAATCCTAATAGTCCATTATTTGTGCCTTATGCTAGGATAACTACCGCACCCAACCCAGAATTACGCTGGGAGAAAGTTCGAAATATAAATTTAGCATTAGATTTTGCTTTTAAAAGGCAAAAAATATCAGGAGTTCTAGAATTTTATCATAAAAAGGGTATGGATTTGATCAGTGATATACCAGTTGATCCAACTAGTGGCTATCTTCAATACAGAGGCAATAGCTCAAGTATTCAAGTTAGAGGTCTAGACTTAACATTAAATGCACGAATTATAGAAAGAACTTTTACGTGGTATAGCACTTTTAATTTTTCTTTTCAACAAGATAAGGTCGTTGCCTATTCTACCGCACCTCCACAATATGCCCAGCTGACGAACGGCATATTTATTGGAAAATCTTTATCTAATATTTACAGTTATCGTTGGGCAGGCCTCAGTCCTGTTAATGGTGATGCATTGTTGTTTGTAGATGGACAAGTTGTAGACTCATCTCCTGCCAACGTGATTAGAATTTTACAGAGTGATCTAGTATATAGTGGCCAGACAACTCCGCCTTCTTATGGAAGTTTTCGTAATGATTTTCGATACAAAGACTTTAGTTTCTCTTTCAATATTAGTTATCAATTTGGTCACTATTTTAGACGTAATTCTTTCATGGGAGAGTTTGGAAGTGATGTCTATTGGCAGCACGAGGATTACTTGAAAGCCTGGAAAGTCTCTGGGGACGAATTGGTCACAAATGTGCCAGGGTTCTTAAATTCTTATTCAGATAGTCGATATAGTATCTACCCTAGCGCCGATATTATGATTGAAAAAGGAGATCTTATACGATTACAGGATATTAGATTAAACTATAGTCTCAATAGACATACGATAAAGCGGTTGCCTTTTAAAAGCGCATCTTTTTATTTATACGCAAATAATTTGGGTATTATATGGAAAGCAAGTAGGTATAACCCGGATACTCAAAATGGTCTTACTTACCCGTTACAGAAAACCATTGCTTTTGGATTGAATGTTAATTTTTAGATACTGGAAATTATTGAAATGGTTGAGTGAATTTTAGAAAAATAATCATGAAAAATTATAAAATAAATTATTTTGTTTACTTATTATTAAGCTTTATAGCATTAACAATAAGTTGTAAAAAGGATTGGTTTGATGCTAAATCAGATATCAATAAAGCTGTCCCAGTAACAGTTCAAGATTTTGAATATCTGTTAGATGATTGGGTTACAATGAATCAATTGACCCCCGGCCTAGCGGAACTTGGTTCCGATGGTCATTTTATGCTTGAGAGTGCTTGGAGTGGAAGTATTATTAGTTCAGTGGAACGCAATGGCTATACCTGGACTAAAAGTCTTGCAACTACAAATGTTGGTGATTGGAATGAATCCTACAAGAAAATATCTATATGCAATCTAGTCTTGGATGGCTTAAAAAAAATAAAAGTCTCTCAAGATCAAGATAAATACAATAGAGTTAAGGGAAATGCTTTATTTCATCGTGCAAAAAATTACTATGACCTAGCCCAGATTTATGCGCAACCTTATCAATCTGAAACTGCTGCCACAGATATGGGAATACCGCTTAAAGAAGGGATCGATATAACAGAACCAGCGAAACGTAGTTCAGTAAAGGTAACATACGAGCAAATATTATCAGATCTTCACAGTTCCATAAACCTTTTGCCTCTCTTACCAGAATTGCCCACAAGGGGGTCTAAGTGTGCAGCTTTCGCAATGCTGGCAAAGACATATTTGGCTTTGGGTGATTTTGCAAACGCCGGCCTATATGCAGATATGTCGCTGAGCTTGTACAATAAATTGATTGATTTCAATACTGTTCTTCCAACAGCCACTAGTTTAGGAAGATTTAATTTGGAAACGATTTTTTATGCACAGAGGAGTACCTCCTATTTTTCGACATACAGAACTGGATATTATACAGTAGATCCTGAATTGTATGCTTTATATGATGCTAATGATCTTCGTAAAAGTCGATTTTTCACTCTTAGTGCCGGAAATATTTTGTTCAAAGGAAGTTATAATAATAGTGCTGGTGGTATAACTGCAGGCTTTAATGGGCTAGCCGTAGATGAACAGTATTTGATTAGGGCAGAGTGTTTTGCCCGAGTTGGAAACCCTAGCGCCGCAATGAATGATTTGAATAATCTATTGAAGACAAGATGGAGTAATCAGGTTGTTTACCCAATAAGAACTGCGACTAATACAGAAGATGCCCTGAGACAAGTGCTTTTAGAACGTAAAAAAGAATTGCTTTTTCGTAATATTCGTTGGTCAGATTTACGAAGGTTGAATTTCGATTCTCGCTTTAAAGTAACACTCACCAGGACAATTGGCGGTAAAACTTACACATTAGAGCCGGGTAGTTATAGATATACACTGCCTATTCCACAAGATGTCATAAACTTAGCACCACAGATGAAGCAAACGCCTGGTTGGTGAATTCTTTAGGGATGTAATGAGAGGTCAATTAATAATAAAATGGACATTCAAATAGAAACAAATGAATCATATTAAAATATGCTTAACGACAGTATTAGTATTGTTGTCTATGCTATCAATCGCACAAATAGAACAAAAGATCAATGGGGCTACAAATATTTCTTGGGACAAATTAAATTCTGAGCTTGATTTAAATCTTATTAATTCAGATCGTAGTATATCACGAAAAGACGGGTTTGTATCTCAGCAAGTTGCACTTTTAAAATATCGGAATGATGGGTTAAAGCTATGGAGAAAATTTCCTAATGATCCTCAAAGATATTGGTGGCTATCAAAAACTCTTTATTATGGCAGACAGCTTTATTATCTGGATCTAAAAGAATTTGATTTGCCCTATAAAAAGATTTTAAGTAGGGATGGTTATGATTTCCGAATGGATAAGAATTCGTTATCAGAATGGGAAAGGATTTATCCGCAGCTTAAAGGTGAATATCTATCATACTGTACAACGAATAGATTTGTTGGGTTTAATGAAGCATTTAATAGTCCTGAATTAGCTCTCTTAATAAATGAATTAAAATCTTTTTTGAATTTATCACTGAATAAGCAGTATTGGAGAGGCGAAAAAGTTGACTTGAATAAAGTAAAAAGCTTATTTATTCAAACTGGAAACTACTTAAAAGACGAAAAGGTTGATAAGCCTACAATTAAGCAGGTGGATGCTTTTTCCTATATGAGCTATGACTTTTTAGAACAATATGAAAAGCTGGGATTAACTCTATCTGATGTAAAGGCATTCTTGAATACTTTAAGTATCAATTCTGTTCCTGTTATGCAAGCTTGGGCTATTAATAAGAGCAACTTTCTGACACTAATGGAATCCCCATTATTATTAAGACATAAATCAATTAAGGGAGAAATGATAGACTTAGATAAGATGAGAGGAAAAGTTGTTTTAATTGATTTTTGGGCAACTTGGTGTAGTTCTTGTATTGCACGCATGCCTGTTTTAAAGTTAATGTATGACAAGTATAAAGACCATGGATTTGAAGTTATATCGGCTTGCCTGGCAAATGATGGGGACCTTCCCAACGTCAAAGCTGTTGAAGATAAAATAGAAGCAGATTGGCCAATACTTTTAATAGGTAGAACTTCGAATAAAGACAGTCTTGGCCAACAAATATGGCGTAAGTACAGCTTCTTTGGAGTGCCACAATTACTTCTGTTAGATAAGCAAGGAAAATTAGTAATGTTAAATGATAAACTTGCAAATGGTGACTTTGAATCAATAGTGAAAAGATTGTTATCGGAAAACTATATCTCAAATTAATAGACAAGTGTGAATTTAGAAAACCTTAGAAATGAAATTAAAAATTATTATGACAATGATTTGTTGTCAGTTTGTATCTAATACTTTTTCACAAAAGTTAGGATATACCATATCAGGAAATATAAAAAATTTGCCAGACGGCATACCATTTTATTTAGTGCTAAATAAAGACGACGGGTATACCGATACCGTAGCACGTGTGAGAAGTAAAAATCAAAAATTTACGTTTATAGGTGTTTTAAAGGATGAGGCACAATTTGCTTTTGTCAAATTAGATACATCAGTTTTCAAGTTATGGAAGCAGAAGGATGCTCAAGGTAAAAACTTGCAAAGTTCAGTTAGACTGCTATTAAATAATTCAGAATCTATAATAAAATTGATTGGTAATGTGAATGATTGGCCACAAGTGGCAATTGAGGGGTCTAAATCTACTAATGAATACGATAAGTTTTTAGATAGAATTAAAATTGATCGAGAAAATTCTAATAAAAAGATTGAAGAAAATAGGAACGATTCAGCAAAAGTAGCTGAAGCTTTAATGGAATATAATGAAGCATTTCTTAAGAATTTAGATCTTATCTATGATTCTTTTGCTGTCCCATTTTTAGTTTTGAAAAATTCTAAGTTCGGATTGGAAACTTTACAACGTAGATATGACGCATTATCTGATAAACTGAAGTATAGTTATTATGGCAAGAAATTGTATAATCGAATATTAAGCATAAAACAAAGTAAAGAAATTGGTTTGGGAAAAATAATTCCTGACTTTCAGGTTAAAAGTAGTGATGGTAAATTGGAGTCAGTAAGAGATTTGGCAAAAAAGTACAACTATACTTTAGTTGATTTTTGGGCGTCTTGGTGTGTTCCATGCCGGCAAGATATCCCTAATATGAAGAAAGTGTATGAGGTTTTCCATGAGAAAGGATTTAATATAATCAGCATTTCAACTGATTCTAGTTTGCCTAGCTGGCAGAAAGCACTGAAAGAAGAAAATACATCCTGGAAGAATAGTATCCAGATGAACAAGGAATCTGATAACATCTTTGGTCTTATTTCTATTCCGGGTTATATTTTATTAAACAACAAGGCTGAAATAGTACAAATGGATTTAAATAGTAAGTTCTTCTCTGAAGAATCTATTGGAAAATTGAATGGCTCTCCAGTTTTTATAAAAGATAGTAAGAAAAAAGGGCTACGCGGAGATGATTTGTATGAGGTTATAGAAGGATTGTTGGGGAAACCTGAAGGGAAATAACACTACAATGATTACAACAGAACAAAAGAAAAATGCCATTGATGGGCTGATTAGGAATGTTGGTGATGGCGTTACTTCTGAGCAATTTATGAGGGTGCTTTACATCAGCCGTGAGGAAGCAGAGCAGCTAATGATGGAACTTCATGAACAGGGGAAGTTGGAATTGAAGTGGGTGAAGGGGGAATCAAAATAATTAAACGAACTAACGCTCTTATTATTCATAAGTATAGTTGGTAAGCGCGGAGGGAGTTGGAGAGCTTCTTCCGCCTCTTAAAAATGGAGATCAAATGGACAAAATAATAAAGTTATCGGACAACCCTTTATTCCAAGCTTTCATCGGTGACAGGGGATTCAGGGTGTATAAAACAGAAGTGAACTATAGACTGGGCATGCCTGGTTTGACAAAGCTGGTGGAGAAAGTTACCGGCGATGCGCCAAATGCATATATCGGAGCATAACGGGCCACCTGTATCGGTGATACTGGGCCAGTCCTATCGGTGATTCCGGGCCAATTTAAACAAAGTAGTATTTTACAGATGCAACAAAAATCTGTAAAGTATG